>Ga0306921_10007885_pt1 | contig 11224 bp, 5 predicted proteins | sample sta12Cox44000080_FD_203760 | JGI IMG/M metagenome (GOLD analysis project Ga0306921, IMG submission 203760) | Lab enrichment of tropical soil microbial communities from Luquillo Experimental Forest, Puerto Rico - statoxic.12C.oxic.44.000.080 (v2)... | ecosystem: Environmental > Terrestrial > Soil... | reverse complement strand
GACGGGATGTATGGTTCCCCGCGATTTTATTTGGCGATGAAAAAACTGGGACTCGCAGCCCATATTGGAGCGGAGATTACCTGCAACGATGGCGGCCGGTTAGTTTTACTTGCCGCATCACGCGAAGGCTATCGGAACCTCTGCCGGCTTCTGACCCGCATGAAACTGCGTGCGGAGAAGGGGAAGGGCGCAATCCGTCTCGATGAAGCAAGAGAGTTCAGCACGGGACTGATCTGTCTGACCGGCGGCGACGAAGGTCTATTGGCAGGTGCGCTTCGCCAGGGCGGGCTGGAAGCGGCAACCGCGCTTTTGCTCCAGCTGTCCACCATTTTTGGCAAAGACAATCTATACGTTGAGCTGCAGCGCCATTTGCAGCGCGCAGAGGAACGCCGCAACCAGGCGGCGGTGGAGCTTGCGCGCAGGCTGCGCTTTCCGCTGATCGCGACAAACGGAGTTTGTCATGCGGTGCCGGTGGAGCGCGAAATCCTCGATGCCTTCACCTGTTTGCGCCATCATCGGGTTCTCGACACTGCCGGCAAGCTGCTCTCCGCCAACTCGGAGCGCTATCTCAAACCACCCCAACAGATGGCGGCGCTTTTCGCCGATCTCCCCGAAGCTATCGCCAGCACCGGCGAACTGGCCTCACGCCTGCAATTCACGATGTGCGATCTGGGCTATCGGTTTCCAAACTATCCGACGCCCAGCGGAGAATCGCAGATTGCATTTCTGCGGGCGCGCGCCTGGGAGGGAATGCTGGGCCGCTATGGCCCGGGAAACGAAAAGGCTGAGAAACAGATCCGGAAGGAGCTTGTTCTCATCGAGAAACTGGAACTCGCGGGATACTTCCTTATCGTCTGGGATATCGTCTGTTTCTGCCGCGAAAACAACATTCTCGTGCAGGGACGCGGCTCCGCGGCTAACAGCGCCGTGTGCTACGCGCTGGGAATTACTGCCGTCGATCCGGTGGGCATGAACCTGTTATTCGAACGGTTTCTCTCCGAAGAACGCGGCGAATGGCCGGACATCGATCTTGACCTGCCCAGCGGCGATCAACGGGAGCGCGCCATCCAATACGTATACGAACGATACGGGAAATTCGGCGCAGCCATGTGCGCGAATGTAATCACCTACCGCGGAAAATCCGCGGCCCGCGAGATCGGCAAAGTGCTGTCTTTCGACCCCGAGACTCTCGACAAGCTTTCTAGCCTGGTCAGCGCGTGGGAGTACACCGATTCCCGAGACACCCTTGCGCGCCAATTTAAGGACGCTGGCCTCGATTTGGGCCAACATCGCATTCTTAAGTTTTTCGAGCTGTGCCAGAAAGTGCAGGATTTGCCGCGTCATCTGGGCCAGCATTCCGGCGGAATGGTGATTTGCCAGGGCCAGCTTGACTCGGTGGTTCCTCTTGAACCTGCCACCATGCCGGGCCGTGTCGTCGTTCAATGGGACAAAGAAGACTGCGCGGACATGGGCATTGTCAAAGTGGATTTGCTGGGTTTGGGCATGATGGCGGTCCTTGAGGATACGATTCGCCTGGTTCGTGAACATCAGAACGAGGAAATCGATCTCGGCCATCTACCGCCCGACGATCCTGCGGTTTATTCCGCGTTGCAGACGGCGGATACCATCGGGTTGTTTCAGGTGGAAAGCCGCGCGCAGATGTCCTGCCTGCCCAGGCTCAAGCCAAAATGCTTTTACGACATCGTGGTGCAAGTGGCGATTATCCGTCCCGGGCCGATCGTCGGCAAAATGGTTCATCCTTATTTGAACCGCCGGCAGGGCCGCGAACCTGCCGAAACGCTGCATCCTCTCCTGGAATCGACGCTCGCGCGCACGCTGGGGGTGCCGCTTTTTCAGGAGCAGCTCCTTCGCATGGCTATGATTGCCGCGGGCTTTACCGGCGGAGAAGCCGAAGAGCTCCGTCGCGCGCTGGGCTTTAAACGCTCGGAAGCGCGCATGAAAGAAGTGGAAATCAAGCTGCGCCGGGGAATGACCGAAAAAGGAATCACCGGCGAAGTACAGGACAAAATAGTGCTGTCCATCACCTCTTTTGCCTTGTACGGATTTCCGGAATCGCATGCGGCAAGTTTTGCGCTCATCGCCTACGCCAGCGGTTTTTTGAAGTGCCACCACTTGGCTGCGTTTACTGCTGCCATGCTGAACAACCAGCCAATGGGCTTTTACAGTCCTGCGACCTTGATCAAAGATGCCCAGCGCCACGGTTTGAAGTTTAAGCCTATTGACGTAATGCGGTCGCACTGGGGCTGCACAATTGAGGAATACGCCGGTGATTTGCGGGTGCGAATTGGATTGCGTTACGTCAAAGGGCTGCGCCAAGAAACCGCACAGCAACTTGTCGAGCAGCGGACGAAATGCCCATTTGCGTCGATTGACGACGTGAAGCAGCGCATCCCGCAAATGCAGATCAATGAGCTGCGCGTTCTCGCCGCAATTGGCGCTTTCAATTTTGTTTCCGCCAAGGCGGGATTGCATCGCCGCGACGCACTGTGGCAAGTGGAGCGTGCCAATCGCCGCCCCGGCCCGCTGATGGAATCCGTCGCAGAAATGGTCGAAGGCCAAGCGCCGACCATTTCCCCTCTGAAACCAATGACTCCCGAGGAGCGCATCTTCGCTGACTTCCACGGCACAGGACTGACCGTAGGCCCGCATCCGCTGGCGCAACATCGCGCGCAGTTGAATGCACGCGGAGTTTCCCCGGCGGCACTGCTAAAGCAGCTCCCTGACGGTCAACCCGTTCAAGTTGTGGGGGCGGTGATCGTTCGCCAGCGCCCGGGTACTGCCAAGGGATTCGTGTTCTTGAGTCTCGAAGATGAAACCGGTGTTGCTAACGTGATCATCACGCCGCAACTGTTTGAGCGCGACCACACCGTCGTCGTCCATCATCCCTTCTTGCAAATTAGGGGATTCCTGCAAAACCAGGACGGCGTGGTGTCGGTGAAAGCAGCCCGCATTGAGCCGTTTGAGCTGGAGTCTGCTGAAGTGCCCTCACATGATTTTCACTAGCCGGCAACGGCAGCGCCCTAGGAAGCAGGCCGACCGTATTTCTGTGCCAGGGTCCTAAACTCCGGTTCATCGTGAAGGATTTGCAGGTCGGGATCCTTCAAACACCAGTCCAGATTGGAGTACCCGGCATTGACGGCACGGCGAAATGTTTCGAGCGCATCCACCTTCATTCCCATCAATCCGTAAGTGCACGCGGCATTGTACAGAACATTGGCGTCATGGGGGCGCATAGCCATGGCGATCTTCACGTGCATCAATGCGGCCTCGCTATCCCCGGCGCTGGCACGGTCGGAGGCTAGCAACACCCGGGCACGCACGTCATCCGGGAAGCGCTGCAACTGATTTTCTAGCACTTCCAGCTCGCGGCGCCGCAAGCGTTCCGCATCCGCCATACGACCCACTTTTTCAAGGGAGTTGATCAGCGGGACCAGCGCGTTGTAGTCGTTGCTGACAATTTCGAGGGCGTTGTCCGCCAGAGAAGCAGCCTCCTCGTAACGGCCGGCGGAGAAATAGGCGCGTCCCAGGACGTCATGTGCTCCTTCGCACTCGGGCTGCTGTTCGACAGCGCGGCGCGCCAGGGCGATGGCCTGGTCGTAGTGATGCTGAGCGTATTCGATACGGGCCCGTGCGGAAAGCACATCGGCCAGATCCGGCGCAAGCCATTCCGCTTTCGCACAAGCCGCCAGTCCCTTCTGCACAAATTCGGGGTCGGGGCTGCGGAATTCGTGCATGCCGCCCCAAACGTGGGCGATTCCCGCGAACGCCAGGGCGAAGTTAGCATCCTGCTTGATGGCCTCTTCATACATGGCCAGAGCATATTCAAACTGCCGTTGGCGCAGATAGTTTCTGCCGCGAAGATAGAAGTCGTAGGCCTGCGGGTTAATCGTGGATTTGCGCGCAATCACTTTCTCTTCCTGCGGAGAAAGTGTGATTTCCAGGGCCTTGGCGATGCTGCGTGAGATCTCCTCCTGAATGGCAAACACGTCTTCCATTTGGCGGTCGTAGCGCTCCGCCCAGACCGAATGTCGCGTCGCGCTTTCCACCAGTTGCGTGGTGATCCGCAGCCGGTTTCCGGCACGGCGAATGGAACCTTCGAGAACGTACATGGCGCCGAGCTTTTCGCCCACTTCCGGAGCGGTTGCCGGCTTGTCGCGGAACTGCAGCATCTCCGAGCGTGGATAAATCTCGAGCCGCGCGATTTTGGAAAGCTCCGTGACAATATCTTCGGTCATGCCATCGCGGAAATATTCGTCCTCCTTGGCGCCGCTCAGATTCTCAAAGTACAACACCGCGACGGTCTTCTTGGGCACGGCAGGGCGCGTTACGGAACCGCCCGCTGGCGAATGTCCCACCGCAGCTTGCGCTGTCTTAGCGGAAGAATCCGTTCGCCCGGAATCCAGATCCCGCTTCAGTCGCTTCAAGTCCGCACGAAGCTCCGCTGCGGTCTGGCTCCTCAGGTCGCGGTCTTTCTCGAGGGCCTTCGAAAGGATCCTTTGCAGCTCCGCTGGCGCCTTGGCGTTGTATTTGCTGATCGGTTCCGCCGCCTCGTTTAAGATGTGGTGGAAGATCACCGCCGAAGTGTTGCCGGCGAAGGGCTGCATGCCGGTTGCCATTTCATAGAGCACCACACCAAACGAAAACAGATCGGAGCGATTATCTAGTTCCTCGCCTCGCGCCTGCTCCGGAGACATGTAGGCGATGGTGCCGAGCGAACTCCCCGGGCTCGTGAGGTTCTGGTCCGGCGAGTCCGCTGTTACTTTCGTGGCGGGATCGACGAGATGGGTCGAACCCTCGCTCGCACTAAGCGACATCACCTTTGCCAGACCAAAATCGAGAATCTTGGCATGCCCCCGCGAAGTGATGAATATATTTGCTGGTTTGATGTCGCGATGCACGATCCCCTTCGTGTGTGCGACATCAAGCGCGTCGGTGATTTCGATTGCCAGGGTTAGCAACAGCTCAGTATCCAGCGGTCTCCCGGCAATTCTGTGCTTCAGAGTTTCGCCTTCCAGGCATTCCATGGCGATGAACGCTCGTCCTTCGTGCTCTCCGACGTCGTAAATGGTGCAAATATTAGCGTGATTCAGGGTCGAAGCGGCCTGGGCTTCGCGGCGAAACCGGCTGAGCGCCTGCGGGCTATGAGAAAGCCCCTCGGGAAGAAACTTCAGTGCTACCGAACGCCCAAGGCGAGCGTCCTCGGCTCTGTAAACGACCCCCATACCCCCGCCACCGAGGCGCTCGGTAATCCGGTAGTGAGAAACGGTCAAACCTATGAAGGTTAAAGGGCCGGCCATTGCGAGCGTATTCTAGATTTCCCCCGTGAATCCGTCAATTCAGCGTATCGCACCGATCGCGTACTTGGTAATTGTAACCGAATCAAGGACGCCGAGCTATTTAGGGCCTAACCCAAGCAAAAAATGCGTTTTTGAGAAGAAAAGCCGACTGGCCAAAACGCCCTTAAATCCAAGGGCACCGCTGAAACTGTCGCAGAAGCAGCGAATATGGTGAGCGAATGGTTCGACAGCCAGTACGTTTCATTTTTGCTTCCGAAACAGAGCGGTCCCCCAAACATCGGGCAGTTCGATCAGCGCCTCCGGCTTATCGCGGAGGAATTCATCTGCGGCTCTTTTGATGGCATGGTCTGATTCCGGCGAATTGTAGTCGTGCAACATGAAGTACCCACCTGGCGAAAGACGTGGATAGAAAAACTCCAAAGCAGCCCTCGTAGGCTCGTACTTATCGGTATCCGACAAAACAAAGGCGAAACGTTCATCTTCGAGGCCGCCCGCAGTTTGGGGGAAAATCCCTACGCGAAACTCGACGCCTTCCGTGTTACCGATATTTCTTTTTACAAGCTCAACCCCGGTGCCGCGGAATCGTTCATGCCCGTTATCGTTGGCGTACAAACTTGGGAAACCTGAGAAGGTGTCAAAGAGGTAGAGCTTCCGATTGGGCGCTTGGTCATGCATGAACCGACTGGTGTAGCCGCGCCATACGCCCACCTCGGCGAAAGACCCCGCGACGTTCTCAGCCGTCAGCCGCTCGAGCGCCAGGGCCAGAGACGCATAGCGAACAGGGTCAGGGGAGAGGAATATCCTTGTGCGAACAGAATCCGCGTAGGTCGGAAACTTCATCTCATAACGAAAAAGGCCACGCAAACTACGATAGAGCGATTTAAGGAGCATGGGGCAAAAGTTTACCAATGGCTGTCCACTCCGACAAGGTAACCTATGGCGTTGGAATTTTCCCGGTTCATTAGAAATGGCTTGGTAATTTCAGCTCGATGCTAGCCCTGGCCCACATCCAGGATCATAGTGTTTGCAACGAGGTGTTCGTTCTTTGGTGTTTTGCAACTGGGTGGCTTTAAATAGTAAGGTAGCAGACCAACCGGAGACACTAATGAAGCCCGTACTCCAAGCTGCCTTGTGGGTTGCAGTGACCTTGCTGGCCTTTTCGGCGAACCGCGAGCCGGTTTCCGCCGAAGATGAGGTCCGTGATCTCGAGCAGCGGGTCAACGCCGCTTACGAAGCAAACGACCTGCCCAGATATTTTTCCTTCTACGCATCCGACTTCTCGCAGTTCTTGCCGGAAGGCCGGAGTGATCTCGCTGCGTACAAAAAGGAATGGGGCCAGTACATCGGGGAGGGCAATCGCATCGAGAAAGTGGGCCTCTCTGACCTGCAGGTCGAGATCGGCCCAAGCAAGGACAGTGCGGTCGCCAGCTATCTGCTTCACGTGCGCACCAAGCTGAAAGACGGAAAAGTCACGGATGAAGACAACCAGGAATCCGATGTCCTCTTCAAACGGAATGGAGAATGGAAGATTGTTTTTCTGCACTATTCCGCCGCGCCAAAGAAATAGTGCTGCGCCACGCGGATCTCTTTCGGGAATATGAGCAAATCGGACGACAAGAAACTAGGCATGGACCGGCAGATTGCCCGCCGAGACTTTCTGATATCCTGCGTATCGAAACGGAAAACGCCGACTATCTTCCCGGCCTCACCTCCGACCAGAAAAAAGACAAGCTTTCCCGCATCAGCTACCGCGACTACCTGCTCAAAATGGTGCAGGTAAACCCCGGGGTAGTACCGTACTACCAGACGCGGACGCATGGGCTTTTTGGCGTCGGCATCGACGCGGTGAACGCGCTCGATTGCTGGGTGCTGCGCCAGCCCGGGTTCAAAGGCCTGAATCTCGAGCCCGGCCCGCATCCGCGCATGGGCTACACGGCAAAGGGTTTTGCGACGCCCAAAGAGCCTTACGAGTTCCACTATCCCGATGGCAACGCTACCATCGCGCGCCTGCTGGTGCGCAAAATGGTTCCGTCCGCAGCCCCCGGCCACGATGCCGAGGACATCGTCACAGCAAAATTCGACTACTCCCAGCTCGACAGGCCGGATGCTCCCGTGCGCATTCGCTTGCTTAGCAGCGCGGTTGCCGCGCACCATGCCGGCGATCCGGCCGAGGCCAAGCAGGTGGACGTCACCTATGTCCGCGAAGGCCAGCTCGCGGTGGTACACGGCAAGAACGTGGTCATGGCCTGCTGGAACATGATGATTCCGTATCTGTGCCCCGAACTGCCGGACGGGCAGAAAGAGGCGCTCCACTACGGCGTCAAAATTCCGCTGGTCTATACTTCCGTGGCCATCCGCAACTGGAAGGCCTTTGAAAAAATCGGCGTCTACCATATTGCCTGCCCCGGTATGTATCACTACCAGATGAATCTCGATATGTGTGTGGATATCGGAGGCTATCAATCCCCCAAAACTCCCGATGAGCCAGTTCTCGTCCGCATGGAACGCACGCCCTGCCTGCCCGGCCTCCCCGAACGAGATCAACACCGCGCCGGACGCGGTGACCTGCTTTCCACCTCCTTCGAAACCTTCGAACGCAACATCCGCGATCAGTTTGCGCGTGTTTTGGCCGCAGGGGGTTTCGATCCGGCCCGCGATATCACCGCCATCACCGTCAATCGTTGGCCCCACGGTTACGCCTACGAATACAACTACCTGTTTGATCCGGAGTGGGCGGCAGGCCAAAGCCCCTGCGAGATCGCTCGCAAGCGCTTCGGCCGTATCGCCATCGCCAATTCCGACGCCGGTGCCGCCGCCTACACGGACCAGGCAATGGATCAGGCCTGGCGCGCGGTCGAGGACCTGCGCAGCGTCTGATATGCTCTTCCCGCAATCTCAGGAAAATCCCAGATGAGCGAAAAAAGGCCTCGACAACTGTCCGACCGCGAACTCGGAATGGATCGTCTCATCCCGCGCCGTGATTTTCTGAATGGTGCCGCACTGGCCGTCGGCGCCGCGCTTCTCCCGGACCCGTTGCGGGCCACCCCTGCGGCGGGCGACGAGCCGCAGAATCACGCCGGTTACAATCCACCGCTCGCGAACGGCCTTCGCGGCAGTCATCCCGGCTCTTTTGAGGTCGCCCACAGTCTTCGCGACGGAACGTTCTGGAAAACCGCTTCCTCGCCACGGCCGCTCCCAGAAAAGTATGATTTGATCATCGTCGGCGGTGGCATCAGCGGGCTCGCGGCCGCACATTTCTACCGCGATCGCGCTGGCGGCAGCGCCAGAATACTCATCCTCGAAAATCACGACGACTTCGGCGGCCACGCCAAGCGCAACGAATTCCATCTCGGCGGCAAGCTGCAGCTGCTGAACGGCGGCACCATGCTGATCGACAGCCCGACGCCCTATAGCCCTGTCGCCTCCGGGCTGCTGAACAAGTTGGGCATCGACCCGATCGCTTTAGATAAGAAATGCAGCGACCGCTTCTTGTATCGCTCCCTGGGGCTCGGCACCGGCGTCTTTTTCGACCGCGAAACCTTCTCTGCCGACCGGCTGGTCAGAAGTCCCCGCGGAATGGAGGAAGAAGACGATTTGAGCGATGGGCGCGCGCGCTGGCAGGAGTTCGTCAGAGAAGCTCCGCTGTCCGATGCCGTCCGGCGCGATATTCTCCGCATCGAGACCCAGAAGATCGACTACCTCCCGGGCCTGACCTCGGCCGAAAAGAAAGATCGCCTCTCTCGCATCAGCTACAAAGATTTTTTGCTCAACATCGCCAAGGTTGACCCGGGCACCGTGGCCTTCTATCAGACGCGCACCAACGGCGAATGGGGTGTTGGCATCGACGCGGAACCCGCCCTCGATTGCTGGGCTCTCGAACTCCCGGGTTTTCAAGGTCTCGATCTCGCACCCGGCGCCGCGCCCCGTATGAGCTACTCTGGCGCGGGCTACGCCAACGGTGGATCCCCGCGTTTTCATTTTCCCGACGGCAACGCCTCCATTGCCCGTCTGCTGGTCCGCGAACTCATCCCTCGGGCGGTACCCGGTGATTCGGTTGAAGACGTGGTCACGGCTTCTGTTGACTACGGTCGCCTCGATGCGCCGGATTCGCCCGTGCGCATTCGCCTCAACAGCACCGTGGTTCGCGCGCAGAATCTGGCCAGCGCAGATAACGGCGGCGAAGTCGAAGTCGCCTACGCCACAGGACGGGAGGTGCTTTCCGTCCGTGGCAGCGCTTGTGTCCTCGCGTGTTGGAACACCACCGTTCCCTACCTGTGCCCCGAGCTCCCCGAAAAACAGAAAGAAGCTCTGCACTACCTGGTCAAAGTCCCGCTCGTATACACCAGCGTCGGCCTAAGCAACTGGACCGCCTTTCAAAAGCTGGGCGTCTCGAATATCTACGCCCCCGGCGCCTACTGGAATTCGGTCAGCCTGAACTGGGCGGTTAACATTGGCGGTTACCAGAGCCCGCGTTTTCCCGGGGACCCGATCCTCGTTCACTTGAGCCGCACGCCCTGCAAGCCCGGTCTTCCCGCACGCGAGCAGCATAAAGCCGGTCGCGGAGAGCTTATGGTCACGCCATTTGAAACCTTCGAGCGCAAAATTCGCGACCAACTTGCCCGCTCACTCTCCGGGGGCGGTTTCGATCCGGCGCGTGACATCGCAGCCATTACCGTCAACCGCTGGCCCCACGGCTACGGCTACGAATACAATCCCTTGTTCGACCCCGACTGGCCCGAGGGGCAAGCTCCCCATATCCTCGGCCGTAAACGCTGCGGTCGAATCGCCATTGCCAATACCGACTCCGGCGCCACGGCCTACACCGACGTAGCCATCGACCAGGCCTACCGCGCCGTCAGCGAACTGTTCTCGTCTTGATCCGAGCGGGGAGAAGAGCGTTCCGGCCGGCCGAGATTGCCTGGTCAGCAAATCGGGGCTGACCTGACCGCCGCCCGCCCTACTCCAGGGTAAACGCGAGAAACTGCAATTTGTCATCACGCTGAATCTGCAGCACGATCGGCCCGCCCGGCGGTACCGCTTTCAGAGCCGCGCGCAGGCGGTCGAGTGTGGTCATCGGCTCTCCGTTCAACGAGCGGATTACGTCACCGGCGGTCAGCGGCACCTCGCCTGCAGCGCCTGCCGCGCGCGCGGCAACAATGATCCCGTAAGGGTCACGCAAGTCGTCCACCATCGCAGCAATTTTCTTGTCGATCTCGACCCCCAAAATTCCGAGCTGGGGTACCAGACTCTTATCCGGATCGGCCAGCGCGGAAATCTGATCCATCTCGTGCGGATGCTCCCGCAACGGCACGTCAAAACTCATCTTCTGCGTCCCGCGCAAAACTTCCAGATGAGCCTTTTCGCCCGCTTCTCGCGAATACAGATGGAAGGATACGTACGGCAAGCTGTCTGCGTTCTTTCCGTCGATGGTCAACAGAATATCGGCGATCCGCACCCCGGCGCCCTCGGCGGGCCCTCCCGGCGTTACATCCGATATGATCACTCCATAGTTCCGGGCTAGCCCCAATCCCTCCGCCATCTCAGGCGAAATCGTCTGCAACTGCACTCCAATCTCCGCCCGGTGCAGGTGTCCGTATTTCCGCAGCTGGTCGTACACTACACGCACTACGCCGGAAGGAATCGCAAATCCCAGCCCTTCGTTCCCGCCGGATTCCGAGAATATGAACGTATTCACCCCCACCACTTCGCCATTGATGTTGACGAGCGGCCCTCCCGAGTTTCCAGGATTGATCGGCGCGTCGGTCTGGATGTACACCATTGGCGAATCGGGATCCGTCTGTCGCGCCACCGCCGAGATCACTCCGTGCGTCACCGTGTTTTGTAGTCCTTGCGGACTCCCGAAGGCGAAAACCAACTCACCCTGCCGGAGATTCCGGTAGTTCGCC
>Ga0306921_10007884_pt1 | contig 11225 bp, 12 predicted proteins | sample sta12Cox44000080_FD_203760 | JGI IMG/M metagenome (GOLD analysis project Ga0306921, IMG submission 203760) | Lab enrichment of tropical soil microbial communities from Luquillo Experimental Forest, Puerto Rico - statoxic.12C.oxic.44.000.080 (v2)... | ecosystem: Environmental > Terrestrial >... | reverse complement strand
CCCTTTACCGGCACGGAAGAGCATCCCGGGCTCGCCTGTCTTGCCGCACTCGATCAGCTCACCGGCCTTGCCGCCTTCCGCGCCGAGCTTCCCGAGCTCATCGGTCTCAGGCGCGGCGTTCCAGAGATCGACATTCGCATCGGCATCGCCACCGGCGATGTGGTCGTCGGGAATATCGGGTCGGAGCAAACGCGCAACTACACCGTGATCGGCGATACGGTAAATCTGGCCTCGCGCCTCGAGGGCGCGAACAAGACCTATGGCACGCGCATTCTGGTCAGTGAAATGACCAATCGCTTTGCTGCCGATCTGGTGGAGACCCGCGAGATCGACCAGGTGCTGGTGGTCGGCAAGACCGAGCCGCAGCGCATCTTCGAATTGCTCGGCCGCAAGGGCGAGGTTGACGGCGCGCGCTTGACCCTGCGCGATGCCTTTGGCACCGCACTCGCCGCCTATCGCCGCCGGGATTGGCAACAGGCCCGCGCCGGCTTCGAAGACTGTCTCGAGATCATGCCCGGCGATGCTCCGAGCAAGACTTATCTCGGCCGCATTGCGCAGTTTTGCGCCGTGCCGCCCGGCGCCGACTGGGACGGCGTTTGGTCGCTGGCGGAAAAGTGAGCCACGGATCGAACCGTTCCGTCCCGCTCAGAGCCCGATTTTGGCGATACGCCGCAACCCTTGTGGCGGCTGCCCGAACGCCCGGATAAAGGCCCGGCGCATTCGTTCGGGGTCGGCAAAGCCGGTGCGCACCGCGACGGCCTCGATCGGCTCGGCACTGCTCTCGACGATGTCGCGCGCGGCTTCGAGCCGCAGGCGCTCGATCGCCTTGGCCGGGGTAACGCCGGTTTCCGCCGCAAAGGCTCGGGCGAAGTGCCGAGGGCTCATCGCCATGTGCTCGGCCAGTCGCTCGACCGACAGGCGCTCGTGCAAACGCTCGCGCGCCCAGCCCAGCAGAGACGCGAACCGGCCGTTTGGGCGATCGCTTTCGAGCAACGCCGAAAATTGCGATTGCCCGCCAGGACGGCGGTAGTAGACGACGAGCTGCTGTGCGGCGCGCTTGGCGACACCTTCACCGAGATCCTCGCCGACCAGCGCCAGCGCGAGGTCGATGCCGGCGGTGATCCCGGCCGAGGTCCATACCGCGCCGTCACGAATGAAAATGCGGTCGGGATCGACCCAGATTTGCGGATAGGCACGAGCCAGCTCGGCTGCCCGGCCCCAATGCGTGGTGGCACGGCGGCCGTCGAGCAACCCGGCTGCGGCCAGAATGAAGGCCCCCGAGCATACGCTCGCAACCCGCCGCGACCGCGCACTGGCGGCGCGGACAAAGGCCAAGGTGACCGGACAGGCGGAGGCGTCCCGCGTCCCCCAGCCGCCGGCAACGAGCAGGGTGTCGAGGGGACCGTCGGGGAGGGCTTCGGCGACCAGCTGCACACCCGAGGAGCTGGTCACCGGCCCGGCAGCTTTGGCAACGACCCGCAGCCGATACGGAGGCGGCGTCGACTCGCGCGCGGCCGTATCGAAAACCGCGATCGGCCCGGCCGCGTCGAGCAGCTGGAAGTCAGGAAAGATCAGGATGACGACGGTGCGCATGGCTCATGGCTGAAAGTGAGGGAAAAATGTCATTTCGGCCAGAACCTATGGCCCGTACGATCGCCCAGTCAACAACGTTCGAGAGTTCTGGCCATGAGCGAGCGTGAGCTGGTCATCGTCTTCGCCCTGTTTCCGGGAGCGACACAGCTCGATTTCACCGGGCCGCACCAGGTGCTGTCGCGACTGCCCGGCGCGAATGTGATCTTGGTGAGCCCGCAAGGCGGGACGGTCGAGGCCGATGGCATGATTTTCGCCGGGTTGCGCCGGCTCGCCGACGTCCCGGCTTGTGATTTGATCTGCGTGTCGGGTGGTGGCGGTGTCACCGAGCACGCGATTCATGACGAGGTGTTTCTCGCCGAACTGCGCCGGCTCGCCGCGACCGCGCGCTATGTGACCTCGGTATGCACGGGCTCGATTGCGCTGGGTGCTGCCGGGCTGTTGCGCGGCAAGCGTGCGGCCTGCCACTGGCTCTGGCGCGATCTGCTGGTGCCGTTTGGGGCGATCCCCGACCCGGCGCGGGTGGTGCGCGACGGCAATGTCATTACCTGTGCGGGTGTCACGGCCGGCATCGATTTCGCGCTCAGTGTGGCCGCCGAGCTCGTCGGGCCGGAACAGGCCCAGGTGATCCAGCTGCAGATGGAATACGCGCCCGACCCGCCATTCGCTGCCGGACGGCCCGAAACCGCACCACCCGCGGTGCTGGCGCGCGTCCGCGAGGCCAACGCGCCCTTGGCGGTGCGGCGGCGCGCGGCCGTCGAAGCCGCGGCAGCCCGGCTCGGGCGGTAGCCGTCATGCTGGAGCTGCGGCCCAATTGCGAATATTGCGACAAGGACCTGCTACCTGACGCGACGGATGCACGGATCTGCAGCTACGAGTGCACGTTCTGCGCCGACTGCGTCGAAAAGGTGCTGCTCGATGTCTGTCCGAATTGCGGTGGCGGGTTTGCGCCGCGTCCGATCCGGCCGGTCACCGAGCGTAGACCGGGAGTTTCGCTCGGCAAACAGCCGGCCTCGGCGAAACGGGTCCACCTGAAATGGCCGGAGGAGGCGGTCGCCGAATTCGTTCGCGCAGTGCACGGCATCCGACCGGAGAACCGCTGAGAGCCTGTCAAGGAATTGCCGAGAGGAACACCGTTCCGGAAATCGCGTCATTCCCGCGCACGCGGCCCTCGGGTTGCGGTACCTTCGGACCGTCGCCAGCGAAGCCCGAGGGCAGAGATTTCAGTCGCTTGCCCCTGGGCCCCCGCTTTCGCGAGGGCGACGAATTGACAGCCGGTGGAATTCCTTCACACGCTGTGGGGAGTCCCCGCGCCGGCAGTTCATGGTTCGGACCCGCGCGGAACGAGCCTGTGGACAATCGCCGCCCGGATGAATTCGCTGATCCATCCGAGAGCGAGCCCGAAAGCCGGGTTGACGGTCACGGTGACGCCGATCACCCACCAGCATGACGGCTTGCCGTCGGACAGGCGGCGAGAAACCGCCAGATCGGCTCCCGCCAGGACCAGCCGCGCGCCGACTGCGCCGATCGGGATGATTGCAAAGAGCGCCGCCGCCGTTGTCGGATGGGTGACTGCGGATACTGCGACGTCTGCCGAGGTCGCGATCGCGCCCAGCGGCGTGCACCTCGTCGTGCCGAGCTGGGCGGAGGTCTGGCGCAGCCTGGAGATCGCGGTCGAGCCGCAGCTGTCGCTGACCCTGACCAATGCCGTGATCGTGACGGCGAGCCTGGCGCGCGAAACCTTCCCGGCGACAGGATCGATCGCCAATGAGCGCAATCTGGCGGTATCGTCGGGGGTCGCGAATGTGCTTGCCGAGAAAGAAGCAAGACAGTTCGTGACGCCAGACAGTAATACACGCTTCCCCGGCGAAAGGCCGGGGTCCACTTCTGGGCGGCACGAGCGGCGAGACCCTCAGCACGTCGGAAGCCGTGCGCCGTCTAGGATGAAAACGACGGCAGTGCTGCACGGGCCAGCGGGGTGTGGCATCGAGAGGCGGCAAGTGACCGCTGCCGAGGCCGCTGACCCCTGTGGTGTTCGGAGCCCGTGGTGAGACTGGCCCGCGCTGCCTGTAAGGTATCATCGGGTTGGTCGCCAGCAAAAGTGAGGTCGCTAGCGAGCGCTTGGCACTGCGCGATGGTTTCGCCGAGGCGCTCGACGCCTACCGCCGCAAAAACTGGGAAGAGGCGCGCGGGTTTTGAGGGCTGCCTCAAGATCGTGCCCGGCGACGGGCCGAGCAAGGTATTTCTCGATTGGATCGCGCGGTTTTGCCCCGCGGCCCTCAGCCCCGACAGGGATTGTGTCTGGTCACTGGTAGAAAAGTAACCGGTGGTTCACGCTTCGGCCGAGCGCTCCCGCACGCACCCGAGGCGCAGGCTATGTTCGAAGAGTTGGCGGCGTTGAGGAGGGAGCCTTGATGGCCCGCGTTTTTCCTCTGCTCTCGGCAGCCTTTCTAGCGGCCTGCGGACCGGATTCTCCGCCGCCCCCGGCCCATTCATCTAATGGGGCTTATGGCAGTCCTCCCAGAATTGTTTCCGGGCCATTCCTAGCGTATCTCTCCCCGGGGCCGGCTTACACGGTCCTGCCTTACCGCAGACAGGATTGGCCCGGCCCTGGGTCAGGGATTGATCAGGACGCTGGGACTCTGCCTTCCAATGCCGTTGTAAACGCCTTCAGCACGGCACCTTTTGAGGTGACATTCCGGCCGCCGGGCGACGGCGGCGACATCTACGCGGTGCGCGCGGACGGCGCGGTTGTGGCGATAAAAACCAAAGATGGCGGTGTCCCAAAAGACATCTTCTTTTGCGGCGATAACTGGATTCTGTGGGGCGCCGACGTCGGGACTGATTGGCGCTCCGTAACTGCCAACATCTACCAGGCCCCGGCGGCTTCGTGTCGGCCGCGGGACAGCACCTCCCCGGCCTACACCCAGTACATCGAAGCCACCATCAACGTGGCTTTCATGGGGTTGCGGACGGGTACCCAAGCGATCGACACCATTGTCCACGAGCACTACGACGGGTCCTCCATTGCGCAGGCGAAAAGCCTCGAGCGCATGTATTTCGGTAAGGGTATCGGACGCTATCGCTGGGAGTATTGGGCTCCCTGGGGTACGCCGCTCCGGCCGCTCGTCTGCCCGTCGCTCGACTACTCGGCGCCGCCCGCACCCCGTTGGGTTATGACCGACTGCCGCATGTGGACGAACCTCGTTCCGAACACGACCAACTTCTCGCTGGGCGCCTATGGCTGGGGCTACCCCTAATGCCGGCGATCACCGACCGCACGATCCCACTGATCTGGTGGAGCAGGCGCGCGGCGAATTTCCTCCCCACGCTGTTACTAATACGGCGGGGCTTCCGGCCAGGGCTGGCATCTGACTGAAGACACGGAGCATTCTGCGAGCTTCGGGGTGTTGCCAGACAAAATCAGCGTATTTAGGGATTTGGTGCGGTCAAACAGGCAGTTTGACCGCCCGCCGTACGCGCCCGACCGATGTGGGCTTGTCGAAGACACCTCAAGGCACGATCCTGGCCCTGCAACCACCCAGGATTCGAAGAATTCATGTTCGATACGTTGGCAAAATGCCTTACCCGTCTCTTCGGCGTCACAGGCGGCCGCAGTCGGTATCGCGGGAAATCGTTGTGTGGGCCTATCAAAGACTTCTGGGACGGGAGCCGGAGAGCGAGGACGTCATTTCGGAGAAGATGCATTTGAGCTCGCCGTTCGCTGTCATTAATGCGATTTTGGATCGCCCTGAATACGCGGCGCGCACGCGCTACATGGACAGTTACGCCGGGCCGCTCGAGGTCGAGTGGCGGGTCGAGCCCGATGTCGCGGCGGCGTTGTTGGCCCATATCTTGATGACATGGCGGCAGCTCGGTGAGCAATGCCCGTATTGGTCTGTGCTGGCTGGCCCTGAATACCTGTCCGAAAACACCGCCGAACAGCAACAGGTCTTTTACGATAGCGGTGCCGATGATGTGCGGATGCTGCTCGCCACGTTGTCGCGGGTGGGCCGACGGCCCGAGGAGTTTCCCGGTGGTGTTCGAATTTGGCTGTGGTTTGGCTCGCGTCACGAGCCATCTCTGCAAGCATTTCTCCCATGTGATCGGTACCGACATCTCGCCCTCGCACCTTGCCATAGCGCGTCGTGTGCTCGATGAAACGGGGTGCCGCCAATGTTGAACTCAAATGCACGGCTGCGGCGGATTTGGCATGTCGGCATCCTACGATCTATGGTTCAATCGGCTTGTCCTACAATATAATCCGCCCCCTCTGATCGCTACCATACTTGAACGGGCACTGACGTTGCTGCGGCCGCGGGGCCTTGCGATCTTCCAAGTGCGGGTCTATTTGGCGGGCTATCGCTTCAAGATTGATGAGTATCTGCGACAACAGGCCAATCACGGGCCATCTGAGATGCATCTGCTGCCGCAATCGGCGATCCTTGACCTAGCGCACCGCGCCGGTTGCCGATTACTTGAAATCCGACAGGAAGACTCGGCAGGTATGCCGTGGATTTCCCAATTCTTCACATTCGAGAAATCCTGATATTGGCGCAGATGTTGTGGCCGGCGAACTTGGAACCGCGGTTTGCGCCAGCACGGCCTATCGCATCTTCGCGGACCGGACATGAGCGAGTCCGCCGCCGTTGATGAAAGCGCCCTCGCATATCACTCCACGATGCAAATGTAAGGCAGGTGGCGGTGTTTCTCGGCGTGGTCGGTGCCGTAGCCGACGACGAACACATTGCCAATCGTGAAGCCGACAAAATCGATCACGACCTCGACCTCCCGGCGCTGCGGCTTGTCGAGCAACGCACATGTCCAGAGACCGGCGATCCCGCGTTCGCGCAGCCGCGCCGCCGCGTAGGCGATCGACCGGCCGGTATCGACGATGTCGTCGACCAGCAACACCGGCCGTCCGGAGAGGCCGGCTGGGATCTCGCCGTGAAGCCGCACCGTACCGCTGCTCTCTTTCGCGGGGCCGTAGCTGCTCAGCCGCATGAACTCGATCTCGGGGTGGGCACCCGCATGATCGAGCGCTCGGCCGAGGTCGGCGACAAACACCCAGGCACCCTTGAGCAGGGCGACGATGACAAAATCCGCCGGGAGCCTGCTGGCGATCTCCGCCGCGAGCGCCTCGACCCGCGAGGCGATCTCCGCCGCGCTGTAGAGGACATGCAACCTCGCATGCGGTGCCGCGGATCCGCCGCGATCAATGGTCAATAAAAGCCGACGCCGCCGTTGACGTGGATGGTCTGGCCGGTGATGAAGCCGCTGTCGTCGCTGACCAGAAACAGGCAGGTTGCGGCGATCTCGTCGACGGTGCCCTGGCGGCCGAGCGGGATGCCCGACGCATTCGGCACGCGTCCATGATACCATTCGGGGTTGTCCCGTCGGGTGTCGATGCTGCCGGGAGAGACGACATTGGCGCGGATGTTCTGTCCGGCATATTCGGCGGCGAGCGATCGCGCCATCCCTATCAGCCCCATCTTCGCCGCCGAAACATGTACGCGTCCACTGCCGCCGCTAAAGGCTCCGTGGCCGGTGAAGAACAGGATGCGGCCGAACTGATTCTTGACCATCGACGGGATGATCGCCTGCGTCAGATAGAGCGCACCGTCGAGGACCACGCCCCTGACATGCTCCCATTCTTGCACCGTCACGTCGGTAAAGGGCTTGTGCGGCCGGATCGCGGCATTGTTGATCAGGATGTCGACCCGGCCAAACTCGGATAATGCCCGCTCCGCCAGCGCGTCGACCTGGTCCTTGTTGGCCATATCGGCGAGGACCGATATCGCCTTTACCCCGCGGTCGCGGACCTCGCGCGCGACCGCATCGGCCTCGGCCTGGTTGGTGCGGGCGTTGACGACGATGTGGGCGCCTTCATAGGCGAGCTTCAGGGCCGTGGAGCGGCCGATATTGCGGCCGGAGCCGGTGATCAGGGCGACTTTCCCGTCGAGCTTACCCATCAGCGCACCTCCATGTGAGGCGCCGAAGCTAGCCGAAGGCGAGCGGCGCGTCCAACCCGGTGGGCTCCCCTTCGGTGTCGACCCTCGACCCGATTGCCAAAAAAATCCGGTCGAATGTGAGCCGGTTCACAACACGGGGCTATCGATCCGCCGTAGCAATGTTGCGTGTTGGAAGCGCGAGTCTGGTCGGTTGCGGCATCCTCGTGGGGCCCACCGGCACGAGGTCATGGGAGGTCGTAGACATGCCGAAGGTCATGGCGATTGCCAACAATGATGTTGCTCAAATCGTCTGGCGATACGACCAGAAGCTTCCGGGCTGCCTCGGCTTTGCCGTTTATCGCAAAGAAGGTGCGCCCGACGCGGCAACGCCGTGGACGCCGTTGCCGGCCTGGGTGGGGTTTGAAGGCCAGTCCAACGCGCCGTGGACGCCGCGCACGACCGAGGAATGGCCGATCCAGAAATTCGAATGGCGCGACCTGACCGCGACGCGCGGCAAGTCGTACAGCTATCGCGTCGTACCCATGACCGGCGATCCGGGAGCGGACCGTCCATTGACGCCGATGGCCGGCGCTGATCTGGTGACCGGTCCGGTGGCGCTGACGCCGCAGCGTGGCAGCTTTCGCACCTATTTCAATCGCGGCATCCTGTCGACGCAGTTTCTGGCGCATGCGATCCCGTCCGGGCCGAGCGGTGCGCCGAATTTCAAGGTGTTGACAAACCGAATCGACCAGCCCGGCGATCCTCTGCGAACGGCGCTGGCGGGGCAAATCATCGAGGGTGTTGAAATGCTACTGCAACGGGCCGCCGCCCAAGGCGGATCCTGCTACGCGGCGCTCTACGAGTTGACCGATCCGGAATTGGTCAAGCTGCTGCTCGATGCACGGAACCTGCACTTGATCCTGTCTAATACCGCGCCCGGAGATAACGAGAACAAAGCGGCTCGCCAGGCGCTGCACGAGCAGACAGGAATTGACATCACCGACCGCTTTGTGCCCAGCGGGCATATCGGGCACAACAAGTTCTGTGTCTATGTCGACCGGGCCAATACCCCGCAAGCCGTATTGCTCGGCAGCACAAACTGGACGGATACGGCGTTATGCGCGCAATCCAACAACGCCTTGGTCGTTGAGAACACGGACGTGGCTCGCGCTTACCTGGATTATTGGCACCGCCTGAAATCCGACAGAGATGACGACAGGTCGCGCCAGGGGCCCGAGCTCCGCGAAAGCAATATGCGGCCGGGGATCGCCGATTTGGCAATCGACGACGGAAAGGCGACGGTGTGGTTTGCCCCTAACACCGCCCGCGCCCGTCAGCCGCGCCCGGGACCCGACGAGCCGAGGCCACCCGATTTGGCGCAAGTCTTTGACCTGATGTCGAAAGCCCAGCACGCGATCCTGTTTCTCGAGTTCGAGCCAGGTACCCCGAGCGTCGTCGACCAGGCCGCCAACTGCCTCAATGCTAACCCCCGCCTCTTCGTCCGCGGCGCCGTAACCGACCCGAAGGCGGTCGGTGATTTCACGACCACGCTGACGCATCGCGGCGCCGGCGATGCTGTCGACGTGGTCGCCGCCAGCGCCATCGGCGATCAGTTCGCGTTTTGGCAGCACGAACTGTTGAAGGCAGGCCCGGACGCCCACGCCATTATTCACGACAAGATCGTGGTTATCGATCCGATGTCGCCCAATTGCGTCGTCGTCACCGGGAGCCACAATCACGGCTATCGCGCCTCGTACGACAACGATGAAAACCTGCTGATCGTTCGCGGCCACCAGGCGCTGGCGCAGGCCTACGCGGTTCATGTCATGGATGTCTACGACCACTATCGCTTCCGCTTCGTGATGGAGAAATCTGGTACCGCCGCATTCTCAGGTCTGAAGCGGGACGACACCTGGCAGAACCGCTATTTCGATCCAAACGATCCGTCGAGCAAGGACGAGGCGGTCTGGTTCCCGGGCTGAGGCGCATCGCGACTCGCGCGATCGAGACGGGCCGCGTTCCGCAACTATGCGTTCCCAACCCGATCGAGGGAGTTCGAAAATGGCCGACAAGATCATGCTCATCCGGCACGCCGAAAAGCCCGACGAACCGCCGCCAAAATTCGGGGTGGACGAGGCGGGACAGCAGAATGCGGAGGAACTGACCGTCCGCGGCTGGCAGCGCGCCGGTGCGCTCGCGAGGCTGTTTTCACCGCGAGCGGTGCAGGGCCGCGATCCCGCGCTCGCGACACCGCAAGCGATCTTTGCAACCGCTGCCGCTCATCACGCCCGGAGCCTGCGTCCGCAACATACAGTCGGGCCCCTCGCAGCGAGGCTCGGCATCACGCCGAACCTTGATTTCACAGTGGGCCAGGAGAACGACCTCGCCGGAGCGGCACAGGCAGCACCAGGCGCGGTGCTGATTTCGTGGCATCACGAGGCGATCCCGGCCATTGCCAATGCGATCATCGGCAATGCGACGACCTGCCCGCAGCACTGGCCGGGCGAGCGGTTCGATGTGATCTGGGTGTTCGATGCCGGACAATCGTCTTGGCGTTTCTCTCAGGTCCCGCAATTGTTGCTGGCCGGCGACGCCGACAACCCGATCGCGTGACAGCATCGACCCACCCTTTCAAAACGAGAGAGCCACGATGACTCACCATCGAACCAAGCCGCCGGGCCAGCAACGCAGCTACGGTATCCTGGTCGGCACCATTCGCGACGGCCGAGAAGATCCCGCGGGCCATTCGCCGCATTACGAGATATGGGTTGAGGCCGACCAGAACTACCGCATCGCCGTCAACGTGCGGTCGGTCGACGGCAGCGATGTCGTCGCCCATTACGACCCCGACTTCACCAAACCGACAAAGCGCGACCTCGCGAGCCTCGCGGCCGGCAAAAAGGGCCTCACGGCTTTGCCGACCGGCCCCGGCGGCGCAGGGCTCGATTATCTGCGCGATGATCTGTTCCTGATCGGTGCGATGGCGCCGATCCCGCCAGACGGTCAGGGTGTGACACTGCGCAACCTGTTGGACGGCCAGGTCGAGCGCGCCAAAGCCGACCGCGATGCCGTGGTCATCGCGTTTGGCGAATTCTTTCGAGATCCAGCCCGCGACCCGACGTTTGGCTTCTCGCCGGAGCTCGGCGTGCACGATATCCATATGATGCAGGGCAATGAAGGCAGCTTCGCCGACGACAATCGGATCAATGGCGACGGTGCCTTGTTTATCCGCTTCGCCGGCGGCGAGACCATTGCGTTGTTCGTCCGCTTCAGCACGCAGTCGACCACGACCGACGATCGCGGGAACCCCAAGTAGCCTCGTCCGTTGGGCAAGCACACGTCGCCTTGGTGGCGCCCAGATCGGGGCGTATCGTGTGGGGCAAGATCGCGGCGCGGCACGGTCGCCGGCCGTGTCATCGCGCCGTCAATATTTCCCGGATACGGCGTCCCAGAACCGTCCCTCGGCGGATATAACTAACTGAAATAAGGCATTTTTTGGCGGCTTAGCCGGTTTTCTGGGCGATATTTTCCCGGCATTTCCCGGCTAAACCGGGAAATAAATCCCGCTTATTCCGCAGCCAGCCCCTTCAGCCGGTAGAGGAGGTCGAGCGCCTCGCGCGGGCTGAGCTCGTCGGGGCGGGTGTCGCGCAACAGCGCCTCAGTCGCCGATTCTTTTGCGGCCGG
>Ga0306921_10007882_pt1 | contig 11226 bp, 10 predicted proteins | sample sta12Cox44000080_FD_203760 | JGI IMG/M metagenome (GOLD analysis project Ga0306921, IMG submission 203760) | Lab enrichment of tropical soil microbial communities from Luquillo Experimental Forest, Puerto Rico - statoxic.12C.oxic.44.000.080 (v2)... | ecosystem: Environmental > Terrestrial >... | reverse complement strand
ATGACCTCGAAATCCGAAGGCCACCTGTCGGTGCCCCAATGCTCGCACACCCAATCACGGGCATGCGCAGAGCCGGTCGCCTCCAGGGCCCGTGCCTCGAAAGCCTTTTGCGTCTCTACTCGCTCACGATTTTTGAGCGCATCTGGATCGGGAGTTTCGCCTGGATCATCATAGAAGATGCCCGGCATCGGCACGATCGCGCCGAAGTCGAGGTGCGCTTGCTCGGCCGCAAAAACCACGCAAGTCCGTTTGAAGCGAGCGATCTCGTCGTTCGGTCCCGTGATCTCCATAAAGTTATCACAAAAGTTAGGCATTTTACTTCTCCTTTCGGTTGCGCGGCTCCGCCGCGCGCGGGTTTCGTCGAATTCTCAGCTAAGCGGCAGAGGAGGGTGAGGAACCGTTGCGACTTCTCCTCCTCCTCCTTGCGCCGAGCTCAGCGGAGCCTCTCCTTAATCTCGGCATCGAACCGCTGCTGCGCCTCTCGATTGCGGGCGAGGATTTCCGCTCGACGACGGTCGCCTGGGAGCATCGGTTTTTGGGCGGGAACCACGACATCCGGAACGATGGCTTCCAGAACTAAGGAGGCCTGCGGCTGGGCGGCCACAGTGGCGCGCTGGTCAGCCTCCTGCTCTGCAGCCTTCGCCGCCGCCATCCGGGCCTCGTGATCGCGCAACTGCTCCTCGATCACGCCGGCGACGTGGTCCAGCAGCCCTCCGTCCCAGCGGGGCAGGTCGATCACCTCTCCCTTGGGCCCGTGCTCAGTTGGCTTGGGCGTCAACCAGGGTCTCTTGGCTACAGGGGCCGGGCTCGAACCGACATCTCCGGCTTGCACCGGCGCTCTAGCCATTGAGCTACCCTGGTTCATCCTTCCGCTGCACTGCGGACTGGTTCTTCTAGATGTGTGCTGACCATCATCACACCCCAGGGCCGTTTCTATGTGCTGACCATCATCACATACGGACTTCCCGTTCTGGCCCCTTTCTATGTGCTGACCATCATCACAGGGTGTGCTGACCATCATCACGGGATTCTGTTTTTTGCGCCCGCTCCGGCGGGGGGTGTAGACGAAGGGCTGGCCATCCCATTTCTCGAAGTCTCGGGTTGGCGGATGCGTGCCGTGCGAAAATTCGGTAAAGCGATAGTGCGCGGCAATGCCGTGACCATTGCTGCTGAGGAAGCCCTCGCTGGTCTTGCGCAGAAACCCATAGTGCTCGTTTTCGGCAAACCAGCGGACAATGGATTGCGTGGTCGCGCCGATTGCCTTTGCGGCGTCGCGGCAGGATAGCCACAGCTTGCCATTGTTCGCGTAGTCGTTACGCAGACGACCGCGCAGCTCGATGTTGAGTATGCGCGCGCCGGGCGACATGGTGCGCCATGCCGGTGTTGCCATCGTTGCCTTGATCACCGGAATGAAGGGCGGCAATCGGTTCTTACGTGGTCGTTTTGTTGTCATGCGACCTCCCGGAAGTTGGCGCTCGCGAACGCTTCCGCGATGATCGCTTCGACGCGGTCCTCTCCTAACGCGCGCACCAGCGCGTGGGCGATCGCGATTTCATAGAGGCGGTCGACTGCAGCCGTCTTGTCGACAAAGCCCTGCCGCACCAGCAGCGCGAGCCGCCAGCATTGGCGTCGGAACTCGGTCAGCTTGGCGTTGGCGACAGCGCGCCATGCCTCGATAAGCTCGTGATCTTGCGTCGTCATGCCGCCGCCTCACGCTGTTTGCGTTTGGCAAAGGCGATGATTCTCGATTTGGCCCACGCCCGCGTTGCCAGGCGACGGTTCCAGCAGCGGGTAGTCCTTCCACGCCCACGGCGGGGTGAAACCCTTCTCCTTGCACTTGTGAAACGCCCAGCCGTCCTTCATCCCGCGCTCGTGGGCGAAGCCACGTAGTTCGCGGTAGAACCTAAGTTGTTCATGCTGGGCTAGATGTTCGGTCCGCGACTTGCCGCCGACCACGAGGCCTAGCTGGCCATCCTCAAACTCCACATCGCGGGCGCGGGGCTTGGGCTCCCAGCCGCAGTGGTAGCAGGGAGGCTTGATTATGACGGTTTTGCACGACGGACACTCGTGCAGCGTCGGTCCCTTGCTGGCCTTGCGTTTCTCGTGCGCCGGGGTTGCTGCACGCTTGTCGACATCGAGCGTCCACTCGACATGATCTTCGGGTAGGCCGTGACGGAATACAGCGCCGGAGTGATCGAGAATTACGCAGTCGCTCTTGCCGTCAGCAGGACGCAACGCGCGGCCCACCATTTGTCTGAAGAGCCCCATCTGTTTGGTGGGGCGCCCGAGGATGCAGCAGCCCACCGGCGGGCAATCCCAGCCCTCGGTCAAAACCATGCAATTCGAAACGACCTTGATTTTGCCGCCGGCCAAGCGGGCTAAGATGGTCGCGCGCTCGGGAATCGGCGTCTCACCATCTAGATGCTCGGCGGGAACGCCAGCGCCAAGGAATTGATTGCGGATGGCGACTGAATGCGCAACGTCCACGGCGAACACGATGGTCCTGCGATTCTCGCCATGTTTATGCCAATGCTCGACGAGGTCGCCGACCAGCCTTTCGGTGTTCATTCGGCCGGCGAGTTGCGAGATGACGTAGTCGCCTTGTTGAACCTTGATGCCCTTTAGGTCCGGGTCGATCGGCGCATAGACCCTCGACTTGACCAGGAAGCCGCCGACAATCAATTCCGCGATTTGCGGTGCCTCGACCATCACATCGAACAGATTGCCGAGCCCGCGACCGTCGCCGCGGCATGGCGTGGCCGTCATGCCGAGCAACACGGCGTTCGGGTACAGGCCGATGAGATGCTCGCGCGTCCGACCGCGGGCGCGGTGTGCTTCGTCGAAGATCACCAGATCGGCCGGCGGCAGGTCCATTGCATCAGAGCGCACGCCCCTGACATGCAGGGTGTCGATGCTGGCGACCTGCACCAGCTCCATGGGGCGGGGATCGACGTTCGCCATCACGATGCCGTGCCGAACGCCGTTGGCCACCAGCTTGGCGGATGTCTGCATAATGATTTCGCGGCGATGCGCGAGGAACAGAACGCGGCGATATTGGGCGACCCAGCGGCGGATTAGCTCGCTAGCGATGACGGTCTTGCCTGATCCCGTCGGAGCGACCAGAAGCAGCCTGCGTCGCCTCTCGGCGATGTGGCGCTCGATCTCGGCGACAGCTTCCTGCTGGAATTGGTGCAGCACGATCACGACGCGCGCTCCTCGATGTCGATGGCAATGCCCGTGTCCAGGTCGGCCCACAGCCGCTCGACGACACCGCGCTGCAGGATCAGATCGGCCAATTCGCGGGCGAGCTCCCGGTCGAGTTGGATAAGCCTGTAGGCAAGGCGGCCGACCTGTTCGCCGAGTTCCGGGGATATGACGCGAGCATCGTGCTTGACCGGCTTCGGTGCCGGCTGCTTGCGGTCAGCCTTCTTGGCGGGCTGCTCGCGTCCCTTGGTGTCCTTTCTCGTTTCCAATTTGGAGACGTCGCCTGCTGCCTCCATTTTGGTGCGCACCGTTCCGACGGTGGTGGGGCTCACCTTCACCGTCTTCGCGATCTGCAGGTTCGACTTCTGAGGCTGCGCCTTGATCAACTCGGCGATGATCCGGCGCTTGTCCTCGGGCGAGAGATGGCGGCGGTGAAGGTTCTTCGATAGGACGAACGTAAGAGGACTCATCTTGTAGCCGAGCGCTTCGAAACGGTAGCAATGCTCGGCGATGCGCTCCAACGTCCATCCAGCCGCTAAGCAGGCACGGTACCGGTTTCTGCCGTCGAGAATCTTGTCTTCATAGAGCACAATTTCCTCGTGCAGGATGTCAGTCTTTTTGATGTCGGCGGCGAGCGCGTCGAACTCCTCGCCCTCCATCAGCGGCGGCGAGCGGGTGAAAGAGGATTTTGGGCTCGCGCGTGGTTGCATGATCGATCATTGAGCCCTCCCGACTAGAAGCCCCCAGCCCTCAAGGCAGGCGATTGCGCGGTCCAAGCCCTCGGCGATACAGGTGAAGGCACCGGCTTCGCGTAGCGCGGCAATGCACGCGAGTTGCGCGTCGGTTGCGCGGCCGCCCTCGGCCTTGAGTTCAAGCGCCGCCGGTGACGACGCCGAGGCCCTTCAAGATCGCGGCCTCGACCGGTTTGCGATAACCGCCGTTGGCCGGATGAAAAACGAAGACACCCGGCGCGCCGCGCGCGCGCAGGTGCTGGAAGACAGCGCGCTGTATCGCAGCCTCAGGGCGCTGGCGGCGAGCGGAGGTCATATTCGCCTCCGTAGGCATGCCGGGATGTCGCCGGGATCACCGCCGTCATCGCGCGCGCCATGCTCGAGCGCGGCGAACTCTTCGCGGCGCTTCGCCGCCGACTGTTCTGGATCGGAGCCGTTGCCCGCCGCCGGCGCCGGCAGGGCGCAACGACTTGGTTCGGCTTCGTCCTCCGGATGCCACCTCAGCAGGTGACATTCGCCATGCCGAAAGTAGACGTTCGCCTCGCCGAGGCGTCCCTCGGGAAGCCTCATGTCGCAATTCGCCACGTCGCCGGAGGCGAGCACGCGCGTCATCACGATGATCCACGGTTTGTGCCCCGCTTTCCGCAGCATCGGCCTCCATAGCGGGGACAGCTTCTCTTCGGCGCTCCTGATCGCAAAAAGCGCCGCCTCCTCCTTTGTCTTGAAACGAGCCCCGTTTATCCATCGCCTGCCGTCGTCAGTCGTGAGTTCCACGCGCCAAGAGCTTTCGCTCGCCGCCGGCGGCGGCAGCAGCGGCGAGGGCGCGGCAGCTTTGCCATCACTCGCGGCAAACTCTGCCTTCATTGTTTCGGCTGAGGTTTCGGGATCGTCGGTGTTTTCTCCGTCACGTGACGGAGAGCGCGATCGAAGCTGCTTCATGCGTTGGGCGGTGCCAGCGCGAACCTCCTCGACCGTCTTGGTGCCGTCCGCGATTGCCATCAACTCGGACGCGCGCGACTTGCCGATGCCGATCTTTTCCTTGAGCAGCTCTTCCCACTCGGCCCAGGTGCCGTCATGCCCGTCATGCTCGGCCTTGAGCTGCTTGAGGTGCTGACCGGCGGCGATGTAGTGCTGCTCAGCCTTGTCCGCGGCCTTATCCCCCTTGGCGATGTGAGCCTTGATCGTGCTGATCAGCGCCGGGGTGGTGCCGGCCGCGGCGATGTCGCCGGCCGAGCACCGGCGGTCGCCGCTCAATTCCGCGCGGATAAGCGTCGGATGTTCGGCGATGGGGTGAAACTGGAGTTCTTGATCCCGACCGGGGTTGTGCGTATGTTTGGAGTTGATCAAGCCGCCAAGCTGATCAGACATCCGAGGGCCATGACCGGCCGCCGCCGGCGTGGCCCTCACCGTTTTCGTCATGATAAGGCAATCACGGCGAGATTGAGCGCGGGAAGGGACGCAGCCCACTTCTCGGCATCCGACCGGAGAACGACCGTCTTCTTGCCGAGTTTCTTCGCCTTGATGCGTCCGCGCTTCACTTCATCGTAGAAGGTCTGGCGGCAAATGCCGTAACGTGCGCAAAACTCGCGCACCCCAAATGCCTCTCGAGTTGACAAATCCATATTTGTCTCCATTGGCTGACCGATATGGTCTGCCATTTTCAATAGGAGACGATGAGTCGCGTGTTAGCGCCCAGTGCCCGCCTTTTGCGGTGGGGGTGATGCCTAACAATCGGGTCCAATCAATTGCCGAAGGCGTTTTACCGACTTGATCCCATATCGGTGAAAGTCGTTCAGGGATCGATGGCGCTCCGCTAGAAGTTCTTGATTAATCGTCTTTAACAAACGAGCGAACGGTGAGGGGTTCTTGAGACGTGGCGTTGACTTTGAACACGTCGGTAACGTTCCGGTCGCAGAGTGCCACGCCGACGCCAATTGATCTGTAAAATCCCGAGCAATTTGGTCCCGTTGTGCGTCGCCAGGGCCAAACGTAACTCGTTCGCCAGCCAAACTGACAACTGTCTCAAGCTGGCTGAGGCGGCGTGCGATCTGGTCGGGTGCAAAATCTGAATAGCTTCTGCCGAGGTCGGCTCTTCTTCGATGTTCTTGCTTCACTTGCTTCCAAGACGACGGCTGTGGCTGCTCCGTAAGAGACGCATCTCTATAAAGACGCTTCAGGTAGTTCGATAGCTCAGGCCACCGAGCAATTTCTTGCAGCTTTCGTTCTGTTGTCTCAAGGGCAATCGAAGTGGCTGACAACAGCTTTTTTGCTCTCCGGCGGTCATATTCAGTCTCCCGCGCACCAACGTACCCGGCAATTGCGCGTTTCGCATCGTTCAGAAAAAGCTCTAGCTTCGTCGCGTCGTCGCGAATGTGCGGAGCCATGAACTTCGATAGCACGTCATCGATCCGTTGCTTGCGGGCCCGAGGCAGCCCAGCCTCGCCGCAATCTGAGCTTGGCACGTCGCCGCAATCGGTCCCATCAATCCCCTGCTCGCGCTGCACCTGGATATCGTATTCTTGGAGGTCGGCGAAAGGGATCGGGCGAGGTTCGAATTGAGGTAGCCTTGCCAAATAATCCGCGGTTGTTTTTGGTCCGATCGGCTGCGGCGTGTCTTTCTTTGCCATGGTGCCACCGTCGCCACCGTCACTCAAAGCCTGCCGGCCCTCGAGCCGAAGCCAGCAGCACATCGGCGCGGGGGGCATTTGTCAGCTTTTTCGTGGCAATTTCTCCTGGGCGGATGGGACCCGCACGCCGTACTGAGCGTCCTACGTGAAATCGCTGTTACTGTCTTCTCTCTCTCTCTCTCTCTCTCTCTCTCTCTCTCTCTCTCTCTCTCTCTCTCTCTCTCTCTCCGCGTAGACATAACATGCCCCGCACCTTGACTTGTGTTGTTGACAGCCAGCCCTTACTCATCAGCTTCACTTCCAAGCTTGTTTACTTGCCAGAAACAAAACTCTCCCAACCTTCTTGCTGAAACTGAATTAACTTCTTTCGTTCTTTTTCAAGTTCGGCCAAGCGATTTGTGGCGGCGCTAACCTGTCTGGACGCATCGTTGTAACGGTCCGCGATTGACTGACTTGAAAATAAAAAGCGGCCGTTTGCGTCTACCTTGTATTTGCCGAATTGCTCGATAAGAATTGCCGCGGAGCTTCCGAGAGTGCGATAAAGTTCTGCGCGTGCCGCCAACATCCTCAAGGTAAAGTCCTTGCTTCTGGCGTGTCGCTTATCAACACCACTCAGAAGGCCGCGCGTGGTGCTCTCGTCGACGCGCAGCGACTGCGCAAACGTTTCAATTTTTTTGCGCTCTTCGTCGAGAAGGGCAACATAGCGCGGCGCAGCAGCGATCGCGTTGGCTTCTGCAGCTTTCAGGTCACGACGGTATGCTTCCAAATCAGCACGACCCGCGTGAGCGAAATCTACTTCTTTGGTAAGCGAAGGTGGCTCAATCTCATTGGAGATTTGGTCAGCGAGCCGATCAGTTTCCAATGCCGCGTTCGTTGCTTTCGTAATGAGCTGTAAGAGGGGATTGGATGGATTTTGTTCAAGCGCCTTTCCAATCTGTTCCGGAGTGCGAGCTTGTTGTAGGGCTGTTTTGACGTCTTCTACGGCGAAGCTATCCAGCAATTTTTGCCCATTACTCAGACCAACACCCAAGGCCGCGAGAAGCATAACAACCGCAGCTCGATAGGTCGAACGGCGCCATGGCAACGATAGCAAATAAAGAGCACCCGCGTAGACGACGAATTCACCAGCAAGATATGCAATGCCCTCCAGCGGCCTATCAAAGATTACGCTACTAAAAATTGACCCAAGAACGACGACGGCTACCAAAGCGACCAAAGAGACCACGCGACGTCGCGTGTTCTTCGGCAACTTCATTGCCGCGTCCTGCTCACTAGGTTCAACTTCACTAGAACGCGTCGGCGTCCTTTCGAGCTTCGCCGCAACGAGAGGTGGCGGCCGCAGAAGCTGATCAGAAAGCTGCGGCACGTCTTTCGCATCCCGCCAGTCGGAAAACCCTGCGTGCCAAACTTTGACCTTTCCGGGGTCCAACATGTTGCGCAGAGCCGCCAGTAGCGCATCGTATGTCACTGGACCTATCGACTTCCCTTCGTCGGCATAAAACCACCCGTCGTCCATGACACCCCCGAGGCTTGGCCGCGTTGTCGGTATTATTCTAAGGCCTCTCTTAGGTATTATTCTAGGGCCTCAATTTGGGGGTTGGGGCGGGGCAAGCAACCGTACCTCACGGTAATCCCAGTCGAGTGGCTGATAGACGTACTGGACTAGAAGATCGTCAGACCGGCCGAAGCGAAGTCCCGTCATGGCGCACAAAGCTCACGTCGCCTCCCAGGCGTGCGTCACGCGCATAAGCTTTGTAGTCGATGTAATTGCGCAGATGCTCCGGAACTTCCTGCAGCGAGCCCACATCTTCAAGCCAATTAGCGGCCCAGTCTTCTTCACTGTCGTATTTGCCCATGAAGGCATCGCGCGCAGTATCAATGTTGCCCTCGCTGTCGATGTGGTCTTGATAGATGGCCAATAACTCTTGCTCGTCTTCATCAAGTTTGAGCCAATCCCATAGTTCATCCGGCGGCGCGGAGCTTTCATTGTAGAAACTACGCGGAAAGCCTTCGAAGTCCTGAAACATAACCTCCGGGTCTTGTTCGTCCCTGTGAAGCTCGCGGCAAGCTTCAAGGAACGCATCACGATCCGCATAATCTTCCAAGTCCAACCAGGCGCCTTTGATTGAGCCCGCGTTGTATTTGGCGTAGGTGCCGACGTATATGCGTGCCATTGTATTTGCTCCTCTTAATACGCACGGCGCGATCCTCCTAAGACGGCTCAGGCTTTGCGCGCCGTGATCGGCACCACTTTGCCCACGTCGGCCGTATCGACCTTGCCGCAGTATTCCGCCCATGCGGCCATCAGCTTCTTGCGCTTATCGAACAGGTCGCCGCGTCGGTAGGCCGCCTCCACAGCCTCGGGGATAGCATGCGCAAGCGCCATCTCCGCCACCTCGCGGGGGAAGGTGGTGCGCTCGGCCGCCCAGTCACGGAAGGTCGAGCGGAAACCGTGCGCGGTGATGTCCCCGTGGCCCATGCGCCGCAGCAGCATCAACAGCGACATTTCCGAGAGCGGCCGGCGGTCGCGACCACCGGGAAACACGTAGTCGCTGTGCCGGATATCATGCATCTGCTGCACCACCGCGAGCGCGGCATCGGAGAGCGGCACGCGGTGTTCCTTTCCCGCCTTCATGCGACCCGCCGGGAGGGTCCACAGCTTCGCCCCCATATCAACTTCGTTCCAGGTCGCGCCCAACGTCTCGCCGGTTCGGGTGGCAGTAAGGACGAGAAATTCGAGGGCGCGGGCGGCAATGCCGTCCTGTTGTCGCAACCCGGCCAAGAAGGCACCGATCCGGACATACGGTAGCGCCGCATGATGCTCGACCTTTCGTACCTTGGTCTTGGCAGGTAGCAGGTGATCGAGGTGCCCACGCCATCTGGCCGGGTTCTCGCCCGTGCGATAGCCGCGCACCTTGGCCCAGTCGAGCACGGCTTCCATGCGCCCGCGCACCCGCGAGGCCGTCTCAGGCTTCCTGGTCCAGATAGGTTCGAGCACCTTGAGCACGAGCCCGGTATCCACTGCCGACACCGGCAGCTTGCCGACCACCGGGCTCACGTAGGTGGCGAGCGTGTTCTTCCACTGCTGGCGATGCTTCGGGTTTCGCCACCCCGCTTCGTGGGCGTTGATGTATGCAGTTGCACAATCGGCGAACGTCATCGCCTTTGCGGCCTCGACGGCAGCCGCCGCGCGCTTCTCGTTGCGCGCCGCGATGGGGTCGAGGCCGGCGGCAAGCACGCTGCGGCAGTCGCCGGCCAGTTCGCGCGCCTTGGCGAGGCCGATGGCGGGATACCCGCCTAGCCCCATGTCGCGCCGCTGGCCGCGCCCGCCGTAGCGAAATATCCAGCCCTTTGCGCCACCCGGTGCGACGCGCAGATAGAGCCCGCCGCCATCGCCGTAGTAGCCGCGCTTCCGGACGCTCTGCACCCGTACCGCCGGGAGCCGTCCTAGCATGCGCGTCATATGCCCGCCCTCTTGCCCATCACCATGCCCATCACGACAAAGCGAATGTTAACATACATTCGTCCGCCAAACATAGACGGTGATGGACGCTAGAGCCTTTCCGAACGGGGATTTCTGTGGACGGCGGCGGGGATGGGCAGACGGCCATCAACATTAAATTGGCGGAGACGGGGGGATTCGAACCCCCGATACGGTGTGACCCGTATAACGGTTTAGCAAACCGCCGCCTTCAGCCACTCGGCCACGTCTCCAGGCGTTGAAATTGTAGGAGTTTTTTGTTCTCAGAGGGAGAACAAAAAGCCCGTCTGCTACCGCTTTGCTACCATTTATTTTTTGGGCCGCCTTTGTAAGGCGAGCTGCAGCGCTTCGTCAACCAGCGCCGCCGCATCAGCCTGCATGTTCGGCAGGACATGCGAGTAGGTGTCGAGCGTCAGTCCAACCTTACTATGGCCAAGCCGCTCGCTGGCCACCTTCGGGTGGACGCCGCTCGCCAACAGATGAGTTGCATGGGTGTGGCGCATGTCGTGAAAGCGGATGCGTGGCAGTCCGATCTTGGCGCACTCGATCACCCAGTTGTGGGTGAGTGTGTTCGGCTGCACAGGCGAGCCGTCGGCCTGCGCCACTACAAAGCTGTCATCGGTTAGGCGGACGCCGATCGAGAGCAGAGCCTGCACTTGTGCAAGGCGGTGCGCGCGTAGCTCCGCGGCTACCGTGGCTCCCATTGCCACCGTGCGCGCCCTCCCCGTCTTCGGCGGTTTGTAGCGGACACCAGCGTGCGTCTGCTCGGCACTCTGCTCTACCGAGATATGACCTGCATCAAAGTCGACGTGGCGCCAACGTAGCGCCGCGATCTCGCCCCGCCGTAACCCGCACAAACCCGCCAGGACGGTGGGGATAAACATGCGGTTGCCTCGAAGCGCTTCCAGCAACTCGGCGGTCTGTTGCAGGTCGTAGGTTTTCATCTCGGCGCGCTGGACCTTTGGGGGCTTCACGAATGCAGCCGGATTGCTCGCAAGCAGCCGCCATACCACGGCTTGCTGCAGCGCCTCGTGCAGCACGCGGTGCACGTGGGTGACCGTGCGCGCAGAAAGCCCGCCCTTGCCGTCCCGGCGGCCGCTGGTGTGCGCTTTGGCGTAGGCAGCGCTGATATGCGCCGGCTGCAATTTTGCGAGCGCTAGGCCCCACAGGAGCGGCGCGAGGT
>Ga0306921_10007877_pt1 | contig 11231 bp, 9 predicted proteins | sample sta12Cox44000080_FD_203760 | JGI IMG/M metagenome (GOLD analysis project Ga0306921, IMG submission 203760) | Lab enrichment of tropical soil microbial communities from Luquillo Experimental Forest, Puerto Rico - statoxic.12C.oxic.44.000.080 (v2)... | ecosystem: Environmental > Terrestrial > Soil... | reverse complement strand
CTTCTCCGGGGCTGCGCGTTTTGCAAGCCGCGCCAATGTCGGGCCGATCTTCCCGCCGACGCCGAGGATGATGAGATCGCCGTCAAGCGCGCCGAATTCCGCCCGCAGCGCGGAGGATGGCGTGGTCATGACCTCCTCGAGGTGCTCGACGTCGCGAAAATTTTCCGGCAGCGTCATCATCCCGGCCTAACATATCCGCGAACGGCGCGAGGAGTCATGCGAACGAGCAGCGAGCGAATCCTCACCACGCATGTCGGCAGCCTCATTCGTCCGCCCGCGCTGCAGGAGATCATGCGGCGCAAGCAGGCGAGGCAAGCTTATGACACCGCGGCCTACGAAAGCTGCCTCAGGAATTCCGTTGCCGACGTGGTCCGCCGGCAGGCGGAGATCGGCATCGATGTCGTCAGCGACGGCGAGTATGGCAAGTCGATCAGCTGGAACCAGTACATCATCGAGCGCATGAGCGGGTTTGCGCTGCGGCCGAACCCGCCCGGGCCGGGCGGCCGATCGGGAGACCCCGGACTTGATCGTAACCGCTTCAAGGAGTTCTACGCCGAGCTCGACGCCCGCGATCCGCCCGCCAACCCGAGCACGGTCGTGTGCGTCGGCCCCGTCGCCTACACCGGCCAGGCGGAGCTTGCCCGCGACATCGCGAATTTCAAGGCAGCGCTCGCGGCCGCGCGGCTTGCGGAAGGCTTCCTGCCGGTCGTGGCGCCGGCAAGCGCGCTGCCGGAGCGGCGCGACGAGTATTACCGCAGCGAGGATGAATGGCGGGATGCGGTCACCGCGGCCATGCGCACCGAGTACAGGATGATCGTCGATGCAGGCCTGATCCTGCAGATCGACGATGCGCGCGCCGCAACCACGTACGACCGCATGGTCCCGCCTGCAAACCTTGCGGACTACCGGCGCTGGCTGGGTAAATTCATCGAGTCGCTCAATGGCGCGCTCGCGGGCATTCCCGAGGACCGCGTGCGCTATCACGTGTGCTGGGGCAGCTGGCCCGGCCCGCATTCAAGCGATGTGCCGCTCAAGGACATCATTGATCTCATTCTCAGGGTGCGTGCCGGCGCCTACGTGATCGAAGCTGCCAATCCCCGTCACAAGCATGAATGGCAGGTGTGGAAAAGCGTCAAGCTGCCGGCCGGCAAAGTGCTGATTCCGGGCGTGATCAGCCATGTCACCAACGTGGTCGAGCATCCCGAGCTCGTTGCCGAGCGCATCGTCCGCTTCGCCAATCTCCTGGGACGCGAGAACGTGATGGCCGGCACCGATTGCGGCTTCGCGCAGGGCACCTTCTATCGCCGCGTACACCCGACCATCATGTGGGCGAAGCTCGAGGCGCTGGTCGAGGGCGCTCGGCTGGCAAGCAAACAGCTGTGGAGCTGACTGATATTCCGATCGGGTAACAAATGGCAGTGCTGCACGAGACCGGCCTGATCGGCAAGCCGGTGCCGGTCTATTTCGAAACGTTCGCGCCGGCGAGGCGAGCCGAACGCCCGACCGTGCTGATGATCCACGGCGGAGCGCATACCGGCGCGTGCTACCAGCGCACTGTCGACGGCCGTCCCGGATGGGCTTACGCGTTCGCGGAACGTGGCTTTCGCACTGTCGTGCCGGACTGGCCCGGCACCGGACGCAGCGGATATGTGCCGCTCGAGGCGCTCGACGGCGCAACCGTCGTAGAAGGGCTGGGCGCGCTCGCGCGCCGCCTCGGCGGCCCATTGGTATTGCTCACCCATTCCATGTCGGGCGCCTACGGCTGGCGACTGGCGGAGCTCCATTCCGATCTCATCCACGCGGTCGTCGGGGTCGCACCCGCGCCGCCCGGCAATATCCAGAAAGAGGCGCCGGTCTACGCCGAGAGCGAAACGACAATCGAGACCGAGCAGTCCGGCCGGCGCGTGCGCATCGACAAGACGCGTCCAGTCGTGCCCACGCGCGACTTCGTGGAGCGCAAGCTCGTCGGTGAGAGCCGGTTCTTTCCACGCGGGCGGCTCGCCGAATACGCTGCAGGCCTGCGGCCACTCCCGCCACGGCTGCTGCTCGAGCGGCAGAACGTGCACGGCACGCAGCTGCGCGTGCACGATGCGCAGAAACTCGCGGGCAAGCGCATCCTGGTGATCACCGGCACCGACGATCTCGATCACGCTCGGGATGTCGACGGCGCGATTGTGAATTGGCTGGTCGAAAGCGGCGCGCGGGCGGAATTCTGCTGGCTCGGCGACCGCGGCATTGTGGGCAACGGCCACATGCTGATGCTGGAGGCAAACAGCGATCAGATTGCCGGCATCATCATGGACTGGATTGAGCGAGAGGCCTGAGGTCGTTTGGCGCCACGCCCGAAACTGAAACTCGATGGACTTGAGCTAGATCAATACTCTGGCACAGCGACGGTACAATAAACGGCCTCCGATTCAACTCTCGCCGGAGGGCTGTCCTATGACCGAGTCTGAGACTAGAGCCGAACGCAGCTTTGTCCTCTTATTCCGCCTGCTCATGGCATGGACCTTTCTCTATGCCGCCTCGCATCAGGGCATCTTCAACCCGAAGTTCAGCGCGGCAGAGTTCCTTGGCGGCACGAAAACCTTCCATGATGTCTATGCCGTATTGGCGACCCCCGCCGCGGACCCGGTCCTGACCTTCCTGGTCAGCTACGGCCATCTGCTGATCGGGCTCTCACTGCTGGTCGGCTTGATGGTGCGCCTGAGCGCGGCATGCGCGATCGCGCTTCTGCTCATGTACTGGACGGCTCACATGGACTGGCCGTTCATCGAGAACCGGAACAATTTCATCGTCGACTATCACATCGTCTATGCGGTTGTGTGCGCCTATCTGATCTACAAGCGTGCCGGCCACGTCTGGGGGCTCGATGGCTGGGCCGGGAGACTTCCTTTCGTGCGGCGGCACGCAGCGCTGCAGCCACTGGTCGCGTAGGGCTGAGATCATGTCGCTATGGCGGCGGCTATGGAGGCCGTCGCCACGGCATTGCAAATGTTGATGGCGCCGTCAGCGCGTGTAGGGCGGATTAGGCGCGTTCTTCACGCGCCGTAATCCGCCAGCTTACCGCGCAAGGCGGATTACGCTGCGCTAGTCCGCCCTACGAGCTCCCGCTCTACGTTTTTGCGCTGGGCGGCGAAGCGACGGGTCGCTTGAGGCCGGCGATGATGGCGCGCAGCGCATTGCGCTCGGCGTCTGCCTTGGCGGCGTCGATCGCGCGAATGCGATCGTGCACGAAGGCAAGCTTCCAGATCACCGGCGGCGGCAGAACGAACGGGTAGAGGTCGGGCTGGCCCATGCTGCGGTTGATGGAGTTGACCGCGAACGTGAGCGGCAGCCAGGTATCGACGATGCGATCGAGGTCGGCGGTGTGGGGATCGAAATCGACGACGGCATCGAGGCCGGCGCCCTTGGCGACCTGCGGGCGCAGCCGGATGCCGAAGGCGGCCGCGGTCTCCAGCGTATCGACCATATGGAAATAGTGCGCCCAGGTCTCGGCGAAATCCTCCCAGGCGTGTGCGCTCGCGTACGCAGTGACGAAATGGTCGGACCAGTCGGGCGCCGGCCCGCTCTGATAGTAGCATTGCAGCGCCTCCTGGTAGTCCTCGCGCTCGTCTCCGAAAAGCTGGCGGAACTCGTCGAGCGCGGGGGTACCCGCCACCAGGTGGTCCCAGTAGTAATGAGCGATCTCGTGCCGGAAATGGCCGAGCAGGGTGCGATACGGCTCCGCCAGTGACTTGCGCTGGCGCTCGCGCTCGATGTCGTCGGCCTCCGCGACATTGAGCGTGATGAGTCCGCCGGCATGCCCGGTGACCGGCGGCGCCGATCCGTCCGGCGAAGGCGAGACGAAGTCAAATGCGAGGCCATTGGCATCTTCGGGTCTTGTGGTGAGCGGAAGCCGCAGCTTCAGCAGCGTATAGAACAGCCGATGCTTGGCGAACTCGATCCGGCGCCAATGCAGCAGGTTCTCGGGCTGCGAGAGGTCGGGGATGGTGCGGTTGTGGCGGCAGGCCGCACAAAATGTTTCGGGGTGATCGCTGGCGATGAGCCAGTTGCAGACGTCGTATTGCGCATTGGCGCAGAACCGATAGAGCGGCGCCGGCACCGCGAGCGAGCGCAAGAGGCCGTCCGCCTCGCGCAACGCGGTCACCAGCTCACGCTCAGGAAGGTATCCGAGCCGCAGCCCGCAGCTCTCGCACGACGTATTTTCGAAATAGAGCGGCTGCCCGCAGTTCTGGCATTCAAACAGTTTCATCTCGGGGCCTCACCGGACGAGCGGTCCGTAGGGTGGGCAAGGGCGCCTGTCATGCAATTGATATACGGTAACGCGAGCCAGCATGCGCCCTTGCCCACGCGTCTTACTCACCCGAGCGGCGCCTGGGCAAAATCGCCATGCGCGCACTTCGTCGTGTGACAAAGCTCGTGCAAGCGATTTTGCCCACCCTACAGTTAAGAACAATTGCTAGAACTTCACCGGGACAAAACGCGTCGTGAGCATCACGCTGTCGTCTGGCACCTGCTGCAGCAGGCCCATCTCCACCAGCGACTGCCGCAGCACGGCAAGCGCCTTGGGATCGAAGCGGCCATCCGCGGAGAAAATATTGATCTGCTCGTCATAGACGCGGTCGATGACGGCAGGCGCCAGGTTGAGAACCTTCGACGTGATCTCGACGGTACGTTCCTTGTTCGCGCGCATGAAGGCGATGGTCTCGAACCATCCGCGCAGGAAGCGCTCGACCAGCTCCGGCCTTTCGGCGATGAGGTTGTCGCGCGCGTAGATCACGTGGGTGTGGAAGTCGGGCGCAAACGGCGCCAGCGGAGAGAGCACCCGCCATTCCTTGGCGGCTTCGAGCGCATAGCCTGCCTCGAGCGCCACCACGACCGCATCGATCTGACCGACCTTGAGCGCCGCCCTCGTGGAGTCGAGCCCGCCGACGGTGACCGCGGTCACGTCGCCGGGCAGCCATTTGCGCTCTGCAACGACCCGCTTGAGCAGCCAGTCCGTGAGCGAGCCGACCGTGGTGATGCCGACCTTCTTGCCTTTGAGGTCATCGATGGTCCTGATGGGGGAGGCATAGGGCACCACGAGACTCATGTTCATGGGCGCCCCCGCCATGGCCGCCACCGCCTTGGCAGGCGAGCCCTTGGCCACGAAGGCCATTCCGGGGCCGCTGGCGAGCCCGAAATCGATGCTGTCGGAGACCAGCGCCTGCTGGAGTTTGGCATCGCCGGCAAAGCCGGTCACCTGCAGCGCGAGCCCCTGCTTGGCGAAGGTACCCACCTCGATGCCGACGTCGATGGGCGTGAACGTCCAGGCGAAAGGCACCGCCTTTCCGACGCGCGCGGTGTCGTTGGCCAGCGTCGGCGTTGCCATTGCGATGACAAGGCACAGCGCCGACACGATTGGCATCATCCACGTGTTCAATATCCGAGGCTTCATCATTGGTCTCTTACCCGCGCTTCATATGCGCCGCCAATGATGTATTGATGGCGGCGGCGCGATGCATCCCCGCCTGCTGCGGAGGCGCAGCAGACAACGCTGTACGCGAGCGTACGATCCTGGAACGGTTGGGGCCAGAGCAAGCAGCAGCAGGAGCAACTCATGACGGAGCGACGAAGCTTTCGCCAGGCGCTCAAGCGGGCCGTCGCGGAACGGCGGCTGCTGGTCGTTCCCGGCGCCTACGATGCGCTCAGCGCGCTGCTGATCGAGCGCGCAGGCTTCGATACCATGTTCATCGGTGGCTTCCCCGTCGCCGGCGCGCGCTACGGGGTGCCCGACATCGGACTCAAGGGCTTCGCCGACATCGCTGGCGCCGTGCGCGACATTATCGCCGCCTGCGACCTGCCGATCCTGGTCGATGCCGACGACGGCTATGGCGACGTCAAGAACGCGGTGCATACCGTGCAGAGCTATGAGCGCATGGGTGCGAGCGCGGTCTTCCTCGAGGACCAGGCCTGGCCGAAGCGGTGCGGTCACATGGCCGGCAAGCGGGTGGTGCCGGCTGAGGCCATGGAAGCAAAAATCAGGGCCACCATGGCGGAGCGGCTCTTTCCGGAGACGCTGATCTGCGTGCGCACCGATGCGCGCGCGGTGCACGGGCTCGACGAGGCGCTGCGCCGCGCGGAGCGCTATATCCGCGCCGGCGCCGAGGCGATCTTCGTCGAGGCGCCGGAGAGCATCGAGGAGCTCGAGCGCGTCGCCAAGAGCTTCGATGTGCCGCAGTTCGCCAATCCGCTGGTCGGGGGACGCACGCCGCTGCTTTCGCCCAAGGAGTTCGAGCAGCTCGGGTTCAACGCCATCTGCTTCGGGCTCGAGACCATCATGCATGCGGCGAAGGCCATGGCCGCCGTGATCGAGGACATGCGCTCCGGCACCTTCGCCTTGCGCGATAAGGGCATGAGCTTCGAGGAGTTCAAGTCGGTCGTGCATTACGATCGCTGGGACCGCATCGACAACGTGTACGCGCAGCGCCTGCCATGACCCAGCCCAACACCACACGACCCGACACCGAGCGGTTCCGCCTGCGCCGTTTCGTCGAGAAGCTCGTGCAGCAGGGCGAATGCATCGTACACGACGCGCCGATTGACCTCATCGACGTGGCAGGCGTGCTCGACGGCAATCCGGCCGCCGTGTGGTTCCACGCGGCCGGCGCGGAGAGGGCCGAGCTGGTCGGCAACGTGATGGGCTCCCGTCGGCGGCTTGCCGCGGCGCTCGATACCGATGAAGCCGGCTTGCCCGCCACGCTGCGCGAGCGCCTCGCACAGCCCATCGCCCCGATCGAGGTGCCCTCCGCGCAGGCTCCGGTGCACGAGGTCGTGCTCACGGGAAGCGATGCCGATCTGACCACCTTGCCGGTGCATCTGCAGCACGGACTCGATGGGGCGCCCTACATCTCGGCCGGCATCGATTATGCCCGTGACGGCAACGGAAGCACCAATATTGGCTGCCGGCGCCTGATGCTGCGCGGGCCGCGTAGCGCGGGCATTGACCTCAACGCGCCGAGCGATCTGCGCGCGCTCTACCAGGCGGCGGTCGCGCGCGGCGAGCGACTCGCGGTCGCTTTCGCCGTCGGCAGCCACCCCGCCGATTTTCTCGCCGCCATTGCCGCAACGCCGCCGATGGACGAGCTCGCAGTGATCGGGGCTGTGCGCGGCGCGCCGGTGCCGGCGGTCAAGTGCGTCACCGTCGACGTCAAGGTGCCGGCCGATGCCGAGCTCGTGCTCGAAGGCTATCTCGACGAGCGCGGCCTCGTGGAGCCGGAAGGACCCTACGGCGAATATATCGGCTACTACGGCCTCCTGAAGAACAACCCGGTGTTCCATCTCACCGCCATTACCAGGCGGCGCGACACCCTGTTCCAGACCGTCACCATCGGCGGGGCGCGGCTCGCGTTGACCGACACCGCGCAGCTTGGCGCAGCCAAAACCGAGGCCGCGATCTGGGGCGCGCTGCTGCAAGCGATCCGCGAGCCGGTGGCGGTGTGCTGCACGGCCTCGTCCGGGGGCATGTACAACGTGCGCGTCTCCATGCGCCAGCGCTACCCGGGCGAGGCACGCAATGCCATTGCCGCAGTGTTCGGCTCGCTTGGCGATGTCAAGCACGTGTTCGTGGTGGATGACGACATCGACGTGTTCTCGGACGAGCAGATCGACTGGGCGCTGGCCACGCGCTTTCAGGCCGACCGCGATCTCGTCGTCGCCACAGGCTTCCGCTGCGTCCCGCTCGATCCCTCGCTGCAGGGGAGCCGCACCGGCGCGAAGGCTGGCTTCGACTGCACGCGACCGTTCGGGAAAGCCGATGCGGCGGAGTTCACGGTGCCGCAGGCCCCGCAGCTGCCGCAGCGCCCGCGGCAATCGATTGAGGCGACGCTGATGGCGGGGCCGGCCACCTATCTCGAGCTGATGGCTGCAGCCGGCAGCCGCGACGGGCGCGAGATCCTGCGCGACCTCGACCGGCTCTACGCGCAGGGCCGGCTCCGGCGGACGCCGGACGGGCGGTATCAGATGACAGATGACAGATGACAGAATGTAAAGACGACTTTTTTCTGACACAGAATATCTAAGTGACCTCTGACATCTGTCCTCTGACATCTGTCATCTGTTTTCTGGCATCTGTCCTCTGATAATCGTATCTCGCCATGAAATCGTCGACCAAGCAGTTGAACTCGGCCCAGTCGGTCTCGCGGTAGGAGTGGTTGCGGATGATGAAGGATGCGCCGGCATAGAATTTCTCATACTGCAGGTGCCGGCCGGCGAACTCCGAGCCGACCATGTCCCAGGCCAGCTTGAACAGCTTCATGCGCGAGAGCGAATCGGCCTGCGGCGTCTGCCAATAGGTCGAGAACTCATTGGCAAGCTGCTTGTCCTCCATGATCGAGATGTCCGCGGGCATCTGAAACACGCCGCCGCCGCACAGGGTGCGCAGCTCATCGATGAAGGAGCTGTAGTTCTGCGTGCACCAGTCGAGGCCTGCATACATGATGCGGCGGTTGAAGCAGGCGTAGCCAGGCGGCCAGGCCTCCCATGCATTGATCTGCCCGTGCACGAGGCCGGCGATGGTCGCCTCGACCGCGGCCATCTTGCCCAGCGTCTCGCGCACCGCCGGCACCTGGTCGGCGCCGGTTGCGTGGGCGACCTTGCTGCACAGGCCGAGCAGGAGTCGCATCTTCGACCAGTAGCGCACGTTAGACTGATGGTTGCCGAAGCAGTGGCTCGGGGTCTTGATGTAGATGTCACGCGAGAGCAGCGGGTCGTCGTGCACGAACACCTTCTCCCACGGCACCTTGACGTTCTCGCACAGCACCATGCTGTCGCTCTCGTCGTAGCGCCAGGCGAGCGGGGCATCGAACTCCGAGTTGGCGCCGCGCACGGCCGGCTTGCGCGACCACAGCGTCAGCCCCGGCGCGTTGCATGCCACCGCGCAGGTGACCGCCTGCTTCTTCTGGTCGGGGGCGAGCGGCAGGATGTTGCCGATCCAGATCTCGTTGGCATAGAGCGCGCCGGTCGCCAGCATCTTCATCCCTGAGACGACCACCCCGTCATCCTCCTCGCGCACCACGCGCAGCGTCGGCACCGGGAGGTTCTGCCGCTCGTAGAACTCGGGATTGCGCGCGGCCTGCGGCGGCAGCACCGCATAGACCACGTAGACGTCATTGTCGCGCAGGTGCCGGTAGTAACGCAGGAGATTGTCAGCATGCGCAAAGGGCGCAGGCAGGGCGTCGGGCTTCATCGCCATGCCCGTCACGAAGGAGGCGACGTGATCGGGCGAGCGGCCGAACATGCCCAGGGTGAGGTCGGCGATCCTGCGATGACCGCGCATGCGCCGCTCGAGGTCCTCGCGGCTGCGCGCGCGCAGATAGTAGATGGAATGGCGCCCGCCGTCCTCCTCGTAGGTCATGACATCGCGGGTCGCCGGATCCGCCTTCATGTCGTAGATCGCCGCAACGGTCTGGGCGGCGTCGCGGAAGGCGGGGTGGCGGGTGACGTCGTCCACCCGCTCGCTGCCGACATAGACCACGCGCCCGTCACGCAGGGTCTCGAGATGCTCCTTGCCCGATCGCAGCATGTTTGCCTCCGAATTTAGAGATCGACATATCCCGTATCGCCCAGCAAGGGGGATTCGACCGGGACATGCAGGCTCTGGTGCACCGTACTGCAAAGCTTCCAGAAGCCGACCACGCAGGCGAGCTCGACGATTTGCGGTGCAGCGAGGTGCTGTTTCATGCGCTCCCGGATCTCGTCCGTCACCGCCGGCGGATCTTGCGATGCGGCGCGAATGTAATCGAAGCAGACACGCTCCACCTCGCTTGCGGGCACCTGGTCGCCGATGATGACATCCTGCAGTTCTTGCTCGCTCATTCCCCAGCTTTCGACGCCGTCTACCACAGGCTTCTTGAGCACGGCGCAGCTGTGCGCTGCAGAGTAGGCGCAGCCGTTGACGGCGCAGGCGACCGCGGCGAGCTTGCGCTTGAGAAACCGGTCAAGCGTCGAGGAGGGGTCGCCCATGATGTCGCGTTCGAGCCGCCACAGCGCCTCGGCGATCTCCGGCCGCCAGGCATAGAGCTTGTAGGCGTTGGGCAGAAAGCCAACCTGGCTGCGGCAGTCCTCGACCACGGGCTTCAGCCGGTGATCGAAGTCCGCCTCGCGCATGTACGGGATGAAGGGCTCGGCCTCGAACAGGACCTTGGGCTTGGGTGGACCGACGGCATCCATCATGACCCTCCGTCTCAGGGATCGCCCGGATCGTAGCCCGCATTGAGTGCGAGCGAAATGCGGGGACTCCTTGAGGTCGGGGCGCGTTGCACGTGCACGCATCCTTGCGCGCTACGATGGCTGCCATGCGCGGGCATGGCGGCGATCTGGAGAAGTCGATCCGTCGTCCCCAGATCAGGCGCAACCAAAAGGAACCCCGCACATGTCCATTCGACCGGTCAAGCGCATTATCCAGTCCAGGCCCACCATGGAAGGCGCGGGCGTGAAGCTGCGTCGCGCCTTCGGGTTCGGCGATACCGGCGAATTCGATCCGTTCCTTCTGCTTGACGATTTTCGCAACGACCGCCCGGAAGACTATCGCGCCGGCTTTCCCTGGCACCCGCATCGCGGCATCGAGACCATCACTTACGTGCTGGCAGGCACCGTCGACCATGGCGACAGCCTCGGCAATCGCGGCACGCTGGGGGCAGGCGACGTGCAGTGGATGACGGCGGGAAGCGGTATCCTCCACCAGGAGATGCCGCAGGGCGACGCGAAGGGCCGCATGCACGGCTTTCAGCTGTGGGCGAACCTTCCATCCTCGCTGAAGATGACGGCCCCGCGCTACCAGGACGTCAAAGGCGAGGCCATTCCCGAGATCATCGACGATGACGGCACCCGCGTGCGGGTCGTCTGCGGCGAGTTCTGGGGCAGGCGCGGCCCGGTGGAGGGGGTTGCGGCGGACCCGCGCTACCTCGATGTGTCCGTGCCGCCCGGCAGGCGCAGGACGTTGCCCGTGGGGCTCGGGCGGCATGCCTTCGCCTATGTGTTCGAAGGCGCCGGCACCTTCGCCTCGGCCTCGGCGCCATTCGGCGTGCTCACGGAGAAGGAGGGCAACGGCGGCGAGACGCTCATCCGCGAGCGCACGGGCAATCGGTCTCTCGTCCTGTTCGACAGCGGCGACGACATCACGGTGCAGGCCGGCGAGGAAGGCATCCGCTTCCTGCTCGTGTCCGGCAAGCCGATCGAGGAGCCGGTCG
>Ga0306921_10007875_pt1 | contig 11232 bp, 9 predicted proteins | sample sta12Cox44000080_FD_203760 | JGI IMG/M metagenome (GOLD analysis project Ga0306921, IMG submission 203760) | Lab enrichment of tropical soil microbial communities from Luquillo Experimental Forest, Puerto Rico - statoxic.12C.oxic.44.000.080 (v2)... | ecosystem: Environmental > Terrestrial > Soil... | reverse complement strand
TTTAACCGCCGCGGGATCGATCTTCTCGGGCCGTTGCACGCCGATCGTTACCTCGACCTGCATGGTGTGCGGGTCGAGCCCGAGCGTGCGGATCAAAGTCAGCGAGCTGTGATGGATTGCGTCCTGCACCGCGCGGATTGCAGCCTTTGTGTAATCACCGCCGTGCAGGTCGTTGCCGGTTCCCATTTCGAGGATCACGCGCTTTGCCGGCATCTGTCGGCCCCTCAGCCGAGATCGAGCCGTACGACCGCCGCCGCATTGGCGATCACCGTCGCATTGGTGCCCGCATCATTGGGAATTTCCAAACCGCCTTCGACCACCCGAACGGTCCCGGTACCGTGTGGCAGCACGGCCAAGACCGCTTTGTTGTCTACCCGATCGGGGCGCGGAACACCGATCGTCACCTCCACCTGCATCGAGTCAACCGGCAGGCCGACGGCGTCGGCGACACTCAACGAATTGTGCCAGAGCGCGTCGCGCAGCGCGCGAACCGCCGCCTTCGTGTAATCCGCACCGCGGATGTCGGTTCCCATGCCGATTTGCAGCACCATGCGCTTAAGGGCCATGCCGGTTCTATCCCCTCTGAAAATGCGCGCGCGGGTGAGCGGCCTCGTAAATCGCCAGAAGGCGCTCGGTTTCGACCGAGGTGTAGCGCTGTGTCGTGGACAGGCTTGCGTGACCCAACAGCTCCTGGATTGCGCGCAGATCGCCGCCGGCCCCGAGCAGATGGGTTGCAAAACTGTGGCGGAGGGCATGCGGGGTCGCAGTTTCAGGCAGGCCGAGGGAACCGCGCAGCGCCGCCATTTGCCGTTGCACGATTCGCGGGTTGAGCGGCCCGCCGCGGCTGCCGATAAAGAGCGGGCCGTCTTTGGCCGATTGATGAGGACAGGCGGCGAGGTAATCGGCAATTGCCTGCCGCACGGCCGGCAACACCGGCAGCAGGCGCTGCTTACCTCCCTTGCCGGTAATCGCCAGCATCTCGCCGAGCGGTGCCTCTCCTCGGGTGAGCCCAAGCGCTTCCGAGAGCCGTAAGCCGCACCCATAAAGCAGCGCCAGGATCGCCGTGTCGCGCTTGCCTTCCCACCGCTTGGCCGCAAGCTCAGCGGCCGCGTCGAGCGAACCTGCGGCATCCTCGATCGTCAACGGCTTCGGCACGCTGTGCGGCAGCTTTGGCGACCGCAGCGCCGCGAGTGCCGTGGTTTCGGCAAGCCCGCGTCGCTGCAAAAATTTTAAAAACCCGCGCAAGACCGACAGTCCCCGCGCGAGCGAGGCACGTTCGATCCCGTCCTGTGCGCGGCGGGCCAGAAAGGCGCGGAAATCGCTAGGTTTCAGCCCGTTGATTGCCGCCAGACTCGGCACCTCGCCAAGATGCTCGGTCAGGAAATCGAGAAAAAATGCGAGATCGCGGCCATATGCGGCGACGGTGTGCGCCGAGGCGCGCCGCTCCCCTGAGAGCCAGGCGGCCCATATTCCGATCGCCGCGCGCAGATCGTCGGCCGCCGCAAACCGGGCGAGCGGCAGCGGCTCGGGTAGCGCCGGGAAGCCGGGCCTGGCCTGGATCACCGGGCGCGATCGAGCCACTGCGCGATCGCGATCTCGAGCGTATGGGCGAGAAAGGCCAGCAGCTCGGTCCCGAGGCCGGGCTGAAACGTATCGGCGGTACGGGTCCCCATGCACATCAGTCCGACGGGCGCCGAGCGGCTGAAGGACAGGCGCAGCAGCGCCTGCGAGCGGACGAGGCCGGCGGCCTCGCCGAACAGCGCCGGATCGCCTTGAATATCGGTGCACAACAAGGTGTCGCGGTTGGGGCCGAGTAGGCGGTCGACGGTGCCCGACGGGAGCAGGTGAAGACCGTGCACCGGGAGACGCGGGGTGCGCGACGCCGAACTCTCGACACCAAGGGTGACAACGTCGACGTCGATCAGCACGGCGAGGTCGGTGGTAACGATTTGCAGCAGATGCTCGAAGCTTGGAGCGCGCAACATCGCCAGCGCCGCCTTGTGCACACGGCTCTGGCTCGCCAGATTGCCGCGGCTTGTCGCGATCAGGCTTCTCTGCTCGTCGTGCAGCCGGGTGAGATCGCCGCGCAATCGCTCCAGCATGAAATGCTGAAAATCGAGCACTTCGTCGTCGACGCGCCGGGTAGGAGCGCGCAATAGCCGCAACGCGTCGGGGTGACGGTCGAGAAAATCGGGATGCTCGCGCAGATAGGCAATGACCTCCCGGGCGCCGATCTCGGCGGACCGCAGAGGCGCGGGCAGGCCGCTGCGTAGCGGCTTCGGCTGGTCTTGCGGACGATCGGCCACGTCTATTTCCGCGCGGCGGAGCCGCAGCGCCAGCGGGCGGAGTGCAGCGTCACGGAGCAGGCCGCAATCATTCGGAAGCCACCTCGAACTAACCTCGCAATAGCGCGTGACAGCCCAGAACACTTGCCTCGCGTCATTCCGCAGAGTGAGTTTAGCCGATGCCCGACGATCATGCCAGTTCCCGCGAGCCGTTACCGATCGGACACTGCGATCGGGGACTGCCCGCCCGCCGGGTTCGTGTATTGCTGCCGCTCCCGCTCCCAGAGGCGCTCGATTACCTCGTTCCGGAAGGCACATCGCTGCCGGAACTGGGGAGCTTCGTGCGCGTGCCGCTCGGGCAGCGCAGCTTGGTGGGGGTCGTCTGGGACGGGACGGGGGAGGAGTTAGCCGATGAACGACTGAAGCCGATCATCGAGACACTGAACACGCCCCGGTTGCAGCCGGAGCTCCGCCATTTTGTCGAGCGCGTTGCCGCCTACACGATGGCGCCGCCTGGAGCGGTGCTGCGCATGACGATGAGCGTCCCGGAGGCGTTGCAGCCGCCGCGGCCGAGACGCGTTTGCGCCGCATCCCCCGGCGGCCGGGCGGCGCTCGCCGGTGCGCCAATGGGAACCCGGCTGACCGCAGCTCGGCGGCGGGTGCTCGAGATTTTGCTCAACCGGCCCTCGATGCCGGTTGCCGAAATCGCGCAGCTCGCCGCCTGCGGGCCCGGAGTGGTCCGAGACCTTATTGCCGCGGATCTGGTCGAAGAGCGATTCGCCTCGAGCGAACCGCCCGAAGCTCCGTCCCCTGACTGGCGCCTGTCGGGTCCGGCACTCTCGCCCGATCAGTCGGTGGCGGCAAAGCGGCTCGTCAGCGGTGTGCAGGCGGGCGGCTTCGGAGTTACTGTGCTCGACGGCGTTACCGGATCCGGCAAGACCGAGACCTATTTCGCCGCGCTCGCCACAGCGCTGGCAGCCGGGCGGCAGGCGCTCGTGCTGCTGCCCGAGATTGCCCTTGGCGCACAATGGCTGGAGCGCTTCCGCGTTCGCTTCGGGGTGCTGCCGGCGCAATGGCATTCCGACATGTCGGCTGCCGAGCGCCGGGATACTTGGCGGGCCGTTGCAGCCGGACGGGTTCGGGTCGTCGTCGGCGCTCGTTCCGCGCTCTTTCTACCGTTTCCCGAGCTCGGGCTGATCGTCGTCGACGAGGAGCACGACCCCTCCTACAAGCAAGAGGACGGGGTAATCTACCAGGCCCGCGACATGGCCGTGCTGCGCGCGTCTCTCGCCGGCATCCCGATTGTCCTGGTTTCGGCTACTCCGTCGCTCGAAACGGTCATCAATGTAGCGCGTGGCCGCTACCAGCGGGTCGCACTGCCGCGCCGCCACGCGGCAGCCGAGCTGCCCGCGGTGCGGCTCGTCGACTTGCGCCGCGAGCACATCGCGCGCGGGCACTTCCTCTCGCCCCCGTTGGTCGAAGAACTCGCCGCGACCTTCGCGGCCGGCGAGCAGGCGCTGCTGTTCCTTAATCGCCGAGGTTACGCGCCGCTGACCTTGTGCCGCGCCTGCGGCCATCGCTTTGAATGCCCGAGCTGCACCGCCTGGCTTGTCGAGCATCGCTTTACCGGCCGGCTCCTCTGCCATCATTGCGGCCATGCCGAACCGGTCCCGGCCTGCTGCCCGGAATGCCTCACGGCCGGCGCCCTCGTGCCGTGCGGACCAGGGGTCGAGCGCCTTCTCGAAGAGGTGAGCCAGCGGTTTCCGGCGGTGCGCGTGGCCGTGATGGTCAGCGACCTGCTCTCCGGCCCGCGGGCCGCGGCCGAACTCGCGCAGGCGATGACCGAGCGGCGCTACGATTTGCTGATCGGCACCCAAATTGTCGCCAAGGGACACCACTTCCCGATGCTGACCCTGGTCGGAGTCGTCGACGCTGATCTCGGGCTCGCCGGCGGCGATCTGCGCGCCGCCGAGCGGACCTATCAGCTGCTGCACCAAGTCGGTGGCCGCGCCGGCCGCGCCGAGCACAAGGGGCGCGTGCTGATCCAGACCTGGATGCCGGACCAGCCGGTCATGCAGGCGCTCGCCGGCGGCGACCGCGACCGTTTCCTCGAAGCTGAAGCCGCGGCCCGGCGCCAGGCCGGGCTGCCGCCCTTCGGCCGTCTCGCCGCTCTGATCGTCAGCGCCGGCGACCCCGACACCTGCGACTTTACCGCCCGCGCTCTGTCCCGCGCTGCGCCGCAATTGCAAGGCGTTGCCGTCCTCGGCCCAGCCCCAGCGCCGCTCGCCGTGCTGCGTGGCCGCCACCGCCGCCGCTTTCTGGTGAAGGCGGATCGGGAGGTGCGCCTCCAGCCGATACTACGCGACTGGCTCTCGCGCGTTCGCACCAGTGGCTCGACTCGCATCCAAATCGACATCGACCCGTATAGCTTTTTGTAGAGATATGTTTCGGTCTCATGTCGCCTGTTTTTGCAAGGGATCTACGGCCGGGAGTCTCCCGAGGAGCCGCCGTAGCGATCTGCCCGGTGCCAGCTATGCCTCTTTGATCCAGTACGGTCTGGCAAGCGCCAGCTCGGGCGGGAAAACGGTAACGGGCACGCCGTTCTGCCATTGCGCGAAGATCATCGGCACATCGACGCGTCGGCCGTTCTCATCGAAACGGACTGGCCCCGGGAAAGACAGCGCCACCGGACCCGAAGTCAGATCCAGCGCGCGGAGTGCCTCGGTGACCTTGGCGCGATCGGCCGCCCCGGCGCGCTCGGCGGCTTCCTTCAGAATCCACATGTCGCCGTAAGCGGTGATGCCGTCCTGCGTCATCCACGGCTCACCGGTGCGCTTCTTGAACCGTTCGACAATCTCCTCGTCGCCCTTGAATGGCCAGTCGGCAACGCTGAACAGCAGCCCTTCGAGGAGGTCGGCGCCGATCGTGTCCTTTAGCTCCGGGGTGCCGAGCGGCGACCCGTTCCCGACCAGCGGCAGCCGCCCCTTGCTCAGCTTGAACTCGTCCAATTTTTCGAGGACCAGCTTGTTGTCGGGCATCGCCGAGAGAAGGAGTAGAAGAAAATCGGGCCGCGCCGTGCGCACCTTTTCAATTAGTGGCGTGGCATCCGATAGGGGCGGCGTAAACACTTGGTCGACGACGAGCTTGAGCCCGAGCTTTTCCAACCCGCCCTCGCGCAGTGGCTTGGCGAAGCTCGTCGGCGAGGCGGTGTTATCCATCAGGATTCCAACCGTTTTGGGCCGCTTGCCGGTGGCGCTTTCGGCGAGCTTGAGGGCAGTCGGCAGTGTCTCGGCCGCCTGATGGCCGGCCGTGGGGGAGGTCTGGAACACGTATTTGAAACCACGGCCGGTGATCAGGTCCGAATAGGACAGGGTCAGCATCGGGAGCTGCGCGCGCTCCGTCACCTCGGTGACCGCCAGAGTGAAGGAGCTGAGCCACGCTCCCGTGCCGCCGACCAGATCGGGGTCCTGAGCAAGAAGCCGCTGCGCCGCATTTTTCGCCTTTTCGGTGCTGTCGCCGGCATCGGCGACGACGAGCACCATCTTGGCGCCGCCCAACGCCCTGACCCCGCCCTTCTGGTTGATTTCCTCGATCGCCATATCGGCGCCCATTCGCATCAGCTGACCTTGCCGCGCCCATGGGCCGGAGAGCGGGGCGATCATCGCGACCCTTACCTCCTTGGTTTGCGCTAGCGCCGGGCGGAATCCCAGCCCCATCGCCCCGGCCAGGGCCAATCCCGAGCCGAACTCACGGCGCGTCGGTCCCTTCTTCATCGACACTCCTTTCCTAAGCCGCGGTTTCCGCCACTCGGTCCATCCAGCGCCGGCCGAGGTAGGCCTCGATGACGCGGCGGTCGCGGACGACGTCTTCGGGCCGCCCGCCGGCAATCAGGCGGCCATGGTCGAGGACGCTGAACTCGTCGACGAGCTGCACCATCGCCTGCATCGTATGTTCGATGATCAATACCGTCACGCCCTCCTCGCGTACCTGCCGGATGACTCCGAGAATTCCGGCCAGATCCTCGTGGCCGAGCCCGGCCAAGGTTTCATCGAGCAACAACAGCCGTGGCAGCGGCGCCAGCGCGCGCGCCAGCTCCATCAACCGCAATTCGCGCGTGGTCAGCCCGCCCGCTATGGCGGCGGCGCGGTCGGCGAGCCCGACGCGGTCGAGCGCGGTTCGCGCCATGCGCTCGGCTGTGACGTGGTCGCGGGCGCCGACGAATGCGCCGACAATCACGTTTTCCAACACGGACATTCGTGGGAAGGCACGCACGACCTGAAACGTGCGGCCGATGCCGCGGCGGCACACTTGGTTCGGCCGCAGCCCTGCCAGTGACGCCCCGCCAAAACTGATCCTGCCCTTATCGGGGGTGAGGAAGCCATTGACGACATTGAACAAGGTTGTCTTGCCGGCGCCGTTGGGGCCGATGATGCCGTGCAGGCTGCCTTCCCGAACAATCAGGTCGATGCCATCGAGCGCACGCAGGCCGCCAAACGAGATCCTGATGTCGCGCAGTACGAGAAGCTCGCCGCTCTCCTCCAACCGAGCCGCTGGGGCAGTTGCCGAAAGCGGCATCGACGGAGCAGGCTCGGCCGAGGCAATGCCTGCTGGACGGGGCTTGGTAAAACGGTCGCGCAGGCGCCAATACACGCCTTCCGGAGCACACAGGATGATCGCGATGATGGCAACCCCGTAGACGACGCCTTGGATGCCGGGCAGCACGTCGCCGAGCTCGCCGTTCAGCCCTTCGGCCAACGGGACCAGCACCGCAGCGCCGATGACCGGGCCCCACAGGCTGCCGACGCCGCCAAAGAGCGCCAGGATCAGCGGCTGGGCGGAAACCAGCATGCCGAAGACGCTTTCCGGCGTTACCACCAGCAGCACGACCGCATAAAGCCCGCCCGCCATTCCGGCGAGCGCGCCGCTCAACATGATCGCCCGCATCTTCCAGCGCCAGGTATCGATCCCGGCCGCCTCCGCCGCCGGCTCGTTCTGCTTGATCGCGAGCAGCGCCATTCCGAAGCGAGAATTCTCGACACGCAGCGAGATTGCGAGAGCAATGACCAGCAATCCGAGCGCGAGCACGACATAGGCCCGCGGATCGGCGAACTGCATATAGAGAACCGGGGCTTGCCGCTTCATTGGCAACGATATCTCCTGATATCCGAGCCACTGGAAGACGTAGAGTGTCGCGAGCGGATAGGCGAGCATCGCAAGCGCGAAATAATGCCCGCGCAGCCGGAAAGTCGGATAGCCGATGACCGCCCCGGCGATACCGCCGATGACCCCGCCGAGTGGGATGCCGAGCCACGGCGGCAGATCGAGATAGATCATCCCGAGCGCCACTGTGTACGCGCCGAGCCCCCAAAACACGGCATGCCCGAACGAGAAATACCCGCTGTAGCCGCTGAGAATGTTCCAGGCGAGCGACAACACCGCCCACAACAGCACCTGCGTCAGAACCAGCTGGTAATAGGCGCTCTGCATGCCGAGCGAGACGCCGAGGACGACCAGGGCGACGGCGAGGATCGCCCAAACTTGCCGTTTCGTCTCAACGGAAGCTCTCATGTCCGCTCGGTGATTTGGCCGAAGAGACCTTGCGGGCGCAGAAAGATGATCAGCAGGAAGACGACAAAGATTGCCGTGTTTTGCAGCTGATATGGCAGCACCAGGGTGGACATCTGCTGGACGACGCCGATCAAGAGCCCGCCCCAGAACGCGCCCAGTATGCTGCCGAGCCCGCCGAGCACGACGCCCGCGTACATCACGATGACGAAATCGAACCCGACATAGGGCTGGAACGACTGCGAACCCGCCAGCAGGCCGCCGGCGACGGCGGTGATGCCGACACCGAGGCTCCAGGCGATGCGATGGGCGCGATCGACATCAATGCCCATGTAAATCGCCGCGGTGCTGTTGTCGGCGGCCGCCCGCAAGCTCTTGCCGGCGCGCGTCCGGGCAAGAAACAGATAAACCGCGACGACCAGCGCGACCGCGACGAGGAAACTAACGACCCGCGCCTGATTGAGCAGTATGGGACCGATCTCCCAGGAGCTGCGCGACAACGGCGTGCGGATCGCGGTCGGGGTCGAACCGAAGAGGATCAGGCCGCCGTTCTGCAGGATCAGCGACAGGCCCAGGGTCACGATGATCTGACCGTAAGCGCCGGCACCCTCGGAGGCGGCGACACCGGCGCCGGTGACTCGCGACACGATAAAGCGATGAACCAGCCAACCGGCCGCGAACACCACCGGGCCCGCGAGGAATGCGGCGACGATCGGTCCGCCATAGGGTCCGAGAAAACTGAGGATGCCGTATCCGGTGGTCAGGTAGAAGGCGACGTACATGCCCAGCATCAGGAAGTCGCCCTGAGCAAAATTGATGACGCGCATCGAGCCGAAGATGATGCCGAGCCCGATGCACATCAGCGCGTAGGCGCCGCCCACGGTCACGCCGGCCGCGAGAGCCTGTAGAAATTCAGCCAAGAAGGGCGGTAGTTCCATTGGAAAGCCGTAACATGCGTTGGACCGCGCGCGCTACCCGCGATAAAAGCCCGCATGTTGGAAATCGACGGCCTGAGCGTCACCTATGGCGGGCTCCACGCACTGTCAGGCGTGTCGCTCGGCGTGGCGCAAGGCCAGTTCGTCGCGATCGTCGGGCCAAATGGGGCCGGCAAGACGACTCTGTTCAAGGTCATATCCGGAACAGTCGCCCCGCTCTGCGGGAAGATCACTTACGAAGGGCGCGACCTTCTCGGCGTGCCGCCGTGGCAGCGCGCGCATCTCGGCATCGCGCACGTCCCCGAGGGGCGGCAGGTATTCGGCGCGCTGACGGTGATCGAGAATCTCGAAATGGGCGCCTACCCGCAGAACGGGCGCAATGAGTGGGCGCGCAGCCTAGATCGCATCTTCGCCGTCTTTCCGGTGCTTGCGGAACGTCGTCACCAGCTTGCCGGCACGCTGTCCGGCGGCGAGCAGCAAATGCTGGCGATCGGCCGCGGCATCGCCTCCTCGCCGCAACTCTTGTTGCTCGACGAGCCGTCCATGGGCCTGGCGCCGGCGGTCGCGGATCTGATCTTTGAGCGCATCGCGGCGCTCAACCGCGAGGACGGAATCACCTTGTTGCTTGTCGAGCAGCGCGTCGCCGAGGCGCTCGAATCCTGCGATTACGGCTATGTCCTCGAGACCGGCCGGGTGGTGCTGGAAGGCCGCCACGAGACGTTGATCACCGACGACCGGGTTCGCCGCGCCTATCTCGGCATGTGAAATCGCTACCGCTCCTCGGGGAGCGGTATGAACTCCGTCTCATCCGGCACTCTCGGAAACCGGCCTTCTCTCCAGTCGGCCTTGGCTTGGTCGATGCGCTCGACGGAGCTCGAGACGAAGTTCCACCAAAGGTGACGCGGCCCGTCGAGCGGCTCGCCGCCCAGCAGCAGACACCGGGCCTGCGCAATTGCGTCCACCAGAATGGCATCGCCCGGCGAGAAGACGAGCATACGGCCGGCCTCGAACAGGTCTCCGGCTATTGCGATCCGGCCTTCGACGATGTAGATCGCGCGCTCCCGGTAATCGGGCGGCACCTCCAGCCGAGCGCCTGCGGCGAGCGCCGCGTCGGCGTAGAGAGTCTCGGAAAAAACGGCCAGCGGTGAGCGCGCGCCCTGGAACTCTCCGGCGATCACCCGAACATGCTTGCCGTCGCCCTCGAGCATCGGCAGCGCGCTCTCTGCATGATGCACGAAAGAGGGCTCGACCTCTTCCCGATCGTTCGGCAAGCCGATCCAGGTCTGAATCCCGAAGAGCCGGGTGCCGGTGGTCCGCAACTCGGGCGGAGTTCGCTCAGAATGCACGATCCCGCGGCCGGCCGTCATCCAATTGACCTCACCCGGGCGGATCGGCTGGACCGTCCCCAGACTGTCGCGATGCAGGATTTCGCCATCGAGGAGGTAGGTTACGGTGGCTAGGCCGATATGCGGATGCGGACGAACGTCGAGACCCGTTCCAGCGCGCAAGACTGTCGGACCCATTTGGTCGAAGAAGACGAAGGGACCCACCGTGCGGCGCTCTTCCGACGGAAGGACGCGCCGCACCTCGAACCCGTCGCCCAGATCGCGGGTCCGCGGCACGATCACCGCCTCGCGTATCGTGCTCATGGCTTACTCACTTGTTCCGGTCCGGCTTCGAAATATTCTAAGATTGTCAAATTCGTTTGTTGCTGGGAGGTTGTCATGCCTGTGATCAAAGCCTTTGACCTCGCTTATGGACGGCTGCGCTCGCCCGATCTCGACAAGCAGGAGGAGTTCCTGACCGATTTCGGCATGGTTCGCGCCGAGCGGACCAAAAACGCGCTCTATATGCGCGGTACCGACGCGCCGCACCACATCCATGTCACCGAACTCGGCGAGCCGCGCTATGTCGGGATCGCGGTCCACGCCGGGAGCATGGAGGATCTCGAGAAAATCTCGCGGGTCGACGGCGCGTCGCCGATCGAAAACATCGACGAGCCCGGCGGCGGCACGCGGGTGCTGCTGACCGATCCGGACGGGTACCAGGTCGAAATCGTCTGCGGGATGCAGATGCTCGACCCGATCTCGGTCAAACGTCCTGCGGTCAATTCGGGCGACAACAAATACCGCCGCAAGGGCGAATTGTTCCGCATCGAGCGCGGTGCGTCACACATCAAACGGTTCGGCCACTTCGTGATCATGTCCAAGAATTTCGAAAAGACCCTCGGCTGGTACCGCGAGATGCTCGGCTTCCGCTGCTCGGACGAGTTCTACGCCGGAGAGAAGACGAACGTCGTTGGCTCCTTCAACCGCCTCGACCGCGGCGACGACTATGTCGACCACCACGCGTTCTTCTGCATCCGCGGCGACAAGAGCGGCCTCAACCATCTGTCCTACGAAGCCGCCGACATCGACGACGTGATGGTCGGCAACGAGCATCTGCAA
>Ga0306921_10007872_pt1 | contig 11233 bp, 9 predicted proteins | sample sta12Cox44000080_FD_203760 | JGI IMG/M metagenome (GOLD analysis project Ga0306921, IMG submission 203760) | Lab enrichment of tropical soil microbial communities from Luquillo Experimental Forest, Puerto Rico - statoxic.12C.oxic.44.000.080 (v2)... | ecosystem: Environmental > Terrestrial > Soil... | reverse complement strand
TTCAATTCCTTCGCCATGACCTCGCCGTCCCGCGTCTTGACGACGACGCGATCGCCGCGGCGGATCGGCGCGGCCGGCGACACAATGATAACGGTGCCGTCGCGATAGGCCGGATGCATCGACTCGCCGGAAATCTCCAGCGCATAGACGTGCTCGTCATCGACGGCGGGAAACGGAATCTCGTCCCAGCCCTTGCCATTGGGAAAGCCGCCATCGTCGAAATAGCCGCCGACCCCGGCCTCGGCGAAACCGATCAGCGGCACCGCCTTGGCCGGCGGGCGGGCGGATTCCGAAATCAGGGCGACGAACTGGTCGAGGGTCGACCCGGTGGCGGCCAGCGATTTCGCCACCGATTCCGTCGAGGGCCAGCGCGCCCGCCCGTCGGGCGTGATGCGCTTCGACTTGTTGAAGGTGGTCGGGTCCAGCCCCGCACGCTTGGCGAGGCCGGAGGGGGACAGTCCGGATCGCTTTGCAAGCCCATCGATCGCCGACCAAATCTGAGCATGCGTCAGCATTCGTGGCCCTCCCGCTGGAACCAGTATAGGAATTATAACCTGCCGTCGGCCCCGTCTAGGTGGCCGCGTGCCCTTTGTGGAAAATTATTGGAGGAGTGACTTGGCGCGATTCAAGCGCGGCCCGCGGTCCCGCGCGCCAGGCGCACCAGCAGCCAGATCGGCACCACCAGCACGGCGCCGAGCAGGAAGTAGCGCCAGATCCATCGTACCGCGTCGAAGCCCATCTCCCAGACGTCACGAATCAACTTTTCGACGCTGTGCACGATGTTCCAGGGGTCGAGGCCGATTGCGGAGAGGACGACGCCGACCAGGATCGACAACAGCACCAGGCGCGCCAGCACCGACAGAGGCGGGCCGCCGAAGAACCGGTTGACCAGATCATTCGCCATGGCATCCCTCCAGCTCGTTCTGTTCATTTTACCACATTGCCCGCAGGCAAAATGAGGGCCGCCGGCCCGCTCCGCTCGGCCGCGCCGCCGCGATCGAGCAGGGCCTGCAGCGTTTCCAGCCGGTCGGCATCGCGCGGCGGCTTGTCCCAACGCAGCCGGTTGATGCGCGGGAAACGCATGGCGATGCCGGATTTGTGCCGGGTCGATTGCTGCAGGCCTTCGAACGCGACTTCGAACACCAGGCCCGCATCGCGGCCATGGGCGACCTCGCGCACCGGCCCGAACCGGTTGACGGTGTTGCGCCGCACGAAGCGGTCGATGTCCGCAAGCTCGGTGTCGGTGAAGCCGAAATAGGCCTTGCCCACCGGCACCAACTCGTCGCCGGCCTCGCCCGCGGCCCACACCCCGAACGTATAGTCGGAATAGAACGAGGAGCGCTTGCCATGGCCGCGCTGGGCATACATCAGCACCGCGTCGATCACGAAGGGATCGCGCTTCCATTTCCACCACAGGCCTTTCGGCCGGCCCGGCAGATAGGGCGCGTCGCGCCGCTTGATCATCACGCCTTCGACTGCCTGCGCATCGAGGCCGGCCCCGGCATGGGCGGGATCGGCGCGCGCTGCGGCAAGCGCCTCCCAGGTTGCGAACGGCACCAGCGGAGACAGATCGATGCGCGGCGAGGAGAGCCGCGTGACAAAGGCTTCGAGGCGAGCGCGGCGCGTTTCGAAGGACTCACCACGCAGGTCGGCATCATCTTCCACGAGGAGATCATAGGCGCGCAGATGGGCTGGAAACTCCGCCAGCAGCTTTGCCGAGACGGTCTTGCGGTTGAGCCGCTGCTGCAGCACGTTGAAGGACTGCACCCGTCCCTCGCGGATGATCAAGAGTTCGCCGTCGAGCGCGCCGTCGAAGTCGAGTGCTTCGGCGAGATCGGGAAAGCTCGCCGAGATGTCCTCGCCGGTGCGCGAAAAAAGCCGTGCCATCCGGCGGCCATCGCCAAGCCGGCCGGCGGCCGCCTGCACGCGGATGCCGTCCCATTTCCACTCCGCCGCGAAGGTGGCCGGATCGAGCGCGGCGAAATCGCCGTCGGTGATGGCGTTGGACAGCATCGGCGGCCGGAACGGCGCGGGGTCTTCGCTCGCCGGTCGTTCGGCGCGGCCCTCGACCCAGGCGAACAGGTCGGCATAGGGCGGCGTCAGCGTCGGCCACACCAGCTCGACCGCATCGGCGTCCTTGTCGCCGATGGCGGCGACCGCGGTCTTGGCAAGCCGCGCCGACACTCCGATGCGCAATGCTCCCGTCACCAGCTTGAGCAGCGCCCAGCGCCCGGTTTCGTCGAGGCCGTCGAGCCATGCGGCGAGCCGGGCCGGCAGTTCGGCCTTGCCGAGCGCGGCCAGGGTGGTCACCACGTCCGATAGCGACGGGATCGGCGCTGCCTCCGCACCGGAGTTCCTGGCCGGTGCCGGCCACATCAGCGCCGCCGTTTCCGAGAGGTCGCCCACATAGTCATAGGACAAGGCGAACAACACGGGGTCGGTGCGCTCGGCGATCAAGGTGCGGATCAGGCCGGGCTTGGCGTGGCGGAACGACAGCGCCCCGGTGATGGCGGCCAGCGCATAGCCGCGCTCGGGATCGGGCGTGGTGCGGAAATATTCGGTCAGCAGCCGCAGCTTGGCATTGCGGCCGGGCTCATAGGCGAGACGGTCGAGCAGCGCGGCGAAACGGTTCATGACGGCGCGCCGTCCTCTGCGGCGGCCTCGCCGCTCTCGGTCTCCTCTTCCTCGCCGTAGCCGATCATATGCAGCGGCCGTGCCTGGAGGCCGCGCATCAGGCACCAGTGCACCAGCGCGTCCTCGGCACCGTGGGTCACCCAGATGTCGGAGGCGCCAGTGGCGGCGATGGTGGAGGTCAAGCCGTCCCAGTCGCAGTGATCGGAAATCACCAGCGGCAGCTCGACGCCGCGCTGGCGGGCGCGGGCCCGCACCCGCATCCAACCCGACGCAAACGCTGCCACCGGATCGGGAAAGCGGCGGGTCCAGCGGTCCTGCAATGCCGAAGGCGGGCACAGCGCGATGGTGCCGGCGAGGTCGGCCTTGTCGGCGTCGCGCACCGTCCGCAACTCGCCGAGCGCGACGCGGCTCTCGTAATAGCGGGTGATCGCTTCCATCGCCCCGTGCAGGTAGATCGGCTCGTCGTAGCCGGCCTCCCGGATCAGCGCCATTACCCGCTGCGCCTTGCCGAGCGAATAGGCGCCGACGAGATGGGCGCGCTCGGGAAACAGCGCGACGGAATCCATGAGCTTGCGGATCTCCGCCTTCGGGTCGCCATGGCGAAACACCGGCAGGGCGAACGTCGCCTCGGTGATGAAGACATCGCACGGCACCAGTTCGAAGGGAGCGCAGGTCGGGTCGGCGACGTCCTTATAGTCGCCGGATGCGACGATGCGGCAGCCCTCGCTCTCGATCCTGATCTGCGCGGAGCCCAGAACATGGCCCGCGGGGTGGAAGCTCACCTCCACTCCGCCGAGCCGCAGCCGCTCGCCATAGCGGACCGGCTGCACCGTGCCGGCGAAGTCGGCGCCGTAGCGCAGCCGCATCAGGTCGAGCGTCTCCGGCGTCGCCAGCACGGCGCCGTGGCCGGCGCGGGCATGGTCGGAATGGCCGTGGGTGATCAGCGCCCGCTCGACCGGGCGCGTGGGATCGATGTGGAAGGAGCCTGGCCGGCAGCACAGCCCGGCCGGCGTGGGGCTCAGGAGTTCCTCGGGGCGCATGGGCGAGAGATATGGCATAGAGGCGCCATTGCGAGGCCTCGATTGACACGAACTGACAACGCCTTGGTTTCATCGGGCGACCTGATCGCCGACCGGCGCTATGGATTCGGCCGCGACCTGGCGTCCCGCGGCGACTTTTCCGCCGCCGCCGACCTGTTCGCGCAAGCGGTCGAGGCAGCGCCGGGATTCGCAGCGGCTTGGTTTGCGCTGGGAGAGACACGGGCGAAGCTCGGTGACGGTGCCGGCGCGGCGGCTGCATTCCGGGAGGCGCTGCGGATCGATCCCAGTGATCGCCAGGGCGCCGCGCTTCATCTCGCCCTGCTCGGCGCCGCCGATCCTGCAAGCGCGATGTCGTCGTCTTATGTGCGCGCAGTGTTCGATGAATACGCGCCGCGATTCGATGATGCCTTGGTGGAACGCCTCGCCTATCGCGGCCCGCAGCGCCTGTTGGACGCGGTCGGGCGGGCCCGCGCGCGGTTTCCCGCGGCAGGGTTCGGCGCAATGCTCGATCTCGGCTGCGGGACCGGCCTTGCCGGCGCGGCGTTCCGGCGCGAGGTGCGGCACATGACCGGCATCGACCTCTCGTCCGGAATGATCGCGCAAGCGCGCGCCAAGGGCATCTATGACCGGCTGGAGACCGGCGAACTCGTGGAATTCCTTGCCGCCGAACGGGCCGCGCGCCGGCGCTACGATCTCGTCATTGCCGCCGACGTTTTCGTCTACCTGTTTGATCTCGCCCCGGTCGTGCGTGCGGTGGCCGATGTCCTGAGTCCGGAGGGCCTGTTCGCGTTCACCGTGGAGACCCATGGCGGCGACGGCATCGAACTCGGCGAGAAGCTGCGCTATCGCCACGGCGCCGCCCCTGTGCGCGCCGCGGTGGCGGCCGGTGGCTTACAATTTCGGGAACTTGCGCCTGTCGCGACCCGGATCGAATCCGGCGGCGCCGTGCCGGGCCTCCTTGTGGTGGCCGGCAAAACATAGCGCCGGCAAAGGCGGCCGAGGCGTCGGCGCACCGGCACGATAAAACTTCCGCCGTGCCCACGCTGCAGTCGCTCCGGCCATGCCCGCGGGCACGGCGGATCAGCGTGGAACGCTCATCACAAGTTCGATGGCCGCCTTTCGGATCGCGTAACGACCGCGGGCGCGAGTTGCGACCCCTGCGGACAGCGCCCTTCCGGTGATGTAGATTGCCTCCAAGCCGTCGTCGCGACGAAGCGGCGCGCAATCGCAATGGGAGGCATTCATGGCAGAACATGTCGGTTCGATTCGCGTGGCTGTGCTGGCGGGCAGCATGGCCGCCGCAGCGATCCCAGTCGGGGCGGCCGAGGTGACGCCGGCTCGGCTCGTCAATGCCGACAAGGAGCCGCAGAACTGGCTGATGAACCACCGCACCTATGACGGCCAGCGCTTCTCGCCGCTCGACAAGATCAACAAGGCCAACGTCCGGAACCTCAAGCTCGCCTACGCGGTGCCGCTCGGCGGCGGCGCCGGCAACGAATTCGTCCAGGCGACGCCGCTCGCGGAGGATGGCTTCCTCTACATCACGGATTCCTGGGGCGTGCTCTACAAGATCGACGGCACCTCGGGAGACGTCGGCCGCATCGTCTGGCGCATGGACCCCAAGCAGCAGCGCCAAGGGCGCAATCGCGGCGCCGCGTTGTGGGGCAATCTGGTGATCACGGCCGCTGAAAGCCCGCCGCGGATCGTCGCCACCGACAAGGAAACCGGCAAGGTCGTCTGGGAATCATCGTTCGCCGACACCCCCGAGGTGGCGCTCACCTCGGCGCCGCTCGCCATCAAGGACAAGATCATTCTCGGCGCGGCCAATGGCGATCAGGGCGTGCGCGACTGGATGGCAGGGCTCGATGCCGCCACCGGCAAGCGGCTGTGGCAGAAATACACGATCCCGGCGCCGGGCGAGCCCGGCAGCGAGACTTGGAAGGGAAACAACAATGCTTGGCAGACCGGCGGCGGCGCCGTCTGGGTGACCGGCACCTATGATCCCGAAACCAACCAGACGGTGTGGGGCACCGGCAACCCGGTGCCGATGTTCGACCCGACCTATCGTCCAGGCGACAACCTCTATACCAACAGCGCCATCTCCTGGGATCCCGACTCAGGCAAGATGAACTGGTACTTCCAGTTCACCCCCGGCGACATGTGGGATTACGACGCGGTCGGCACCCACATCATGATCAACGGCAATGTCGGCGGCCAGCCGCGGAAGCTGATCACGCATTCGGCCCGCAACGGCTTCTTCTACACCATGGAGCGGGCCAACGGCGCCATGGTCAGCGCCAAGCCGTATTTGGACAACATCAACTGGACCAAGGGCATCGACCAGAAGACCGGCAAGCCGCTCGACTACGATCCCAACAAGGACATCCAGACCTATGCCGGCATCGCCAACCAGACCCCGCGCGACCCCACCAAGAAGGTGTGTCCGTCGATCGCCGGCGGCAACAATTACTGGCCGGCCTCCTACAGTCCGCGGACCAAGTTGACCTATATCCCGGCCATGACCGCGTGCTCCGACGTCACCATCGACACCGCCAAGCACAGCAAGGACAAGGGTTGGAACGGCGGCGCCTACCGGACCGCCGACCGCTACGAAAGCAACCTCACTGCCGTCGACCCGATCACCGCCGAGACCAAGAAGAGCGTGCATCTGCAATATCCGAACTACAGCGGCACGCTGGCGACCGGCGGCGGACTGGTCTTCCTCGGGCTGCTCGACGGCACGGTCGCGGCGTTCGACGACACCACGCTCGAACAGCTGTGGAAGGTCAATGTCGGCTCCGGTTTCTCGGCGCCGCCCATGACCTTCGAGGTCGGCGGCAAGCAGTACATCGCGATCGCGTCGGGGCCGAGCGCTTCGGCCAAGGCCAAGCTCGTCAACACGCCCGAACTCAAGGACCAGCGCCAGGCGACCGTGCTGTACGTGTTCTCGCTCTGAGCGAAACCGGCAACCGATCAGGGGAGCGGACTGCCGCTCCCCCTTGTCACGACTCAACGACAACCCGAGCGAGGGAGGAAAATCCATGGATAGGCAACAGGGCGTTTCGCGTCGGCACGTGCTGGCGATGTCAGCGGCGGCCGGAACCATCGCCGTCGGCGGCTATCGTCGCGCCGCGGCACAGGCAGCGAAGCGGATCGATCGGTTCGATCCCGCGCTCGACCAGATCATCTCCACGTCGGAGCCGATCGTCGATCTCGCCACCAATCTCGGCGGCACCGCCAATGTCGAAGGACCGCTGTGGTGGAAGGAGGGCGGCTATCTGCTGTTTCGCGGCACCGACCTGAAGCGGTGGAAATACGCGCCCGGACAGCCGCTATCGGTCTTCAAGGAGAACACCAACGCCGCCAACGGGATCACGCGCGACATGCAGGGCCGGCTGGTGGCCTGCGAAGCCGGCACGCGGCGCGTCGTGCGGGAGGAGCCGGACGGCAGCATTACCGTTATGGCGAGCGACTTTCAGGGCCGCCCTCTCAACTTTCCGAACGACATCGCAGTGAAATCCGACGGCGCGATCTATTTCACCGATCCCTGGGCTGGCCCCCGCGCGCAGGTGCCGCCCGGGGAAGCCGACTTGGGCTTTGCCGGCGTGTATCGCATCTCGGCCGACCGCGGCACGCTCACGCTCCTGGTCAATGACTTCCTGACGCCCAACGGGATCGCGTTCTCTCCCGACGAGAGCGTGCTCTACATCAACGACTCGGCGCGCCGCCACATCCGCGCCTTCGATGTCCAGCCCAACGGCGCGCTCGCCCGCCAGACCGACCGGGTTTTCGTCGATCTGTCAGGACCCGAGCCGGGCGGCCCCGACGGCATGAAGGTCGATACCGCCGGAAACGTCTATTGCGGCGGTTCGGGCGGGCTCTACATCATCGACCCCAAGGGCAAGAAGCTCGGGCGCATCGTGCACGGCTTTGCCAACACGGCCAATGTCGCGTTCGGCGGCGACGACTGGAAGACCGTCTACTTCTGCACCCGCGCGAGCCTGGGCTCGTTCAAGGTGAAGATCGCCGGCGTCCCGGTGCCGGTCGCGAAGAAGGCGTAAACGGGGGGCTGCGGCCGGGGCCGCCTTCCTACCTGCGCCGCTACACTGGCGGCGCAGCGGCAGGCCCCCACAAGCGGGGGGAGGGAGGCGGCGGTCTCAGATTTCGTCGCCATAGGGCCCCTGCGGGTCCGACAGCGCCTGCAGCCGCACCGCCGCGGCGCGCGCGAAGGCGAGCATGACGCTCTTGCGGGTCGACGCATGCAGGCGGTGCTCGGGCGCTTCGCGCACCAGTTCGGCGCCGTAGCCGTCGGCGAGGATCAGCCCGGCGTCGGAGGGGAAAATATCGAGCGGCACATGCGCCGCGGTCGCAAAGAACAGGCGGTCGCAATGCATGCGGTAGTCGGTCCATTTCTGGTCGGCGCGGAAATCCGCGACCGAGGACTTGATCTCGACGATCCAGATTTCCCCATCGCCTCCGAGCGCCACCAGATCGGCGCGCCGCCCCGAAACGAGCGGCAACTCGGCCACGCAGGACAGCCCCAGCGCCAGCAGCAGCCGCTGAGTGCCGCGCCCAACCGCAAGCGCTGTCTCCGACTGGCGCCCGTCGGCGGGAACGATGGAGCTGAGCGACATGGCGCAGGATTCCACGGGCCGCCGCGTCGGACAAGCGTGTTTGACGGCGGGCCGGTGGGCAAGGAAGGAAGGCTGCCTGGCCTACCGCCAAGGTCGACGCGAGGCGTGACGTATCGGATGCACCACAACCTTGTCTCAAACGATGCGATAGAAACCAACGCAAACCTCGCCGGGTTAATTCGGTGCGGACCATCGATGTTGTCGTCGATGGACTGGTCATGCAGCGTTTTGCAGGAGGATCACCTCGCCCCCGCCCGGCGCCGAGCATCGCAGTTTACTCCCGGCCGGTCACAGTTCTATCCTGTTGCGAGATGCCTGGAGGAGATTGCGGAGGGCGACCATGGGTGCACGGGCAGTCGGCCGTTTGCTGGGCTTGGACCGCGCCGCCTTGGCGGCGGTGGTCCTGGCGAGCGCAGCGATCATCGGCATGTGCGGGAGCGCGGAGGCGCGTCTGGTGCGGATCAATGCCGATAAAAGGGTGGTCGTCGATCTTCCGGCTTTCGGCGCGACCGGGCCTTATCTGAAAATCTCCGGGACTTTCGACGGCGAGCTCGACCCTTTCGATCTGCACAATGCGCCAATCGCGGATATCGATCTCGCTCCGCGCTCGAACGGTAAGACGCAGTATACCTCGACTTTCTATATTCTGCGGCCGCTCGACCTTGCCAAAGGCAACCGCCGGCTTTTTTATGATTTCGGCAATCGCGGCAACAAGCGTATTCTCCAATGGTTTAACGACGGCAAGGAATCGAACGACCCCACGACCGCTGCGGAGTTCGGCAACGGCTTCCTGATGCGCGCGGGCTATAGCGTCGCCTGGAGCGGCTGGGCCGGAGACGTTGCGGCCAGGCCGCAGATGATGAACATCACGTTGCCGATTGCGGTCAAGCCCGAGGGAATTCCGATCACGGGGCAGGTCGTTGCCGAACTTATTCCTCGCATGAGCGATGACACCCGGTTCAGGCTGCCTTACCCCGCCAGCACCACAATGCCGGCCAACGGCAAATTGACGCTGCGTCAGCGGCAAACCGATGCAAAGTTTATCGTCGCGGACTGGAATTGGGTCGACGAGCGTGAGATCGCAATCCCCTCGCCCGCGCATGTCGAATGGATCTACGAATTCGTCTACGAAGCGAAGGATCCGAAGGTCATGGGCATCGGCCATGCCGCCACGCGCGATTTCCTCTCGTTTCTGAAGTATGCGGAAGAGGACGATTTCGGAAATCCCAATCCGCTCGCAATGACTGGCTTGCGCACCCGTCCTGGAGAGGCGCGCGCGCCGCGTAACCTCGAAGCGGTTTACAGCTGGGGGCGCTCTCAGGGTGGGCGCGTCCAACGCGATTTCGTCCGCTATGGCTTCAACCAGGACGAGTCGAACCGGACGGTATTCGACGGCATGATGCCTTATGCCACGGGCTCCGGGGGCAACATGTGGATGAACTTCCGCTTTTCGCAGCCCACCGTGAGCGCGCAACAGCATTCGCGGCGCTTCTCGCACGAGCCCGAGCTGCCGCACACGTTCGCGGTCATGAAAGACCCGATCACTGGCGAGACCAGCGGTACTCTGCAAAGCTGTCTCGCGAGCGCGAGCTGTCCGAAAATCCTCAGCATCGAAAGCGCCAACGAATACTGGAACAAGTCGAGCTCGCTCAATCACACGGATGCCGACGGCAAGGATTTGCGCACGGAAGACCTTGCAGCCGACGTCCGTCACTATTTCATTTCGAGCATCCAGCACAACACCGTGTTTGATGACGCGGCGCGGGGCGCGCGCGCCTGCCAGCAGCTCGTCAATCCGCTCTACAACGGTCCGGTGTTCCGCGCCTTGTCGGTTGCGCTCGATGAGTGGGTCAGGTTCGGGACACGGCCGCCCGACAGTGTCGTGCCGCAGGCCCATAATGGGACCCTGGTGCCGCCGGAAGACGTGCACTTTCCCGCCATTCCGGCGACCGCCTACCAGGGTTGGCCAATGCTGCCGGCGGTGCAATTCAACCCGCAGGCGATGAACGTGAACATCTTACTCGACTTCACCAAGGTGCCGCCGCAGCCGAAAGGGCCGCGGTACGTGACCCTCGTCCCGCAGGTCGACCGCGACGGCAATGACCTCGGCGGCATCAGGCTTCCTCATCTGCAGGCGCCGCTCGGCACGTTTACCGGCTGGGGGCTGATCAAACAACAATTCGGCGGCGCGACGCCGGATATCTGCCAACAACTGGGCCAGTTCATCCCGTTCGCCAACACCAAGGCCGAACGGCTCGCGGTCTCCGATCCGCGCCTGTCGATCGAGGAGCGCTACGCCGACCAAGGCGAATATGTGCGGGCGGTGAAAGAGGCCGGCGGCGCGCTCGTGCGCCAGCGTCTTCTGCTGGTCGAGGATTACGACCGCATGGTCGAGACTGCGCTGCAGAAGGGAACCGACCTCTGGAAAACGCCGCGCTGAGCGAATGGATGGTCCACGCGGATCAAGCGCACCTGATGTGTTCGTTTTGAATCGGGTTCATACCGAACTGACCGCGCCAGTTCATGCACGGAGACTGCCGATGAGAACTGACGGTCGGCATGTCTGTCCGCCGCAATGGCCGATGGGCCGCCCTTCCGGTCGAGCCTAATGCGCCCGTACGCCAATGATGGGTCTCGAGACTGCGCCTTCGACGTCCAGCCAGATGGAGCGGCGAGCACCTGCCGCGGGTCTGCGAGAGCGACGAACGTGAGATAGCCGCGTCAATGTATTCAGGTCGTAGTGGGGCGAATCACGTTACAGGCCGTTGCTATCCCAGCTCGAACGTCGTGACCCCGAAAATCTCGTTGAACGGCAGCAGGGGCGCCGGACCGTAATACATACGCGCACAGCCGAAGACCTCGCGAAGGCCATGGCGCTGCGCGAGCGCCATGGCCTGTGGATTGTTTTCCGGGACGTCGATAAAG
>Ga0306921_10007869_pt1 | contig 11234 bp, 10 predicted proteins | sample sta12Cox44000080_FD_203760 | JGI IMG/M metagenome (GOLD analysis project Ga0306921, IMG submission 203760) | Lab enrichment of tropical soil microbial communities from Luquillo Experimental Forest, Puerto Rico - statoxic.12C.oxic.44.000.080 (v2)... | ecosystem: Environmental > Terrestrial >... | reverse complement strand
CACTAGCGGGGCACCAGCTGAGGGAGCAGAGCTGCGAGCGCCACCGCAACCGACTGCGCGTCGGCAACTGACCGTCATGTCATGTGGTCTGGTCGGATCGACAGGCCTCGCGTCACGACTGGATCCGGAGGACCTACGTAGTGTGCTTGCCGATTACCGCCGCTGCTGCATCGAGCTGATCAGTCGGCTCGGCGGTACGGTTCGGGTATTCTCGGGAGATCGCATCCTGGCCTATTTCGGTTACCCCGAAGCGCACGAGGACGATGCGGAACGCGGGGTGCGCGCCGGGCTTGCACTCATCGAAGCGGTGGCAAAGCTCCAGTCCCCCTTCGTCCCCTCACTGCACGTACGGATCGGTATTGCTTCGGGGCTTGTCGTGGTGGACGGTCAAATCCTTGATGCGGCCGTCCATGCGCCCGTCGCGATAGGCGAGGCCCCGGACCTCGCTGCCCAGCTCCAGTCCATAGCACCGTCCGACGCGGTTGTGATTGCGGCGAGCACCCGACAGCTCGTCCGGGGCCTTTTCGACTATCGCGAGGTAGGGCGCGTTTCGTTGGAAGGCATGGCGGAACCGGTTCCGGCCTGGCAGGTGGTTGGCACGAGCGCTGCCGCGAGCCGCTTCGAAGCGCTCCGCGAGGATCGCTTGATCCCCCTCATCGGTCGCGATGAAGAGATCGGCCTTCTCCTGCGGCGGTGGCAGCAAGTCCAGACGGGTGAAGGGCGCCTGGTGCTGATCTCAGGGGAGCCCGGCATCGGGAAGTCGCGTCTGGTCCGTGCCCTTCAGGATAGATTGGCCCGCGCCGCGGTTCTGAGTTTCTACTGCTCCCCCATTTATCAGGATGCCCCACTCTTTCCGGTAATCACGCAGCTAGAACGCACTGCCGGCTTCAGACGCGACGATAGCCCGGAGGAACGGGTCACAAAATTCAAGGCATTGATTCGCCCGTCGATCGGTGATGAGGCGACCGCCCTGATCGCCGCGCTGCTGTCGGTGGCTACTGGCGACGGGTACCCGCGACCCAATCTCAGCCCGCAGCGCCGCAGAGAAAGGATATTGGAAGCTGTAGTGGCGCAAATCGCCGCGATGGCGGGCGAATATCCAGTTCTTGCGGTTTTCGAAGACGCGCATTGGATGGACCCAACATCCCGCGAACTCCTCGATCTGATGGTTGAGCGAGCTCGAGACCTGCCGGTATTGCTGCTCGTCACTTACCGGCCGGACTTCGCGCCACCATGGGCGGGCCACGCGCATGCCACCACCCTCGTGCTCAACCGACTAGACAGTCGCCAAGTAGTCGCCATGGCGGATCAGATCACTGGCAAGCGGTTGCCGCGCGAGGTCTATCGTCAAGTCACCGATCTTTCGGATGGAGTGCCGTTGTTCGTCGAAGAGCTGGTCAGGACTGTTTTGGAGACTGGCTTGTTGCGCGAGCTCGACGACGAATACTTGCTTCACGGTCCGCTTCCGCCGCTCGCCGTTCCCAACACTCTGCAAGGTCTATTGATTGCGCGGCTCGATCGTCTTGGTCCGGCAAGAGAGGTGGCGCAGACCGCCGCGGCGATCGGTCGAGAGTTCTCTTATGAGGCGATACGGGCGGTTGCAGATACGCTTCCCGAACAGCGCCTTAGCGAGGCGCTGGAAAGGCTCGTGCAGTCTGAGCTACTCCACTGTCGCGGCGTGCCGCCAGACTCGATCTATACATTCAAGCACACCTTACTTCAGGATGCCGCCCGCGAGACTCTCCTTCGCAGCAAGGCCCGCGAGCTTCATGCCCGCATAGCAGCAGTGCTGGAGGAGCGCTTCCCTGAAATGGTGGATCAGCAGCCCGGGCTGCTGGCACATCACTACACCGAGGCCGGATCCGTAGAACACGCGGTTATCTACTGGGCCAAAGCGGGTCAGCAATCCGCGGCCCGTTCTGCAATGGTCGAGGCGGAGGGACAGTTACGGAAAGCCTTACAGTTTCTCTCCAGTCTGCCGGCTTCGCGCGAACGCAAGCGTCAGGAGCTCGATCTCCAGGTCACTCTGGCCATGGCGATCATGGAATCAAAGGGTCATGTGCACCCGGAGGTTTCGGAAACACTCGGCCGCGCGCGTAGCCTGATCACCGAGACCGAGGCTACGGGTACGATCCTTCACTTCTCGGTGTTGTACGGGCTGTGGGTCGCCCAATACCTCGGCGGCGAGCGAAGCGCGGCGCTCGAACAGGCTACTGAATTTTTGTCACTCGCCGAATCTCAGACCCAGTCCGGACTGTTGCTCGTCGGTCATCGGCTCGTTGGCTCGTCGCTTATCTTTACTGGGAATTACCCCGCGGCGCTATCACATCTTGATCGCGCGGCGGCCCTATACCGGCCCCAGCAGCACCAGGAGCTTGCGCTCCGATTTGGCGCAGACATGGGCATTACCGCCATGTGCTCCCGGGCATTGGCACTGTGGCATCAGGGTTACTTCGATCAGGCCCGAAGAGCCGCTGATGATGGACTGCGGCAGGCGCGCAAATCCACCCATCGTCACACTCTCGCCTATGCCCTCGTTTATGTGGGACTGACTACGGTCTGCGGACGGTGGGCCGCTGAGGCCGATGAGCTTGCAAAAGAGCTGGTATCGCTCACGCGAGACCAAGGGTTTCCACTCTTGTTGGGATATGGCCTACTCTTGCAGGCTGCAGCTTTGACGCTGCGCGGACAGGGTGAAGCCGCCGCCGGGCGGATCCACGAAGGCGCGGCAGCTATGCAAGCAACGGGGGTGAACCGCTCCGAGCCGATGGCTCTCGGCTACCTGGCGGAGGGCCTCGCCCTGAAGGGCGCCATCGCAGAAGGCCTGCGGGCCCTCGCCGCAGCATTGGCGGAGGCGGAGGCCTCCGGTACACACTGGGCCGATGCAGAGCTCCATCGGATACGCGGCAACCTGTTGGGCCGGTTGCCACCTGTCGACTGGGCGGAGGTCGAGAATTGTTTTCGCACTGCGGTGGCGGTGGCGCGAGAGCAGGGTACCCGCGGGTTCGAATTGCGCGCCGCTGTCAGCCTCGCACGTTTGCTGGATGACCAAGGACGGCGAGATGAGGCCCGCGAACTTCTCGCGCCCGTCTACAGCTGGTTTACCGAAGGTTTCGACACGTACGACCTACAGGAGGCGAAGGCGTTGCTGGAGACGCTCGATGCCCCGCCGGCCACGCCGCTCTCCCTCATACCTCATCGGCAGTCAGGCGGCGCGACGTAGGGTGAGGCGACCCCAGACGTCAGTAAGGGCGGCGACGAGCGCGTCGATGTCGGCGTCGCTGTGCAATGGCGATGGCGTCAGGCGCAGCCGCTCGGTGCCGCGCGGAACGGTGGGATAATTGATCGGCTGCACGTAGATGCGGTGGCGGTGCAGCAGCTCGTCGCATGCGGTTTTGCACAGTGCGGCGTTGCCGATCATCACCGGGACGATATGACTGGGCGACGGCATCACCGGCAGGCGGGCCTCGGTAAGACGGCACTTCAAGGTGGCCGCTCGCTCCTGGTGGCGGTCGCGTTCGGTTTGGCTTTTCTTCAGGTGGCGGATCGCGGCGAGCGCGCCGGCGGCGATCGCCGGCGGCAGCGAGGTCGTGAAGATGAACCCGGGCGCGCAGCTGCGCAGAAAATCGACGAGCGCGGCCGAGCCTGCGACATAGCCGCCGATCGTGACAAACGCCTTGCCGAGAGTGCCCTGGATCACCGTCGGACGGTGCATGACGCCGTCGCGCTCGGCGATGCCGCCGCCGCGCGGCCCATAGAGCCCGACGGCGTGGACCTCGTCGAGATAGGTCAGCGCGCCATGACTCTCGGCGACGTCGCAGAGTTCGCCGACCGGGGCGATGTCGCCATCCATCGAATAGACCGACTCGAAGCAGACGAGCTTCGGCCGCTCGGGCGCCACCTGCTCCAGCAGGCGCTGGAGGTCCTCGGGGTCGTTGTGGCGGAAGATGTGCTTCTCGGCGCGGCTGTTGCGGATGCCGGCGATCATCGAGGCGTGGTTCGAGGCATCTGAAAACACCGCCATGCCCGGCAATTCGCGCGCCAGGGTCGACAATGCGGCGTCATTGGCGACATAGCCCGAGGTGAAGATCAGCGCCGCTTCGCGGCCGTGCAGATCGGCCAGCTCGCGCTCGAGCAAGAGATGCACATGGCTGTTGCCCGAGATGTTGCGCGTGCCGCCGGCGCCGGCCCCGCACGTCCGCAACGTCTCTTCCATCGCCGCGAGGACGGCGGGGTGCTGCCCCATGCCGAGATAATCGTTCGAGCACCACACCGTCACTTCGGCGCCGATGCGGTGGTCATAAGCGCGCGGAAAACGGCCGCAGCGCCGCTCCAGGTCGGCGAACAGGCGGTACCGCCCCTCGGCGCGCAGCGCCTCGAGGCGCCCTTCGAAAAAGCCTTCGTAATTCATTGCCGCCGCACCAGCCCCTGCTCTTTACAGCATATAGCGGGGGCGTCAAGCAAACGACCAGATGGCGAGGCGCCGCAGCCTTATTTGTTTGGCGTGCAGACGAAAGTCGCGCGCGCCGGCAATAGCAACGGACAGTATTGCAGGTACCAGTCTGTGCGGACCGGGGTGGCCTGTGTGTTCGGCGCGCATTCCTGCTGGGCCGCAGCCTGGACCTGGTCGAGGCTGCTGGCGAAAGTGTCGTAGCAGATCGCCACGCGCGGGCGGGGATCGGTCTCGCCAGGCCGCGCGTCGGGCGGAACGGTCGCGTACGGCTGAAGCGCTCCGCGGCAGCTGGCCAGAGCCATCAGTGCGAAAACGCGGGCGGCAAGCCCGCAGATGCGTCTCATGCCGCCGCGGCGAGCACGCGCTCGAGAAATGCCGCAGCACTCATCAGCCGCGCATCCTCTCGCGGCCGTCCGACCAGCTGGACGCCGGTCGGGAGCCCATTCTCGGCCCAGCGCGCCGGCACCGCGACACAGGGGACGCCGAGCAAGGTCCACATCCGGTTGAAGATCGGATCGCCGGTGCTGCCGAGCCCCGCCGGCGCCTCGCCCGGCGCCGCCGGCGCCAGGACCGCGTCGCATTCGCCGAAGAACGCGGCGAGCCCGGCGCGCGCCGCAGCGGCATGGCCGAACGCGCGGTCGTAGACATCGGCTCCAGTCGCCATGCCCTCATCCATCATCTGCGCCAGACGCGGCGACAGCTCGGCACTGTGCTCAATCCGTTCAAAGGCGAGGGCGCGGACCATCTCCAACTGCATGATCGTGTTTTGCGTTTCGCTCAACCCCTCATGCTCGGGGGCGATGGCGAGCTCGGTCACGGCGGCGCCGGCCTTCTCAAGTGCCGACCTAGCAGCATCGAGCGCGGCCGCGGTCGCCGGCTCGGCCTCGTCCCACATCGGCGTGCGGTAGAGCCCGAAGCGTGGTGCTGTCTGCGGTAGCGCGAGGTGGCGCAGCGCCGGACGCTCCGCCAACACACCGGCGAAGAACGCCGCATCCTCGACCGACCGGGCGAAGACCCCGACCGTGTCGAGGCTGTCGGCGAGCGGTTTCACCCCCGCGCGACCGATCAGGCCAAAGCTCGGCTTGTAAGCGACGCAGCCGCAATAGGCGCCCGGACGGATCACCGATCCGGCGGTCTGCGTGCCAAAGGCGAGTGGCACCATGCCGTCGGCCACGGCGGCGGCCGAGCCGCTTGACGAACCCCCCGGCGTGTGCGCGGGGTTGCGCGGGTTGGCGGTTTTTCCCGGCGTGAAGGCGGCAAACTCGGTCGTCACGGTCTTGCCGAGAACGACGGCGCCAGCGGCGCGGGCGAGCGCCACGCAGGAGGCGTCTGCGGCCGGGCGATGGCCGCGATAAATCGACGAGCCGTAAGCGGTCGGCATGTCGACCGTGTCGATTAGGTCCTTGACCGCGATCGGGACACCGTGCAGCGGGCCGCGCGGCGGCTCGGCGTCGCGGCGGCGCGCCGCAGCGAGCGCCGCCTCGCGGTCGAGATATTGCCACGCCCCGACCACCGCCTCGTGCGCCGCGATGCGGTCGAGACAGGCAGCGGCCAATTCCTCGGCGGTGATCCGGCGCTCGGCGATCTGCCGGGCGGCGTCGCGGGCAGTGAGCGAGCGAAGGTCGGGCATCGCGGTCTCCATCTGCCACCTTCGGGCTGTATCGGAGCCTAGCAAGCGCGCTAAACTCGCCGACCGTCAAGCCCAGCGGAGATAACGATGATCGAGATCCCGGCGCGGCAGGGCAAGGCCGTGCGGCTGCGCAAAGGTCAACGCGTCAAAATCATCAACACCAAGGGCCAGCAGGTCGTCGATACCTGGGCGTTCAACGCCGACGATCTGCGGGAGCTGATGTCGATGGAGCATAGCCGCGTCGCGATCGGGCACATTATTCCGACGGTTGGTGACGCGCTCGTCACGAACCGGCGGCGGCCGATCCTGACCCTCGTCGAGGACAGCTCGGGCGGCATTCACGACACCTTGTTTGCGGCCTGCGACCGCTGGCGCTACGAGGTGCTCGGCTGCAAGGAATATCACGACAACTGCACCGACAACCTCGCGGCCGGTATGGCTGGGCTCGGACTGACCCCGCCGGAGATCCCGGCGCCGCTGAACCTCTTCATGAACATCCCGGTCACCGACGGGAACCGCGTCGAGGTACGGCCGCCTATCAGTACACCGGGTAGCTATGTCACATTGCGCGCCGAGATGGACTGCATTGTTGCGTTCTCGGCCTGTCCGCAAGACATGCTGCCGGTCAACGGCCTCGACATGCGCCCGACCGAGGCGCATTTCGAGGTGCTCGACTGACACCGCAGCCGCGACGAAGAGGAGGAGGAAATGCGCTGGGTACGCTATGAGGCCAATGGCCAACCGGTTTACGGAATCGTCGAAGGCGACACGATTACTGAGGTGCGGGGCGCCTTGTCGTCGATTAAGCTATTGGTGCCGGTCATCCCGAAGACCTTCTACGCCGCCGGCCTCAACTATCCCGAACATGTGACCGAGGCGGCGAAGAAGCTGGGCCGTGAGCCGGAACTGCCACCCTATGCTGACATCGGTTATCGTGCCAACAACGCGCTGATCGCGGATGGCGAGAACATCGTGATCCCGAAGGACGCCGGCGAACTGGTGCAATACGAGGCCGAGCTCGTCGCGGTTATCGGGAAGCAGGCCAAATACCTATCGGAGAGGGATGCGCTGTCGGTGGTGCTCGGCTGGACCATCGGCAACGACATGAGCGAGCGCACCTGGCAACGCGGCGACCGGACGTTGTGGCGCGCCAAGAACAGCGACACGTTCAAGCCGATGGGGCCGTGGATCGAGACCGATTTCGATCTCGACAAGGCCGAGACGACCGTCAAGGTCAACGGTGAGGTCGCCGACCATTTCCGCACCAACAATATGGTTCACGGTGTCGCCAAATTTCTAAGCCGGATGTCGCAATACCTGACGCTTTATCCCGGCGACGTGGTGTGGATGGGCACCGACGGCTGGCCGCGCAACCTAAAGCACGGCGATACGGTCGAGATCGAGATCACCGGCATCGGCACATTGCGCAACCCGGTCGTGCGCGAAGGGCAGTAAACCGGCCGCCGCTCATCGGCCTGTCACCCTGCTCTCTGACGTACAACCGACCCATGGCCTAGTCGATCTGGCGTTCGCATTGACGCAGACTAATGCACTCGGCTATGCGAACGCCGGAGATTATGTGCGTTGGGGAGGGAACCGTATGAGATCGAGGTGTCGGACATGACTCCGACCCAGCAACGTGCGCTCTCTGGAACGGCGATAGACGCCGGTGGCGGCGCAGTCATTGGTGCAATCGCCGGCAATGCGCGCATCGGCGCGGCCGCGGGCCTTGCCGGTGGTCTGATTTTCGATCGGGTAAAGCGGGGTCAGGCTTCCTCCTACAGTGCCGGCTACCAGGCGGGCGCCCAGGGGCAGCCGCCAAACCCGCCGCAATAGAACCCGCCATACGGTCTTTGGTCCCCAAGCGTTCCCCGCATAATCTCCGGAACATGACTCTCGAAGATATTGCCGCACACTCCGTCGCCGACCCGAAGCACGCTGACATGGTCCCAATCCCAGGCGGTACCTTTCGCATGGGGTCGGATCGGCATTACCCGGAAGAGGCGCCGGCCCACCTCGTCAGCGTCGATGCGTTCTGGATCGACCGCACCCCGGTGACCAACCGCGAGTTCCGCAAATTCGTCAAGGCGACCGGTTATATCACCTTCGCGGAGATCAGGCCGGACGCGAAGGATTATCCCGGCGCGCTGCCGCATATGCTGCGCGCCGGCTCGCTGGTCTTCACGTCGCCCAGGCACGCCGCAGACCTGCGCGATTGGAGCCAATGGTGGAATTTCAAATTCGGCGCCAACTGGCGGCGGCCTTACGGGCCGCGCAGCTCGATCGCCGGGCTCGACGACCATCCGGTCGTGCACATCGCCTATCGCGACGCGGAGGCCTATGCGAAATGGGCCGGGAAAGATTTGCCGACCGAGGCCGAGTGGGAATTTGCGGCGCGCGGCGGCCTCGACGCCGCCGAATTCGCTTGGGGTGACGCGCTGACACCGGGTGGCAGGCACATGGCGAACACCTGGCAAGGCGAGTTTCCACACCAGAACCTCAGGCAAGACAGGTACGAGCGAACATCACCTGTGATGGCATTTCCGCCGAACGGCTACGGCCTCCACGACATGATCGGCAATGTCTGGGAGTGGACGACCGATTGGTACTCGCTCGGTCACGAGGCCGATGCCGCCAAGGCTTGCTGCATCCCCCACAACCCGCGCGGTGGCGGCGAGGATGCAAGTTATGACCCGTGTCAACCCGAGATCAGGATTCCACGCAAGGTCCTGAAAGGCGGCTCGCACCTGTGCGCGCCAAATTATTGCCGGCGCTATCGCCCGGCGGCCCGCCACGCCGAGCCGGTCGACACCTCGACCAGCCATGTCGGCTTTCGTTGCGTCATTCGAGATACGGAGGTCGTTGCCGGGAGTTGATCGCTGGCGGCATTGCCGATGTCAAAACGAGAGCTATACTGCGTAGACTTCGAGCTGACGACCCTAACCACACGATTTCGGGGCAACATGCCAGCATCGAGCGGAAGGGACAACACCGGCGAGCTTTCATCCGGCGTAAATCCGGGCTGGCTCGGTAGGTCCGTCTGGCAAGTCCCTGACCTGGAAGTTTCGAGGATCAAATCGTGGCCTTCGATCACGGCAATGCACTACCGCCGAGACGGCGGCGAATCCATCTGGCGAGGCGACCGTCACCGGATGACCGTCTTTTTGGATCAGCTCCCGCCGGTCCTCGTCCAGGTCGAGCAAGGGCCCGCCTGGGAAATTCCGCCTGCCGCGCCCGGTACCCTCTCTTTTTGTCCTCCCCACGTGACGCTCCGAAGCGTGACGCCAGCCGCGTCGTTCATTCTGGTCGCCTGGGATGCCGATTTGTGCTCCGCGTTGCTGCCGGAGCTTGGGGCTAACACGACCCACTTCGAACCCCTGCTTCACTTGCACGACGCCTTACTAGGCCAAATCGCCACGACTTTGGCTCAAGAGGTCGAAGGCGGCTTTGCAGACAGGATCCTGGTCGAAAGCCTTAGCACGGCCCTGTGTGTCCGTCTCGCGAGGCGTTTTGTCGGGAAACTCCCGCTGCCGACCAGCAAGGGTCTTTCGCCGGAACGGCTGCAGCGCGTGCGCGACTATGTCGAGGCGCATCTCGGTGACGATCTTTCGCTCGCCGTGCTCGCCGATATCGCTTGCCTCAGCCCCTATCACTTCAGTCGCTCTTTTAAGCAGGCGAGCGGAGTTGGGCCGCAGCGTTATGTCTTACAACGGCGGATCGAACGGGCAAAGGCTCTGATGCGGCGGACCAACGAGTCCCTCGCCTTGATCGCTCACGAAGCCGGTTTCTCCGACCAGAGCCATTTGACTTCCCTTTTCCGCCGCGAGACAGGAATGACCCCGGGCCGGTATCGTGCGACTGTCGCATGAGGTAGCGCCGTGACCGACATAGTCGCAACGGGTTGATATAACACCGCAACAATCTCCAATCGCGACCAGCGCCGAACGACTATCGACCTCGATAACGCAAGTGGCGCATTCACGGTCAACTGTGGCTGGACGCGCCCGGTCGAAAGATCAGTGAGCCATCTCTGTGTCGAAGGAGAGCCCGAAATGAGACAGTTGTTCCTGGCGGGCAGCTCTCTGCTCGCAGTCTCGGCTTGTGCCCCTCAACCAGCGCCACCCACAGCTGCGGCAGGGACCGGTGATCAACCGATAATGCCGCGCTCCTATGCCGCGGGGTCACCGAGCTACACAACGACTGCTTTTGATGGGAGATATGCCGGCGTAGCCATCCGCAACATCAGTAAAGGTAATACCTTGGGTATAGTCGGAGGAACCGCAACATTGAAATGTCCGGATTATGGTGTTCCGCCGACACTGACCATCGCGAACGGTCTGGCGCAGTTCGAGGCCCTCAACCTTACCTTCCAGGGATATGTGACCCCGCAGGGCACGCTGAAAATGGACAGCGGCTATGGCCAAACACTGGAGGGGCAGATCGACCACCGCTACGCACTCAATGCCCAGGTGCTGGGTTCATGCGCGTATGACGCGAGCTGGAGGAAGTCATGAGCGGAAAAAACCATCGGGAGACCAAATCCTCGAACACGCCCGAAGGGATGAGGCGACGCAGTCTGCTGCTCGGCACCACCTCCCTAGTCGCGGCGTCGGGGATCCCGGCGAGCGCACCCTCGGCGCAGGCGCAGCAGCCTCAGGAGATCCTGCCCAAGCCCGAGCCTCCGTTCCGAGGAAAAATGGGCCGGACGGTCAAGGACTCTACGCCCGACTTCCCCAAGAGCGTCGAGGCTCCCGGCGGGGCACCCAACGTCCTGTTGATACTGACGGACGATGTGGGCTTTGGGGCGAGTAGCACGTTTGGCGGGCCGATCCAGACCCCCAACTTCCAGCGGCTCGCCGATAGCGGGTTGCGCTACAACATGTACCACACGACGGCGCTCTGCTCGCCTACCCGCGCTGCGCTGATCACCGGACGAAACCACCATTCGGTAGCCAGCGGTGTCATCACCGAGTTCGCGACCGGCTATCCCGGCTACAATTCGCTCGTGCCGAAAAGTGCCGGCTCCGTCGGATCAGTCCTAAAGGACAACGGCTACAACACGTCATGGTTCGGCAAGATGCACAATGTGCCGGACTGGATGTCGAGCCAGGCTGGTCCGTTCGATCTGTGGCCGACTGGCCTCGGCTTCGA
>Ga0306921_10007868_pt1 | contig 11235 bp, 12 predicted proteins | sample sta12Cox44000080_FD_203760 | JGI IMG/M metagenome (GOLD analysis project Ga0306921, IMG submission 203760) | Lab enrichment of tropical soil microbial communities from Luquillo Experimental Forest, Puerto Rico - statoxic.12C.oxic.44.000.080 (v2)... | ecosystem: Environmental > Terrestrial >... | reverse complement strand
TTCTCTTCTTCCTCGAGCGCGCCGTGCTGCTCGCCGACGTTGACCAGGCTGCGGATGTCGTCTTCAGTTATGTACGGTCCGGCTGCATTCGGATCGCCTCCTAAGAGCCGGATGATACGCGAGGTGATCCCGACGACGCTCCAGGTGATCGGCCTGAGCACGGTGTTAAGCATGTTGAGAATGCCGGCGAACCGTGGCGCCCATTTCGCGGCGTCCTGGACAACGACCATCTTGGGCACGATCTCGCCCGCGATCAACAACACGATGCTCATAACGATCGTGGCAGTCAACACCGGACGGAAGGGTACGTATTCGATGGCCACCCAGGTCGCGAGCGACTGCGCGGCCAGCAGTACGAATGTATTGCCGACGAGGATCGTGGTCAAGTACCGGCTGCGGTCGTCGAGGAGCTTGACGAGCCGCGGCTTCTGACCGTTGTCGTTGCGCTGAGCGATACGCAAGCGGCTGAGCGCCAGCAGCGAGGCTTCTGACGCGGCGAAGAAGCTCGCTGCGGCGATGAGGCAAATGATGCCGATGACCGCGAAGGTCAGATTCAGTTGCATGCGAGCGTGGTCACGCTAAACGTCGATTCGCGAAACGAGGTCGCTTCTCCACCTCTAGCCTCGAGCCCGCAGCAGCACGGCGAGCGCTTGGCCGTACAGGACGATCCCAACGGCCGCTGCGGCGATACTCGCTGCCAGCACCGCCGCCGCTCCCGCGTGTTTTGCCGCACGTGCAAGCGGGTGTGTATCGGGCATGATCAGATCCACCACGTGCTCCAGACATGTGTTGAACAGTTCGGCCGCGAGCACAAACCCGATCGTGAGGATCAACGCTATCCATTGGATGACATCAAAATGCAGCACGACCGCGAGCGCGATGGCGATGACTGCGATGACGATTTGGATGCGGAAGTTGGGCTGCTCCGCCAGAGCACGTATGACGCCATCGGCGGCATCAGCGAATGCGGCGAAAAGCGAGCGTCTACGCATGTGGTGTTGTTCGATCTTTCGACGCGGAGCGTTGACGCTTTTCCCCACGGCGCGACTTCCGTCGCGACATAGGCGGGGACACGCTTGTCCCACGTGCAACGGTCCCCACGTCATCGAGAAGCCGGCGCGTCAGCGCAAACATGCGCGCTGCCTCTTTGCGCTCGTGATGGTCGTAGCCGCACAGATGCAGCGTGCCATGGATGAGGAGCCGGGATATTTCGTCGCCGAGCGACGCTCCATATGAACGAGCCTGGCGCAGCGCCGTTTGGCAGGAGATGACGACGTCGCCGAATGGCTCCCCTTCGGCCAGTCCATCGGTAAGCGGGAACGCGAGCACGTCCGTCGACGTATCAACGGCGCGGAAGCGCTTGTTGAGACGCCGAATGCTGGCGTCGTCGGTCAAGAGCACACCCACGTCACCAATAACCTGGGGTGCGGCTCGCTTGACCGTGTGCAGCACGACGTCTCGCACGCGCCGGGCAGATACGGCCTCGCGCGAAACGCGGCTAGCCGCAACTCTCGCGCCAGTGCCGCTGACAAAGACCCGCGGCCCCTTTGCGATGGTCACCAGCCGCCGGGCGTATGTCCGATTGGTCGCATGGCGGCACAAGGTCCGATGATCGCGGCCGCGACGAACAGATTCATCCCTGCGTTTGGCCCTTGCAAAACGCCAGCTGCCCCAGGTCGGGCCGGTGTTTGCGCCATTGTCGTGGCTTCCGCGAATGAGGGAAGCGGTTGAAACGCGCTTGCCGCGGACTCAAGTGTCATAAGACCGCCCGGAAATTGTACGTCACTTGCAAGCGGCGTCATAGTCGCGATGTCAGTAACGGGAGCCGGCGCCGGTTTCGGAGTGGCGGTCGTGATCGTGATACGCCGCTGCAACGACGGTCTACGCAGTGCGGCGGCCGCGATCGGTGTGGTGCCCGACAACGGCGCAGGTCCTGACGCGGATGAAGGCTGCGTGTAGGGCGTGGGTTGCACTGCCACGATTGGTGGCGGGTTGGGCGTAGCCGTACTATTGTCCGCGTCTGCGACGCCCGCCGAGGACAGCAGCGCGCGCCGCAAGCGGTCGAGTTCGGCGCTCCTAGCGTCCGCTGCCGTCGTGCTTTGTTGCATCGGCTGCGACAAGCGCCGGGCGGCCCCTTGATCCGCCCTCGTGGTCGCTCCCTTGAGCGCGCCGGCGATCGCCTTGAACAGCGGGCCCAGGAAGTTGATTGCGATGACCGCCAGCACGATGAGCGTGAACAGGTCCATCGCGCCTTCCAGGACGACCGGCGGATGTTGCATAGCCGTTACGACGGCGGCGCGCTTGGTGGCGGCGCTTGAGGCGGCGCGCCTCCGGACTGTTGGGCGATGGCGCTACGCATATCGGTATCGCTCAACACGTTTTGCATCCGGTAGTAATCCATGACGCCGAGGTGGCCGCTTCGGAATGCGTCGGCCATCGCGGCCGGCACGAGCGCCTCAGCCTCGACGACCTTGGCGCGCATGGCTTGCGTCTGCGCTTTCATCTCCTGCTCTTGCGCGAGCGCAGCGTATTGACGCTCCGCGGCCTTGGCCTGCGCGACGCGGCGATCTGCCTCTGCCTGCGCCGTCTGCAGATCGGCACCCACGTTGCGTCCGACGTCGACGTCGGCGATATCGATGGAGACGATCTCAAACGCCGTGCCAGCATCCAGACCCTTGGCCAGCACCGTCTTGCTAATGTGGTCAGGATTTTCCAAGACTTCCTTGTAGGTGTCGTCGCTGCCGATGGCCGCGACCACACCTTCACCGACGCGTGCAATCACCGTTGCTTCACCAGCACCGCCGACATAGCGGTCCATCGCTGTGCGTACCGTGACCCTGGCCTTCACATTGAGCTGGATGCCGTCTTTGGCAACACCTTGGAAGAGCGGCGTTTCGATGACCTTGGGATTGACCGACGTCTGGACAGCCTCTTGCGGGTTGCGGCCCGCGAGGTCGATGGCAGCCGCCGCTTCCCACGTCAGCGGTATCTGTGCGCGCTGCGCGGCGATGAGCGCAAGCGTCACGATATCGATGTGACCGCCAGCCAGGTACTGCGCCTGCATCTGATCGACGGTGACATGCAGGCCCGCCTTGCGTGCCGCGATTAGGTTATCTACCACAAGGCCCGGCGGTATGCGCATGATGCGCATGCGCACGAGCGTGAAGATGCCGAGCGGCACGCCCGCCGCCAATGTCTTGAACCACAGCGGGAACGGCACATAGTAGATGAACATAAAGAACAAGATGATGGCCGCGAAGGCGACCACTATGGCGATAAAACCACCCATGTCCACGTATGACTCCTCTAGGCTCTAGTCACGATGATCTTGGCGCCCTCAACGCGTTTCACACGAATACGCGTCTGCGCAGGGATGTACTCGCCGTCGGTCTGCACTTGGTAACGATTGCCGTCGATCGAGGCGACGCCGGCCGGCCGCAGATACGTCTGTGCTACCCCGTCATGGCCGTCAAGACCAACGACCGGCCGGGCCGCCGTGTAGCCTTCGGTCACCGATTGCGCACCCGCGAAGGCGAAACGGCGCATGAACGCACTCTCCGGCAACCAGCGCAGCGCGAGAACGAACAGCACCACGGCGACGATCAATGCGAGCGCCGTTTCGAGCAAGCCAACGGTGACCGTGCCGAATGCCAACACGATGCTCGTTAAGATGAGCAAGACGCCCACCGACCCCGAGATGCCATGGCCTGGGAGGACATGCAGCTCAAAGAGCAGCGCGATCAGCCCCAGGACGAAGATCGCGATGACGATCCAATTCGAAAATCCTGCGACGAGATGTGCGCCGAAGAAGAGCGCAAGCGCGGCCACCCCGATGATACCGGCGATGAGGTGCAGCGTCTGCATCTCGATCAGGATGCCCAAGAATCCAATCGTCAACAAAAAGCCCGAGACGATCGGATCGGATACGAATTGGGCGATGCGTTCGCCCCAGGTCGCGCCCGCCGTCCGCAAGCGCGGCTGGTGGATACCTGCCAACGCGAGCACGCCGATCTCCGTGTCCGAGATGCCATCGATGAAATGCCACTTCTTGGCATCGTTTGCGGACAGTGAAAGGATCTGCCCTTTGGCTTTAAGACCGGGCACCACGACGTCCGGATCCGTCATCGCAGCGGCGATGGACGGATTACGATGGTGCGCCTGTGCGAGCGAGACGAATTCCGCATGCAGGGCGGAAATGTACTTTGGTGTCGAGGGAATAGGTTCAGCCGCACCGATGCTCGAGCCGGGTGCCATGTAAATCTTGTCGCAGGCGAGCGCGATGAGCGCTCCCGCTGACCAAGCGCGTTCTTTGACGTAGGCGATCGTCGGTATGCCCGAAGCCTGCAGCGCGTCACGAATGTCGTTGGCGTCATCGACAACGCCGCCATTGGTTTTCAAAACGACCAAGATCGCGGTGGCGCCGTCCTGGCGCGCTTGATCCACCGCGCGCTGGACGCGATGCGCCATCCCTGCATCGATCGTGTCGTCGACGTCAATGACTTGCACGAACGGTGTAGGCGGCACCGCCCAGGTCGCACGGACACCGATGCCCAGCAGCCCTAAAACTGCAAGCGCCAGGAACAGGACCAGGCGCATCTTCATGATGTCTTCTTTTCAAGAGCGGTGCGCACCGCCTCTTGAATGGCCTTCCCAGACGCTTTGTCTTTGAGCGCAGCCATCGCCGCCTTCATGGCGACGCCGAACTGGGGCTCAGGGCCGAGCGGCGCGAGCGCATCGCGTACTGCCGCCGCCAAGGCCGTAGCATCGAGTTCTGCCGGCAAATACGTCTTGAGGATCTCGCGTTCACGTGCCTCTTTATCAGCCAGATCCTTGCGGGCACCGCGCGTGAATTCAGCGATCGAATCCTCGCGCTGTTTGACCTGCTTGCGCATGACGTCGAGCTGCTCTTCATCGCTGAGCTGGCCGCTGCGCTCGATGCGCCGGTAGTTCATCGCTGAAATAGCCATACGGAGCGTCGCGAGACGCTCCGTGTCTTTGTTTTTCATGGCGGCCTTGAGGTCGGCGTTCAGCCGTTCCACAATGCTCACAATCGGCTGGTGTCGTTCCTCTGTCGAACTCTTAGGTGCGGCGCTTGCGTGCGGCGGCCGACTTCTTCTTGCGGCGGACACTAGGCTTCTCGTAGTGCTCGTGACGGCGGGCTTCCGCGAGAACACCCGATTTCTGACACATCTTCTTGAAGCGCTTCAGTGCGCTTTCAATAGACTCGTTTGCACCGACTCGGGTCTCCACGTGTGCACACCTCCTCCCGTCATGAACGGGCCCTCGAGGGCCCGTTCCGCACTCCTGCCGCGGTGGCTCGTGATGCGCTGCCGCGTGCAATTTTTGATCGTTAGATCGTTAGGACGTCACTTCGACGCCAACTCAAGCCCTGCCTATGGCTGCCCTTTCTCGCACGCCTACTACCCTGGTGGCCAGGCGAAATGACGTCCCGAAAGCAGGTGAAGGTGGAGGTGGTAGACGGTCTGTCCCGCGGACGCCCCGCTATTGATGACGACGCGGCAGCTTGGGTCGTTGCCGAGCCTTTCCTTTGCGATTTTCGCGGCGACTGCCAGCAGCCGCCCGAGCAAGGCCTGGTCCTCCGGTCCGACGTCGAGCAGCGTCGGATGGTGCTCCCGCGGCACTATCAGGATGTGCGTGGGTGCGATGGGGCGGATGTCCGAGAACGCGACCACCGCGTCATCCTGGTAGATGAGCGGCGCGCCACTTTTTCCCGAGGCGAGGTCGCAAAAGATGCACGGCTCGCCTGGCATGTCGTTAGTTCTCGCGGACGATCGACATCGACTGAAACGGTTCGGAGTTGTCGGGGTTCGGAATGTAGCCGAGCACGCTGCGTTTGAACACGATTGGTGGACCGGTATGGACGAGGGGAACGGTCGGCGCCTCGTCGTGCACCAATTGCAGCGCATCGAGGTAGTACTTCGCGCGCTCAGACCGATCGGTCGTGCTCTGTGCTGCGATCATCAGTTGATGGAAGTGCTCGTCCTTCCAGAAGCATACGTTTTGGGCGCCCGGCGGCACGGCGCTGTCTTTGTCGAGCAGGGCATAGAGGAAGTTATCTGGGTCGCCGTTGTCTCCGCTCCATCCGGCAAGCGCCAATTCATGCTGACCGCTTTCGATCTTATCGAGGAACGGACCCCACTCAAAACCTTGCAACGTCGCATTGATGCCGACCGCGCGCAGATCGGCTTGAATCGCTTCGGCGACGCGTTGCGGCTCTGCGACGTATGGACGGGGCGTCGTCATGTACCACAGCGTCGTCGAGAAACCGTGCGGGAAGCCGGCTTGCGCCAAGAGCCGCCGGGCATCAGTCGGATCATACGGATACGACGTGCGGCTGGGGTGCGGCCACACGGCCAGCGGCAAGAAGTCGGTCGCGACTTTGGCAGACGGGTCGAAGAAGTTTCTCACGAGCGCGTTCGCATCGATCGCCTCATTGATGGCACGGCGAACCAGGACGTTCGTCAACGGCCCTTTTTGCACGTTTATCGCAAGGTACAAGAGGTTGTTCGGCGGCTGATGGTAGACCGTCAGATTGTCGTCGCTGCTCAGCGCCGGCATATCGTCGGGCCGCGGGTACTCCCAGCCATCGATGTCGCCTTTTTGCAATGCGAGCATGCTCGTCGCCGGATCGGGAATATCGCGCAAGATTATCGTGGCGATCTTCGGCTTGGGCCCCCAGTAGCCGGAATATGCTGACAGCGTAATATGGTCATCCTTGACCCACTCAGTGACCACATACGGGCCAGTCCCCACGGGCTGGCGGAAATATTCCTCCCCCGCCTTCTTCATCGCCGTCGGCGAACTCATCCCAAATGCCGGCATGGCAAGGTTCGCAAGCATGGGCGCCTCGGTCTGGCTCAAGTCGAGCTCCACTTCATCCGGCGCGAGCACTTTCACGTTTCTGATCGCCCCCGGGAATCCGCCGAACTGGCTCTCATAATACGAGTACTCGAGATTGCCTTGGAGCAGTTTGTGCCACGGATCGTCCTTAAGGCGCCAGCGGTCGAAGTTGAACTTCACTGCGTCAGCGTTGAACGCGGTGCCATCCTGGAACGTGACGTTGTGCCGAAGATGGAAGCGCCATGTCTTTCCGTCCGGCGATACGGTCCACGACGTCGCCAGACACGGTTCGACATCGAAGCTGCCGAGAGCGTACTGGGTGAGTCCCTCCATGGTGACGCGCGCAACGTTGAGCGACATGCCATCGGTGACGATGGCAGGGTCCAAACGCACCGCGTCCTGGTTGCGGCCAAAAACGAGCGTGTTCGGTCCAGCAGCGCTCTGCGATGGGCCAGGAGCGGCGGCGCCGCAAGCGCTCGCGGCGACTGCCGCCGCGGTGACAAGCGCAGCCGCGTTTAGGCGGAATGATGCGACCATTGACGTGAGCTCCGTCACTTCCCCGCGATGGAGAATGTCCAGCGGTAATCGAGGGTGTTACCAGCAGTATCGGTTCCTTTGACCTCGACTTGCACCGTTTTGGAGCTCAGCTCAGCCGTCGGGAAGTATGAAATGTAGGCCGGGTCGCGCGTCGCCTGCGAGGTGACGTCGCGTCCATTGAGGCTCATTTGTAAGCTGGACGCGTCCATGCCGATGTCGCCAAGCGTCGAGAACGTCGCGAAGATACTTGGCCGAGCCGTGTTCACGTAGGCGAAGGGCAGCGGGGCGGCGTTGTTCACGCTGGGCGGCGTCGTGATGATCGTCAGTGGATCGGGCGCCTCGGCGACAGCGGTCTCGCCGTTTTTGCTCAGGCGGACGAGGATCGGAGCGGCGACGAGATTCGTGCCGACGCCAACGGTGTATTGCCCCTCATAGCGGCCGGGCGACGTCTCGCGCATCGCGTTGTCGACGACGACGTCGCTCAAGTCGAAGCTCGCTTGCGCTCCGGGCGTTCCTTGTGTAAGAATCGTCAAGGTCTGGCCAGCTCGAAAAGCTGTCGTTGCATTGTCATGCACCGCTTTGATCTGCACGGCGCCACCGCTGCTTTGCGCCCCGGGTGCCGGCGTCGATGCCGCCGTTGTGGCAAAGCCGCCGGGCCGGAGTGCCACGACCTCACGCACCGCACCGCTCACTGGGTCTGCACGGATGCTCACCTTATCGCCGGGGCGTAGCGATGAGAATGTAGCTGCCTTGCCATCGAGGCTGACACTTGTTGACGCGTCTGCGACGATCACTCGCCCGCCCTCGAGCACCATGCTTTGGTCGGTCACTGCTGCGGCCGTCCCGTTGATGCTTGCGAAGATGTCGGCCATCGAGATGAGCTGTCCGCGCGGGTCGACGGTAACGATGAGCGCGTCACCCGGCCGCACCTGCGCAAGTTTGCCATTACCGGTTACGGCGCCGTGCACGTCGCGAAACGCTATGGAGGTACCGAACGGCACGGTGATCGTGTAATTGCTTCCACTGCTGGAGACTAGCAGATCAGGCGGATTCGCGCTCGCGTTGACCGCAAGCACGCTGCCGGACATCGTCTTCGCAGATGCCGTCGAGGGCAGAGGATGCCGCCCGCCTTGTGCCGTTCGCGTCGCGGGCGAGACGAGCGCAGTACGCGTTTTCCCATCATAGGTCACCGTGGCGCCGAAAGCCTCACCCACGGCCCGCAGCGGCAAGACGATACGGCTGCCGCTTTGCGTGGGCGCCGCAGCGAGGCGCACGCGCTGACCGTTGACGAGCGCCATCTGATCCTCCAGATGCAGCACCACTTGGCGCAGGAGCGAGGTGATCGTCACCGTGCGCGCGCGAGCATTCGTCTCGACATCTGCCTGCATGGCTACCGCGATGGGGCGAAGCGCGACGTACACGGTCTCGTTTTGGATCTCGACCGCGCTGGCCGGCAATTTCTTGCCATTCACCACGACCGTCACCGTAAAAGGCTCGGCGCTCGAGCGCATGCTTGCCGAGCTCGCAATTGCGAGCGCGACCATGACAAGCGCTGCCCAGACCCTGGTGCTCATTGCAGCAATTCCCTGTAGACGTCCGCAGTTGCCTTGGCTGTAGCATCCCACGTGAATTGCCGGACGCGCTCTCGGCCTGCGCGACGCAGCTCATTCACGTGGCGATCGTCGGAAAGCAGTCGTGTCAACGTGCGGCTCAATGCCGCCACGTCGGTTGGCGGAAAGCTGTCGACGGCGTCGCCGCCGACCTCGAGCAGCACAGGCGTCTGCGCCACCACCGCAGGCGCACCGCACGCCATGGCCTCAAGCACCGAAAGTCCGAACCCCTCATATAGTGATGGTTGCACAGCGGTGGTGCAGCCGGCGTAGAGTGAGATGAGACCTTGCACGTCGATGGTCCCCGTCAAGTGGAGTTGGCCAGGGCCCTCTTTGTGCCCCGCGTCGTCCACACCGAGGGGACCGTCTTCTGTGATCACAAGATCACAAGGCACTTCGAGCGCTTGCCAGGCCCGTACGAGGGTCTGCAGATTCTTGTGCGGACGGTGGTTGCCGGCATATAAGATGAAGGGGCGCTCAAACCCAAGGCGCGAGCGGATCGATCCGGCGCGCTGGGCCCGCTGTGCATCGTCAAGCGTGAACGCTTCTGAGACACCAAGTGGCACAACCCGCACTCGCGTTGGATGGACGCCAAGATAGTCGTGGAGGTCGGCGACGGTCGCACTGGCGTCGGTGAGCACGACGCGTGCAGAACGCGCAACCGGTGCTACGACCAGGCGATAATACGGCGGCACCTTCCAAGAGAAATACGATGGATAGCGCAGGTGAATGAGATCGTGGATCGTGTATACGTGCGCCTGCGGTGACTGCCGCGGCGCATAGACGCTCATGTAGTGAATCAAGTCGGCACCGCCGGTGCGCAACTGCCGCGCGTAGAAGAACTGCTCGCCCAGCCCACCATTGCTGGCGACGGCAGCCGCCACGCGGTCGAAACGCACGTTACCCGCTGGCACCGACAGCATTTCATTACTTAGAATGAGAAATTGGAGATCTGGTGCGAGGCCTGGCAGCCGGGTTACGAGTTCGCGCACGTACGCCTTCATGCCAATGGACATCTGACGCGTGAGGCGCGCATCGAGCGCGACGACTCGTCCGCTCACTGACCCTTCCGATCGCGAGCGGCATCTTTGCGCAACCAGCTCTTGGTCGCGACGACCGCCGGATAGGTTGCATTCCCACCACACACGAACGCGCCACGCCATCCCTCAAAGATGCCGCCACGGCGCAGCCAGTACCATGCGAACCGTGCCGGAACGACGAGCCACGCCCCGACAACGTCCGCGAACGCGGCCCGTCCACTTCCCGCTTCCAAATCCGTGTACAGCGAAAACTTGCGGCGGTAGCCGGCGGGACTGTCGTAGGAGTAGTGTTCTATCGGTGACGCAAGCTCGTGGCATTCTCCGCCAGGATGCCACGTCTCGTGCACGCCCTGACTCGATGCGCCACGCGCAACCAGCCGCGCCTGGCCTGTGCGGAATAGCCGCACCAGGCGATCGGGCCACCAGCCGGCGCTACGGATCCAGCGCCCGCAGAAATGGTTGCGCCGCGGCATCGAGTAGCTGCCGATATGCGGGCCTGGCTGCAAACATTCCAGCTCTCGTGCAAGCGCAGGCGAGATGCGTTCGTCGGCATCCAGCATAAAGGTCCACGGTGTCTTCACGAGCTGGGCGGCCGCATCGCGTGCCGCCACAAAACCGGCCCACGGAGCGCTAACGACGTTCGCCCCAGCCGACTGCGCCAGACTCGCCGTACCGTCATCAGAGAGCGCATCATACACGAGCGCGCGGGATCCTTTGGGCAACGAGGCTAAGCAGGCGCCGATGTTTGGCGCCTCGTTTTTTGTGAGGATGACGAAGGTGACGTCGGCGCTATCCACGCCGAATGGTTGCGCGGCGCTTACGCGCTACGCTCGCGGGTCAGTTCGCTCCCAGCCCGCCGTTGCTGCGCGTACGCGGTGCATGCTTCGATAAAGCCCGCATACAGCGGTGACGGCCGCGTGGGACGCGACTTGAACTCCGGGTGCGCTTGCGTGCCGACGAACCACGGGTGCGACGGTAATTCGATGATCTCGACGAGATCAGCCGCTCGGTAGTGGCCTGAAAAGACCATTCCTTTGCGCTCGAACGCTTCCGTGTAGGCGTTGTTGAACTCGAAGCGGTGACGGTGACGCTCGGATATCTCGGTTCGTCCATACATGCGATGGGCGAGCGACCCGGGCACGAGCGTGCACGGATATGCGCCCAGCCGCATGGTCCCGCCCATGACC
>Ga0306921_10007867_pt1 | contig 11236 bp, 7 predicted proteins | sample sta12Cox44000080_FD_203760 | JGI IMG/M metagenome (GOLD analysis project Ga0306921, IMG submission 203760) | Lab enrichment of tropical soil microbial communities from Luquillo Experimental Forest, Puerto Rico - statoxic.12C.oxic.44.000.080 (v2)... | ecosystem: Environmental > Terrestrial > Soil... | reverse complement strand
AAATCCACTTATTCGGCGACCCGCTTGTATTCGGGGCCGGTCAAGTTTGTCTTGTCGGCTTCGGGCCACATGGCGGGCGTCATAAGCGCGCCGGGCAGCAAATATGGACACTGGACCAACGACAATCTGCCGCCGAGCGCGGATGAATGGTTTGTCGGTGCAGCGTCCCATCAGGGATCGTGGTGGCCGGTCTGGGATGAATGGGTGACCAGGCTCGATGGGGAGAGGGTTCCTGCGCGCGAACCCGGCAGCGGCAAGCTGCCGGTGATCGAGGATGCGCCGGGTTCTTACGTGCGCGTCAGGGCGGACGCAGCGTAAGTCGCCGCGACAGCAGTGGAGCGGATTTGACGTTCGCTACCCTCTTGCCGCGATTGCCTCAAGCGAACGTCAACTCCAAAGCTCCACTGGATCAATAATTTGCTGGTGGTCCCTGATTCTAACATTCGCAAAAGCGGCTCCCTAGATAGATAGCGAATGTTAGAATCGGACCACCAGTCCACAAGGCCGTCGGTTCGCTGTATAGCGTTTGGGTCGGACCCGCCTAACGGTCCCGTCGATGTCCTCCGGCGAGGGAACAGAACCGTTCATGCCTTTCGGGAAATTGTTGATCGCCAATCGCGGCGAGGTCGCCATTCGGATTGCCCGCGCCGCCGGCGAGATCGGTCTTGCCAACGTCGCAATCTACTCCGTCGACGATGCGGCCTCGCTGCATGTGCGCGTTGCCGACGAAGCGGTTGAAATTCCCGGACGCGGTGCACGTGCCTATCTCGACATCGCAGCTGTAATCGCGGCTGCGAAGGGGGCGGGTTGTGACGCGCTCCATCCCGGCTATGGCTTTTTGAGCGAGAACGCAGGCCTTGCGCGGCGGTGCGCGGAGGAGGGCATCGTTTTTGTGGGGCCTTCGCCACGCACGCTGGAATTGTTGGGCGACAAGGCGCGCGCCAAGGCACTCGCCGTGCAATGCGGCGTGCCGATCATAGAGGGCACCTCGGGGCCGACAAGCCTTGCCGAGGTCAAGGCATTTTTCTCATCGCTCGGACCCGGCGCTGCGGTGGTGATCAAGGCGATCGCCGGCGGGGGTGGGCGCGGCATGCGAATCGTCAACGATCCATCCGGACTAGAGGCAGCTTTCGCGCGCTGCCAGTCGGAGGCCAAGGCAGCGTTTGGCAGTGATCAGGTCTTTGTCGAGCGGCGGATCCGCAAAGCCCGCCACATCGAAGTGCAGATCATCGGCGACCGCCATGGTGCAATCAGCCATCTCTGGGAGCGCGAATGCACCGTGCAGCGGCGCCACCAGAAGCTCATCGAGGTCGCACCCAGTCCGTCGCTAAGCGAGGGGCTGCGCGCGAGCATTATCGATGCAGCCAGGAAGCTCGCAATGGCGGCGCGCTACGAAAACCTCGGCACGTTCGAATTTCTGCTCGATGAGGAAGCCGGCGCAGGCGGGGCCAGCTTTGCCTTCATCGAGGTCAATCCGCGGCTGCAGGTCGAGCATACGGTGACCGAAGCCGTGCTCGGCATCGATCTGGTCAAGTCGCAGCTTGCGGTCGCCGCGGGTGCTACGCTGTCATCGCTCGGTCTCGCGCCGGAGAAGATTCCAAGGCCGCGCGGCTATGCCATGCAGCTTCGCGTCAACATGGAAGTGATGGACGAGACAGGAGCAACCAAGCCGACGGGCGGAACATTGGCCCTGTTCGATTTGCCGTCCGGGCCGGGCGTGCGCGTCGATACGTTCGCCTATACCGGATACAAGACCAGCGCCGCCTTCGACTCGTTGCTGGCCAAGATCATCGTGCATTCGCCGTCCACGGAATGGCGGGACCTTGTGCGCAAGGCCGCGCTGGTCCTGCGCGAACTCCGCGTCGGCGGTGTTGCGACCAACAGCTCGTTCCTCGGGGCGGTGTTGGCGCATCCCGACTTTATTGCAAATCGCCTCAGCACCGACTTCATCGACACGCACGTTGCCGCGCTGGTGGCCGCAAGCAGGGAGGCTGGTACAACGCTGATGCCCGAGCCCGACGACACGGGGCTGGACGCCACTGCTGCCCTCGAGCTGGGCGGACCCATGCTCATCCCGGCGGGTTCGGTTGCGGTGAAGGCGCCGCTGCAGGGCACGATTGTGACGATCGAGGTTATGGAAGGCGACCTGGTTCGCTCTGGCCAGCAGATCGCGGTGCTGGAATCGATGAAGATGGAGCATCTTGTGACGGCGCCGCACGGCGGCAGGGTCACGAAGATCGCGGCCGGCCTCGGAACCACGCTGATGCCGGACGAGCCGATCCTCTATCTTGAGCCGGCAGAGGTGGAAGATCACGAAGTTACGGAACAGGCGGAGGTCGATCTCGATCGCATTCGTGGCGATCTTGCGGAAGTGATCGCACGACATGCGAACACGCTTGACCAGAACCGCCCGGATTCGGTTGAGCGGCGGCGCAACACCAACCAACGCACGGCCCGCGAAAACATTGCCCAGCTCGTCGATGAGGGTTCGTTCATTGAGTACGGCGCGCTCGCGATCGCGGCGCAGCGGCGGCGCCGCAAGCTGGAGGACCTGATCAGGAATACTCCGGCCGACGGTCTGATCGCGGGGGCTGCCACGGTGAATGCCGCGAAGTTCGGTTCCGAAGCGGCCCGCTGCATGGTGATCGCATACGACTACACCGTGCTGGCTGGCACCCAGGGCCACATGAACCACAAGAAGATCGACCGCATGCTCAGCCTGGTCGAGCAGTGGCGGATGCCGCTCGTGTTCTATGCCGAGGGCGGCGGCGGCCGCCCCGGCGACACCGATCGGCTTGGCATGACCGGCCTTGATGGGCCGTCGTTTGTGCAATTTGCGAAACTATCCGGCCTCGTGCCTGTCGTCGGGATCGTATCAGGCTATTGCTTTGCCGGAAATGCGGCCATGCTCGGCTGTTGCGATGTGATCATCGCCACGAAGAACGCTTCGATCGGCATGGGCGGGCCCGCGATGATCGAGGGCGGCGGTCTCGGCGTCTACCATCCCGCCGAGGTCGGGCCGGTATCGTTTCAGGCGTCTAATGGCGTCATCGACATTCTCGTTGACGATGAAGAGCAAGCGACGCGCGTTGCGCAGAAGTACCTTTCCTATTTCCAGGGCGCGACTGCCGACTGGAAAGCGGCCGACCAGCGGCTGTTGCGCCGCGCAATCCCGGAAAACCGGTTGCGGGTCTACGACATCCGCAACGTCATCGAAATCCTTGCGGATGAGGGCTCGGTGCTGGAAATCCGCCGGGATTTCGGCATCGGCATGATAACGGCCTTCATTCGTATCGAAGGCAAGCCGTTTGGCCTGATCGCCAACAATCCCAAACATCTTGGCGGCGCGATCGATGCGCCGGCTGGCGACAAGGCCGCGCGGTTCATGCAGCTTTGCGATGCTTTCGACATTCCGATCGTCTCGCTGTGCGATACGCCCGGCTTCATGGTAGGGCCTGAGGCGGAAAAGACGGCAATCGTGCGCCATGTCTCGCGCATGTTCGTGACCGGCGCCAGCCTCACCGTGCCGCTGTTTGCCCTCGTGCTGCGCAAGGGATACGGCCTGGGTGCGCAATCCATGATTGGCGGCGGCTTTCACGCCTCCTTCTTCACGGTGTCCTGGCCGACCGGCGAGTTCGGGGGGATGGGACTTGAGGGTTACGTTCGCCTCGGATTCCGCAAGGAAATGGAAGCCATCGCCGATCCCGTCGAACGAGAGAATTATTACAAGGCCAAGGTCGCCGAGCTCTACAGTAACGGCAAGGCGACCTCGATTGCTTCCGTGTTCGAGATTGACGAGGTTATCGATCCCGCCGACACGCGGCACTGGATCATGGCGGGACTGCGATCGGTCCCCGCGCCGGGACCCCGCCATGGGCGCAAGCGCCCCTGCATCGACGCCTGGTAGCGTACTGGTCCAGCGGCCTCGTCCGCGCAAGGCCGCGATGCGCCAGTCGGCAGCCGAGTTTTCCGGTGCGCGCAATCGCCGCCTGAGCTACATTCGCCAACGAAAAGCAAACGGGAAGAAACGCTCATGTCCTATGAAACCATCGAAGTGCGCAAAACCACCCCCGTGATCGGCGCCGAGATTTTCGGCGTCGATCTGTCGCAGACGTTGGGCAATCGGCAGTTCGATGAAATCCATCAGGCGCTGATGGAAAATCTTGTCATCTTCTTCCGTGACCAGAAGCTCACGGTGGAGCAGCACAAGGCGTTTGGCGCCCGGTTCGGCAAGCTGCATATCCATCCGAACGCCCCGAAGGGCGTGGCGGATCACCCGGAAATCCTCGTGATCAAGGCTGACGAGAAGAGCAAACGCGTCGCCGGCGAAGCCTGGCACTCCGACGTCTCCTGCGACGAGGAGCCTCCGATGGGTTCAATTCTCTATATCCACGAAGCCCCGCCCGACGGCGGAGGCGACACCATGTTCGCCAATATGTACGAGGCCTACGAGCTCCTGTCGGAGCCGTTGCGCAAGATGCTCGACGGGCTGACGGCCATCCATGATTCCTGGAAGGCGCATTCCGGCCGCAAGCCGGGCGAGGGCAGCGACATGCAATTTCCGAGTTTCGAGCATCCTGTGGTGCGCGTCCATCCCGTGACCCGCCGCAAGCTCCTGTTCGTGGATCGCGGTTTCACGACGCGCATCGTGCAATTGAGACAGCCGGAAAGTGATGCGCTGCTGTCATTTCTGTTCCAGCACATCGAAACACCGAGGCTGTCGTGCCGCTTCAAATGGCAGAAGAATTCGATCGCGTTCTGGGACAACCGCTGCGCCCAGCACCAGGCGATTTTCGACTATTGGCCGCACAAGCGTTACGGCCACCGCGTCACCGTTTGCGGCGACAAACCGTTCGGCGTTGCCGGGCTGACGCCCGATGCACGGGTTGCGGCCGGATGAGCGCTTTGGCTGCGAACGGAACCTTCTCGGCGTTCAATCCTATAAGCCGAACCGTTCTGGCTCGTCGGCCGGGCGCCGCCTACCACGCCACGCAGGGAGCAAAACGATGAACAAGCCGGAAAGCAATCCGCCCGCCGCATTTCCTTACGCCACCCACCTGAATATCCTCTTTCCGCATCTTGAAAAAATCGACGTGGCGGCGCTCGCGCGGGACGTAAAGGATCAGTGGTACAATCAAACTCTCTGTCAAGTGAACGGCTCGGTCGTTCGGCTCGGCGTGATGCATGGTGAGTATCACTGGCACAAGCATGACAACGACGATGAGTTCTTTTTCTGCCTTGAGGGAGAGTTTCTGGTCGACCTCGAAGGACGCACGATTGCCCTTGGCCCACAACAGGGGATGGTCGTCCCGAAGGGCGTGCTGCACAGAACGCGTGCGCCGCAGAAGTGCATCGTTCTGATGGTCGAGAATGTCGGGATTATGCCGACGGGGGACTAAAGCTGCCGAGCTAGTGTGGTGGTTCGGAAGTTCTCTTCATTTTCCGCTGTGAGTCGGTCAAGAGAACTTCCGAACCAAAACCACACTAGTGGAGCGGATTTGACGTTCGCTACTCTCCTGCCGCGGGTACCATACGCGAACGTCAAATCCAAAGCTCCACTAGCATCAATAACTTGCTAGTGGTCCTTTGATTCTAACATTCGCAAACGTGGCTCCCGAGATGGGTAGCGAATGTTAGAATCAGACCACTAGAATCAAGGGTTTCTGGTGTCCTTTCGAATCCGAAGTTCGCAAAAGAGCTTGCCGCAAATTGCCGCGAACTTCGGATGCGGGACACTAGGCGCGCTGCATGGCTGCCGATGGCAGGAAAGCGGGGCAATTGGCGAAGGTCCGGACAATCGGACTAAGTTACAAGGATCTCCGAAAGGAGTGCCTCGAGGCCGTTCGACAGTGGCCGGGATGCGAGACCGTTAGCGCCCTTCAAATCATTCGGGGCAAAACGCCAGGCGGCTTTTCGTTGCGGGTCACGTTGTACGGAAAGGCCGACAAGAGGACTGCGGATCGCGCCATCAACTATGTCCAGCGCGAGAAGCGACGACAATTTCATCTTGCGGATTAGCTAACAGCCGCACCTTACCGTCGCAGCAGCAACAGCAGCAACGCGCAAGCCAGCAGTGCGGCCACGCCTTGCCAGAACCGAACAGGGTTGCGTTCATACAGCGTCCGGGGCCTGTGAGGAGCAATCGGGGCGCGCGTTGGTCCCGCCTCCATCTCGATCGCAAATTCGGTCACGTCGCGAAAACGCCTGGCGGGATCGGCCGCAATCGCTCGGCCGAGCGCGGCCTCGAGCCAGGCCGGAAGATCCGGGCGCAGGGTCGAGAGTAGCTTCGGCCGATCGCTGCGTGGCGGACTTATGGCATCGGGATTGCCGTAGGGAAATTCGCCGGTAAAGGCACGGAACATGGTAACGCCGAGAGCGTAAATGTCGGTCGCCTCGTTGCCCGGCTCACCGTCAAACATTTCAGGCGCCATGTAGGCGGCTGTACCCGGAATGTCCGCGGGTCGAGAATCCTCCAGCCCGGGTACGCGCACCACCCCGAAATCGATCAGCTTCAGCGATCCCTCACTTTCGAGGATCACGTTGTCAGGCTTGATGTCGCGGTGCACGACGCCGACGCGGTGCAGCGCAGCTGCCGCTCGCGCCAGCTTGATCGCGATATTGCGCCCTTCCTCCAATCCCAATGCAGGGCGGCGCGCCAGCCGGGTCTCCAGAAGTTCGCCTTGATAGAGCGGCATGACCGTGTAGAGACAGGTCTGCCGCCCCGGCGGCAGCTCGATGATGCGGCCGAGCCACGGGCTTGTCACGCGTGCGCCGACCCACGACTCCCGGACGAAGGCTGAGCGATAGCTTGCCGTGCTCGCCACCGGCGGCTTGGGAAATTTCAACGCTACTTCGCCTCCTTCGACCTCGTCTGTCGCGCCGAACAAGCGGCTGTAACGTCCATCCGAAAGAACGACCTTGAGCACAAATCCATCGACCGTCTCGCCCGCAATCGGCATGGCGATCAGTGGCAGTGAGGCGATGGAGGCGCCGATCTCCGCCGATTGCGCCATTTCCAGACCAACGACGTCGAGCACCAAAGCGGTGCAGTTATCGGTGCTGTCGGCTCGCAGCGCAGCAGTGACAAGCGCGCGGGCGGTATCTTCGGACGAGACTCGCTCGCGCATGATATCGGCGATGGCGTCCGCCGTGAGATAGCCGTGCACGCCGTCGCTGCAGAGCAGAAAGCGGTCATGCTGCGCCACGACCTGGCTGGTGTAGTCGAGCCGCACTTCGGTCTCGACGCCCATTGCGCGGGTGAGGATGTTGGACCGGCCGGTGCCAACCTCCCGCACATGGTCGGTGGTGAGGCAAGTCAGACGATCGCGGCTCAGTCGATAGGCGCGCGAGTCGCCGACATGCAGCACATGCGCGATGCGACCGCGCAGCACGAGCGCCGTGAAGGTGCAGCCCATGCCCTTTAGCTCGGGATCCCGGCTCCCTTGCGAATGGATCCAGCCATTGAGCGCGTCCAGAACGATGGCCGCAGCGCGTCGCACTTCCATCGTCTCGGGCAAATCGCAGAATCCATCCAGGAAGCCGCGCACCGCGATCTCGGCCGCTACACGGCCGCCCTTCGCGCCTCCCATCCCGTCGGCGATTGCGGCGATCACGTCGGCGCGCGGCTCGGGCAGCTCCGGACCGAAAACGACGCCGGCGAAGTCCTCATTGTCTTTGCGCGGACCGGTCTCGGAGGCGAACCCCACACTCACCTTCAGGCCGGAAAGGCGCGCCGTCATTGCCGCAACTTGCAACGATGATGCAGGAAATACCCCCCGGTGCTCGATGCGACGATGACCGTAAGTTCACCGGACGCGCGATCAAGGGTGTAGTTGCCGCCATCGGTCGGGTCGTGCCACGAAATCTGCGCATCGCTGATGCGGGCTGGATTCGAATCGGCCGTCCGGCGGTCGTAGTCGATCCTGACCTGCCAGGTCGCACCACTTGCAAGGTTGCTGCAGGTGATCGTGGCCTCGCCGTGCGGCGTGTCACCGGCCACGGCAGCAGCCCAAGCTGCGGCCACGCTGAGTCCAAGGGCGATGGTTACTGCACGCACGGTTGTTTGTCCTGTTGCTGCCTATTTCATGTTCAGCTGCACACAATTTAATCAGAAAAATTGGATTTCAGCGCATCGCATGCCCGGAAAACCCAAATTCGTCAACCTTCTTCAGCTGGTACGGTCCTTGCGTTTTCAGGGCGTGACTCTGTGCGGCTGGTGCATGGAGCAGTAAAATCTGGGGAAGCGATCATGGCACTCGTACCATCACCACAATGGTTGGATTCTGGAAACAATGCGTGGCAGCTTGCAGCGGCCACGTTCGTCGGTCTGCAAAGTATACCTGGGCTGACAATCCTCTACGGCGGTATCGTCAAGAAGAAATGGGCAATCAACTCCGCCTTCATGGCGATGTACGCATTTGCATCGGTCCTGGTCGTCTGGGTCCTGTTCGACTACAAGTTGGCTTTCGGGGAACAATGGTTTCCATTCCTGGGCACGCCTGGCCTGGCGACATCGGCCGCATACACTACCGGTCAGGCGATTGTTCCCGCGGCGGCGTCGGGTATGCCGGCGCTTACCTTTCCCATGGCGACACTGATCTTCTTCCAGTTCGTGTTTGCCGCCATCACCGTCATCATCCTCGCCGGCTCGGTGTTGGGCCGCATGAACTTCACGGCGTGGATGATCTTCTGCCCGGTGTGGATGACCCTGGTCTATACGGTCGGAGCATTCAGCATCTGGGGTGGCGGCTGGCTCGCCGCGCTGGGGGTTGCGGATTTCTCGGGCGGCTACGTCATCCACCTTGCGGCAGGTACGTCCGGTTTCGTGGCCGCGTGGATGGTTGGTCCGCGCCTGCAAGCCGATCGCGACCATTTCCCGCCCAATAGCCTGTTGATGACGCTGGCCGGCGCCGGAATCCTTTGGCTGGGCTGGAACGGTTTCAACGGCGGCGATCCCTATTTTGCCAACGCCAATGCCGGCGCGGCAGTGCTCAACACCAACACCTGCACCGCGGTGGCCCTTCTGGTCTGGACGCTTCTGGACAAGATTTCCTACGGCAAGCCCTCTGTGCTCGGGGCGGTCAACGGCATGATCGCGGGCCTGGTCGCCATCACTCCTGCTGCCGGCTATGTCGATGGCCTCGGCGCGATCGCCATTGGCATCGCCGCGGGCATCATCCCGTGGCTTGCCATGAACAAGTTGCAAAAGGCCAAGTTCATGATGAAGGTGGATGACACACTGAGCGTGCTGTCCACGCATGGCATAGCCGGCCTCACTGGCGGCGTTCTCACCGGAATTTTCGCCAATCCGGACATGCTCCTGTATATCGGCACCGACAAGGAAGCGCCTGGCGTCAACGTGACCGGCCTGCTCTACGGAAATGCGGCCCAGGTGCTAACTCAGGTCGAAGGCGCGGCATTCATCATCGCGTACAATGTCATCGCGACCTTCATCATTCTCAAGGTGATCTCGTTCATCGTGCCGCTGCGCATGGACGAGGCAACCCTGAAGGTTGGCGACGATGCCGTTCACGGCGAAACGGCATATGCAATCGGCGTCGAGGGTGAATAGTCCCGCGACTTGATTGTGATCGCGTCGCTTCGGCGTCAGTGGGCGCACGCACGAAAAGACCGCCCGGGCAACCCCGGGCGGTTTTTGTCTGACAAGGCGATCTCCGCGATGGCCGCGGCCGCGAGACGATTAGGTCAGGGCCTGTCGTGCTCCTCGGAAATATCCTTGTTGGTGTGGTCGGGCATCATGCTGACCGCGATGATGCTGACGACCGCGCAGAACAGGATGTAGAATGCGATCGCATATCCCGACCCGGTGGCGGCGAGGATCGCGGTAGCGATCAACGGCGCCGGACCGCCCGAGATGACCGAGGAGAGCTGATAGCCGATCGAAGAGCCGCTGTAGCGCAACCGCGGGGTGAAGCACTCGGCAATCAACGCCGCCTGAGGGCCATACGTCATCGCGTGCGGCACGAATGAAAGCACGATGGCGATCAGGATCAGCGCCGGCACCATGGTGTTCATCATGGCGAAATAGGCAAAGCCGAACAGCCCGGTTGCGACCGCGCCGATCAGATACAGGCGCTTGCGCCCGATGCGATCAGACAGGGCTCCCGCCGACGGAATCAGGAAGAGTTCAATGCAGCCGGCGACGATCAGGCAAATGAGCAGGAAGTCACGATCCTGGTGCAGCACCTGGGTGCCGTAGGCGAACACGAAGGCCAGGTAGATGTAGGCCGGCGCCTGTTCGACCATCCGCGCAAAGGCCGAGAGAATGATCGAGCGCGGCTGACGCTTGATCACCTCGATGACCGGGACCCGCTCGACGCGGTTCTCGGCCACGATCCGCCGGAACGCCGGCGTCTCCATGATGCCGAGCCGGATGTAGAGCCCGATGGCGATCATCACGAGGCTGAGCAGGAACGGGATGCGCCAGCCCCAAACCAGGAACTGGTCGCCGGAAATCCGGCTGAACACGAGCACCGCTATGTTTGCCAGCAGCAACCCGGCAGGACCGCCGAGCTGCGGCCATGAGGTGATGAAGCCGCGATGCTGGTTGGTGCGCGCCCACTCCATCGAGAGCAGCACCGAGCCACCCCACTCGCCGCCGACGCCCACGCCCTGGATGAAGCGAATGACGGTCAGGATGACCGCACCCCAGATTCCGATCGATTCGTAGGTAGGGACGATGCCAACGGCCGCCGTTGCAAGACCGGTCAAAAGCAAGGTTGCTATCAGCGTGGCCTTGCGGCCGATGCGGTCGCCAAAGTGACCGAAGATCGCCGCACCGATCGGCCGGGCAATGAAACCGACCGTATAGATGGCGAACGCTTCCAGCACTCCAACCAGGGGATCGGACTTGGGAAAAAACAGCTTGCCGAAAACCAGGCCGGTCACCGTGCTGTAGAGCAGGAAATCGTACCATTCGATCGTGGTGCCTACCGTGCTGGCGATCAGCGCGCGACGCAATTGCGCCCGGTGTTCGGCTTCCGGCAACGCGGCGGGGGCAGTGATATCCATTGTCGTCATTTATGAATCTCCTTGGCGCCCGCGAGACGGGCCCCTGCTGGAAGGCGTTTCATCTCCATCCCCAAAAGCGGATGGCGGCATCGACTGCTATTTTCTTGTTTGGCTGGGGCGGCCGCGTCATTGCGCGCATCCCACCGTGCCGGCTCTCGGAGGCCGGTCCTGGATGGCGAGCGGGACCTGTCGTTCGCCATCGCGG
>Ga0306921_10007865_pt1 | contig 11238 bp, 10 predicted proteins | sample sta12Cox44000080_FD_203760 | JGI IMG/M metagenome (GOLD analysis project Ga0306921, IMG submission 203760) | Lab enrichment of tropical soil microbial communities from Luquillo Experimental Forest, Puerto Rico - statoxic.12C.oxic.44.000.080 (v2)... | ecosystem: Environmental > Terrestrial >... | reverse complement strand
CTTTATATCTACACTCTATATACCTATAGGCATATGTGTTACGCGAAGGCGAACACTTGTGACAACGGCTCGTCCGGTAATGTTCCTCGTGCCGGGCCCAACTCCCCTGCGCCCACCGGTCTAGAGCGATTTCACTCCCTGCCGGCTAATCGGCACTCGCCTCAAAAAGCGAAAATGTTCCACGTGGAACATTAGGACGATTTGTCACGTGCAGCCTGAAAAAGCCCATTGCGCTCCACAAACGTGGCCGGCCAGAACCAGTCAACCATTTTAGGAGTTGGGCCGTTGGGCCGTTTCATAGGCGTGAGCCACACGTAAGATCATCGCCTCATCAAAGTGCTTGCCTAAAATCTGCAGACCGATCGGCAACTTCTCCTTGGTCTCGCCACACGGGATCGAGATGCCAGGAATTCCCGCGAGGTCGGCGGTCACCGTGTAGATGTCGGCGAGATACATCGCGAGCGGGTCGTTGACTTTGTCGCCGAGACGGAACGCTGCGGTCGGGCACGTCGGAGTCACGATGGCGTCGACTTTCTTGAAGGCTTCCTCGAAATCGCGCGTCAACAACGCGCGAACTTTCTGTGCCTTCAAATAGTAGGCATCGTAGTAGCCGGCGCTGAGAACGTAAGTGCCCAGCATGATGCGGCGCTTCACTTCGGCGCCGAAGCCCTCGTCGCGAGTGCGGCGATACATGTCCGAAAGCGTGCGTGCTTGCTTCACGCGAAAACCATACCGCACGCCATCATAGCGGGCGAGGTTCGAAGAAGCTTCAGCGGTCGCGACCACGTAGTAAGTCGGCACCGCGTACTTCGTGTGCGGCAGAGAGACAGGAACGACTTCGCATTCGAGCCTCGATAACTTCTCGATCGCAGCCTCAACAGCCTTGCGAACCTCTTCGTCGAGACCTTGGCCAAAATATTCTTTAGCTACGCCGATCTTGAGACCACGCACTGGCTTCTGGAGTTCAGCAGCGTAATCAGGGACGGGGACCTCGGCGGAGGTCGAGTCCATCGGGTCGCGTCCGGCGATGGTGCGCAGCACGATCGCTGCATCTTTCACGCTGTTGGTGAGCGGGCCGATGTGATCGAGCGAGGAGGCGAACGCGATCAGTCCGTAGCGTGAGACACGGCCATAGGTTGGCATGAGGCCGGTGACGCCGCAGAAAGATGCCGGCTGACGGATCGACCCTCCGGTATCGGAGCCGAGCGCGGCGACTGCCATGCCAGCGGCGACTGCGACGGCCGAGCCTCCCGAAGAGCCTCCGGGCACACGCGAGGTGTCGCGAGGATTGCGCACCGGACCATAGGCTGAGTTCTCGTTCGAGGAGCCCATCGCGAACTCATCACAGTTGGCCTTGCCAATCACCACGGCACCGGCGGCTTCGAGACGGGCGACCACGGTCGAGTCGTAGGGTGGGATGAAGTTGCCGAGAGCTTTTGAGCCTGCGGTGGTACGGACGCCACGCGTGCACATCACATCTTTAACTGCCAGCGGCACGCCACCCATCGGCGGGAGCGGCTTGCCTTCGGCAGCCATGCGATCGATGCGGTCGGCCTGCTCGAGCGCGCGGTCTTTGCACAGAGTGAGGAAAGCGTTGATTGCGCCATCTTCTTTCTGGATCGTTTCGTACGCGGACTCGGCCAGCGACATCGCGGTGGTCGTGCGCTTCTGGACGGCATCGCGGGCCGAGTCAATGCTGAGTTTCTGCAAGGTCATGGTTCGGTATGTTAGAACGATTGTTGAACGGGAACTTCTATCCCCAAACAACAATTCTCAGATGCAAGTCGTTAGCGCTCGATTACCTTCGGCACTTTAAAGAAGTTTTCGTCGGCCTCGGGTGCATCAACCAGGGCTTCGTCGTGCGGGAGAGATTTGCGCAGGCCTTCAACGATGTCTTCACGGCTGGCGTAGCTGAAACGCTGGCTGCCTTGTTTTGATTCATCCACACCGTAACGATCGGAGACCTGGGCCATGGGCGCGACCTTGTCGGTGTTGAGCTCAGCCAGGCTGTCCATGTAAGTGAGAATGGAATTGAGGTCGCGCTCGAGGTGGGCGCGCTCTTCCTGCGTGAGTTCCAGGTTGGCCAGGTCGGCTACGTAGCGGACGTCGGTTTCGGTGACTCTCATAGTTGCGGGGTCAAGGCTCTGGGCTTTAGGCGCCAGGCTGTTTCTTTACGACGAACTCGATGCGATTGACCTCTTCGGCAACGTAACGGTTGATGGCGGCTAGATATCGGGGTGCTAACGCCTGCAGTTCTTTCTTCCAGCCTGGGTCTGCCACTTCGACCTGCAGCACACCATTTGAGAAATGGAGGGCGCGTGTGCGCTCCGCGACCGCGCTGCCACAGGACAGCGGCCAGGCGAGGATTGGGGCTTGGTGGTTCGCTACATGCCGCAGGCTTTTCGCGAGCACTTGCTCGAGTCCGGAACCTGGACGCTGGAAGGAATGGTCGGGCATGGGAACAGTGATTTTAGCATTGTGATGCGTCGTTCGTGATGGGAGCAGCAACGTACAGATTCCTCCACGGGCCGCTGGTGCTGCATGGGGGTATGGGGTCCTTCGCCTTCGCTGCGCTTCGCCTCAGGATGACAGATTTGCGGAAGGAGCGACGGCCAAAAACCTCTAAACCCAAAGGGCGTGAGGGACTCGCGATGGTTGCTAGGAAAAGCGTTTATCGCAGAAACGCTGAGGATTCGCGGAGGCCGCTGAACGGATCTAGATTCGGGAAAATGACTCGGTCACGAATTTGAGCGCTTGTTCTTTCGAATCGAGCTTGCCTTCTAGTTGGGCGTCTTCGACAACGGCTAGGATTTGTTTGAAGTCTGGGCCGGGCTTGTAGCCCTGCGCGATCAGGTCGTCGCCGGTTATCAGCGGAGTCGGGCGCATTTTTTCTGGCGGGATCGTCGCCAGGCGCTCGCGGGCGAAGTCGTAGAGCGTGAGGTCGCCGTGGCTGGCGGTGCAGTCGAGGCGGTGCAGTTCGAGGTGCTCATTGAAGCGGGGCATGCGGAGGAAGCGCTTCAGCGTGGACTCTTTCATGCGCGGAATGTCGGCGAAGCGCATGTGGTTGTTGACCAGGGCGAGGATCTGCTCGGTGTCGTCGTTTGAGAAGCGCAGGCGGCGGCAGATTTCTTCAGCCATGCGGACGCCGACCTCGACGTGGCCGTCAAAGCGAATGCGATCGGGGGCGACGCGGAAGGTGGGCGGCTTGCCGACATCGTGCAGCAACGCGCCCCAGGCAACTGTAGGCGGGCACGGGTGCGGGAGATTCTTGAGCAGCAGCAGCGTGTGCACGAAGACGTCGCCTTCCGGGTGGTAACGCGGCGGTTGCTGCACGCCTTTCATGGCGGAGATTTCGGGTAGGACTTCAAGCAGAAAGCCGGACTTGTCGAGTAGTGAGAAGGCGCGGCTAGCGTGGCCTTCGGTGAGCATCTTGGTGAGTTCGTCGCGAACGCGCTCGCGGCTGACTTGGGAAATCTGCGGGGCTAGTTTCTGGATGGCCGCGAAGGTGGCAGGCTCGATGGTGTAGTCAAAGCGCGCGGCGAAGCGGATGGCGCGCAGCATGCGGAGCTTGTCTTCGGTGAAGCGACGCTCGGGCTCGCCGATGGCGCGGACGATGTGGGCTTCGAGATCGTTGCGGCCGCCGACGAAGTCCAGGACCTCGCTGGTGATGGGGTCGAGCAGCATGCCGTTGATGGTGAAGTCGCGGCGCTCGACGTCCTCGCGGGGGCTGGTGCTGAAGCGGACCTCGTCGGGATGGCGGCCGTCGCTGTAACTGACGTCGGTACGGAAGGTGGCGACTTCGATGGCGTAGGCTTTGGCGGCCGGCGAGACCAGGGCAAGTTCGTGCGGGGCTTCAGGGGCAGTCCCGTCGGAGCCGGTCGCGTCGGTCAGCTCGGGATCTTTTGCGACCGGGACAAGCACGACGCCGAATTGCGCGCCGACCGCATAGGTTTCGGGAAAGATGCGCATGACTTGTGGTGGGGTAGCGTCGGTGGCGACGTCGTAGTCGGCCGGCTCGCGCTTGAGGAGGAGGTCGCGGACGCAGCCCCCGGCGAAGAAGGCTTGGTGGCCGCGGTCGCGAAGGGTGCGGACGATGGAAGTCGCGAATTGGCGGGCATCGGGCATGCGGATTCAGTATAGATGGGGATTTCTGCGAGGGACGGGCGCACAGGGAGAGTCTGAAGGGCCCAGGCTGTGGGGTTCTGTTCTCGTTCCGGATGTCTGCTCTTCAGCTCTTGCGGGCGTGTGGGCCCTGCTTCCGAGCTTCGCTCGGATGGACAGACGGGGCGTCTGTCCCTACATGTGCATCGAGGGTATCTGTCCTCCCGCGTGCACGCGTCGCAGGCTTAAGTGGCGGCGCAAGCGAGAAGCAGATTCCTCGCTGCGCTCGGAATGACGGACCTCCATGCTTATGCTTTGAAGATCGGTGCTGAGTGCTCAACCAGCCATCCTGTCAGGCCGCGAGCATAGGCTGCTTGGCGAGAGCCTCAATTTGCAGGCTCGGTCACCGCCGAAAGGTCTGCGCTTTTGGCAGCGATGACCCGTCGAGAAATGTCTGGATGATGGATCTTCAGATATTCGCTCAGGAACTCGGCGGCATTGCTTTTTCAAGTGGCGTGACCGATTTAGGACGATCTCATTCGCCGGAGTGATCTCTTTCGCGATCTCCTCATAAAACGAATCCTCTTCGGGGACGGGCTCGCCTTGGTAGTGAGCTTCCTTCCGATGAATCTGTCTGTGCATTGTCTCTCTTTTGTGAGGAATCCCGCGCGACGGCGAAAGAGGAACACGTTAGGCAAACTACTATGACCCAAACTTGGCGCATTGTACGCACCTCTCGTGAGTCTCACTCTAGGGTTCAGCTAACTGTGGTTAACAGGCAATCGCATTCATTGTGCGGCCTCGGTTTTCATTTCAAGTCAGCCGAGGTGTGCACTAAAGAACGAAAGGCAGAAGAGACGAGGTTCGATGCCGATAGACCAGAAAACTGTCTGAAAAAGTCTTAGCCAGAAGAGTTTCTTCGACCTTGATGCGATTCGCAATGAATGCGATCGTCATGGCGAGGATGGGCCAGACGAGTTGACTGGCGAAGACCATGGTGACGCCTGGTCCTGCGAGCAGCAGGCTTAGATATAAGGGATGGCGGATGCGGGAGTAGATTCCGGTTTGAATGAGTTGGTGATCGGGCTGCAGCGTCACGTAGGCGCTGAACTGCGGACCGAGTTGGCGGAGAGCGAGGATGCGGATCACGCCTCCGGCGCAGCAGAGCAGAAGGCCAAACGAGCGAACCGACTCGCGTGGGATTTGCAGAATGCGATTGCGGTCGGCCCACGGCAAGAACCCGAGAAGGAGTATGGACGCTGCGGCCATCGCTGCCAGGGCCCAGCTTTCTTTGCTACGGTTTGCGGGGCTCGAGCGCAGCGGGTTGAGATCGATTCGCAGGATGAGGGTCGCGATGGCTCCGAGGGTAATCAGAAGGATGAGTCCGGCGCGGGCGGGGACGGCGAAAAATGCGGGGAGATCGTCGAGGCCCCAGCCCAGAGCCATCGGGATGAGGATGGCGAGGAGGTGTAGAGAGAGGATGGGGAGGATGGAGATGTGCCGCATGACTGATCGGTTCCGATGATAAGAGAGATTCGCGTGAGAGCGAATCCGGGTTGAGAGCGGAGAGCATCGAGTGCTCGGCAATCAGCATCGTTCCCACCCTTTCGCAAAGTACGCGAAAGGATGGGGCACCCACAAGTCTGCATATAATCGGAAAGAGAGGCACCAGGATGATCACGCCGGGCAAACTGCCGAGCCTGGAAATAGGAATGATGGGGTGATTGAGCCCGTTCGTAGTCGTCGTGCTGCTCGCCTTGCTAGCTACCGCTTTCGCGGCTACGTGGCACCCGACTCGGAAAGGGTGCGACGGCCACTGCGCCGGTGTGCAGGCAGCATCGTAGAAATTCCTCTTTGTTGAAAAAGGGTTGGTAGTTCGTCGGGCGGGAAGAGGTTCCGGTCGCGGGTAGTTTCGAAAGTTATGGCTGACGTTCACATTCTCGGGATTGAGAGTTCGTGCGATGAGACGGCGGCGGCGGTGGTGCGCTCGGGCGAGCAGATGCTGTCGAATGTAGTGTTCTCGCAGATCGCCACACATCAGGCTTATGGCGGCGTGGTGCCGGAGTTGGCTTCGCGCGAGCATCTGCGGGCGATCGTTCCCGTCGTGCGGAAGGCGCTCGCCGATGCGGGGCAGAGTTACCAGTCGATTGATGCACTGGCGGTCACGCAGGGACCAGGGCTCGCTGGGGCGTTGCTGGTCGGGATCAGTTATGCGAAGGCGCTAGCATACGCGCTTGAGAAGCCGCTGATCGCGGTGAACCATCTTGAAGGGCACATTCACGCCGTGCTGCTCGAGGAGCGGCAGAAGGGGAATCATGCACTCGAATTTCCCCTGCTCGCGCTGGTGGTATCGGGCGGGCACACGCATCTTTATCTTGCCGAGCAGAAGGAAGCTGGGTGGTCGTATCAGAATGTGGGGCACACGCGCGATGATGCGGCGGGCGAGGCCTTCGATAAGGTCGCAAAGCTGCTGGGGCTCGGATATCCGGGTGGGCCGGTGATCGATCGACTGGCTCCGCATGGGGATCCGAAGGCGGTGAAGTTTTCGACGCCGCAGCTGAAGCATCCGGAACGGGGAAATCCCATCCTTTCGCAAAGAACGCGAAAGGATGGGGCACCCGCGCGGGATCGGGCGAGTTTTGATTTCTCTTATAGCGGAATCAAGACGGCGGTGTTGCGCTATGTGGAGACGCACGATAAGCGCGCGGGGATCGAGGCGCGGCGGCGGGCTCTGGCGGAGATCACGAAGCCTGGAATTGAGGATTATCTGAGGCTTTGCGACCGGCAGACGTTGAATCTGGTGGCGTCGTTTCAGCGAGCGATGTCGAACGATCTGATTGAGAAGACGCTGGCGGCGGCGCGCGAGTTCGATGTGGCGACTTTGTTTGTGACTGGCGGCGTGGCGGCCAACAATGAGTTGCGCGAGAGCTTTGAGCGCGACGCGGCGGCGGCTGGCTTTCCCGTGTTCTTTCCTTCGCGGCCGCTATCTACTGACAATGCGGCGATGATCGCGGCCGCGGCGTATCCGAAGTGGGTGGCGGGGGATTTTGCAGCGATGGATTTTTCGGCGGAAGCTTCATTCGCGCTGCCGAACCGGTAGAGCGCCCACCTCGGCGCAAGGCTCGTCTCGCGAGGATGGAAGTCAAAGTATCCCCTGTCTCTGCAGAGTAGGCAGAGACAAGGACGGGGCACCCTCCAGAACTTCTCTCTGACAGTGTTTTCTTCTGAGCTGCGCTCGGATGGACAGTCGAGGGCGTCTGTCCCTACACGTGCGTTGGCGTCTGATTGGGGCGCAAGAGGGTCCCAAGAATTTGGCGCATCACTTCTTGCGGATCTACTTGCCGGCGGAGTTGTGCTTGGCGGCTTGCGTACCTACGGTTGCGGCCAACGCGTTTTCCAGCTGCTGATCGATGTCGATATCTTTGAAGATGACGAACTGGGCACGCTTTTCGTTTTTGTCAAAACCGCTGGAGCGGCCGGAAACGATCACGATGGGAACAGTGGAGGTTTCGGGACGCGCTTTGACGGCGGTGATAAATTCGCTGCCACCCATGATGGGCATCTGCATGTCGGTAATGATGAGGCTGGGGGTCATGCGATCGAGGATCCGGATCGCGTCGCGACCATTGCTCGCCGACTCCACCGTGAAACCGCGCTCCTCGAGGAAGCGGCAGACGGTATGACGGATCAGCATCGAGTCATCAACAACCAAGGCAACAAGGGACATGCGTTCCACGTGGGGGAACAGGGGTTAGAAAGACGGTACCAATTCCTGAAGTTGGGGGACAAGCGCAGAGTGAGCCGGCAAGATTACCTTGGTTTGACCGCTGCCGATTAGAAGGCGGGGAGTGGTGAGCGGCATGCCTCCGGGGCGTGCCTACTCGGGTGGAGGAGTGCTTTCCTCGATGGCCATGTCTTTGAATTCACTGGACTCAAAGACCTCTCCGCATTCGAGGCATTCGACGTATTCGGACTCCTCATCGCGGCTGACGATCTGCACGCGTGGATGCTTACACTGGGTCATTCACACTCTCGAGAGGGGACTTGGCGGCCACGCTTGGTCTCATAGATTCGGGCGGATCTCGACTCCCGAGCGAGAGCAGAGAATACACCACCGAAAATTGCGGGTATTTTAGAACGCTCTCCGGAGATGTCAAGTACCCGTTTTACTGGATTCGCGGTCATCGCCGGGATCGGGGTGGTCGACGGGCAATAAACTACGACGAAATACTCGCCTTTGGTTAAACCGTTCCCCGCCGGATAGATACAGCTCGACCTCGACTTTGTGCGGATCGGTGGGTTGGGTTGCGCGATAGGCGTCGGACGGTCTAGAATCAAAGGCGACCCAAAGAGTCGGATATTTGGCCGACCGATTTGGTCGGATATCTCGCATGCTGAAGCTGACCAAGAAAGCGGATTACGGGCTGATGGCCATGAAGCATCTGGCCGAGCATGCGCATGAGGGTGCCTGCAGTGCGAAAGATGTCGCGGAGTCGTACGGGATTCCGCCTGAGGCGCTGGCCAAGATTCTGCAGCGCCTGGCCAAGGCTGGGTTGCTGCACTCGCAGCATGGCATGAACGGCGGCTACACGCTGGCGCGCAACGCCTGGGAGATTTCGGCGTACGAGGTGATTCGGGCGATCGATGGGCCGCTCTTTATTACGTCGTGCATCACGGTGCGGGGCGAGTGCGGTCAGAGCGACAAGTGCACGATCCGAGAGCCTCTGCGCAAGGTGAATGAGAGCATCGAAGCCGTGCTAAGGCGCATCAAGATTGCTGACATGGCGGAGCATCCGGAGGTAGAAGCAGTTGCGCCCAAAAAGAGCGTCAGCGAGTTGATAACGCTGGGCTGAGCGTAGGAGTTTGAGCCGCAGGAGTTTTTTGGTGGGACCAGTTCGCTGGAGTTTTGAGTCTCCGGCTATGAATGAGGTAGGAGAGCAATCATGAGCACGCAAGTGAAAACACCCCCGAACCTAGCTACGCAGGAGCAGCGCACTCCGGCGCCTGATGGCGTGAAGCTGCCGATCTACATGGATAACCATGCCACGACTCCGATGGATCCTCGGGTACTCGAGGCGATGTTGCCGTATTTCATGGAGAAGTTCGGCAACGCAGCCAGCCGCAACCATCCGTTTGGGTGGGCCGCGGAAGAGGCGGTGGAGAATGCGCGCGAGCAGGTGGCAAAGCTGATTGGCGCGACGGCGAAGGAGATCATTTTCACTTCGGGCGCGACTGAGAGCGACAATCTGGCGATCAAAGGCGTCGCCGAGATGTATCGCGAAAAGGGTAATCACATCATCACTGCGGTCACCGAGCACAAGGCTGTGCTCGACACCTGTAAGCGGCTGGAGAAGTATGGCTACCGCGTGACTTACATGCCCGTGCAGAAGAATGGGCTGGTGGATCTTGAAGAATTGAAGAAGGCGATCGACGACAAGACGATTCTGGTCACGATTATGGCAGCGAACAACGAGATCGGCGTGCTGCAGCCATGGGCGGAGATCGGGAAGATTTGTCGCGAGCGCGGCGTGCTGGTCCACACCGATGGCGTGCAGGCGATTGGCAAGGTGCCGATCGATGTGAACAAGGACAATATCGACCTGATGTCGATCACCGCACACAAGATTTACGGGCCGAAAGGTGTCGGCGCTTTGTACGTTCGGCGCAAGAACCCGCGGGTGCAGATTTCGCCGATCATCGATGGAGGTGGGCACGAGCGCGGGATGCGGTCCGGGACTTTGAACGTCGCCGGAATCGTTGGGCTCGGCAAGGCTTGCGAGATTGCGCGCGAGGAGATGGCAGCGGAAGGTAAGCGGCTTGGTGGACTCCGCGATCGGCTGAAAGAGCGGATCATGAGCCGGCTGGACGAGACTTACATCAACGGCTCGATGGAGCACCGGCTGCCCGGAAATTTGAACATCAGCTTCGCGTATGTCGAAGGTGAATCGTTGCTGATGGGGATCAACGATGTGGCGGTATCGAGCGGATCGGCTTGCACCTCGGCTACTTTGGAGCCTTCTTACGTGTTAAAGGCTTTGGGAACCGGGGACGATCTGGCGCATAGCTCGATTCGGTTTGGCATCGGGCGGTTTAACAACGAAGCTGAGGTGGATTACGTTGCCGACCGGGTATGCGAGACGGTCGAGCGTCTGCGCGAGCTTTCGCCGCTTTACGAGATGGCGAAAGAGGGCGTGGATTTGACCAAAGTTCAGTGGGCTGGCGAGTAGCAAAAAGCCTTTAACCGCAAAGAGCGCTAAGGTTGCGCTAAGGACGCGAAGGAAACTTTAAGGAAGCAGGGAGAAAGAAGAATGGCATATAGCGATAAGGTTCTCGACCACTATTCGAATCCGCGCAACGTGGGATCGATGGACAAGAACAGCACCGATGTGGGCACCGGCCTGGTGGGCGCACCGGAGTGCGGCGACGTCATGAAGCTGCAGATCAAGGTGAATCCGGAGACGCAGGTCATCGAAGACGCGAAGTTCAAGACCTTCGGCTGCGGATCGGCGATTGCTTCGTCTTCGCTCGCGACCGAGTGGGTGAAGGGCAAAACGGTCGAAGAGGCGCTGCAGATCAAGAACACCGAGATCGTGAAAGAACTGGCGCTGCCGCCCGTGAAGATTCATTGCTCGGTGCTCGCCGAAGACGCGATCCGGGCGGCGATTCATGACTGGAAGAAGAAGCATGGGTCGGCCGAGCCTGCGCCGGTTTCGGTGGGTTCAGCAAGCCACTAGGACAGATTCCCAGGTTAGAGTCGCAAAGGGCTCGTTGCGAACCTGGGGCACCCTCGGACCGTCGTGGGTTCACGCATCCCTGACAGTGTTTGGGCGGTGGAGCACACTGGTGAACATGACTGAAGAAACCTCGAAGACGATCGCTCCCCCCGCGCCTGCTGCTCCAGCCAAAGGGGTGCAGGTCACGGAGAAAGCTATCGCGAAGATTCGCTCTGCGATGGAGAAAGAAGGCATTTCTCCGGAGCAGGGTGGACTGCGGCTGGGCGTGCAGGGCGGCGGGTGCTCGGGATTGAGTTACAACATCCGCTTTGATACGCAACCTCGCGAGCGGGATCGCATCTTTCAGTACGGGGATGTGCGCGTGTTTGTGGATCCGAAGTCGTTCATCTATTTGCACGGCATG
>Ga0306921_10007861_pt1 | contig 11239 bp, 8 predicted proteins | sample sta12Cox44000080_FD_203760 | JGI IMG/M metagenome (GOLD analysis project Ga0306921, IMG submission 203760) | Lab enrichment of tropical soil microbial communities from Luquillo Experimental Forest, Puerto Rico - statoxic.12C.oxic.44.000.080 (v2)... | ecosystem: Environmental > Terrestrial > Soil... | reverse complement strand
GCGCGAGCAGCTGGCGGCAATCGCGGCCGACCGAAACCGGCCGCGCAAACATATCGAGCGGGCACAGATTGTCCTCGCCTCGGCAGATCGGCGTCCGGTGCAGCAGGTGCGCGAAGCATCGGCGTCAGCCCGACCGCGGCGTGCTGGCTCGATGCGGTGGAGAACTTCTTCTCCAAGATGACGCGGCAGCGCATCCGGCGCGGCATCTTCCGCTCGGTTGTCGACCTGCAGGCGGCGATCAATGCTTATGTTACCGAACACAATGCCAACCCTAAACCCCCTTCGTCCGGACCAAATCCGCCGAAGCCGTTCTCGCCACACTCGCCCGCTGCCCTGTACCATCTGTTTGAATCAGTGCACTGGCGAGTTCGAGTGCGTGCTTACTCCCGCCCACTGCTCGACAGCCCCGGCAACGGCCCTGCGGGATTGGCCGGACATGGCCCGACATAAGTTGTTTTGCCGATCGGCCGGGCCCACAATTCCTTGCCGTTATCGAGTTCGATCGCGACGAGCCTCGGCGGGTCATTCCTGAACCGCCCGCCAACCGGTTTGACCCGCGGCGGGTGATTGATAAATCAGATTACTTTTGGAAACGAAAAATTCAGGCCCTGGCAACGGATTATGGATCTCTGCAATCCGCTTTCCCGTACGCATCGAATATATGCGCCAGAGCCAACCTTCCAGTTCCCGGCTCGCCAACAAATATCGACAATCCTTCGAAAAGTCTTGAAATGTAAACGCGTTATCGAAGAGACTCGACACGATCACGGTGACATTCCCGAGCGCCGAGGGCGTCACCGCCGTAACCGGAGTGCTCTTCAACGGCCAGCCGGTGCCCGAGAGTTACGAGGTCGATGCCCTTTCTGGCGGATCGACCGTCGATTCGCAAATGTTCAACAACATGGCCGACAGCTTCTCTCCGACCGGGTTCGGCGACTTTTCCCTCGCTTCGACCGCCGCGCAGCCAATCACTCCCGTGACGATCACCACGCCGAATGCTGGGGTGAACGGGTGGGATTTTTTTGTTGACACGATCACGATTACCACCGGCTCGGTAGCGCCTGGTCCTGAGCCGAGCTCGGCGCTGCTCTTGCTCAGCGGGGCGTTCGGCATATTCGCGGCGCGCCGCCGCCGTCGCTGAAGCCGCAAGCCAAATAGCGGCGCTGCCGGGAAAAGCGGCACTCTCTGCATCGGGCTTGCTTGTCGATACATTGATTGCTAATATGAGAATAATCTGAGCGACACTTCCGGCCGAGTTCGGTCCGCAAGTGGATCCGCTCACCTTGCTGCAGTTGCCGTCAAAATCGTGTCAAAGCTTCCCGGTTACAGCGTCCCGGAGCCGTCCGATCATAAGTAAAAAGATCTGATCGATATGAGTTTTCTGATGGTCACCGGGCGGCCGGGATGATTTTCTCCCTGAGCTCAGGGAGAAGCAGGGAGGGTCCGGGCGGTTCGGCCGTCCCTGCTCACGGGCGCACCGCCGGGGTTTCGAGCGGCATGCCGCGGGCGCGCGCCATCAGATAGAGCTCGAGGGCGACGGCTTCCGGCGCACCATATTCGTAAGGCTCGGCGCGCACCCCGATCATGCAGTTGCGCAGCCGGCGCTGCAGCGAGCCGAGGCTCTGCCATTCGAGACGGTAGACCGGGTAACCGGTCGGATGCGCCTGCGGGATCACCGCACCGGCGAGCCGCTTGCCCCAATTGTCGTCGTGGCACTGGCTGCACGACAGGTTCAGCTGACCCTGCCGGCGACGGAACAGTTCGCTGCCCAAATTCAGAAACGGCCGCAGCTCGGGGCCATCCCCCGGCGCGATCGGCAGCCTGCGCGACTGAGGGCGACAAAGGCGGTCAGCGCCAGCAGCTCCTCGCTTTCCCAGGCGTCCCCTATCGGACCGGCGGTCCGAGCTTTGACCGGTATGATAAATCGAGAGACTTTCTCGGGCTCGGTCAGCAGCAGCGCAACCGCACTCTGTGGAACCGGGTGCGCGCGCTGGGCGCCGACGACAGCAGCTCGTACATCGCGCGAAACGGGCTGAACCGCGTCGTCCTCGACCGCGCAGTCCGGTCGACTCAGGACCGAATTCGGTGGATCGCCTAAATCCGGGACGTGCTGATTCGCTGACATCGAGCGCCAGACCGGTTCGACAAATAGGATCGCCCGATGGTACAGGTACAACATCCTACTCTACATCAAGGATGACATGTTGGTCTTACTACCCGAGACGATGCGTCGGTGTCGGGTCCCCGATACGCAAACCCTCGACGAATACTGGCCGGTTTTCGATCGGTTGCGGCACGCGCTGCTGAGACAATTGCCGACCGCGGTGATAAACCGCCTAGCGTGCGGCAAGGCGGCACTGGCTGCGCATCGTCCGCAGGCTGTTTAAATCACCCAGCAATAGGCGACCATACTCACTCGGCTCTCAGATATTGGCGGTCAGGCCGACCAGAGCGATGCCGAGCCCGATGCAGGCGATGCCGACCCAGCGGGCGGGCGAAATCGGCTCGCCCAGTACCAGGCTCGCGGCGACGACGACGCCGACAAACTGCGCCGAGGTGATCACTTGGGCAATGTTGAGCGGCACCCGGCGCAGCAGCAGGGCGTAGACGATGCCGCCACATCCGAATAGGCCGAGCCCGACCACCGACTTCCAGCCGAGCAGCCCGAGGAGTCGCTCCGCTTCGGGCGCTCCGGCACCGAGCTTCAGCATCAGATTGGCGGCGACCGCGAAGGCGATCACCGCAAAGAACCCGCCCAGTGTCCTCGGCTCCGTCAACGTCCTAACTCCTCGTGGGCTCGACTGCAAGCGGCCGGGTGCCGATGGCCGACCACGACATCTGGTTGACCGCGTGGACCCGGACGTCCTCGAGACCCGCTTGCATCATCAGCTCCGCGACCTTCTCGCGGGGCCAATAATGCGCGATCCGCGGCAGCATCTGGTCGAACACGATCGACCGCAAATGGGCAAAGCCGAAGCGCGACAGCAGTTTGCAGTATTCGTTGGGTCGTAGTCCGATCCGCAGCGCCAACCACAATGCTGCAGCCGGGTAGAGCGAGAGGTGATGGACCAACACGACCGGCAGACGACTGAACAGCGCGCGGCGGAGCGGGTCCAAGAACACGACGAGCCAGCGGTTGCCCTCTTGCGCGTATACCCAGATCAACACCCGGCCCCCCGGTTTGACGGCGTGGGCCATGCGCCGCAAAGCGCGGCCCGGGTGCTCCAGGTGATGGATGACGCCGATCGCGAAGGCGATGTCGAAGCGGTCGGCAAAGGGCAGATCATAGGCGCTCGAGCGCACGACCTCGACCGCAGGGAAGCATGCGAGATTGCGCCGCGCGCCCGCCAGCGACCGCTCGTCGAGATCGGCCGCGCAACCGCCGCTCGCGCCGTAGGTCATCGGCCAATAGCTGTTGCGACCCATGCCGCAGCCGACATCGAGAAAGCTCTTGCCCCGCCAGTCGCCAGACGCCAAGTGGACCGTCCAACGGCGAAACTGCTCTTCATATTCGGGCAGGATTTCGGCATAAGCGCCCCATTCGTAGCCAAACCGATCGGGTGATCCGCGAAAATCGCGGGTGGCCTGGTCCATCATCAAGGAGATGCCTCTCATTGGGCGACCGCGGCGGCCGGCAGGCGGTCGACGTCGATCGGCGCCACACGGCGCCCGGCCACGCAGAACAAGGTGTAGAGCGCCCAAAGTTTTTTGCCGTGGTCGTGCCGGCCGAGGTCGTGCTCGTCGATCAGCGCCTCGATTGCCGCGCGTTCGAACCAATCGGCGACCGGATTGCCACGCGACATCAGGACGTCGCGGCAGCGCTCGCGAAAGAGACCACGCATCAGGCCGCCGATCGGCACGGCAAAGCCGTGCTTCTTGCGCTCGACGATCGCCGGCGGCAAGTATCGGCGAGCGAGACGCTTCAGGATATATTTCCCGGTCCGGCCGCGCAGCTTGAGCCCTCGTGGCAGGCTGAGCGCGTATTCGGCAAAACGCCGATCGAGAAACGGGGCGCGCACCTCGAGCCCGTTGAACATCGAGGCGCGGTCGGTCTTGGTGAGGATGTCCTCGGCCAGATAGGTCGTCAAAAACAGATAGAGCAGCAAGTCGACCGGTGCTAGGCCGGCCGCTTCTGCGGCTCGCCGGTCGACCGGGGCAAAGGCAGCCGCGAGCGCCTCCGTCGGCAGCGCGCCGCGCCGCCACAATGAGCTCAGGCGGTCGGGGGCCAGCGGTGCCATCCACAAAAAGGATTGCCGTTCGATCGGCATGCCGAAACCATGCGCCAGCTGACCCGCCAGGAAGCGGCGGTTCATGTACCCCTCGCCGCTCGGCAACGCCGCGACGGCACGCCCGAGAAGGCGCCCGAAGGCCGCGGGAACGCGGCGCATCGCGGGAGCGAAGCGCTGAACCGCGAAATTCGGGTAGCCGGCAAAAAGCTCGTCGGCGCCGTCGCCGCCGAGCGCCACCTTCATCAGCCGCCGCGCGGCGCGACAGACCAGAAAAGCGGGCAACAGCGATGAATCGGCGAGCGGCTCGCCGAGCTGCTCGCTGACGGCATCGAACGCGCCGGCGAGATCGGCCGCGCCGAGCTCGACGACCTCGTGTCGCATGCCGAGATGGCGAGCGACTGCGATCGCATGGGGGGTCTCGTCAAAGCTGTCGTCGAGCGCTCGGCCGCCGGCCCGCACCGTGAACGCCGTCAGATCGGGTGATACCTCGGCGGCGAGTGCGGCAACGAGGCTCGAATCGACACCGCCCGACAAAAACACTCCGACCGACACATCGGCGACGACCGTACGGCGCACCGACCGGCGCAACAGCTCGCCGAGTCGCTCGACAGCGGTGTTGCGATCGACCGGACGGCCGCCAATGCGCGGCCGCCAATAGCGCTCGCGCCCGATGCTGCCATGGGTGAAGGTCAGGACCGTGCCGGGCTCGAGCTTTTCGATGCCGCTCCAGCCCGAAGCGCTTCCCGGCAAATACTCGAACAACAGCAGGCCATAGGCGGCTTGGCGATCGAGCCCGGCCCCGGAAAAAGCAGGGTGGCAGCGCAGTGCCGAGACCTCGGAGGCGAAGACAAGCCGGCCCTGCGCGTGCCCCCAATACAACGGCTTTTCGCCGAACCGGTCGCGCACCAGATAGAGCGTCCCGCTGGCGCCGTCGCGAAAGGCGAAGGCGAACATCCCGTCGATGCGCTCGACGGTGCCGGGCAGCCCGAGGCGGCGGATCAGCTGGAACAACACCTCGGTATCGGAACGATCGCCGAGGACGACGCCGGCATCGCGCAATTCGTCGGCGAGGGTCTGGTAGCCGTAGATCTCGCCATTGAAGACGAGGGCGTCGCCGGTCGTCCGGTCGACCCGCGGCTGGGCGCCACCCGCCAGGTCGATGATGGCGAGCCGGGTGTGGCCCAACGCCACCCCGCGGTCGACAAAGACGCCGCTGGCGTCGGGCCCACGATGCGCCAGCGCGCGGGTCATCCGCCCGAGCACCGATCTGGCCTCGGGGCCGGGTGCCGTAAAACCGGCGATACCGCACATCCCGCCCTCACCAGTAGCGGGCGGCTGCCGGGCGGACTACCACCGGCGGGACACCACCAATTGCGGCATCGCCCGATGCTGCACGACCTGTCTGATCTTGTAGGGCGGTCGCCCGCGCCCTTCGAAATAGATGCGCGCCTGTACCTCGGCGATGATCCCGAGCAGCAGAAAAAGCACGCCCGACAGGCCGATCGTCGCGGCGAGCAACGGCAGCGGCGTCTGGATCAAGGTGACCCCGGAGCCGTATTTGAGGGCCAACGCCCAGCCGAAGATCGAGACCGCGAGCACGAGGAAGCCGAGCCCGAGCTTGCCGAAAAACTGGATCGGCCGGTCGAAGGCCCGGTCGATGAAGTAGACGATCAACAGATCGAGCAATACCCGCGCGATACGCCCGATCCCGTATTTCGAGCGGCCCGAGCGGCGGGGATGATGCGCGACACCGAGCTCGGTGACGCGCGCTCCTTCCCACGCGGCATAGATCGGAATGAAACGGTGCATCTCGCCGTAGAGGCGGACATCCTCGACGACTTCGCGACGATAGGCTTTGAGGGTGCAGCCATAATCGTGCAGCGGTACCCGCAGCAAGGTCGAGATCAGCCAGTTGGCAACGACCGAGGGGAGGCGGCGGGTCAGCGCGCGGTCCTGCCGAGAGGTGCGCCAGCCCGAGACCACGTCATAACCCTCGGCGAGCTTGGCGATGAGCCGCGGGATGTCTGCGGGATCGTTCTGCCCGTCGGCGTCCATCGGGATGATCACGTCGCCCGAGCTGTTCTGAATCGCCGCCATCAAGGCGGCAGTCTGGCCGTAATTGCGCGAGAGATGCAGCACCCGGACCCGCGGATCGCTGCGGGCCAAGCCGTCGAGCATCGCGGCCGAGCCGTCGCGCGAGCCGTCGTCGGCAAAGATGATCTCGGCCGCTTGCGGCAGCTCATCGAGCGTGTCGGCGAGCGCCCGATACAATTCGGGGAGCGCGCCCTCTTCGTTATAGACCGGAATAACGACCGAAATGTCCATGTCGCCCTATCGCGCCGTCGGGTCTTCCTTATTCACCATGAAGCCATAAAAAAATCCTTAAGGAGCCGGTGCCGCTGCTGCCCCCCTGCGGCCGGTTCTCTGCTGGTTCGCCCCCGGCGTTACCGGCCCGCAGGGGCATGAAACCGTGCGCGACTGCTGTCCATTAAAGCGGATCCAGCTAATTTGTTCGCTCGCTTCAGCGGCACCCGACGGGAACTTCTTGGAGGGGTTCTCTTACGCATTCCGCACAAGCGCTAAATTCATGACATCGATGGCACCGGCGCCCTCCCAGATCGCCTACCGTGAGCCCTCGCTCAATTCCTCGGAGCCGTCCGCATGCAGGGCCAGTTCTTTCGAGAGTGGTGCTTCCCCCGCAGCGCTTCGAGGGCTCCGCCTGCCCATGATTGGCATACGGCGGTGGCCCGCGCCTTGACGGAGGTCGACAATCGCAGGCCAAGAGGGCGGCGTTCGAGAGGGCGGCCGAACGCGGCGAGGGCCGCTACGCGGCTGGGCCTGATTTATCAGCCTTACCCTTTTGCGTCACTCTGCGGAGGAGCATCCAGAGCCCAAACTCGCTATGGCCAAGTGGAGAGCGTCCGGCCCGAGCGCGGGATGGGAGTGCGCGGTCGACGAATTTCCTGCTAATCCATTAGCCCCCACGCCGCTGAGGGATATCGGAGGAAAGCGCCCGATGAATACATTGGCCCGGCCGCTGCGCCGCCATCTGGAGTTGGAGCGGCTATTGCACCCGGCCAGCATTGCCGTCATCGGCGCCTCGCCGCGGCCAGGTGCGTTCGGCGCGGCGGTGCTACGCAATCTCGGCGACTATCGCGGCCGGGTCTATCCGGTCAACGCGCGCTATCAGAAGATCGGCGAGCTGGTCTGCTACCCGAACATCGGCGCGGTGCCGGAGCGGGTCGATTGCGCGCTGATCGCGACCGCGCGCGAGGCGGTCGAACCGATCGTGCGCGAATGCGTCGCCGCCGGGGCGGGCGGGGCGATCGTCTTTGCCTCGGGCTATGCCGAGACCGGCCGGCCGGAGCGAGTCGCCGAGCAGGTCCGGCTCGCCGCAGTCGCCCGGGAAACTGGCTTGGCATTGCTGGGGCCAAATACAGTCGGCATGGTCAATTCGCTTGTTGGTGCGGCGATCACCTTTATGGACATCACCCCGGTGCCGGCGCCGGCGCCGCGGGCGATCGGCCTCGTCAGCCAGTCGGGCGCTTTGGGCATGGCGCTGGCGCAGGCGGTGACCCGCGGCGTGTCGTTCAGCCATGTGCTGACCTCGGGCAATTCCTGCGACATCGACATGGCCGACTGTGTCGCCTATCTGGTCGACGATCCGGCCTGCGCGGTCATCGCCTGCCTGTTCGAAGGGATGAACGAGCCCGAACGCCTGCTCGCGGCGGCGGAGCTGGCCTGGCAGGCGGACAAGCCGCTCGTCGTCTACAAGATGGCGACCGGCGAAGAGGGGGCGGCGGCGGCGTTGTCGCACACCGGCTCGCTGGCCGGCTCCTACGCTGCCTACCGCGCCGCCCTTCGGCGCGCCGGCGTCATCCTTGTCGAGGATTACGAGTCGCTGATCCCGACCGCGTCGTTTTTCGCCAAGGCCCCCAAACCCAGCGCACCCGGTGTCGCGATCGTCGCCGCCTCGGGGGGTGCGGCGATCATGGCGGCCGACCGCGCCCAGCAGCACGGGGTACCGTTGCCGCAACCGAACGCGCAAGTGCGGGTGATCCTCGAGGCGCGGATCCCCGAATTCGGCTCGGCGCGTAACCCGTGCGATGTTACGGCACAAGTCATCACCGACCCGAATTCGCTGATCGAGTGCGTCGAGGCGTTGCTCTCGGCACCCGAATACGGCGCGCTGGCAATGCCGGCGGTTTATTCGTCCGAGGCGTCGACGCGGTTCATCCCGGTCTATGACGAGCTCGCCGGCCGGCACGGCAAGATCATCTGCAGCCCCTGGCAGAGCGAATGGCGCGATGGGCCGGGCGCCGAGGAACGCGAGCGGGCCCCCAACATCGCCTTGTTCCCGACCGTCAACAGCTGCTTTGCGGCACTGGCCGCCGCTAATTGGCGCGCCGCGCGCCGGGCGCAGCCCCGGCAGGAGCCGCGCCGACTGGCGCCGCCGAGCGCGAAGGATATGGCGGCGCGGCTGATCGCCGCCGCTACTGCCCCGGTGCTGACGGAGCGTGAAGCCAAGGCAGCACTCGCCCCCTACGGCATCCCTTGCGTCGAGGAGCGCTTGGCCACCGACCGCGCCCGTGCGATCGCGGCGGCTCAGGCGCTGGGTTATCCGGTGGTGCTGAAGGCACTGTCTCGCGATCTGCCGCACAAAACCGAAGCCGGCGTGATTCATCTGGACCTGGGGAACGCAGCCGCGGTCGGCGCAGCATATGACGCGATCCTGGCGCGCGTTGCCGCACAGTCACCGGCGCCACGCCTCGATGGTGTCCTCGTGCAAAAAATGGTGCCGCAGGGGGTCGAGGTGATCGTCGGCGGGCGTGTCGACGCGCAGTTCGGCCCGCTGGTGGTCGTCGGGCTCGGCGGCACCCTCGTCGAGGTGCTCGACGACACCGCGCTGGCGCCGGCGCCGATTGCGCCTGACGAGGCGGAGACGCTATTGCGCGAATTGCGCGCCTTTCGCCTGCTGCAGGGTTATCGCGGGCTGCCGAGTGTCGATCTGACACGACTGTGCGAGATCGTCTGCCGCGCCTCGGAATTCATCGCCGACCAGTGCCGCGTCGTCAGCGAATTCGACCTCAACCCGTTGATCTGCTCCGGCGCTAACATCACGGCTGTCGATGCACTCATCGTCCGCGCTGCCGGGGTGTGATTTTGCCGCCCACCATCCCGCTCCTCACGCGTTCTCAGGCACAGCCATTATTCTTTCCGCTCGCCGTGTAACGTGCTCAATGCCAGGCGTGCGATGGCCGCCGGCGCCTGATCCGGGATCGCGAATACCGAGCTGACGTTGATTTCGCACAAGACGTAGCTGTCTTCGCCCGATCGGTTGCGCGGTCCGTAAAGAAAGTCGGCGTCCCCAGATGATCGGCAGCGAGGCCTTGTCAATATCCAGGATCTTCATCATCTGCGGTGTCCACTCGGCTTCCATCTTTGCCCGGAGCGCCTGAAACGGCGCCGCGTCGGCGCCGTGCATGATCCGCGGACCGGGCTGCGCAGCCGGCGAGTCGGGGCCTTCGGGCGGCGGGATCAGCGCTTTGATGAATTGGTGTCCAAAGTCGACCACCTTGTCGGCACCCATGTAGCAGCGGATCATGCCGTCGGGCAAACGCGGCTGAAACGGTTGATCGACGATGCATCCGTCGGCCACAAAATAGGGTTCGCAGCGTGTCATGAAATCCGCCAGCGGCAGTTCTTCGGGAAGGCTGCCGCGGCGCCCTTCGAGAGCGCGCACGAGGCCCGCCTTGCCGGCCGGATCGGACAGCGGCTCGACCTTCCAAACCCCGAGGCCGCCATTGCCGCGGTTTCGCTGGAGGACGCGCGGCCCGGCCGATTGGAGCCGTGCCGGGAACGCGCCGGCGAATTCGACCATTGTGCGGTAGAGGCAGGTATCGGTCCCCCATCCGAGGTGCTTTGTGCGGTGCAGGACCTCCTTGACACCCATCTTGAGGATCACGTCGGGATGCGCGCTGACCCAAGGACCGCGGGCCGCGACATCGCGCAGCATCGCATCGAGCTCGGTCCGGTGCTTGTTGCCGTGGATCGGATCGACCCACACCAGCGCGCCATCGACCGCCAAGAGCTGGCGGCGGACCTCGTCCGCCATGGCCTCGTCGTAAACCGCGGGCATCGATGCCGAGCGCCGCGAGCTCTTCAAAGACGCGGTAAAAGCGGTTGTTCCGCGGTGTTGCGGTTCGCCGGGCTTCGCGATCACCGCGCCGGAGAATGGCAATTCTGTAAGATTTCACACCGGCCATGACGCTTCCTGGACCACTTCGCCGGCACGGGAGCCCGGTGCGCTTGCCGACCCGTCACGGGCACCGGGAGACGCGCGCCGAAGCTCGGCTGCAAACAACGCGTAGCCGCGCGGTTCTGCCACCAAGTTCAGGAGCGAAATCGGGATCTGAGCTGGAGCCGTCCGCGCGCACCGCTCTCCTCGCTGGGCGAGAGGCGCAGAACTTGGACGGATACAGCCGCCTAACGGGGTGCCTGCTTCGACCCCGCGGGCATCATATCGAAACCGTACAGGACTGACAATCCTTTATCCGTTGCCAACGACTGGCCAGATGATTGCAAGCGTTTTACGCCTGCGGTTTGCGTGCAGTAATCCAGGATGACACCTCGTCGTAGCAATGCGCCAGGTAATACTCGGCAATGTCGTCGGCGGTGGTGTTCCAGACCCCGTCATGGCCGAGAATGTAGCGCAACGCCTCATCGAGATGCTTGGCGGCATTGGGTCGCCCGATATTGTGCGGATGCAATGACAGACACATCACGCGACCGTTTTCGGCACCTTCGCGGTAGAGCGTGTCGAACTGGTCCTTGATCATCTGCAGGAAATAATCGGCCTCGCGGTTCCACGCCAACATCCCCGCGTCGTTGGTCTGGCCGGTATAGGGAACGTAGATGAACCTCTGGCCGCCGCGGACATTGATCGGCCAGGGCTGGTCATCGATGATCCATGACGTGTGATAGAGGCAGCCGGCCTCGGCCATCAGATC
>Ga0306921_10007860_pt1 | contig 11239 bp, 11 predicted proteins | sample sta12Cox44000080_FD_203760 | JGI IMG/M metagenome (GOLD analysis project Ga0306921, IMG submission 203760) | Lab enrichment of tropical soil microbial communities from Luquillo Experimental Forest, Puerto Rico - statoxic.12C.oxic.44.000.080 (v2)... | ecosystem: Environmental > Terrestrial >... | reverse complement strand
TGTCAGACCGGAAATAACGTGGATCTTCGTGAAGTAGTGCGTCAGCTGAAAAACGCCCAAAGCTCATGGCTGCGCGGCGGGCATAGAGATTGCCATAGTTGCGTCCGAAGGCAGCCGCCCCTACGCGCCATTCGTGAGGATAGCCGCTTGGTGGGCTCGCCATGATCAGTCCAGCCCCGAAGGCAGTCGTGACCAACGTCCGAGGGCCAAACACCGGTTTTTCAAAGAAGGCAAATTTCTGGCCGACGGTCATGGGACCTTTCTGGACGCTCATGGGCAGATGTCCGAAGCTAAATTGGTCCACTACTGTCGGTTGGACCGCCGGCTCCGATTGCTGGGATTCAGTCTTGGTTTGCGGAGTCTTTGTTTTGTCATCTCCTTGCCCTTGGCCGTTCGTTTGGTTGTAAGCGACGGCAGATGCAGCATTGCATAAGACATCGACGGGCCTCGCCGACTGCTCCACCCGACCGGAATACTCGGACGCGCTCGGATGGAGACAGATTTGGGCACATACTGGGGGAGCGCAGGCCAACAAAAGCGAAAGCTGTCTGGCTATTCTTCGCAACTTTTGTCCTCCATTTTTCAAGCAAGAGTCTAAGCAGGCGGGACTGAACAGAACCTGAACGCGCCGTTCAGGTGCCATTAAGCTCGGAATGCGCTATGAACGGGGCGACGCGAAGATGCGAGTTCTTATCGCTGAGGACGAGGCGTCACTTGCAAAACAGCTGACATCGTCAATCTCGGAGGCTGGATATGCCGTGGATTGCGCCGGCGATGGCGAGCGCGCGGATTTCCTGGCCCAAACAGAGCAGTACGACGCGATAATCCTCGATCTGGGGCTACCAAAGATCGACGGTCTTACACTGTTGCGGAACTGGCGGGAGGCAGGCCGAAAACGCCGCTGGCGCTGCTGGCGTATGAGGCGCAGCAGGCGCGAGCGGCAGGACATCAGCAGCTTGCTTCGGAAATTGATCAGTAGATTGTTCGCATGCGGCGGCAAGTCGACTATCACTTGGCGCACGTGTAGGCCGAACGTTGGCAGATGTAGCCCACGAGTGCAGCGACACGAATCGCGCCGACCACCCGGAAGAAGGTCGCATACTGAGCTCTGATTTCGTTGTGACCGCTAGGGCCCAAGATCGCTAACCCTAATTGGGCCGCGAATTGTTGAGGAAACATTCCACTGCTTACAGCCGTGAAGAAGCAGAACGATGCTGCAAGCAGAAGAACAAATTTGGTGAACCAGCCAGAGATGGTGCAAAACCTCTTTGAGGTGAGCAGATGGCGCGAAGACCTTGTTCAATTCGTCGCGTTGGGCAGAGGCAGAGACGCCTGGCCGTGGACGTATCGCCATCCGGCAGGAGTCCGCACGCGGTTATCGCTGAACCAAACGTGAAAGTCGAACGGCTTCCCCTGGTCGATATCCTTTCGTCCACAGCTTTGCTATAACCACAGCGGTATCACCCCAAACCTTGACGGTTTGATCCGAATCCTCCTGGTGCTCGTATTTCGGAGGCGATGAAGGAACCTCTCGAACGCCTCCTGACCACGTCTGTGCCGCTCGGCTCGATGAGCAGCACGTGCACCTCTTCACGAGCAACTGGATGGTGCTCGACTCCTTTCGGGACGATATACATCTCACCAGGCACGAGGGTGACGGTACAGTCTCGCAGTTCGATTCCCAGTGTTCCGAGCAGCACCAGGAAGAAGTCGTCGGTATCATCGTGTTTGCGCCAGATAAACTGACCCTTGAGTTTTGTGAGCATCACGTAATGCCCGTTGAATTCGCCAATCGTTTTGGGCGCAAAATAGTCGGCGAATAACTGGAGTTTCTGGTCCAGGTAGCCTTTTCTTTCACTGGAGAATGTCCCTTTCAGAGTCTGGATTGACAAGCTTCCGGTGCACCAGTTCACTCCGTCCTCAATGCCACAATGGGTGGCATCAACGACGCCTTGCGGGCAGGGTACGCGCCGAAGATGAGTCCACTCGCGGCCATTATTCCTAATGTTATGAATAGCAGCTCCGGTGGAATCGTAACCCTCCACGCCGTGGTCCGCGCGATGATCGCGGCTGCCGCTGTTCCCAGAATGGCTCCGACGAACCATCCTCCGGCAGACAGGCCAACCGACTCCAAAAGGAATTGGACCAGGATGTCTTTCGATCTGGCGCCGACCGCGATGCGAAGGCCGATCTCGGTCGTGCGTTCTTTCACCGACATGACCATCAGCGCCAGAACACCGACCCCTCCAACAACCAGTGAGGCCATTGCGAGTCCAGTTGCGAGAAGAGTGAGCAGCTGGGCCAGGTTCTCTTGAGTCGCGAGCACCTTGGTCTTGTCCTGAATCGAAAAGTCGTCGGACTCGTCCCGTTGGTTCAATCCGTGGCGCTCTCTTAGCAATTCCGCAATTTCTATGCGGACCTGATCCATTTGGGCAACATTTGTAACGCTTATGAAAATCGGGTTCAGCCAAGTGTCGTTGAAAACGCGCCGCAAGGCTGTGCGGATCGGAATCACAACACGGTCGTCCTCATCGGAACCGTCGGCAAGAACTCCCTTGGCATTCAACACACCAACTACTTCAAAGGGAATACCGCGAATCAGGATTTGTTGCCCAACACTGTTCTGTTCGCCGAAGAGCATCTCATTGATCCGGGCACCCAACACAGCTACCCGTAGCGAAGCCAGGTTATCGTCGTCGGTCAGAAAGCGGCCGAACCGCAGGCTGAATCGGCAAACGTCCAGGTAGCGCGACATTGTCCCCAAGATCATGGCGGAGACTGCCGTATCGCCTGCTTTCACCGTCTCCGAATTCTCAAATCCGGGCACAGCAGCTGCGATCGACGGTAGCTGGGCGACCGCGCGATAGTCGTCGAGAGTGAGGGTCGTCACTACTCCCTGGTATTCGCTCCGTGCAGCGGAGGTCGTAACCTCGTTTGGCCGCACGACCAGCAAGTTGGTTCCCATGGCCTCGGTTTCTCGCATCACCCGTTCTTTTGCGCCGGTGCCAATCGCTCCTGTAACGATCACCGCTGCTACGCCACCGGCGATGCTGGCGAGGGCAAGCGTCGCCTTGACTCTGTGGGCAAAGAGCCCTCTCACCGAGATCCGCAAAGTGCGAAGCGTCTTCATCGCAAGGCTTCTGCGGGTTCGAGACGTGCGGCGCGAAGCGCCGGCATAACGCCCGCCAGCAGACCGACCACACCCGACGCAGCAATGCCGAGCGCGGCGGCAAGCCATGGATTGGCAGAACCCAGATGCATCCGATTGGCTGCTATCTCGGCCACCGCATAGCCGAGGGCGATTCCCACAAGGCCACCAACCACGATTGTGGTGGCAGTCTCCAGCAGGAATTGAAGCCGGATATCGGTGGAATGCGCACCCACTGCGCGTCGCAAGCCGATCTCGCCGATGCGGTCATTGACCGACGAAAGCATTAGACTCGCCGAAACGATTCCGCCCACGACGAGCGAAACGGCCGCCACCAACGGCAAGTAAAGAAAGATGACCCGCTGAATCTCGCCAATCACGCGGTGAACTTCAGTGGCCGTGAGGATACTGAAATCGTCGGGCTGGTCGCGAGAAAGCCCATGGCGTTGACGGAGCACTTCCGCGATTTGGACCTTCATTTGCTCGGCTTGTCCGGGGTCGTTGATGAGCAATTTTGCCATCCCGATCTTATCGAGGTTGGAGAGCCGGCGCATGAGTGTGGTGACAGGCACGACGACAACATTGTCTTCGTCCATTCCATGTGGATCGGTGCCCCAGGTTTCAAGAATTCCGATTACCTTGAACGGCACCGACCCGATCTGAATATCCGCTCCGATCGGATCGTCGTTGCCGAATAAGTCCTGGGCGACGGTCCCACCGATTACAGCAACTCGGGCTGAGCCTCGTACCGCGGTTTCGTCAAAATAATCGCCTCGCGAAGCCGATCGATTCCAAACGCGTTGCCAACGTTCGGACTCGCCCAGAATCTGCGCATTATCCGTGGCATCGCCGCGACGCACGGGCAATGTAACGCTCTGTTGCGTGTCCCAATCCGCTACACCGGGAACTTCTTTGGCTACGGCTTGGATGTCATCAGCAGTGAGCCGTGTAGCTGCGCCGCGCGGCCCACCCATCATCACTCCTCCGCCGGCGTGAATAACAATGGTTGAGTCGCTGAATACGCGGCCAACCATTTCGAGAATCTTCTGCTGCGCTAATTGGCCAATCGAAAGCACGAAGGTCAATGCGGCAATACCGATGAGGCTGCCGAGCATCATGAAGGATGTTCGCAGCATGTAGCGGCCCATCATCAAAAGGCTGTGATGGATCAGGCGAGGGATTTTCATAGTGCCTCCTGCACGAACGCGACTTTCGAATCCTCGACCGTCTCATCGGCGACGATCCGGCCGCGTTCGAGGCTGACGATCCGGTTTGTGTACTGGGCGATTTCCTGATCGTGGGTGACAAGCACGATGGTGCGGCCATCACGGCTCAAACATTGCAAGATCGCAATGATTTCCATTGCTGAACGGCGGTCTAGATTGCCGGTCGGTTCATCAGCAAGAAGAAGATCCGGCTCGTTGACGAGAGCTCGCGCAATTGCGACACGCTGCTGTTGACCACCCGAGAGCTCGGACGGCCTGTGTTGGACACGATCGGCAAGGCGTACCGCTTCAAGAGCTTTGCGAGCGAGTCCGGAGATCGATTTGCGATTGGAGTAGAGAAGCGGCAATTCGACGTTCTCAAGCGCAGTCGTTCTCGGCAAAAGATGGAAAGCCTGGAAGACAAACCCGATCTTGCGATTGCGCATATTTGCCTGATCGTTTGGATTGAACTCGGTCACATCGACGCCATCCAGACGGTATCTCCCCTGAGTTGGAGCATCGAGCAATCCGATGATATTCATGAGCGTGGATTTGCCGGAGCCGGATTCGCCCACGATCGCCACAAATTCGCCGCGACCGATATGGAGTGAGACATCGACCAGCGCCGGAACTTCATCGTTGGCAGATCGCCGGTAGGTCTTCGCCACTTTTTGTAGTTCGATCATTGGATATACCTTTCATTGTTTGGGCGGATTGCCGAGCAACACTTCTTCACCCTCACGTACGCCGTCCGTGATTTCCCAGTTGCTGTCCTCCCTCAGCCCGGTAGTGATCCATCGGCGTTCCGTGGAAGGGCCATTGCGTACGGTGACGTATTGGCGCCCACCTTCGCGATGTACGGCGCTGATCGGAAGCGAAAGTACGTTCCTGCGTTGCTGCTGAGCGATCATCACAGTGGTTGTCATTTCCGGCCGCAGAATGCGATCACGTGGTCGTTGAAAGCGAATTACTGCTACGTAATCCACAACGTTGCTACGAATTTGCGCTTGAGGATAGATCGCCGTGACTTGGCCAGGAAATCGGTAGTCTCCGTAGGTATCAACGGTGAACGTCGCCTTCTGCCCGACCCGGATTCTCCCGATGTCGGTCTCATCAACGTAGGCCCAGACCTCAAGACGCGACAGATCAAGGAGCGTGACGAACGTAGGCGCGGCGAAGCTCGAAGCAACTGTTTCGCCTTCTTGGGTCGTCACCGATTCGACCGTCCCTGAAATCGGCGCGATGATCTTTGTATAGCCAAGCTGCGTGACGGCATCGGCCAAGTTCGCCTGCGCCTGCTTAGACTGCTGTTCTGCCACTGCATAAGCTTGTTGTGCAAGATCGAGTTCGGCTCGAGGGATCACCCCCGAAGTGAAAAGCTCCTGTTTTCGGCGGAGATCGGCCTGCGCATAGTCAAGATTCGCTTTCGCAAGCCTCACCGCCGCCGCCGCCGCCTCCCTTCGGGCGTCTAACTCACGCGAGTCCACGTCGGCGAGCACTGCCCCCTTTGTCACACTATCCCCAACACGGACGTAGAGGTGAGTAACGACCCCGGACGCACTAGATCCGACGCGCACTTCGGCGCCAACCATGGGCTTAATCACGCCAGTGGCCTTGACGACGGGACCGACATCTCGCCGTGCGACTCGGATCACCTCCGCTCCCGGAGGGTCGTTGGCGGAGCGTTTAGCCAAAACACGTAGGAGCAACACAGATGCAAAGGAGAGGATGCCGATGATTGCAGCGGCCCAAACAGGTTTCTTCATCGATCTTTCCACCGCTCGTGTCCCGCCCCAAACCGCTCCAAAAGTTCCAGTCTTGCTGAGAATGGAGTGGACAAAATCAGCCAACATTCACCACGTCTTGAGCTGGCAGGGTTAGTCGCGCGCGCGTCCCTCCCATCGGAGAGACCTCAAGCGAAATCGATCCGCCATAAATCTCGGCGAGGTCGCGAACGATGGCGAGACCGAGGCCGGAGCCCGGCGCCGCCTCGTCTGCCGCAACACCACGCCGCATGACCGACTCACGCATCGATGGCTCGATTCCAGGGCCGTCGTCATCGACCGCAATCACGATCTGTTTGCCTTCCTTCCACGAGGTGAGTTTGGCCTGCGTGTGAGCCCACTTGCAGGCGTTGTCGAGCAGGTTGCCGAGCATCTCTTCCAGATCTTCTCGCTGTCCCCGAAACGCCTCCGATGGGGGCACATCGATCTCGATCGAGAGGCCCCGTTCGGCGTGCAGCCGCCGAAGCGCGCGGGCAATTCCTTCAGCAGATGCGGCGACCGGTGCGCGCGCAGCAGGAGATGCCGACGAAGCGGCGGATCGGGCGTGCGCCAAGTGATAGTCGATTTGCCGTCGCATGCGATCAATCTGCTGATCGATTTCTGCAGCAAGCTGCGCATGTCCTGCCGCTCGCACTTGCTGCGCCTCGTGCGCCAGCACCGCCAGCGGGGTCTTCAGACCATGCGCGAGGTCGCTGGCCTTTGCAACGGCGTGCGCCACGCGCCGCTCGCGCTCGTCGAGCAGCGCGTTCAAGTCATCGACGAGCGGCTGCACCTCTGCCGGATAGCTGCCGGTGACTCGTGCGTCCACGCCTCCGTGCACAGTTGCGAGGCGGAGGCGCAGTTCGTTGATTGGCGACATGCCTCGCCGGACATGCAGAAATCCAAGGAACATGCAGAGCACCCCGACCAGCGCCGCCACTAGACCATGGCGGGAGAACGTCCAGTAAGCCACGGCCTGAACGGTTGAATGAGTGACGACATGAGCGGAGGAATGATCGAACGCCACGAGGTGCAGGAAAGCGCCCGTAATCGCGAACAGGCCGACCGTCCATAGGACGGCGCCGAGCAGAATATGGGCTTTGAGCGAGAGCAGACTCATTGGATTCGATAGCCGAGACCGCGCACCGTTTCAATGAACGACCCGCCCAGCTTGCGGCGCAGACGCGCAATGAATACCTCAACCGTATTCGAGTCACGATCCCAGTCCTGAGCGTAAATGTGCTCGGTGAGTTCACCCTGCGAGATGACCCGTCCGCGATGGTGCATCAGGTATGAGAGAACGCGGAACTCATGGCTCGTGAGCTTCACAGGCGTGCCGTCCCGCGTGACACGCGAGAGTCGCGAATCCAGGGTGATGCTGCCCGCGTGAAGCTCCGTCGTGACTTGGCCGCTTGCCCGCCGTATCAGCCCCCGCAGTCGTGCGAGAACTTCCTCGATGCGGAACGGCTTCGACAGGTAATCGTCCGCGCCACTGTCGATCCCGCGCACTTTCTCGTGCCAGCTACCTCGGGCCGTAAGCACGAGCACCGGTGTCGCGAGACCTGCGTCGCGCCAGTTCCGCAATAGTGTGAGGCCGTCAATCTTTGGCAACCCAAGATCGAGGATTATCACGTCGTATTGCTCCGTCAGGGCCAGAAAATCCGCTTGTTCACCATCGGCGGCGTGATCCACGGCATAGCCGCCCTCTGCGATGGACGATGCGAGTTGTTTCGCGAGCGACGCCTCATCCTCAACGATTAGTATTCGCATGCTGCTTCAATCCATTTATAGCGCCTTCGAAGCTGAACGGGACCTGAACGGCTTGTTCAGGCTCCGTTCAACTGCGCCTGCGTACAAATCTATCGCGTAATCCAGCCTCATGACAGGTAATCCAGCCTCATGACAGGAGGATACAGATGATCCAGAAAAGATTGACCTTCGCTCTTGTGGCGTGCGTGGCAGCCGTCGTCAGTGCCTGGGCTGTAGCAGGTATCTCTGTTGCCGCTCAGGCCGGTGCGGCAGGCCGGCTGGATCTGTCGGGGCAGTGGCAGTTGAACCGCGACCTCAGTGAAGACGCCCAGGCGAAGTTCGCAAGCATGGGAGGCGGAGGCGGGCACCACGGCGGCGGACAGCCGGGTGCTCAGGGACAAGGGATGGAGGAGATCCGTGACCGGCTGCTCAACGCGCCAACTCGCTTGGTTGTGGCACAGGACGATCAGAAGGTCGTGCTGACCGATGCCGACGGACATGTCCGAACGCTGCCTACGAACAACCGCAAGGTGCAAATAGATGGGCGAGACGTCCGGACAAAGTGGCAGAACAACCGCCTCATATCAGAGACCACAATCGGGGATGCGAAGCTCGTCGAGAGCTACGAGCGGTCGCCTGACGGCCGGCAACTGATTGTGACCGTGGGAGCGGAGATGCAAGGGGAGCGGATGAGCGTCCGTCGGGTCTACGACGCGCTGAAGGAATGATTTGTATTTTGGTACATGTTCGGCCGCGAATGGCATGATTTGCCCCGAACAGGAAGACCTATGCTGAGGCTAAGTGATTGATTCCGTGCAACAGGACCAGTACGGACTAGATTTGCTAAACCGTTGTACGCGCTAAAACGTGTACCGGGGGTTCGAATCCCCCCCTCTCCGCCATTAATCCTAAGCGCATGGAAACAATGTGACTCCGTTTCCGGCTAAGATTCCAGGCTAAGAAATTGGCGGAATTGGCGACCTCGGTATTAGGCCTTCCACAGGAGAGGCCAGTGCCACTTGTCAAGATTCCAGCGATCAAAGCACCCAGCGTTTCGCTCTATCCGCATTTCGGATGAAAAGGGACGCCGACATTACGAGCGCGTCCGCCCGCGCAGCCCGCAGCCGTGTGCCCCGGGCGATAACTACGCCCTGCTTTATTACGTTCCCAAAATGACTTGGGAGCAGGTAGGTCAGGATTACAACGACGCCGTTCGGCTTCGGGCCGCGAAGGAGCATGAACTCCTTCTCGCGGCCCGAGAGCAGTATTCGGGTTTCGACCCAAACCGGACCTGACGTGTCGGCGCAGTCCGTCGGGCGAGTTGCGCGATTAAGCGGGAACGTACGTCAACCTAAAAGCGTCCTCGCCAATGCGATCGCTGGCCACCAGGCGGAGCGGCGGCCGGGGGCCGGCGAAAAATGGCGTACCGGGACCAAGCACGATAGGGCGAAAGTAGAGTCGATACTCATCAATAAGGCCAAGGTCGGTTAGGCTTCCTGCCAAGTTTGGGCCGGCAACTGCAATGTCCCCAACGAGCTGCGCCTTCAGGCCGCGTATCGCCGCCTCGATGTCACCCCCGACGAGTGTGGCGTTGGGGCCGACTGACTTCAGCGAACGCGACACGACCCACTTCGGTTGGCGTCCCCACGCCGCCGCGAAGTCACGTTCCTCCGCGTCCCAATCAGTGCGGTCTTCGTCCCAATAACGCATTATTTCGTACATGCCGCGACCGAGCACATAGCCGGACTGGTCGCGCATTTGCTCCATGAAGTGACGAAAGAGCGCGGGACCAGGTGGCCCCATTTTCAAGTGGTCGACGTAGCCATCCAGGGACTGCTGCAAACCGAAGACGAGCTTCGCCATGCTACAAACCCTCCGCCCCAGGTTCTTCAGAATAGCTTAAGCCGGCGTTGCGCGGAAGTGAGGTTGGACACGATCCGCTTTCCACGCAAGGCGGATATTTCAAACTGAGGCACTACCCAAAATTCATGGTTTACTTCTCACAACTGAGACGCTATCGTTCGTTTCGGCGAATGTTCCGGCTAAGATTAGCGCGGAGAATTTTGCCAGTAGGACAGTTAAAATGGGCCTTTACCGAGGCACACTCTTTTGCGTCCAAGGATTTAGCCAGTATTGATGGCGTTTTGGGACACGGGTTCAAGTCCCCCCTCTCCGCCAGATCCTTTGAAATCAACCAGCTAGCTCGAAATCGGTGCGAGCTTTCCAAGCACCGGTCAACAACCAAAAGCGCCGAAATGTAGTTAAAGTGTAGTAGCGCTCTGGGAAATGCACTAGAGACTGCCGAGAACTCAATTCGTCATATTTACCGATACCCAGGCTTACTTCTGAGCATCATTCGCCAGCGGCGGCCGACAACCAGGCTTAGAACCTGTAACAAAACCCCGACTGGCACACGTCGTGGGTGGGCACCCTACTCCTTCGTCGGCACGAGGCTTCACTTTCCCGAACTAGCCGCAGCACCCCACGCTGCGATCCCATGCGTGTACTCGGGACTCGTTACCTATCTGCATTGGGAACGGCTGTCAGCGCGATCTTGCGCAGGCTGGGGGACGCAGGATCACTTCGGGATGGCCGACAAACCGGAAGGAATGACTCAGCGAACGTTGCCGTGATCTGCGCGGCCCCTTCGATATCTTCCCAAAAACATCTCGGGCAGGCACCACAGGGCAATGGCGCCGATCAGGGCTATTAGGCCTAGCAGGTTCCAACCGTTCCTGCCGGGGTACAGGATACCGAGACCGTACGACAATGCGACAAGGGCCAGGAAGAAGAAGGGTCCGGTGACGTAACAGTGTACGCGCCCACAACGGAGCGCGTTCACAATACACGCCATGCCCATGGTGGCTAGCGCGACAGTCCAAACGACTGCTCGCCAACCGTTGCTAATGGCCAGCGGTCCGACTGCTAGTATCGCGATGGCGGGAAGCCAATACAGCGTGAAAACAAGCCACCGCCTTGACAGGATGTCTCGCGATTCGCAGGTTGTGGCGTCAGACTTCATACCGCGTACTGCTGCTTCGGTACGTTCAAGGCAATTCTACAACCTGGAGTGTGGTCCAGAGTCAAGCGAAATTGCCGGCGGATCACGGGCAATACGGAAAGCAATCTCAAGGTGCGAAGCTATGGGCCGGTCCTGCATAGAAGTAGCGTGGTCCAGCCGCCAGAAGGTTGGGGCGTTCTCACTCATGGCGGAGGGCAACCATGGGATCGACCTTCATCGCGCGTCGCGCTGGAGGAGCATATACTTCTCATCCTGATTGTCAAGAGGACGGCTTGCAACCACTAAACAACGTGGATATCACCAGCTGTGCTTGTGGGTATGGTTGGCCGGGGCGCAAACTTCCACCAAGCAG
>Ga0306921_10007859_pt1 | contig 11240 bp, 6 predicted proteins | sample sta12Cox44000080_FD_203760 | JGI IMG/M metagenome (GOLD analysis project Ga0306921, IMG submission 203760) | Lab enrichment of tropical soil microbial communities from Luquillo Experimental Forest, Puerto Rico - statoxic.12C.oxic.44.000.080 (v2)... | ecosystem: Environmental > Terrestrial > Soil... | reverse complement strand
CTGATAGGCGCCGCGCACCGCGCCGACCAGCAGTTTGTCGCGCACCGGGCGACCGTTGACGACGAGATACTGATCGCGCGGCAAGGCTCGGTTCAGGGTCGGCAGGCCGGCGAGCCCGCTCAGCCGGAACCCGCCGCGCTCGGCGTCGATCGCGACCGAGTTGTCGGCAAAATCGCGCCCGAGCAATGCCGCGAGCCGCACCCGCCGGGCGCTCGCGCCATCTACCTCCGGCGACGCCATGAGCCGCAACAGCACACGCTCCTCGTCTCCGGTCACGGTGAAGGCGATGGCGGGATAGGCCATCGCCAGCCGCCGCACCGTATCGACCGCGAGATCGCGCTCGGTGCGCGGCGTCTTCAGAAATTTGAGCCGCGCCGGGGTCGCAAAAAACAAGTCGCGCACCTCGACCCGTGTCCCCGGCGGATAGGCCGCCGGCACCGGCACGCGCTTGCCGCCGGCCTCGACCATGATCTCCCAGGCGTTCGCCGCCGCGGGCGGGCGCGATACGATGCGCATCCGGCTGACCGCGCCGATCGACGGCAGGGCCTCGCCGCGAAAACCGAGCGCCGAGATCGCCGCGAGGTCGTCGTCCGGCAATTTCGAGGTGCAGTGGCGCTCGACCGCGAGACCGAGCTCCTCCGCCGTCATGCCGGCGCCGTTGTCAGCGACCGCGATCAGCGCCTGGCCGCCCTCCTTGAGCACGACATCGATGCGCGTGGCGCCGGCGTCGATCGCGTTCTCGACCAGTTCCTTGACCGCCGCCGCCGGGCGCTCGATGACCTCGCCGGCGGCGATGCGGTTGACCAGGACCGGGGGGAGCAGGCGGATCGCCATGCGCCGACTCTACTGCTTCGCGGCGGGAGAGGCGAGCGCGGCACGGGATATGCGGCTTGACGGCGGGCCAGCTTCGCGATGGACTTCGAATCGGAAGCAACGAGGGGTACAGAATGAGCGTGGCGACGGCGGACATTTCCCCGGCCGACTATGTGCGGCGGGCGGGCGAATTGGCGCCCGAGCTCGCCGCCGCGGCGGACGAGATCGAGCGCCGCCGCGAATTGCCTGAGGCCGTCGTCGACGCCCTCGTCGAGCGCGGGCTCTTCCGGCTGCTATTGCCGCGGTCGTTGGGCGGTGCGGAATTGCTGCCCGCCGATTTCGTTCCGGTGATCGAGGAGATCGCCAAGGCCGACGCTGCAACCGCATGGTGCTTGAACCAGGCGTCGGGCTGCTCGATGACCGCGGCCTATCTCGACCCCGAGGCGGCCTGCGAGATCTTTGGCGGGCCGCGCGGCATCCTCGCCTGGGGGCCGGGACCCGGCACCGCACGGGTCGTCGCGGGCGGCTACCGGGTCTCGGCGAAGTGGAGCTTTGCCAGCGGCAGCCACAACGCCAGCTGGCTCGGCTGCCATGTCCCGATCCTCGAGGCCGACGGGGCGCCGCGCCTCCACCCCGACGGCAGCCCGGTCGTGCGCACGATGGGCACGGGCAGCGACCAGTTCTCGGTCGAGGACCTCTTCGTCCCCGAGCGGCATTCGGCGACGCGCGACGACGCCACGCGGCGCGAGCCGGGTCTGCTCTACCGCTTCAGCAGCCTGCAGCTCTACGCGGCGGGGTTTGCCGGGGTGGCGATGGGGATCGCCCGCAGCACGCTCGACGCCTTTATTCAGCTGGCGCGCGACAAGGTGCCGTTCCGTTCGGGCGGTGCGTTGCGCGACAACCATTTGATCCAGTCGCAGGTAGCGCAAGCGGAAGCCCGGCTCGCCGCCGGCCGGGCGCATCTCTTGGGCGCGCTCGAGGACATCACCGCCGAAATCGCGCGTATAGGGCACATCACGCTCGACCAGCGGATGACCGCGCGGCTGGCTTCGACCTTTGCCATCCACCAGTCGCTGCAGGTCGTCGACACCGCCTACCACGCCGCCGGCTCGACCGCGATCTTCGAGGCGAACCCGTTCGAGCGCCGCTTTCGCGACATCCACACCGTCTCGCAGCAATTGCAGGGACGCCTGGAGCATTTCGAGACCGTCGGGCAATATCTGCTGGGGCTCGACCCCGGCAACCTGATGTGGCTATAAGCTCCCATTCCCGAGCTTCTCGTCATGGCCGGCCGTCGAGCCGGCCATCCACGTAGACGCAGCACGAACCAAAGACGTGGATACGCGGAACAAGTCCGCGCATGACGATTCAGCCACCGATCTCGGGCCGCTGCCAAATTTAGACGGCCACCGGCTCCTCGTTGGCGCGGGCGCGCTCGTCGGCGATCCGGTCGATCTCCGCCTTGGCGCGCGGATAGTCGCGCAGAAAGCGTTGGAAATCGGCGGCACTCAATACCAGCACCCGGCAATACCCGAGTGCCACGACATCGGCCTGGCGCCGCCCTCTGCTTAGCAACGCCATCTCGCCAAAAAAGTCGCCGCTCCCCAGCCTCACCCCGCCGTTCGGCAATACCACTTCGACCGCACCAGAGGAGATTAGGAACATCGCATTGCCACGGTCGCCTTTGCGGATGACCACCTCCTCCGGAACCAGCAGCCGCGGCCGGAACAGGCGCGCGAGCGCCTTCAGCTCGGCCGCGCCGAGGCCGGCAAACATCTCGAACTGACCGATCAGCTCCTCGGCGCGCAGCCCGAGGTCGAGCGGCGGCAACTCATCCGTCATCAAGCGGACCGCCGCGTGCTCCCGCTCCAAATCCTCAAAGACCTCCTTGCCGATCAACCCCTCGTCGTAGAGATCGTGAAACCGTGACAGTGACAGGCGGAAGCCGGACTGCCGCAGGAAACGCTGATCGAGTGCCTCGGCATATTCCGGATATTGCAGCCGCAAAGCGTCGAGCGCGCGCGTGGTCGCCTCGCTACGGGCAGCGATGACCTCGCCGAGCAGCTCTGCGACCCGCGCACCGAGCAGCGCCGCGAGCCGGCTATCGACAAAGTGGAAGAGCTCTTCGAGCGCCAGCCGGCGGATCAGCAGCGCCTCGAAACGGACCGAGATCTGGCGCTGCAGCGGGCGGGCAAGCTTCAACTTGCGATGCAGCAGATTGGCGATCCAGAAATCTCGCTGAAACTCGAGCAAGGTGCGAGCCGCGCGGTTGTAGCCGACCCGTCCCTCGGCCCGGGCGGCGTCGAGGATCAGATTGGTGTTGCGCAGCAGGCGCTCGATCGCAGCGCCCGACACCGTGCGCTGGGCGTGATGGTCGACGATGGTCCGGCGCTCGCGGTTGGCGAGTGCCACGAGCCCGATCCTGATCCGGTCGCGATCCGAGATCGCCTGCTCAAGATCGGGCTGCGAGGCCAGCTCGTCGATGCGGCGGTCAACCGGCTCGGTCGCGGAGCGCGCGACTTCCGGCGGGATCGCGTATTCTGATGCCGTCTCGCTCAAGGCGTCGCGCACATCGGCGAGCGACAACGCCAGCACCTTGTTGCGCAAGGCGAGGTTCAGCGGCGACAGGCGGTCGAGCCCCAGCAGGCGGATCACCGGCCGCAGGGTCAAGCCGTTGACCAGCAGGGTGAACAGCACAAACCCGGTAGCCAGCACCGCGACGCCGTTTCTGACCTCGGGAGGGATCCGGGTGTTTTCGGTGACCGCGAGCGCCAACGCCAAAGTGACCGCACCGCGCAGCCCGCCCCAGGCGATCGCGAGCTTGTAGGCGCTGCCGACCTTTTGGCTCAGATGCGCCGCACTCAGCAGCGGCAGCAATCCGAACAAGACTGCCATCCGCGAGGCCAGCGCCGCCGCGACCGCGACCAGCAATAGCCAGGAATCCTCAAGATGCACGCCGGTCAGCAATTTGGGCACCAGGGTCGAGGCGCTGACAAAGATCAGCGAGCTCGCCCAGAAACCGGTCTGCTCCCAGACCCGCTCGAGATACCGCCAATTGTCGGGGGCGAGGCGGACGCGGCCGACGGCACCGGCGGTGAGCCCGGCGCTGACCACCGCGACGACCCCCGAGATCTCGAAGAGCTGCTCGGCCAGCAGATAGACGACGTAGGGAAGTGCGACCGACAGGGTCACCTCGGCCAAACGCGAACCGCCGAGCAACGGCAGGATCATGCCAAAGAGGCGCCCCCCGATGGTGCCGAGGACCACCCCGCCGAGAAAGGCCTCGGCGAAATGCACCGCACCGGCGGCAAAGCTCGGCTGCACTCCCTCCGTCAGCATGTCGACGAGCATCGAAAACAGCACGATCGCCGCGGCGTCGTTGAGCAGGCTCTCGCCTTCGAGCAGCCGGGTCAGCCGTGCCGGCGCGCCGAGCTCGTGGAAGATCGCCACCACCGCGGCCGGGTCGGTCGTCGCGACGATGGCACCGACCAGCAATGCGACGGTGAGCGGGATGCCGGCGGCGAAGTTCAGGCTGAAGCCGATCGCCGCGGCAGCGGCAAAGACGGCCACCACCGCCAAGGTCAGGATCGGCGCCCAATCCGGCGCGATCTCGCGCAAATCGATGGTCAGCGCTGCATGAAACAGCAGCAATGGCAGGAACACGACGAGAAAGATCGACGCATTGAACGGCAGGTCGACGACCGGCCTGACGATGTCGTCGAACACATTCGTCAAAGGCGTGTAGAGCAGAAACGACGAGAGAGCGCCGATCGCCACGCCGACCACCGCGAGCAGCACGGTGTAGGGCAGATGGAGCCGTTCGGCGGCGGGCTGGACGACGCTGGCGAGCACCAGAAACCCGGCGACGACAAAGGTGATGTTGGCGACGCTGATCAATTGCCGCTACCCGCTTTGTCCCACGCGCCGGCAAGGGAGTTTGCAGAGGTCAACCAATGCAATGGCGACCGATTGACAGTACGGCGGTTCTCGTCACCCCGGCGCAGGCCGGGGTCCATCCCGGGCATGGATACCGGCTTTCGCCGGTATGACTGAGCGCGTAGACTCAATTCAGTCATTCGAGCTTATGGTTCAGAACCCCAACTCGGCCCCTGTTGGCGCAACTTGAAGCGCTGGATCTTGCCGGTCGCGGTTTTTGGCAACTCGTCGAGAAAGGCGATCCAGCGCGGGCATTTGAACGGCGCCAGCATGGTCTTGGCATGGTGCTCGAGCGCTCGGGCGAGATCATCGTCGGCACGGATGCCGGGTTTGACGACGACAAACGCCTTGGGCTTGATCAGGCCGTCGGCATCGGCGGCGCCGACCACCGCCGCCTCGAGCACGTCTTCGTGCGCGATCAACGCCGCCTCGACCTCGGCCGGCGAGACATACATGCCGCTGACTTTGAGCATGTCGTCGCTGCGGCCGCAATAGACGTAATAGCCGTCCGCGTCCTCGAAATACTTGTCGCCGGTGCGCGTCCAGGCGCCGTTGAAGGTCGACCGGCTGCGCTCGCGGTTGTTCCAGTAGAGGGCGGCGCTGGTCGGGCCGCTGACCAGCAGGTCGCCGACCTCACCGTGCCGCACCGGCCGGCCTCCCTCATCGACGATCTTGAGCGGGTAGCCGGGGAGCGGCTTGCCGGTGGTGCCGTAGCGCACATCTTCCGGCCGGTTGCTGAGAAAGATGTGCAGCATCTCGGTCGAGCCGATGCCGTCGAGGATGTCGACGCCGAGCCGCGCCGACCAGCGCCGGCCGATTTCCTGCGGCAACGGCTCGCCGGCCGAGACGCAGCGGCGCAGCGCGAGCTCGTCGCGGCGCGGCAGCTCGGGGCTGACGAGCATCGAATTGTAAAGCGTCGGCACCCCGAAAAAGATCGTCGGCCGGTGTTCGCGCAATACCCGGCTGATCGCTGCCGGGGTCGGCCGCTCGGCCATCAGGACGCTGGTGGCGCCGACCGCGAGCGGAAAGGTCAGCCCATTGCCGAGCCCATAGGCGAAGAACAGTTTCGCCGCCGAGAATGTGACATCGCTCTCGGCGATGCCGATCACCGGGACGGCGTAGAGCTCCGCCGTCCGCACGAGGCTCGTATGGATATGGACGGTACCCTTGGGCGGGCCGGTCGAGCCCGAGGAATAGAGCCAGAAGCAGGGTTCGTCGGGATGGGTCGGCGCAGTCTCGAAGGTGGCCGGAGAATCCGCGAGCAAGGCGGCGAGCGAGCCCGCATGCGCCGCCTCGCTGGAGACGATCGCTATGGGCCGCGGCTCGGCCAGCTGTGCCAGCGCCGCGTCGATCGCCGGCAGCACCGGTGCCGACACGACGACCGCCTGCGCCCGGCTGTCGACCAGCATAAAGGCGAGCTCCACGGGCGACAGCTGGGTGTTGACCGCGACCGGCACGACCCCGGCCTGGATCGCCCCGAGAAAGGCGGTCGGAAAGTCGATCGTGTCGTGCAGGCAGAGCAGGATGCGCTGCTCGGGAAAAACCCCGAGCCGGCGCAGCAGACTGGCAAACCGACTGACCCGCTCGGCAAGCTCGGCGTAGCTGTAGCTGCCGCGGTCGTCGATAAATGCGGTTTTCGCGCCGCGCCCGGCGGCGAGGTTCCGCTCGATCAGATCGGCGGCGGCGTTGTATGTCGGTCCGCCCTCCATCGGCGAGCCTCCTCCCCGAAGGTCGTTGCGACCCGCGGAAGCATTATATATGCGACATGGGTACTTCAAGCGCCGGGCGGATCCTCGCCCTCGTCCTCGTCGCGGCATTGGCCGTGCCGATCGCCGGCCGCGCCGAGCTCGTCTCGGTGCCGCCCGCAGATCCGGCGGCGGACCCGGCAGCCGCGCTCCCGTCCCCGACCGTGCTACGCGGCTCCCCGGCCAAACCGGTGCCGGTGCCGGCATGCCCGCCCGGCTATACCCTGTCCGCGGATTACGGCTGTGTCGCGCCGAGCAGCGGCGAGGCCGAGGGCGGACCCGGCTACGGCTACTGGCCGGATTACGGGTTCGGCTATCCCGTCGGCGGGTTTTTTGGTTCCGTTCCCGGCACCTCTCGCCCGCACCGCTTCGCCGGGTCGCACAATGGCCACGGGTTGCACCGCAAGGCGGGTTTCCACCCGACCGCCAAGGTTGCGCCGCGCCGCAGCGGAATGGGACATGTCGGCGGGTTTGGCCGCAGGTAGAAGCCGCGCCGGTGGCCAACCAAATATCGGCCCGGTGGAGGAGTTCGCTATGCACACAAGCACTTTGGTGGAGGGCCGATCCTCGTGCTGCCCGCTTCACTGACCTCCGGCTACCAGGGGCGCCTGGTGGCGCTGCTGCTGCTGTTGCTCGTGCTGGGCGCGGTCTACCTTGTCGTCGCGGCACCGCTCATCGAGTTCTATTCGAGCCGCGCCGCGGTCCTGGAGAACCGGCGCATGCTAGTGCCGCGATTAAAGGCAGCCGCGGACGAACTGCCGGCGTTGCGTACCCGGGTCGCCCAATTGCGCGCGTCGGCGGGTGCCTCCAAATTGACCTTGGAAGGTGCGAGCGACGCCATCGCCTCGGCCAATCTGCAAAGCCACATCGAGGAGCTCGCCGCCGCGTCCGGGGTGACGATCGGCAGCACCGAGAGCCTGCCGGTCGAGGTGCGCGGCGGTTACCGCGCGATCGGGCTGCGCTATACGCTTACCGGCCCTTATGAGGCTTTGGTGAAGTTGCTCGCCAAGCTCGAAGCCGCCACCCCGCCGCTGGTGATCGAGAACCTGCACATCCATGGCGTGCTGCGCCGGCCGGGGACCCCGCTGGCGGGAGCGCTTGACGCCGGGCTCGACGTGATCGGCTTCCGCAACAACGATAAGACCACCGCTGCCGCAAAGCCGTGAGACACACGCATCGCGCGCCGGCCTTATTACCCAAACGATGACCGGTTCATGCCCCCAGACACGCAAGCCCTGATCGAGAAGATCCGTAAGTTGCCGGCTGAACGCATCGCTGAAGTCGAGGATTTCGTCGATTTCATTCGCCTGCGCGAGCAGCAGCGTGCCCTGACCCGCGCCGCGGCTGGAACCAGCGCCCCCGCCTTTGCCGCGATCTGGAGCAACCCCAACGACGACGTCTACGATCACTCTTGAGTTTCGCGATGTCGTCTTGGCGACTGCGATGCGGTGTGCTTCGGTGGCCCATTGGGACGCCTGCCGGATTTCGAGCGAGCGGAGCAGAAGACGCTTAGCCCCGCAAGCGCGTCCGAAAAGCGTCAACGATTCCCAGATATTTCCCGGTTAGCAGATTTATTCCCGCTTTCGGCGGCCAAAACTTCCCGGTTTCGACCAGAACATTTCCCGGTTCGACGGCACAGCAGTATTTCATCTAACCGATTGATATTTATAAAAATCGTGCGAGGATATGACACCGCGAAACCCGAGATTCAGGTTTCCCGGTTTCGGGTTTGCCTCAGACCGAGAAGTATTTCGCCTGCGGGTGGTGGACGACGATCGCCGAGGTCGATTGCTCGGGATCGAGCTGGTCTTCCTCGGAGAGGGTGATGCCGATCTCCTCGGCGCCCAGCAGCGCCAATAGCTGCTTCTGGTCGGCGAGATTTGGGCAGGCCGGGTAGCCGAACGAATAGCGGCTGCCGCGATAGCCTTGATTGAGCATCGCCTCGGGGTCGCGCGCTTCCTCGGCGGCGAAGCCCAACTCGCCGCGGATGCGCTTGTGCAGATATTCGGCAAAGGCTTCGGCCATCTCGACCGAGAGGCCGTGCAAATAGAGGTAATCCTGGTAGCGGTTCTGGGCGAACCATTCGCGCGCCGCCTCCGAGGCGCGCCGGCCCATCGTCACGACCTGCAGCGCGATCACATCGCGCCTGCTATCGGCCACATCGCGGAAGAAGTCGGCGATGCAGAGCCCGCCCTCCTTGTTCTGCCGCGGGAACGAGAAACGGGCGAGCTCGCGCTCGCCATCGGCGGCGAACAGGATCACGTCGTTGCCTTCGGCGGCACACGGCCAGTAGCCGTAGGCGGCCTGCGGCACCAGGATCTCCTCGCGGATCGCGATGTCGAGCATCCGCCGCAATACCGGGCGCAACTCGTCCTTGGCCCATTCCCGGTACTCGGCGAGACTCTTGCCGTCTTTCCGGTAGCCCCACTGGAATTGGTAGAGCATGCGCTCGTTGAGGTAGGGCACGACCGCCTTTGCCGGGATCTGCTCGATCACCCGCGGCCCCCAGAACGGCGGTTCTGGCACCGGCAGGTTGCGGGTCAATTCGGCCCGGCGCAGGCGGATCTCCTCGACATCGACCGGGCGCAGTGGCTTGGGGTCGGCGGCGCGACCGAGCTTGCGGCTCTGGTTGACTGGCCGGCCTTCGCTGCGGCGACGCACCTCTTCGAGATGCGCGTCAAACCGGCCGGTGACGATCTTGTCCATCAGGTCGAGCCCGGCAAAGGCGTCGCGGGCATAGGCGACGCGCCCGGCTTGATAGGCCTTGGCGCAATCCTCCTCGACATAGCGCCGGGTCAATGCGGCACCGCCGAGCATGACCGGCAAGTCGAGCTCCTGCCGGCTCATCTCCTCGAGGTTCTCGCGCATCACCACGGTCGATTTGACGAGCAGCCCCGACATGCCGACCGCGTCGGCTTTGTGCGCCGCGGCGGCGTCGAGGATCGCACCAATCGGCTGCTTGATGCCGAGATTGACGACCCGGTAGCCGTTGTTGGTCAGGATGATGTCGACGAGGTTCTTGCCGATGTCGTGGACATCGCCGCGCACCGTCGCCAGCACGACGGTGCCTTTCTCCTGCCCCTCGACCCGCTCCATATGCGGTTCGAGCCAGCGCACCGCGGTCTTCATCGTCTCGGCGGATTGCAGCACGAACGGGAGCTGCATCTTGCCGGCGCCGAACAGATCGCCGACCGTCTTCATGCCGTCGAGCAGGATGTTGTTGATGATGTCGAGCGGCTTGTAGCTCTCCATCGCGAGATCGAGATCGGCTTCGAGGCCCTGCCGGTCGCCGTCGACGATGCGCTGCGCCAGCCGGTCCTCGAGCTTTTCCGGCCGGCCCCGCGCCACGCTCTTCTCGGCGGCACGGTCCTCGAACAGCGCGATATAGGCCTGGAGCGGGTCGTAGCCCTCACGACGGCGGTCGAAGATCAGGTCTTCGGCGACCCGCACCTCCTCCTCCGGGATCTTGTGCAACGGCATGATCCGCGAGAAATGCACGATCGCCCCGGTCAGCCCGCGCTTTAGCGCGTGGTCGAGAAAGACCGAGTTCAGCACATGGCGGGCCGGCGGGTTCAAGCCGAAGGAGATGTTCGACAGGCCGAGAATGATCTGGCATTCGGGCATCGCCCGCGAGATCTGCTCGATCGCCTCCAAGGTGTTGAGCCCGAGCCGGCGGTCGTCCTCGTTACCGGTGCAGATCGTAAAGGTCAGCGGGTCGAACAGCAGATCCGCCGGCGGCAGCCCGTGCTTGCCGCACGCGAAATCGTAAAGCCGGCGCGCCACCGCGAGCTTGTGCTCGACCTCCTTGGCCATGCCGGTCTCGTCGATCGTCAGCGCGATGACCGCCGCACCAAAGCGGCGGGCGAGCTCGAGCCGCTTGTCGGCCGCCGCCTCGCCGTCCTCGAAATTGATCGAGTTGATGATCGGCTTGCCGCCATAGAGCTTTAGTGCGGCTTCGAGCACCGGGTACTCGGTCGAGTCGATGACGAGCGGCGCGTTGACGGCGCAGCGCAGGCGGGTCACCGCCTCGGTCATGTCGGCGACCTCGTCGCGCCCGACAAAGGCGGTGCACAGATCGAGCGTGTGCGAGCCCTCCTTGACCTGCTCGCGCCCCATCTCGACGCAGCCGTCCCAATCGCCTTGCTCCTGCAGCCGGCGGAACTGGCGCGAGCCGTTGGCGTTGCAGCGCTCGCCGATCGACAGATAGGCGTTCTCCTGGAGCAACGGCACCTGTCCGTAGAGCGAGGCGACGGCGGGCGCCCACACCGGCTGGCGCGGTCGCGGCGAGGGTCGCCGGCGGTCGCGGCCGATGCGGCGCAGCATCGCATCGAGCGCGGCGATGTGGGCGGCCTCGGTGCCGCAGCAGCCGCCGATCATGTTGACCCCGTCCTCGAGCACAAAGCGCTCGAGCCACTGCGCCAGCTCGGCGGCACCAAGCGGGTAGCGGGTCTGCCCGCCGACCAGCTCCGGCAACCCGGCATTTGGCATCACCGAGATCAGCCCGGGCCAGTTCTCGCCGAGCCATTTGACGTGCTCGGCCATTTCGCGTGGGCCGGTGGCGCAGTTGAGACCGATCACCGGCACGTCCAGGGCATGGATGACCGTCGCCGCGGCGGCAATGTCGGCGCCGACGAGGAGCGTCCCGGTCGTCTCGATCGTGACCTGAACGATGATCGGGATGTCCATGCCTGCATCCGCGCGGGCCCGCTTGGCGCCGTTGACCGCGGCCTTGATCTGCAGCGGGTC
>Ga0306921_10007853_pt1 | contig 11243 bp, 9 predicted proteins | sample sta12Cox44000080_FD_203760 | JGI IMG/M metagenome (GOLD analysis project Ga0306921, IMG submission 203760) | Lab enrichment of tropical soil microbial communities from Luquillo Experimental Forest, Puerto Rico - statoxic.12C.oxic.44.000.080 (v2)... | ecosystem: Environmental > Terrestrial > Soil... | reverse complement strand
AGCGCTCGTCGGCACGGTCGGACTGGATTGGAATTTTGCCGGCATCGGCGACTTCGACAACGCGAGCAGCTTAAGCGAACTCATGCTGCGCAACGCGAGTGCCGGCTCGTTCGAGCTTTATCACGTCGCGGGCGGTGGCGTGCTGTCTGGAAGCTCGGTCGCTCCGGTCGGCAACAATTTCCAGGTCAAGGGTTTTGGCAACTTTTCAGGCTCGCCCGAGACCCAGATGATCATGCAAGACAGCACCAAGGATGCCTCTGCGGGCCAACTCGAACTCTACACGTATCAGTCCAGCACCGCCTCGCTCGCCGGCGTCAATGTCGGCAAAGTGGGCAGCAATCTGTCAATCGTCGGGTGCGCCGATCTGCTCGGCAATGGCATGACGCAGATGGTGATGCAGCAGAACAACGGGAATTTCTGGCTGTACAGCTACAATGCGGCGAGCAATTCGCTCAGTGGCACCTTGGTAGGGGCGATCGGCAGCAACTTTCATGTTGTCGGCTTCGGTCCGCTCGGCAGTGCCGGTCGGGACGAAATGCTGATGCGGGATGCCGCCGGCAATTTCGAGGTCTACCAATACAACGCCAGCTTGAATGCCTTCGCGGGAAACCCGATGGGCGCGGTCGGCGCTCCCTGGGTCGTCGACGGCATCGCCGCCAATACGACAAGCGGCGCCGCGGGCGGCTCTGGGAACCAGCTTGGGTCCACCGCTCAGCTCGTACAAGCGATGGCGGGTTTTGGCGGTAACAGCGACGCAGCTGCTAGCTTGAGTCAGGCCCCTCTCGGTGCCGAAACATCACAGATGACGTTTCTCACAACACCGCATGCATGAGGTGGTAGTCTCGAAACACCACGGGTCGATGCCGCCGCTAGGAGAAACGATACCACCGGCCTGTGTGATTGCACTGCCTATCCCACTAACGGGGATGTTTCGGTTTCACCAGCGAAACGGAAAGCATGCTTCCGTTTCACAAATCGAAGGTTGTCACGCCGGGGTGTCATCCCAAGGCCGAAGGTGAAAACGGCCGCTGTCGCGAGCGTCACGAGTGTGGCGGTCGGTGCGCGGTGTAATGCGCAGCTTGGTGGCGATCAACAGGATCATCTTTAGTCTCGGCGCGGTGCAGCGCCAACAGGCTGCTGCTACAGCGGGCGGGCACGCCGCGCGGCGAGACAGCACAAAACCTTAGGCAACTGGCTGATGTCGGTACACGGCCGCGTGCTTGTGACCGTTATTCGACGCAGAGGCTAACAGGGATTAACCGCCCCACAGTAGTAGTAACGTACAGTCGAGAAGTTTACTAAGGTTTGTATCTGCGCCCACAAACTATTAATTCTTTAGCAATACAAGGAGCACGCGATGACAGATATCGTCCCGCAGTACCGCTCGATCGACGGCTCCGGCAACAATCTCTCGCAGACGGACCTGAACGCGGCCGGCACCGACTTCACCCGCATCGGACCGGCGAACTTCACGGACGGCGTCGATGCCATGACGGGCGGCCCCAATCCGCGCACGATCAGCAATGTCGTCTTCGGCCAGGGCAACGCGGCGGTGCCCGACCCCGAAGGGCTCTCGGCCTACATGTATGCGTGGGGTCAGTTCATCGATCACGATATCGAGCTCACTAGCGACGGTACGACGCATATCGACATACCCGTGCCTCCGGGAGATCCGGTTTTTCCGGCCGGCTCGGTCATCGCGATGACCCGCGCCGTCATCGATCCGGCGACTGGGCAGAACGGCAAACCGGCGACCGCGGTCAATGCCATCACTGGTTGGCTCGACGCCTCGATGGTCTATGGTTCGAGTCAGGCCACCAGCGACTTCCTTCGCCTCCCCGACGGTCACATGAAGACGTCGGACGGCGACAATTTGCCAATCGTGAACGGCGCATTTCTCGCCGGAGACGTACGGGTGCAGGAAAACCCGTCGCTGACCGCGCTGCAGACCCTGTTCGTGCGTGAGCACAACTACCAAGTCGACCTGTTGCACCAGGAGCATCCGACCTGGAGCGGCGACGAGCTCTACGAGCAGGCCCGGGCAATTGTCACGGCGGAAATCGAGAACATTACCTATTCGGAATTCCTGCCGCACCTGCTCGGCCCGAACGCGATTGAGCCCTATCACGGCTACGATCCGACGGTGGACCCGCGTATCACCGAGCAATTCGCCGGCGCAGCCTTCCGCTTTGGCCATTCCATCGTGTCGGACGAGACAGCGCGCCTCACCGAGCAAGGCGCGGTCAACGGCCCGACGCTGGAGCTCAAGGACACGTTCTTTCTGTCGCCGACGGATTTCACCGCGGACAGCGGCGCCGACGGATTCCTGCGCGAACTCGGATCTGATTCGTCGCAGGCGCTGGACGCGCGCATCGTCGACGGCCTGCGCAACTTTCTGTCCGACCCCCCGGACGGGCAAGACCTGGCGGCGATCGATATCCAGCGCGGCCGCGATCTCGGCCTCGGCACGCTCAACCAGACGCGCGTGGCGCTCGGCCTTATGCCGTATACCAGCTTCAACCAGATCACGAGCGACCCAGGAACGTTGCAGGCGCTCAGGCAGGCTTATGGCAGCGTCGGTAACGTCGACCTGTTTACCGGCGGCCTCGCCGAGAACCATCTCCCCGGAGCCATGGTGGGACAAACGTTCGAAGCCATCATTGCTACGCAGTTCGAGAACCTGCGCGACGGCGACCGGCTGTGGTTTCAGAATCAGGGTTTTGACCCGCAGACGCTCGCTCAGATTGAGCAGACGACGCTGGCCGACATCATCGAGCGTGACACCAATACCCAGCACATCCAGGACGACGTGTTTGTAACTTACGACCGGCACAGCGGGACCGCTGGCGGCGTCCCGTCGACGAATCCCGATGCGCCCCAGCTCGTCATCGGCTCGGCCGGGCCCGATACGCTCACTGGCGGCCCGCAAGGCGACATCCTCGTCGCCGGCACCGGTCAACAGACGATGACTGGCGGAGGCGGCGCCGACAAATTCGTCTTCGACCAGGTGGGCCCGACCAACGCAACAATTACCGACTTCCTGCCTGGCACCGACAAGATCGAACTCGATGGCCTGCAGAGCTCTACCGCGGCGGGTGTTAACGAGGTTAATGGCAATACCGTAATCCAGGTCGGCGACGATCAGATCACGCTCGCGGGAGTTACGCCAAATCAACTGAGCCCCGATGATTTCATCACGGTATTCGCTCCCACCGTGCCGCCGTCTGGGCCGAACCCGTCGCCACCCGCCGGCACCACCGCCGCCATGATCTTACGTCACGGCGCCGACGGGAAGTACGAGATCTATGACATCGGCAACAACTCGGTTTTGGCAGCCTACCAGTTAGGTCAAGTCGGAACGGATTGGGCGTTTGTCACGCTCGGCGACTTCAACGGCACCGACACCACCGACATGTTGTTGCGCAACACCAGCACTGGCGCATTCGAGGTCTACGACATCAGTAATAACAACATCACCAATGCCGCGTCGTTGGGCACGGTCGGCTTGAATTGGCAGGTCGCTGGCTTCGCCGATTTCAACGGCGATGGCATGACCGACATGATGTTACGCAATTCCAATACCGGCGCCTTCGAGATCTATAACATCAGCGACAACATGATCATCAACGCCACCGCGTCGGGCACGGTCGGCTTGAATTGGCAGGTTGGAGGCTTCGGCAATTTCAGTAGCATTCCCGGCGAAACCGACATGATTATGCGCAACACCAGCACGGGCGGATTGGAGGTCTACTTCAACAACAATCAAAGCATCGCTGCCGCCTTCATGGGGACGGTCGGGCTGGAGTGGCAGATCATCGGCTTCGGCAACTTCAGTAGCATCCCCGGCGAAACCGATATGATCATGCGCAACAGCAGGACCGGCGGGCTGGAGGTCTATGACATCAGCAACAATCAAGTCACCGGCGCGGCCTTCATCGGCACGGTCGGGTTGGATTGGCTGTTCGCGGGCATCGCTCCAGTTCACGGCCCAGGTGCGTCCGATGTCGTGTTGCGCAACGTCAATACCGGCGCGTTCGAAGTCTACGACATCGCCAACAATCAACTGAGTGGAGCCGCCGCGTTGGGCGCGGTCGGCTTGGATTGGCAGACGGGGAGCTTTGCGACCGATCCGCCGAGTGCATCCATGGGTGCCTCGGACGCTTCAACTTCTCAGCTCGTACAAGCGATGGCGAGTTTTGGCGGCGGCAGCGGTGCAGCCGATAGCCTCAACGCTGCCGTCGTAGGCGCCGACACGTCACAGCAGACGTTTCTGACGGCACCGCATGCATGAGGTGGCGGAAGTAATTCGACGTCACATTTACGAGACGATGGCGGAGACTGAACCTCGGCTTCGCGCTGCTACGCAGCGCGCATCGGCGGCGCCAAGATAAAATGAGGATCGAAAACGTCTGAGCGGCGGCGGATCGAATAAGGAGTCCTGCGACAGATCGCGAACACAGTGCCTGGCACGATTAGCGGGATTGTCACATTTTCTAAGCCAATCCCGCAAAGCGCCTTCAGTATGGCCTTCAACTTCAAATATCCGGCAATTCTGCCGAACGATGCATACTGCCGCTCGCTTTGCGAATAGACTTGCTCGAATCCGGCATGGGCCAGGCATTGGCGCATCGTTCGTCGCGAGAAAATGACGAGCGAGGCATGGTTGTATTCGAAATGGTGGCTACCTAAAATCTTGCCCGGCAGGCTGTCGATATCGAAATGATTCATGACGAAAATGCCTTCGGGTTTTAAAGCTTCGCGAATATTCATAAGCGCTTGAATGGGGTCCCGCCAGCGAGCGATGCCGCCGAAACTGCAAATCACGTCATAGTGCGAACGTGGCATCGCGAATTCCTCAACATATCCCACGTCAACACTTAAATCGTATCGCTTCCGCGCGAAAACCGCGAACCTCGAGGACAAATCAAGTCCGCGGACGCGGAAACCGAACGATCGTGCGGCAGCCAGGAACGAACCAGTGGCTGATCCAATTTCCAACAATTCGCCTGGGGGGCTCTTGAATCGTCCTATTCGCTCCAATCTCAGCTTGGCCGTTACGGCGTAGCTTTTGTCCCAATCGAAATAGTCCGGATAGCCCAAGAGTTCATCAAGATTGTCGCCATTCGGATCCTGGATGAACGTTTCAGAAGAGAAATAGCTCGAGAGCGCTTCTCTTTCCAGTCGGGAAGTTTGGTAGATCAAGCCGCAATCAAGGCAACGCGAGAATTCCAGCGGAAGGGACTGGACGGTCCGTCGCACGGTCGCCTCGGCTGCGTCGCTTAAACAGCCAGGACAGGCGCCCACTTTTTCGAAAGTCCAGCCCCGTGAAACTTCTGTGGGCGCTATAAGCGAAGCGGTCAAAGCTAGTGCCTTAACTGGTGAGCTGTTTTGGTCGATGCGGGTCATCAGATTAAACTGATTCGCCGGATAAACTCCCAGGTTCAGATGATTGGTCGCAATTTTCCACAATTTCCACTGCCGGATGCGCTGTGGACAAACGGCGGGCTCGATCTCACCACCGAATTTGTTATGAACCGATTTTATTAGGTCTACAGCAATTCATTTAAGGTCCAAACTTAGTTCGCCCAACGGAAGGCGTTCTTCGTCGGGAGGGAATTAGCCAAATGGACGTGAGAAAACGACGGTGATCCGGTTGCGAGCCCGTCTGCATTTTCGGAGCAGCGCTCCAATGCGTAACGCCTCAGTTCGCCGCAGCCGTGGCCGACTTAGGTTTGGCGTAAAACGACGCGAGGGTACCCCATGCCAGCGCGAGCAGATACGCGCTCAAAACCGCAAAGATCACAGTCTTGGCAAGCTGAGCCACGACCAGCCCGGTCACACCAAACCAATAGGTCAGCAGCGTCTCGTTCATGGCCGGCAGCATGACGAGGATGACGGCGCGGGCGCAAGGAAACGGCCGTTGCTGCAGAAATGGAATGCAAAAGATGAAGAAGATGAGGCGGTAGTCCCAGTTGGACGAGAGGATGAATGTGCCAACATAGATTGCGGCGCCGACGAGCATGAGGTCGAAGGCGAGATCCTGCTTCTGTTGTACCGCATCTGATCTGCTGAAAGAGTATGCTAGACTGAGTGTCGCCAGCCCGGTCGCGGTGAGCAACACCACTAACTGCCAAAAGCGCCAGCCGAAGCGCGTCAAACAAGCGTGGATGCTGGGGATGCCATACGAAATAAGGCAACTGGTGGGCGTATTCGAACGAATGGCAGCCAGTTGACCCCAGAGATAGGCGAAGATCGCGACAGCCGCCGCCAACGACGCCGCGAAGAGCAAAAACTGCCGCCTGATGAACATGGCGCTGAGCGCGAGCACGGGATAGAGCTTCAACAGCGTAGCCAGCAGGAGCGGTATCGGCGACCAGCGTCTAGGAATCCATAGGGTGGTGCAGAACAGCAGGCAGAAGACCGCAAGATCGATATTGCCACGCTCCATGCCAAGCAGCGTCGAGGTCGAGACCAGCGATGCGAGCAGTCCAAACGACGGGTAGAGAAATATCAGGACGGCGCAGAGACCGATAAAGCAGAGCACCAATGCCGCACAGATCGCGATAAACCACCGTTCGTTGGTGAAATTTAGCGCTTTGCCGATTGCAATCCACAGCATCGGATAATTGAAGCGACGTCGCCACGGATCGCCCACGTTGGCAATGCGCGGGTCGTAGCCGTGTTCGACCGAGCGGACGGCGCCTTGGATCACGCGCATGTCGGCGAAGGCGGATACATGGACGGCACATAGACCGACGACCAAGTGCGTACCCAGCCGAAATAGACCACGCAGCCGGCGAGCGTGACGGTGACCGCGACGTAGAGAAAAAAAGGCGCCCGACGTTGCACCACGTGCCCCATGTTCTTTTGTAAGGCTTCTATTAGCCCCTCCTAAGACGATGAAAAACCGGCCCCCCGTCGGTCCCAGTTCGTAAACTCGAACCTGAGGGCCTTACGATCTGTCGCTGACGGCGAGGGTAACTCTCCGCGCTCCCTCTCCAAGCCTCAAATTGCCGCCTAAATCCAGATGTTGCGGCGAATTCCGCCTTTAAAATTAGGCTCAGCCTGACCGATCGTAGTGACAGGTTATATTATTTGCGTTTTCCGTGTTGGTGCGCCCTACGCAGGCGCACACCAGGACCGCCGCCATTCCCATCGATGAATTCGACGCCGGCCGCTTCAAGCGCGCGCCGAACAGCCAAATCGTTGGCCGCCGTCATTGAAGTCTCGTCTTCGGTTAGCTCCGCCCGGCGGATGGTAGCAACGCTCAGGAGCGATTGCCGGGCGAGATCTTCGGCACTCCAGCGGAGAAGAGAGCGGGCAGCCCTAATTTGGGCGCTGGTGAGTGGCTTGCCCATCTTGACACATATGATCGCTTATGCTATTATTCATAGCATATTAGATGCTACGCGACATAAGTCGCGCTCTGTAGCAAACGCCATTTTCAATCATGGAGGAAGGCATGAAATCGTCAGTGTGGACAAAGTCGTATGGGGGTCGGCGCTACTTCCTTGGCGGCTCGGACGCCCGGATCATTATGGGGAGCGACGAGGCCGCCCTTGTCCGCCTATGGCGGGAAAAGAGGGGTGAAGCCGAGCCGGAGGACCTGTCCGGCAACCTCATCGTGCAGCTTGGTTCCGCGACCGAGGAGCTCAACCGCTCCTGGTACGAGCGCAACACCGGTCGGCGGGTCCGCGACGTGCAGCGCCGGGTCAGGCATTCGGCAATTGCGTGGATGGTGGCCACCCTCGACGGAATCGTGGAGGGCACGGAGGCGGTGTTCGAGTCCAAGTTTATGCTGCCGTGGTCCTTCTCGGAAGAAGCCGCCGCCGAAAAATACATGCCGCAGCTCCAACACAACATGTGGGTCACCCACCTGCGTACATCGGTGCTCTCCATCATCACCGGTGGCGGCAAATGGGTGGAGATCGCAATTCCCATGGATCCACTTTATCTCAGCGTCCTCGTGTCGGCGGAAAAGAAATTCTGGCGCTGCGTGCAATCGGGCGAAACGCCCCGCCTGATCAACGCCGAGCCGCCGCGCCCGCGTATCGAGGCGGTCCGCATCGTCGATATGAGCGCGTCGAACTCCTGGGCGGAGTTCGCCGCGCTCTTCCGCAAGACCCGGGAGGCCTTTCTCGACCACGAACGGGCCAAAAGCGAGCTCAAAGCCTTGATGCCCGAGGATGCCAAGGAGGCCATTGGGCACGGGGTGAAAGCAAAGCGCTCGAAATCGGGGGCTGTAAGCTTTGACACGCTGGAGATCGAGGCCACCCATGCCCCGGTCCAGTGAAACGGTCGCGGCGCTAGCTTCGGCCTTGGCCAAGGCCCAGGCCGAACTGGTCAATCCGGAAAAGTCGCTCACGGCTATGATCCGCACCGGCCGAGCAGGGGAAGGCGAGCGCAGCTTCCGCTATGCGCCGCTCTCCAGTGGGCTCGACATCGTGCGCAAGACGCTAGGCCAGCACGAGATTGCCACTATCCAGACGACAGCCGTCGACCAAGCGGTCGGCATCGTCAATTTGACCACTATGTTGGCCCACGCCTCCGGCGAGTGGATTGCCTCGGACTGGCCGGTCTGCGCAATCGCCGACATGGCAACCCCCCAGCGCATGGGCGCGGCGCTAACCTATGCCCGCCGCTACGCCTTGTTCACGCTCGTTGGCATCGCTGGCGAGGACGATCTTGATGCCCCAGATCTCTGTGAAGGACCACCTTCATTGTTGCCTTCGGCGGTTGACCGCTCGTTCAAGCCGAAAGGAACACCTGGCAATGGACATGGCCGTGGTGGCCGGAAGAGCGAATCCATCACCCTCGATCCTGAGCAATCGGCCGCTCTGCGCGAAAAGCTGCTAGCACAGGTGGGCAACATCACCTCGGCGGATCTCGCCGCGGCTTGGGCCCGTGAGGCGCTCACGGCCAAGAACAGTCTCACCACAGCCGATGCCAAGCTCGTGGAGGACGCTTTTGAGCGCAGGCTATCCGAGCTTCCATCATCTGATGCGGCTGCGCCCTCGAACGATGAGTCTTCGGTGTCTCAGAGTGCCCGACCGCAGGGGACTGCCCCCGCCGAAGGCACCGCCCCGGATCAAGCGCAAGGCATCGACAAAAGCATCCTCACGGTTGCTGCCCCACGGCGCTATCGCAACCGGGAGCACCTGCGCTATGTCGCCCAGCAGGCGTGTCTCGTGTGCGGCCGCAAGCCCTCCGACCCCCACCATCTCGGGTTCACGCAGCCCCGTGCCCTCGGCCGCAAGGTCAGTGATGAGTTCGCCGTCCCGCTCTGTCGAGGGCATCACCGGGCGGCACATCGCTCACATGACGAGCGCGCGTGGTGGCGGCAAGCCGGCATTGACCCGATCAAAGTTGCCCGCAGGCTCTGGAAAGAGACGCACGGAATGGGCCAGAGAAGGCCTAAAGGACCGGCTCCCCCGCACGACGCTGCCGCAACCTCGGAGCCATGTCCACAGAGCGAGCACGTCAGCGCCACCGCAAAGCGCTCACCAGGTCTTCCCGGCTAGGCGCTGGATGCTCGAGGACCGTGATGTTGTGGATGCCTAACGAACCCACCGACGAGGTGTCTCGGATCCCGGTCTCTGCCCGCCTTGCGAATTGCCACGCTGCCAGCAGTAAGGTGCACGAGCCCACCCGCATTCCAGGTACGAGGAGATCGCGCGCCCGGTGTGTTTTTGCGAGGGGAGCCGAAAGAGTGGCGTAGGCGAGGATGTTGGTATCAAAGCGACCATCATCGCGCGTGCATTATCCTCGCGCGTGAAAGCTCGTACGGCCGCGCCCCAGGGTAGCCCTTGTGCCATCACACATCGATGGCTGCTTGCCTTCCGCTGTCAGCCGGGACGGCTGATAAGGCGACAATAAAAGCCACGTGTTTGCTCCCTCGTGGTCAGGATTTCATCGCCCCGCTCCAACGCGAAGCAATTGGAGAACTTGTGCTTGGCTCGACCCCCAGAGCGCCTGCTCTTGCGTCTCGGTTCGGAGCCTCACCTTGCGTTTTCACGAGCATGATGGTAGATAGGTATATAGTGGTCGGTAGAAAGGTAGAAACATGGGACTGAATATCAAGAATCGCGAGGCCCACCTGATGGCAGAGGAACTGGCAAAGTTGACCGGCGAGAGCATGACAACCGCGGTCACGATTGCCCTTCGCGAGCGGTTGGCTCGCGTTCGTCAACAGCAGGGCCTCAGCCTCGCCGATCGACTTCTGGCGATCGGCAGGGACTGCGCGGCGCGCCTCAAGGAGCCGTTCCGTTCCGCCGATCATGGCGACCTCCTTTATGACGAGCGCGGATTACCTCGATGATCGTCCATACGTCCGCGCTAATCGCTATCCTGCGCGACGAGCCCGAAGCGTTATCCTGCGCGCAAGCGATCGAGAACAGCAGCGTCCGCCGTGTGTCAGCCGCTAATTTCGTGGAAGCCGCGGTCATCATAGACGCGAGCCGTGACCCCGTCGCCAGCCGGCGGTTCGACGACTTGATTAAAGAGGCGCAAATCATCATTGAGCCCGTAACCGAATCCCAGGCTCGAATTGCACGGGAGGCCTATCGCGATTTCGGCAAAGGCAGCAGCCATCCTGCCAAACTGAACTTCGGCGATTGCTTTGCCTATGCGCTCGCAAAGTTCACGGGTGAACCGTTGCTGTTCAAAGGCGACGATTTCGCGCACACCGACATCAAACGGCAACCCATTAAGCGCGCTGTTGCGTCAGACCTCCGCACGAAGCCGTGAAGGTGTCGCGGCAAAGAACGACGACGGGAGCTACAGAGGCGCGCCGGTCTGCGGCAGCAAGATGTGTTCATCAAAGACGGCGAGTCGAGGATGTTGGTATCAAAGCTGACCATCATCGCTCGTGCATTTCATCGCGCGTGAAGGCTCGTACGTCCGTTCCCCAGGATAGACCTTGTGCCATCACCTTGATTGCATGCTCGATGGCCGCCTGCCGTTCCGGTGTCAGCCGCGGCGGGCGATAGGGGGACAATAACGCCACGGGCTTGCTCCGTTTCGTGATCAGGATTTCCTCCCCGCGCTCCACCCACGACAGCAATTTGGAGAAGTCGTGATTGGCTTGACGCGCACTGACCTTTTTCATGGCCCTACCTCAAAATGTCTACGGAGTTGTACGGCGTCGAGGCGAGAAACTCTCACTGGGCCTCATCATCAAGGATCTGCAGCTAGAGCATGTTCCGCCCCAATTGAATCAGGGGGATTCTCGTGGGGCCGAGGAT
>Ga0306921_10007851_pt1 | contig 11244 bp, 8 predicted proteins | sample sta12Cox44000080_FD_203760 | JGI IMG/M metagenome (GOLD analysis project Ga0306921, IMG submission 203760) | Lab enrichment of tropical soil microbial communities from Luquillo Experimental Forest, Puerto Rico - statoxic.12C.oxic.44.000.080 (v2)... | ecosystem: Environmental > Terrestrial > Soil... | reverse complement strand
GTGCGCGCGGATTATGGCGGGCGCCGTCCGGCGCGGCAACGTCCACCACATCAAGGCGGCAATGCTGCTCGCCGACTTGCGTGGTTTCAGCCGACTGACAGATGAGCTTCCGGAGCAAAGAATCATCGAACTCCTAAATAGCTTTTTCGATCTGGTCGTCCCTGGCGTCATCGGCAGCGAAGGTGACGTCCTGAAGTATATCGGTGATGCGGTTATCGCGATCTTTCCAGTCACCGGCGATGATCCGGCGCCGGCCTGTGAGTCGGCCCTGGCCGCAGCGCAGGCAGCGCTGGCGGCGCTCCAGGCTTCACCGCCCGAGGTCCAGCAGCATATTTCCATCGATATTGCCCTGCACTATGGGGATGCCGCATACGGGAATATTGGCTCTGGCAATCGCCTCGACTTCACCGCCATCGGGCGCGACATTAACATCCTCAGCCGGCTGGAACTCCTCTGTAAGGATGTTGGCCGGCCACTGCTCATGACTGGTGCTTTTGCCGCCGAAGTTGCGGCACCGGTCTTTGAAATCGGCCATTTCGAATTGCGCGGCTTTCGTCGGCATCAATCCTTGTACGGGTTGTGCCAAGACGGCGAGGTGCCTGCTGCGCCCAGTTGGACGGATGGCGCGTAGCAGGCTGTCCGGACTGTTGAAGTAAACTTTTGCCTTAGCCGACTAGCGCCACGGTCTGCGGTGGCCAGTCGGCGTGATTGCGGGCGACCAGCTCCGGCGCTGTTTATACAAGGAGAACCAAAATGCCTCGACCGCATCAACCAGACGAGTCGACCTTCAGGGCGATCCTGCCGGAAGACATCCATTGGCAACCTTTCCCCGCGTTTCCGCCTGCGGCACGTTTGGCCGTCATGGTTGGCGATCCCTCCGAGCCCGGTCCTTACGTGATCAGGGTAATGTTGCCCAGTGGTACAAAGCTAATGCCACACAAGCACCCGGAGGACCGTATCTACACGGTCATGTCGGGTGTGTTCTATATCGGGCTAGGCAAGGAGTTTGACGGTGACAAGGTGAAGGCTTATCCACCAGGCAGTGTCATCGTTCTGCCCAGCGAAACCTGGCACTTCCATTGGGCTAAGGCCGGAGAATATGTAACGCAGGTCACGGCGATAGGCCCGCTCGGCCTTGATTATCACGACCCCCACGACGATCCCCGCCTGCAGAAGAAGTCATGACCGGACACATGCTGTATTTTGCCTAAGCGCAGGAGCGCACAGAAATCCGCGCGGGGCGGCGCCGCAGGAGGCGTAACCTGCCTATGTACGATAGAACGGCTTGTCGCCCGCGACAGTCACGCGCAGCCCGTACCGGCGGCGCGGAAAATAATCGAAAAGCGCGTGATGCTGCGTTGAGCGATTGTCCCAGAACGCTACCGAATTCGTTTCCCAGCGGAAGCGGCACATGAACTCCGGCGTTTCGCAATGCCGATACAGCATCTCCAACATCGCTTCGCTCTCATGCGGCTTGAGCTGCGTGATGCGCGTTGTGAATCCTCGGTTGACGTACAGCGCCTTGCGTCCAGTCACCGGATGGGTGCGCACGACCGGATGTACTGAGCGCGGAAAACTGATGTCGGTTCGATCAACTGCCTTAACACGATAGCGGTGCGCCTTGGCGCTGTCGTGGATTGCAGTCATGCCTTCGAGCAGACGCTGCAGCGATGGCGACAGCGCCTCGAATGCCGCGTACATATTGGCGAACATGGTGTCGCCGCCACCATCCGGCGGCACCGTATGCAGATGCAGGATCGAACCCATCGGCGGCTCCTCGTCGCAAGAGACATCGCTGTGCCATTCCTCTCCGGCGACGTGCTTGGAGTTTTCGTCGGCCTTGATCACCAGGATCTCGGGATGGCCGGCAATTTCCTGCGGTGCGTTCGGATGCACATGCAACTTGCCGAAGCGCCGGCCAAAGGCCTTGTGCTGCTCAACGCTCATGTCCTGGTCACGGAAGAAGATCACCAGGTTCTCCATCAGCGCGTCATGCACCTCCTTGAATTGCTGGTTACCAAGGTCCTTTGAAAGATCGACGCCGTGAATCTCCGCGCCGATCACCGGGTTCAGCTTGCGCACTTCGATCGTCTGGTATGGCATTCGGTTCTCCCGTTGTTTCGGCTGGGCATTTTCAAATGCTGAAGCGCAGCAGCAACAGCACGAGCAGCATCAGGAAAAGGGTCTCGGCGAACATGAGCGCGATCGGCTTTATGCCGATGGTTGCCAGCTCGCGCAGCCGCGTTTTTGTACCGAGCGCGGCCACCGCAGCGACAAGGCACCATTGCGACACGTCCGAGCCCAACGCGACCATGCTGCTCGGGATGAGATTGAAGCTGTGCAGCAGCACGAGGCCGGCAAACGCGACCACGAAGCCCGGCAGTAGAGGCGGCCGCTTCGCTCCCGGCTCGGCTCCGGTATACCGGTAGCTGATCACCGTGATGGCGATGACCGGCATCAGCATGGCGACGCGCAACAGCTTGACAAAGGTCGCAACGTCGCCGGTTTCAGGCGAAATGCTGTAGCCGGCCCCGACCACCTGCGCGACGTCATGGATAGTTGCTCCGAGAAACACACCGGCTTGCTTCGCATCGAGTCCGATCACATGCACCAGCATCGGATAGGCGATCATTGCAAGCGATGACAGCGCCGACACGCCAAGCACGGTGAACAGGGTGGCGCGCTCCTTTAGCGGGTGATTGGGCAACGCCACGGCAATTGCAAGCGCGGCGGAGGCCCCGCAAATTGCGGTCGCGCCTCCGCTCAACAGCCCGAAGCCGGTTCTGAAACCGAGCAGGCGCGCCGCAACAATCGCGGTCCCGATGGTTATTGCGACCGAAAGTAGAACCAGAGCGACCGGCTGCCCAGTGCGGCGATCTGCACCAGCGTGATCCGTAATCCCAGCAGCGCCACACCGCAGCGCAACACCGTGCGCACCGTGAACTCGATCCCCGGCACGCAGACCCCTTCGGAAGAGAGAAAGTTCATGGCCATGCCGAGCAGCAATGCCAGGAGCATCACCGGGGCGCCGTAATGCTGCGAGAGGAACGCGGCGGCTACAGCCAGAACACCGCTGGCGATAAGACCGGGCGCCAACGTGCGGCCCCTCGTCAGCCAGCTTTCGCCTTCGCAAGAGAGCGCGATGGAACGGGCGTTCATGCGAAGGCTCCCTGGGGGCTGCGCGCCGGCGCGAGCTCATGACGGTGTTGCCGGTCCGCTTGATATCCTTTCCTCGCCATCAGGAATGCGGTCGCGGCGAGAGTGCAGGCCAGCGGAGTCAGCGCGAGCGCGTCAGTCAGCCCGATCGCATCGGACAACAGGCCTCCGACGAAAGGCCCAACGGCAAGACCAAACAGGTTCTGAAACAGCGACAGAATGGATGCACCGGTCGAGCGCACACCCGGGTGGATCACATCCAACACGATTGCCGCCGCGGGACCAACAGTGCAGGTCCCCAGAAAACCGCCCAACAGGATCGCGCTGAACTGACCGGTCTGGCTAAGTTCGATGCCGATGTGCCTGGCGCCGAATGCAAACATCAGCGTCACCATCGATAACAGGCTCAGAATGGCCACCGCGACGAACTTGCCGCCGGCCTTGCGGAGACCCGCGCGATCGACCACAAATCCGAGTAGAAGGCTGCCGAGCGCGCCGGCAAGCACGACCAGCGCCGCCTGGATACCGGCCTTGTCCGGCGCAACGCCGTAGGTACGATTGAGAAAGCTCGGCAACCAGGACCAGAGCGCCGACACGGTGATCAGTTCCGCGGCGGCCCCGATGCAAATCCAGCGCACTGTCCAGGAGCGGAAGATCGAGCCGAACAGCTGGCGCTTGGTGGGGGCCGCCCCGGAGGTCGCTGACCTTACTTCGATTGTCTTGTAATCGCGTACAAAGAGATAGAGCAGCGCGATGATGAGGCCAGGAACGCCGACGACACCGAAGGCCGCCTGCCAGCCGAACCTTGACGCGATCACGCCACCGAGCACGACGCCAAGCACCGACCCTGCCGACGCCGAGGCAAAGAAGCCGCCGAGCAGGCCTGCCCGCATGCGCTGTGGAAAATGCGCTGCGACCATTGCGGCCCCGACCGATCCATAGCCCGCCTCGCCTAGGCCCACCACGGCGCGAGCGGCGAGAAGTTGCGTATAGTTCTGCGAGAACATGCAGGAGATGCAGGCGATGCTCCAGACCACCGCCATTACGACGACGCTTTTGACCCGGCTGATGCGGTCGGCAATCCAAGCCACCGGGATGCCGAATACCGCGACCGTGATCGAAATCACCGAAACCAGCAGGCCAAGCTCCTTGTCGGAGAGGTTCCATTCCGCCTTCAGGAAGGGAAACATCGAAACGATGACCTGGCGGTCGACATAGTCAAAGATCATAAGCGCGATGGTCATGCCATAGGCAAACCAGGCCGCGCTACGCCCGAACAGAAAGGTATCCCTCGTATTTGCGACAGGCAGGTCCATGACGTTTCCTCTGGTGTAAGCGATTGAATGAAATCCTAGCGCGCTCGACGCAGTCGTTGTGATCGTCCGTACGCCCGGATTCAGTCGGGCCGTGACCAACACGGTTCGCACGCGCGGCAGCCGCGAGGCCAACAGTGTCCGCCAGTGCTGGGGGACATGGCCCCCAACCCAGACACGATCAAAACTGCGACCTCGCGGGTCATTGGCTACTCCGCAGCCTGGAGGAACGCGCGACTGCTGTTGCGGTTGGGCGCAAAGCCGTTCTTGGCGAGCGTCTCCTCGATGCTGTTGTAGAAGGTGCCGATCTTGAGGACCTTGCGTGCTTCGTTGCCGGTCGCGATCTCGCGACCGAACTCGCGCGACAATCGCACCAGCTGCTCGATCTGCTTCACGGTGCCCATTTTGGACTTGCGGTCCTGGGTCCAGAGGTTGTCCTCAATGCCGCAGCGCACGTGCAGGCCTAAGGCGATCGCCATCATGTTGACGGGCAGGACGTTGCGCATTGAGCTTTCGAGCGTCAGCATGGCGCCATCCGGCGTCGCACGCAGGAAGTTGGCGAGGTTGTAGATATTCGGCGCGTCCATGCCGCCGCCGATCGCAACCCAGTTCATCACCAAGGGCCCCTTGTAGACGCCGCGACGGATCATCCGTTCGACGGTTTCGAAGCTGTTGATGTTGTAGAACTGGAACGCGCTCTGGATGCCCTTGGCACTGAGACGCCTGACATGCTCCTCAGCCCAAGTCGGTCCCGCTGGCACGATCATTTCGCGGAATGCCTGGGTCATAGCCGGCTCGGCCAACGAAGTCCCGGCATAGTCGGCTGGCTCCATCTGCTCGAGGATGTTCATTTGCGCGGTGTTGACGGTGACGGTGACCTGGTCCGGCGCGGGCGTCAGCTCAGCGAGCATATGGCGCGTGTCGTCGGACAGCCACTTGGCCGCATCGCCCTCGTTCTCGGGTGCGAAAGAGATCGACCCGCCAACCTGCAGGATCATGTCGGGCACAGCCACGCGCAGCCGCGCCAATAGCTCGTTGAATTTCGACAAGCGCTTGGAGCCCTTGCCGTCTGCCTCGCGAACATGGACATGCAGTACGGTGGCGCCTGCGTTATAGCAGTCGACCGCCTTCTGGACCTGCTCGTCCATGGTCACAGCGATCTCGCCGGGGAAATCCGAAGGCAGCCACTCGGGTCCATAGGGAGCGGCGGTGATTACGAGTTTGTTCTGGTTTTCGGGAAAAAGTGCGCCATCGAGGAAGTTCATCGTCTCGTCCTTTCGCTGGATAATCGGTAGCCATGCGCATTCCGAACCCGGGTTCGTGTGTTTTCCGGGTCTGGCGTTGGCGCTTCTGGCTTGCAACGATCAACTAGCGGAAGCGGACGGGACGCGTTTGACCGATTGGGACAGCCGGTTTAACATATTGGGACAGCGGGCAAGTTCCGGTGATCCATCCCTTGCGCGAAACTGGCCTGGGGCGCACAGATGCCACGTCTGATCCGCAGCGCGGTCCTGAGCAATTACGTCGAGGTGGCGCGGTCGGTCGGCCTCGACCCTTATCGCATGATCACCGAATTCCGACTTCCTCCCGCAGCGCTGAACGATCCTGAGGTCAGGGTGGCGACAGGCTCGGTCGGCCGGCTGCTCGAGGAATCGGCCGCGCGCTCGGGCAAGCTCGATTTCGGCCTTCGCCTTGCCGACAAGCGCACTGTCGCAAATCTTGGTGCCCTCGCGCTGCTCGTGCGCGAACAGCCGACGATCCGGAAGGCGCTCGACGTGATGGTCGGATATATGTTCCTGCACGGCGAAGCGCTCCTGTTGAACATGAAGGAACATGATGGCGAGGTGAAGTTAAGCCTCGCTTTCGACGTCAGCCGGCCCGTCCCGATCCGACAGGGTGTGGAATTGGGTATCGGCTTTCTGCATCGCAGCCTGCAGCAGTTGTTTCGCGAGGGCTGGAAACCGCAAAAGGTCTGCTTCACGCATGCCGGGCCGGCGAAGAAGGATGCCTATCGAAAATTCTTTGGCACCGACGTCCTCTTCAATCAGGACTTCAACGGGATCGTCTGTCGCTCGCGTGACCTCGACGCGGACGTGCCGGCGGCAGATGCGAAAATGGCGCGGTATGTACAGCAATATCTCGACACGATCGCTGCGCGACGCAATACAACGATGACGGCCAGGGTCCGCGAATGCATTTATACCATGCTGCCGTCAGGCTTGTGCTCGGCGGATAAGGTTGCTGCCCGGCTTGGCGTCGACCGCCGCACCGTGCATCGGTACCTCGCGCGCGAAGGCCAGACCTTCTCCTCGGTGATGGATTCGGTGCGTGCCGAACTCGTAACCCGTTATATTGAAAACCGCGACCGTCCACTGGCCTCAGTCTCGGAATTGCTCGGCTTCTCCGCGCTGAGTGCGTTTTCACGCTGGTTCAAGAACCAGTTCGGCTGCAATGTGACGGACTGGCGCGCCGGGAAACAGGGACCTCTCCGGGCCAATGCGGCGCCAAATGCGGCAGCGGGATAAACGAGTGCACAACGGCGCGCCCCCTGTCCCAAAAAGCTAAATCGTCTGTCCCATCCAGTCAAACACGCAAGCCAGCCCATTGTTATCTTTCTCCGCATATCGGGCGAACTGGCGCCCTCTTTTCGGAGACGACAGATGTGGAAGGGTCTTACGTCGGATTGGTCTATCGAACCCTGCTGGCGGAAGCCGGCGCTGCGTCCGAACCGCGCAGAAATGTCGCCTGCGGCCTTCTTCGGCCTAGTCGGGATCTGGAGCGGAATGCTGCTGAGCATGCTGTGTGTCGCGATCCTTGTCCGTGTTTTCGGTTAGGAGGACAGCGTGATCGTTTGTTCCTGCAACGTCCTCAGCGACGCCCAACTGCGATCGGCCATTGCAAGCGAGACGTCTCGTTTGCGCGTGAGCCGCGTCTATGCCGCGCTCGGCTGCACGGCACAATGCGGCCGCTGTGCCCAGACCCTCAGAGTTCTTCTTGAGGAAACCGATCGACGCGGGCCCTGAAGGGAAGTCAAGCACCTTATTTGCTGTGACGCCCAAGGTAGCTGTTGGAGTACAGCTCGGCGTCGGTTCATTGCAATCCGATGTCTGTTTTTGGCCCAAAGCGGACCAGCGTGACGAACCCTTTGATGTCCAGTTCTGGGGGTAAAGCGGACTCGGAAAGGGCCTGCTCTGTGCATTTGCGGGATCTTCCGTGGAAGGCACAGGCGTGCGGCCCGCCGCGCCTCCGCTTCGGTCGGATTTTCGCATCGCCTTCACGGTTCACAAATCGATGACGACGTCACCGATCGGTTGTGAGCAGCAGACGAGAAGGTTGCCGTCGGCAGGCTTCTCGAGTGGCTGCGGTTCATAGGCGACCGAGCCCGAAACCAAACCGCTCTCACAATTGTGACAAACACCGGTCCGGCACGACCAACGGACCGGGACGTCGCACGCTTCGGCAAGCTCCAAAATGCTTTGGTAAGCTGACGCGTTCCAGTGCGCGGCGATGCCACTTCGCGCGAAGGATACCAGCAGACCAGTGTTGGCGTCGTCTCTGGGCCGATGTGGAGCTCGCGTCGCTGCGCCGACGACACCGGGAGTCATCGACTCGCTACCGTTGAAGATTTCGACATGAATCTGCTCCGGCGCGACGTCCAAGGCAGCGAGGGCCTCTTTCATGTCTGCCATAAAGCGAGTTGGCCCGCAGAGGTAGACATCCGCCCCTCGCGGGATGCCGATTTCGTCGAAGGTTGATCGCGACAGGTGACCGGTCGCATCGAAATCGTCGCCCATCTTGTCGTGCGAGCCCGGCCTGCTGTAGCAAACATAGCTGCGGCCGTGAGCGAGCGAGGGTATGAGGCGGCGGACTTCGGTGGCAAATGGATGATGCTGCCCGTCGCGAGCCGTGTGCAGCCAAAAGACCTGCCGTGTCGAGCGGTCCGCCGCCAGCGCGTACAGCATCGCCAGAACAGGCGTCGCCCCGATTCCTGCGCTGAGCAGCACCACTGGCCGTCCCCCGGATTGCAGGATGAAGCTTCCGCGCGGCGAGCTGACGTAAAGAACATCGCCCACCCGGACGTGCTCCCGCAGGTAGGTCCCAGCTGCTCCATTCGGCTCGACCTTCACGCTGATCCGATAGCGTTCTGTAGAGTGGGGACCCGAGAGCGAGTAGCTGCGAAAGAGTGGCGAGCCGCCGGCCTGTCCAAGACGCAAGACTACGTACTGACCGGGCAGAGCCGGTTGCAGCGGCTGGTTGTCCGGATCCCGCATCGACAGCGAGAAAACGTCTGCGGACTCCTGTTCGACGGCCGTCACCTCGAGCGGCTGAAATCCCGGCGCAGCCGGATGCGCCGCTGCTGCCGGCGCGAGCCCAGCGTTGCCAACCCCCACGGCAGTCATTGGGCTCTGCAACAACGCCTCAAACGACGCGCGCCATCCGGGCGAAAGCGCCTCGATCCGCAAGGCGCGCTCCAATCGATCGCGTGCATGATTGGGCGAATAGAGAAGCGCGTTGATCTCTGCGACGGTCATTCGCTCGTTCGCCTCTCCCACCTTCACGATTTCGTCGCCGGCGCCAACCTCGCCTGCCTGCAGGACGCGGAAGTAGAACCCCGGCCGTCCGCTGGATGTGAGCAATGCCGGCATCCGCGGCTCGTTCATCCGAATGCCAACGCGATAGCAGGTAACGCGAGGTTGTGTGACCTCGAACAGTGCGCCGCCGATTTGGTAGCGGTCGCCGATGCAGACGGCATCGTCGGGCAATCCTTCGACCGTGAAGTTCTCGCCGAACTGTCCGTGGGCGAAGTCGGTCCGCTTCAGCCGCTCCTGCCAGTAGCGATACGATTCGATCTGGTAGACAAAGGCGGCTCGCTGCTCACCCCCGTGGCCGTTCAGGTCGCCTTGGCCGTCTCCGTCCAGGTTCAACCGGCCGACCCGACAGCGGCCACGCACAGGATTTTTCCAGATCCCGGTGTGTACGGTGCGACCGTTCCATGCGATGTCACGCGGAAGCCCCACATTCACTGTTAGCAGTCGCGCCATGTCCTGCTCCGCTTTGATGGAGGCCGGAAGTCCTCTCTAGCCGCTTGCTGCCGTTGCGGGCCCGCTACCAGATGCTCGCTCGCGGACGACCTCGGCCACAAATGGATAGCGGTCTGGTTCGAAGAGCTGGAGGAGCTGCTCGCTATCGGCGATCCAGCTTCCCCCAAAGCGCACGCGCATCCGCTCGACGTCTTGGGCAGCGGTTCGGGCATGAGAAACCGGCCGATTGCTCCGGTTGAGAGTGGACCTTGTTGCCAGGACAGTCCCACGCTCACTCCCCAGGTTTTGATGATTGAGGTAGAATAGTGCTCAGGAACGCGGAGCCCGGCGGCAAGGTTCCACGAAGGGATTTGACTTCCGGTCCCGGCTTTGGCGCTCGCCTGCGCCGGCGTCCAAAGACCTTCGCAAAGCCCACAAGCAGACTATACAAGGTTGCTCAAGCGTCGACCTTTTTTCTCAACGACTTTGGGTGATTGAAGATGACTCAGACTTTCGATGCGATCGTGATCGGGGCGGGGCAGGCGGGGCCCTCGCTCACCAGCCGCCTGACCGTGAGCGGCATGAAGGTCGCCCTAATCGAGCGCGATAAGTTCGGCGGCACCTGTGTCAACACCGGCTGCATGCCGACCAAGACGCTGGTCGCCAGCGCTCACGCGGCTCACCTGGCGCGGCGCGGCGCGGACTATGGCGTCGTGCTGGATCAGCCGGTCAGGATCGACATGCGCAAGGTCAGGAGCCGGGCGGCGACAGTCACGGCAAACTCTAGCAAAGGGGTCGAGAACTGGCTGCGTAACATGAAGGGATGCACGGTCTTCCAAGGCTCGGCCCACTTCGAGGGGCCGAAGGAGGTGAGGGTCGGCGAAGAGCTTTTGTCCGCTCCGCGCATCTTCATCAATGTCGGCGGGCGTGCGATCGTGCCTGATCTGCCGGGCCTGAACGAGATTTCCTATCTCACCAACAGCTCGATCCTGGAACTTGAGCGCGTGCCGGAGCACCTGGTGGTGATCGGCGGCAGCTATATCGGGCTCGAGTTCGCCCAGATATACCGGCGCTTTGGTGCCGAGGTGACCGTCGTCGAGATGGGACCGAAGCTGGTCGGCCGCGAAGACCCCGACGTGTCCGACGCGGTGCGCGATATCCTTGAAAGGGAAGGCATCCATATCCGTACGTCCGCCGAATGCATCCGATTTGCCAAGGGAAGTCCCGGCGTGCGAGTCGGCGTCGATTGTATGCAGGGCGAACCGGAGATCCTCGGCTCCGATGTCTTGTTGGCCGTCGGGCGCCGGCCCAATACGGACGATCTCGGCCTCGACCGCGCCGGCGTTGCGCTCGATCCGCGCGGCTACATCATGGTCGACGAAAGTCTTCAGACAAACATCACCGGCATCTGGGCGCTCGGCGACTGCAACGGCCGCGGCGCGTTCACCCACACCTCTTACAATGATTATGAGATCGTCGCCGCCAATCTGCTCGACGGCGATAAACGGCACGTCAGTGATCGTGTCCTTGGATACGCACTCTTCATTGATCCGCCGCTCGGGCGAGTCGGCATGACTGAAGCACAGGTGCGTGCCCGCGGCCTGCCTTATCTTTCCTCCAACCGCCCAATGACGCGTGTCGGCCGCGCGGTCGAGAAGGACGAGATTCTCGGCTTCATGAAGGTTCTTGCCGATCCCTCGACGAAGCAGATCCTTGGTGCGTCGATTCTCGGCACCGGCGGTGACGAGGCGATC
>Ga0306921_10007850_pt1 | contig 11245 bp, 11 predicted proteins | sample sta12Cox44000080_FD_203760 | JGI IMG/M metagenome (GOLD analysis project Ga0306921, IMG submission 203760) | Lab enrichment of tropical soil microbial communities from Luquillo Experimental Forest, Puerto Rico - statoxic.12C.oxic.44.000.080 (v2)... | ecosystem: Environmental > Terrestrial >... | reverse complement strand
GACAGTAGCGAATAGCATTCTCAGGGTAGCGCGCATCCTGTTTTTTACGGGTAAAGCGCTCTTCCTGCGCCGCGGCAATAATATGGCCGTCCTCGACCAGCGCCGCGGCACTGTCATGATAAAAGGCGGAGATCCCGAGAATGCGCATACGCCGCCCCCCTTCTCGTCAAAACAACGTGTAAATGAACGGCGCGATCGCCGAGCCCTGGCTTGCAATCAGCATGGCGCCGAACAACGCCATAATTATCATTATGGGGGCGAGCCAAAATTTCTTGCGAACGCGCAAGAAATACCAGAACTCGACCATAAAGCTGTCCATCTGAATTCCCCTCAGAACTGCCGCTTCATACTCGATTCCTCACCCGCCGGCGGCTCGCGCTCGATCCAGTAAGTGGTTGCCGTTCGATCGGCTGCGAGACGCAATGGCCGTTTGCCAACTATTCGCATAAAAAACGCCATCGGGGTGACTACTAGAAAGAAGAGCAGCGCCAAGATGATGGGATTGACCACTTTCGCAATCGCGGTGCCTACTTTCAACCAGAGCCTGTTAAGCGCGGACAACCGCGAGGGCGCAACAATTCCAAGCAACAACAGTAAAGCGCCCGAGGCAAAGATCAAGCATACAACCGAAGAGATTGCTCCCGCCACGAACGCTTTTGTTGCACCGATCAGCATCAACATGCCGCCGACGGTGCAGCCGAATGCTCGGTCGCTGCCAGCTTTGGTCGGCTCCTCATCACGATAGTTTTCGTGCAGCGAAGAATTCTGGTTCACTGACGTTCTCTGCCCGTTGAACGGCTTGTAGCTTAAGTCTTCTCTAGTATCCTAATCAAAGGAGTCCAAAAACTTCTTACAGGAGAGTGATTGGAGCGTCAAGCCATCCCCACGAGAACGTCGTTAATTCAGACGTTCAGACAGCAGCAAAATCGCAGAACCAATCTTCTATAAAATCTGCTGCGCTGTTCCTCGGCGCCGAGCTCGATTGAGGCGCGTCATCGACGCGCTTTAAGACTAGGATCGTTCGCACTATCTGTGGCACTCCGAACAAACTGAAAGCCGCGAAGGCAGCTATGGCTCCATAGGCGTCGAGCGCCCACCGGCGGCGAACGCAGACGCGATCGCAGAGTACTACACATCAATACTGCGCGTTGCCGGGGGTTCGCGGGAGTAGGATCGCGTCGGGCACGTTGGCGAGGCCGGTGACGTAGGCGAGGGTGCGCTCGAAGCTGAGGCCGAAGCCCACGTGCGGCACCGGGGCGTAGCGCCGCAGATCCCGGTACTCGGCGTAATGCTCCTGGTCGATGCCGCGCTCCGCCACGCCCCGGTCCAGCACGTCTGGCCGCTCCTCGCGCTGGCTGCCGCCGATGATCTCGCCGATCCCCGGCGCCAGCACGTCCATCGCCGCGACCGTCCGGCCGTCGTCGTTCACCCGCATGTAGAACGCCTTGATCTTCTTCGGGGAGTTCATCACGATGGCCGGCTTCTTCGCGTGCTTTTCGGTGAAATAGTGCTCGTGCTCCGACTGCAGGTCGATGCCCGATCAGCGTGACCGACCGGCTGATCGCCCGAGAGAACCCGTTCCGAGTCTGGTGCGAGCATCGCCGCACTCGCTGCGCCAGCTCGCCGAGCGCGCCGGGATCGGTATCGGCTACCCTGTCGCAGATCGAGAACGGCGAGCGCAGAGGCACGGTCGACACGCTGAAGAAGATCACCGCCGCGCTCGACGTCGACCTCGACGATCTGACCTGAGCGCGCGGGACGGATGGCCGGACTGACACCGCCATCAGTCCGCTCAGCCGATCTTGAAAGCCGGCGGGAAGACGTGGGCGGGCCAGGGTGACAAAGAGCCCTCGCTCGATGATCGTTGATTTGACGATGAGGCCGCTCTCCCGCGGCCCGTAGAGAGCTCGTGGTTGAGGTCCTCGTGAGGTGGTAGCCGTGGCCGCGATATGCCAGGATGATTCGGTCGCAACCGTCGAGGGCGCTGCAGACGCCGACGGCGGCCGCCTCCTTGCCGATGTAGCGGAGCACGACGCCTAGATCTTGCCGGCGAGGTAGTCGGCCGAGGCGCGCTCCCCGAAATGGCGGATGGTCAACATCCGGCGCAGCCTCTCGCGCTTGTTGTCGGGCGGCAGGTTCGGCGAGAGGCTCTTGTGGCGCGATCACGTCTAGGGCGGTCAGGGATTTTCATGATGGGCCAGCGCCGGAATGGTGGCGACCGGAACGCCGGCCCCTCTCGTCAACTATGCCGCCGACTGGAAAAGGATCCCGCATGCGCGCCGACATGCCAGCGAGAATCTCTCGGCGGCCTTGCCAGAGCTCGGCATTGCGTGTCGCGCGCGGGCTTCCGGAGTAGGATCGTTCCGCGGCTCACTTGATCATTAGCCTTTCGGAGGAAACCCGTGCTGTTGGAAATCCGCGTACTGGATAACAGCTTCGCTCGCGAGGTCGTCGGGCTACGCCTTTGGGAGCCGCAAGACGGTCAGACCGTCGATGAGCTACGTGCGTTGTGGGCCGATCACCCGGTGCTGGTGTTTCGCCGGCAGGCACTTTCCGAGGATGAGCTGGCCGATTTCAGCGCTCTCTTTGGCCCGCTCGAACGTACCGTCCGCACCGACTGGGCATCTCCGGTCCGGCCGGAAGTCGGCCTGATCTCAAATTTGAAGGATGCGCAGGCAAAGCCGATAGGCGGTCTGGGCGACAGCGAAATTCAATGGCATTCGGATCAATCCTACATGCTGAACCCGGCGACCGGGGCCATGCTCTACGCGCTCGAGCTGCCGTCGAAGGGCGGGGCAACCTCCTGGGTGGATCTATGCGCGGCCTACACGGGACTGCCCGATCGTCTCAAGCGCGCTGTGGAAGGCCGTTGCGCGATCTTCAACTACGCTAAACGGCTCGCCGGGTACCGGGACGCTGACCGGGTGATCTCCGAGGAGGCAAAGCGCAAGACGCCGCCCATCCTGCATCCGCTGGTGCATACCCACCCGATCACAGGCAGAAAGGCGCTGTACTTGGATTCCACGACAACCGTCGGAATCGATGGAATGGATGAGGTTTCAGGCTCGGCGCTGCTCCAGGAGGTCTACGAATTCGCTACGCAGTCGCAATTCGTCTATCGCCACCACTGGCAGGTCGGCGACGCGCTGTTGTGGGACAATGGCTTTACAATGCATCGCCGAGAACCGTTCGACCCTGCGGCGCGGCGCCTGATGAAGCGGACCACGATGTTCCTAGCCCGCGAACGCCATATCGTCCCCGAGGGTGTTTTGGTAACCGTAGCCTGAGTGCCATTGGAAAGGCCTGTCATGAAAGTCGGTTTGTTCATCAACACGCAGTTCCCGGAGGGCTTCGACCTGAGAGAATGCGTCCCGGAGATTGTCGCGCAGGTGCGCGCGGCGAGGGACGCGGGATTTGCGTCCCTCTGGCTCCCGCATCATTGGCTGACCCATCCGATGCAGATGCTGCAGATCACGCCGGTCATGGGCTACGTGGCGGCACACGCGCAGGGTATGACGATCGGCCCGAATATCCTGATTCTGCCGCCGCTCAACCCCATGCATGTGGCGGAGGAAGCCGCCACGCTCGACGTGTTGACCGGCGGCAACTACATCCTCGGCGTCGGCTTGGGCTACCGCCAGCCGGAGTTCGACGCGTTTGGCATCAGCCTCAGCGAGCGGGCGCCGCGGTTCAACGAGAGCATCGCCCTGATGCGTCGGCTGTGGACCGAGGAACGGGTGAGCTACAAGGGCCGGTTCTACACGGTCAACGACGCAGGTATTGGCGTGAAGCCAGTGCGCCCGGGGGGACCGCCACTCTACATCGCCGGGCAGGCCGACGTGTCGGTGAAGCGTGCGGCACGGATTGGCGACGCGTGGCTGATCGTGAACACCAGCGGGCTCGGCAAGGTAACGTCGCTGATGCAGACCTATCGTGCGGCACTGAAGGAATATGGCCGGACACCGATGGAGTTCCCGATCACCGTCGAATGCTACGTCGGCGCACGGCATGCGACTGCGTATGAGGAATGCCGCGGGCCGCTGGAATACAAGTACAACGCCTATGCCTCATGGGGACTGCAGGACCGCACCACGGAGGGTTCGTTCGAGGATTTCGCGCGCGACCGGTTCATCATCGGCGACAAGGGATCGGTGAAGGACGAGATCGCTCGGTATCGCGAGCTTCTGGGTGTCGATCACTTCATCATGCGCTGCGAGTGGCCGGGGCTGCCGCAGGAGCAGGTGCTGAGCTCGATCCAAAGGCTTGGCGAGATTTTCGCGTCGTAAGATTCGGTCGGAGCAAGCGCTAAATGACGCCGCTTTTTCTGAGATCGGCGATTTCACCTGGCGACAGTCCGAGCCAGCCGCCGTATATTTCGGTGTTGTGCTGGCCGAGCTTGGGACTCGGTGTCGTCGCCACTCGGTCCGCACCGTGAAAACGCAATGGCGACGTCGGGACGACGATCCGACCGATCTCGTCGTGCTCGATCCATTCGAGCATTCCGCGCTCGTGCATGTGCAAGTCATGCATGACCTCGCCGACGTCGCGCACCGGGGCGCAAGGGATGCGGTGCCGCTTGGTGATCGTGAACACCTCCATCTTGCCGAGGGTCCGGGACCACGCGCTCACGAGAGCGTCGGTCTCTTCGATGTGCTCGACGCGGTCGGCATTGGTCTTGAAGCGCGGGTCGTTGCGCAGGTCCTCGCGACCCATCGCGGCCAGCAGATGATGCCAATGCTCCTCGACCGCGACGTTGATTGCGACATAACCGTCATTGGTCGGGTAGACTCCGAGCGGCGAGCGCGCATGGCTGCGGTTGCCGGTACGCGGCGGAACATTGCCCGACTGCCAATAGGCCTCGAGATGCGAGGTGAGGGTGGCGTAGGCGGCTTCCTGCATTGCGACTTCGACCAGCCGGCCCTTTCCGGTGCGCTCGCGCTCGAACAGCGCGGTGGTCACCGCGGCGTAGAGGTGGATGCCGGAGAGAAAATCGACAACTGCAGGTCCGGCCTTTACCGGCGGGCTATCGGGAAAGCCGGTCGTGCTGATCAGGCCCGAGACGGCTTGGATCGTCAGATCCATCGCCAGGTTGTCGCGATCCGGGCCGCTGAGGCCATAGCCCGAGCCGGAGGCATAGACAAGGCGTGGGTTGACTTGGCGCAGCTCGGCCCAGCCGACGCCGAGCCGGTCCATTGTCCCCGGTGAGAAATTCTCCAGCAACACATCGGCGCGCCGTGCCATCTCGAACAGCAAGGCCCGCCCGCGTTCGTGCTTCAGATTGAGGGTGATCGCGCGTTTGTTCGAGTTGAGCATCGCGATCGGGAAGGTGGTGCTCTTGCCCGGCGGGGCGCGCCGGCGCAAAGGCTCCCCGAGCGGCGGTTCGATCTTGATCACGTCGGCGCCGGCCTTCGCCATCAACAGCGTCGCGTACGGCCCCTGAAAGACCTGGCCGAAGTCGAGGACGACAATGCCGGCGAGCGGCAGGTTGGGACGGTCGGACACGCTGAAGCCCCGTAGAGCCGTTGCTCAGTTCCCGATTACTTGATGTAATTGGCGTCCCCAAGGGAGCTCGCACTTCTACGAAAAATCAAGGCACTAGGGATGAGGTGGGACACTTTTTCCTTCGGCTTTTCTCGCACGTTTTCGGAATGAGTGTCCCACCAACCAGGACCTCAGGGAGCTACCCACGCTCGATTGGCACCTTCTCGGTCTGATTGGCCGGCCTGAGCTCCGGGTAAAACGTGGACGACGCCAGGGTGTTCCAGGTCGCTGCCTCTACGACAACGTCGGGGGATGCAGCACCTTGTCCCTTTGCCGTCGGGATAACGGGCATCGAAGGTCCCGACGCGGGCGACGCCGTGCACCTGCATCGCCGCGACCACGCGCTTTGCTGCCAGCCATCCCTCACTCGGCGACAGAGGCTTCCAGGAGGCATAGACCGGGTTCGGGGAAGCGGCTTTCCGAATGTCCGGTATGTGAGATAGTTCGGAGAACATATACTCACTGTGAGTTTTACCGCCCTTGATCCCAAGCGGACCTTACAACTTCGAAACTTCCGGGCTCGCCTGGTCGAGGGGACTGTGCAGGACCGCAGCCGTCGGTCTCACCGCCGTGTGAGTTCCGCGGCATGGAGCTTCACGAAGTCTGCCATACTCGTCGGCGTCTCGCCGGTGAGCTTCAAGTAGTCCTCGCTCATCCGGTCATAGCGCCCCTGCTTGTGGAGTTCGGCCATCACCGTGAGGTGGTGGACGACATGCTCCGATAGGCCCCCCGCCCGAAGTTTTTCGCTCCACTCGGAAGTTGGCGCGTCGCGATAGCGGATCGTCCGGCCGAGCGCCTCGGAAAAGACGCGCGCGTAGTGGTCCAGGTCGGCCGATTCAGGCCCGGTCAGATCGTAGATGTTACCGATGTGCGGCGCCGGGTCGTCGAGGATCGCCGCGACAGCGCGCGCGACGTCGACCGATGAGACGGGCGGGGTCTTGCCGGCGCCCATCGGCAGCGCCAGCTTGCCGGCGTCGCGCGCACTCGCAGCGGCGAGAAGCAGGAAGAAGCCTTCCATGAAGACCGTCGGCCGTACCGTGACGACCGGCAGACCCGACCATGAGAGTGCCTGCTCCGCCAGCCAGTGCAGCCTGTGCTGCGGGCTTTCGGTGGTCTCGGTGATGCTCATCTGCGTCACCGTCATCTGCGACATGTTGACGAAGGCCTCGACGCCGTGATGGCGCGCCACCGCGGCCGTGTTGACCGTGGCCTCGAGATAGACCGGCGAGACCGACATGCCGAAATAGATGCGCGCGCAGCCTTCGATGGCGCGGTCCATCGAGGCGAGATCCGTCAGGTCGCCCTGCACGACCTCGGCGCCGAGCCGGCGCAGGGCCTCGGCGCGCTCGTCCTCCCGCCGGACCAAAGCGCGCACCTTGTGGCCCTTGGCGAGCAGCATTGCAGTGAGGTTGCGGCCGATGGCGCCGATGGCGCCGGCCGCTCCGGTCACGAGGATCGGGCTGTCGTGTGTGGATTTCGTCATCATACCGCTGGCATGGAGTTGCGTTCAGAAAGTTTTAGCGGCGTTCGGAGTTTTATCGGACAAATCACAATCCCTTGGCGGTCCGCTCCTCAGCATGAGCACGCATCGGCTCGGCTGACGTCGGGAGCCTCGGCCGATAGCGGCAGTTCACGGATGCTAGCGGGCTGGAGCATTTGTTCAGAGCGGGGCGAAGAGCTCGTGTGGCGTCGCTAGACCGCGCAGTTGATGGCGACCGAGCGACACAACGCCATCGAGCGTCGCGGCCAATTCCCCACTCACGACGATCGGCTGGCCGAGCGTTTTGGCCGCGTTCTCGATGCGGCTCACCAGATTGACCGCGGGGCCGATGACCGTGAAATCGAGCCGATCGGCAGCGCCGATATTGCCGTAATGGACCGTGCCGAGATGCAGTGCGACGACAATGTTCAGCGGGGGCTCGTCGTGCATCTCGGGGTGGCGCGCAAGACCGGCGACCGCGGCGATCGCATTTCGGGCCGCGGCAACGGCGGCCTTCGCGATCGCGGCCACCGCGTCGGTCTCGGTGATCGGAAAAATCGCGAGAAGACCGTCGCCGATGAATTTGAGAATTTCACCGCCATGCCCGCGGATTTCCGCGGCTTGCGCCTCGAACAGCGCGTTGAGGATCGCGATCATCCGCTCGCTGGGCAGCCGGTCGGAGCGCTCGGTAAAACCGCGCAGATCGGACGACCACAGCACCGCGGTTAGCTCCATGCCTGTGCCGCGGCGGATCTGACCGGTCAGAACTTTCGGCCCGGTATTGGCGCCGAGATAGGCGCACAGCAGATTGTGGGTGATCCACCATTGATTGTATCGGTCGGTGATGATCGAGAGACGCTGCCCCACACGTGCCAGATCGGTCAGTTCGCTGTCCGTGAACCCGCCAGGCCGATCGGTGACAAAGGTCACCATGTAAGCGGCGGCATAAACACCGTCGATCGGCAGGGCGATATAGTCTGTACCGCCGCGCTCGCGCAGCTCGATCAGCACCTCAAAATCGAGCTTGTCGGCCGGCCGGTCGAGACGCCGGCGGAGCGTCTCTCTCCCATAGCAGACGCGCCGCACCGGGTTCTTTTCGTAGGGGATCGTGTCCGCGACCTCGTGCGCGATCATCACCTGCACGGTCTCGCCGGTGTCGCGCCACCAGGTGAGCGTGGTGCCGAGGAATTGCGGATGCAGCGTGGCGGTGTGGAGCGTCACCCGCAACAGCGGCATTCGGGCGGCGAGCAGGCGCCAAGCGAATTCATCGAAGCTGGCAATGCCGTCGGAGAGTTCGCGCGGCGAACCGAGTAGCCAGTCAGCGATGTTATCGATAGTGTCGTGAACGGGACGCTGTTCGGGCGGGCGGGTCATTCTTCCGACGACACGAATATGCTCGGGCAGAAACGCGGTCGATCGCGGCTGTCGCGATGCGTCGCCCGTCGTTTCCGGGAGAGTACCGGCCATCGGCCACAAACTTGGGCTGGCGAGCGGGCGAGCGCAAGCGGCGGGAAAAAGTTGTGCTGGGCGGATATTTGCAGAGTGTCACACAATCAACACCGTAGCCTTCCTTTTCCCCGCGGAAGGTCGGCATCGGGGCATGAAGATCAGTTCCCCCGCCAAGGCTGAGCGACCGCTGAGGCTTGGGTAAGACAACATTCGCCAGAATACGAGGCAACGCGCGACGCGCCGATAGCGTTCGCTGCTTGGTTTAGCGGCCCAAGAACGCGCTCCTCAGCGTTGGAATGAGGTCGATCGCCCGGAATAAAGACTTCACGGCGGTCCTTGCCAAAAGTCCTTTGGCGTGAAAGCGCTTCATATTGTTTAGCGATGTTTGCACGGCCGCGAAGCCATAGTCGATCATTTCCCTTTCGTAGGCAGCGAGAGCTTCGATGAGATCTCCTTGTCCACGTGCCACAGCAACAAGAGCCTGACGAAGGGCCGCGGCGTCCCGCAACGCGGTGTTGGCGCCGATCCCCCGGAATGGCGTCATATTGTGAAGTGCATCCCCCAACAGCGTCACCCGCTGCGTGGGCCACGGTCGGATTGGCACGGACGCCTTTACTGCAAATGTGGTGATCGTGGACACATCTGTGGCTTGCACCAACCACTTCAAAGTGGGATGCCACTCATCGATCAGCGAAATTACCGGAGCTGTCGCATCCTGGCCGCTGAGCACGTCCGGAATCCCGGGCAAATTAAATGTCTCGCCGTGAGCCGAAAAACCCCACATGACATACTTCTCACGGTCGTAGCATGGCTCGCCGCATTCGGCGTCGTCTTCATAGTCGACGGCGTTGGCGAACATGAAACAACCTTGGGGGCCGAGAATCAGCGTCGGGCCCCGCAAGATCGGCTGCGGCACAGCTCTTCGCGCTCGGTCGTCAAGGCCAAGTTTTCCTGAAACCGCGACAATACCGGTCTCGACGCGCCGCGCGTGAGGCAAGAGCTGTGCGCGTAACGAGGAGCTCGCGCCGTCAGCGCCGACCAGGACGTCGCCGGTCGTGGACGAGCCCCCGGTCGGCGCGGCGCAAAGCGCGATCTACGCTTTGCTGCCAGCCTGGGTGAGCTCGATGTGGTAAAGAGCTGGTTTGACGCCGACGGCTCGTTCAAGCCCGGTGCCGGCGCTCTCACCGGCCGGTATGGGCAGGAGTCCAAGCAGCGCGGGCAATCGCCGTTCCGCTGTGAGCGGACACGCCCGAACATCCTCAGCCAGGCGCTGTGCTTCGCGTGCGTTCACAACCGGCTCGAGGTGGTGGATTTTGTCCTCGCGCAAGGAGCCGACATCAACGCCATCGTTCCCGGCCTCGACATGAAGGCAACCGTGTTGCATCGCGTTGCCACGGCGAACGGGGCGTTTCACCCGCTCGGAGATCGAGACGGCGATCCGCTTCCTGCTCGACCGCGGGGCCGATCCGGCCAATCCGCGACGAGGTGCACCACAGCACACCGATCGGCTGGGCCTGGCACTTCAGGCAGAGCGACAGCGTCGACCTGCTGATCGATCGCGCCGGTAATTCATGATGCGGTCGGCTGCGATTGACCCGACCGGGTTCGCATGCTGCTGGCGCACGATCCAGGCCTGGCGAACGCAAGCGATGAAGACGGCGGGACGCCGCTGCACCGTCTGCACGGCGCATTGACGCACGGAACCGAGATGATCGATCTGCTCGTGCAGCACTATGCCGGCGTGAACGCCCGCAACCGGCGTGGGGTCACGGTCCTTGCCAACGTCATGGCATCGGGCGCCGCTGATCTGGCCGATCGTCTGCGATCCCTCGGAGCCAATGGACCCACCGGTCGATCGCCACACTGCAAGTAAAGTTCTGTACATCTGCGCCGACCGGTTTCCTGACCAGAGGCTGGAGTCTGCTGGGGTCATCAACTGAACGAAGCGCAGCGAATGCGAGCGTCCACTTTCCACTAACTCAATCGATCTGTGTGGGGGAGGTCCGGAATGGGGCATGAGGACGTTCCCGCGACCAGGGCCCCGCAAATATATACGGAAACAAAGTAGTCCCTGTGGTTGCCGATTGAAATACAACGTCAGTTGACGCCGTGCTGATCTCGAAACTGAAGGCACCCACGTTGACGGTCGCACCGGTGTTGGTCAGATACACATTAAACATATCGTTCACGGCCCCTGCGCCGGCAGTCACCGGCTGTGCCGAGAGTATCAGGTTTGCGCGTGCTGTAGGTCCCAACCCTAGCAATGCGATCAGCGCGCCTAAAGCTATCCAGTGCACATTTCTCATGTTCATCCCCATCGGTTTGCCCATTACCAGCCGGGCCAGAATAGTCGCCAATGGAGCAACAGCTTCGCCCTTAGTCATCGACCTTCTCCCTGCGCTCAGGTGCGCAATTTTTTTATCACGCTGCAGCGCGATTTAATTAGATGTCAAGTAGAAAATGCAACGATGGTTCGATCGCGGGTAGGCCGGCTCGCTCGGCCATTTGGCTGACTATTCGGCGCAACCGCGCGATTCCGATGTGTCGAAGCGAAGGGCCGCTTGCCACCCCGAGCGGACCCCCAGCACGGGTGCCTCTCGACCCTAAACCGACCTGGGCGCAGGGTATCAACCGTCAGATTTCATCCACTAGTGTGATGTCTCTGAAATACCATTACGCTGAGCGGCAAGCGCACGTCTTGCCTTGTCGATTTTGCGCAGGATGTCTTGGCCCTTGGCCTTCCAGACGTAGCGTCGAGGGTTGTCGTTGCGCGCT
>Ga0306921_10007849_pt1 | contig 11246 bp, 10 predicted proteins | sample sta12Cox44000080_FD_203760 | JGI IMG/M metagenome (GOLD analysis project Ga0306921, IMG submission 203760) | Lab enrichment of tropical soil microbial communities from Luquillo Experimental Forest, Puerto Rico - statoxic.12C.oxic.44.000.080 (v2)... | ecosystem: Environmental > Terrestrial >... | reverse complement strand
GCTTGTTCGAGAGGGTAGATCACGGCGTCGCTTGTGATTTCCAATTCAATGGGGCCGCGCTTTGCCGGCGCGACCTGGACGGTAACCAGCGCGGTCGGTGCTTTTTCTTCGCCGCCACAACCCAAAAGCATCAGGGCATACGCCATCAAGACGGCGCTCTTCGTTCGGATTGTTGTTCGGTTCATCCGCATTCCACCTTCGTCATGGTGTTGTCAGTACCCCGGTTAAGGTCTGCAAACTCGCGAGCGCTACGCGATAGCGTACTGCGCCGTCCTGATATGCCGCATTTGCCTGCGCATAGGTCGTCTGTGCGTCAACGACTTCGAGGACCGTCGCTTCACCACCCTGGTAACGCATCGTGGTAAGGCGAAGGCTGTCGGCCGAAAGTTCCGACGAACGCTGGAGGCCGGCAAGTTCATTGAGGGCGGTCTCCGCTTCCGAGTAGAGGGAACGCATTTCCGCCAGGAGTTTGCGTTGTGCAAAGGAGAGTTCGCGCTTGGCCTGGTCATGGCGCAATTGGGCAGCGCGCACCTGACTTTGCGTGGCACCCCAATTCCAGATAGGAAGATTCAGCGAAGCGAAGTAGGAAGAACCGAGGTTGCTGAATTTGGTATTCGTTGTTGGATCAAAGCCGTTCACGGCATAGCGCGTCGCGTCGATGCCGTAAAAATAATCCAGGCCGACCGACGGCAGGTAGCCGGCCCGCGCCGCATTCAGGTCGTGCCCTGCGGCCTGAGTGGCCGCAAGCGCCACGCGAATCTCGGGGTTTTGCTGCGCCGCCTGTGCTTCGAATTCCGCCTGCGGAGGCAGTGCCACGCTGGCATGGAGGTCGTCGCTGACTTCGTAGTTGTCGTTGAAATCAGGAAACAGGATCACCGAGAGGTCAAGCCGCGCGTTGAGCAGTCCCAATTTCGCTTCCTGTAATTGCCGACGGCGGTCCTGGGCCTGCAACTCCGCCTTGATGACATCGGAGTGCGCCACCTCACCGCCCTTTTCCAAATCCTGCGTTATTTGCAGGAATTTCTCACCTTCATCCGCAGTGCGGGTTGCGGAGTCGAGTTTCTTCTCGGCAGCGCCGACGGCAAAGTAGTCCTGCACAACGGTGACAACTAAACCGCGGGCGGCAATTTCGGCGCGCGCTTTGGCCGCCGATGCCAGGGCCGCAGCGGCGCGATAGTTTTCCCACGCAGCGACATCCAGCGTCTGATGCACGTTTCCCTGGCTGACGTATTCATGAGGGGCGTTATTGGCGATGAATTTTACGCCCTGTTGATTTGCGGAACTCTCGGTGTAGAGAACCGAAGTATTGAAATTCACAGTGGGGAGCAGGGCGTCGCGTGCCTGAGCGCGCGCCTCGCGGGCAACGCCGGCATCGGTGGCCACCGCCTGATAGGTCGGCTCATTCTTGCGCGCCAGGGCCAATGCTTCTTGCAAAGTCAGCCGCACGGGCGTTCCCGGCGTAGATGCGCTGGCCGCGCCGGCCTGCGCCTGCTTGGCGAGGACGGCCGGTTGAGGAGCAGGGGCGTCCGGCTGCTGGGCGCGGCAAGCGCCAGCAAACAATATGCCGGCCACCGCCAGCGTCTTCCAGACAAAAAGCACTCTTCGGCTCAATTCGGTTCCCTCAATTCAGGAAAATCTATCAGAACCGCGCGTTCCATCTTGGCTACGGCTTCGGTTTTCCTGCTTCCTGCTGCTTCTGTTTGGCTTCGCTGGCAGCATCTTCTTTTTCCACACTAACGATGCTGCCGTCAATCGCGCTAACCTGAACTTCGGTGATGTCTTTCTGTCCGACGGGGCGAATGTCAAACGAGTAGACAAGCCTGCCGTGTTCATTCTCTAGTTCTTCCTCCTGAATATCGCCGGGGACTTTTGTCACGGCCGTCGAGCGCGCTTGTTCCACAGAAATCTTGGCGTCCTTCTTTAACCGAGCGGGTATGTTCGATTTTTTCGGGACGGGAATTTGTGCTTGCGCCGCGGCAATCCCGCAAAGCGAAGTGACCAATGCAAGGTTGATCATCGCTGCCTTGATGGCATTTTTCATAAACTGCCTCCTCACTACCGGTGCTCTGAAACCGAGTTTTGCGACGAGAGAGACCTGGACCCTCGTCGCGATTTCAGGCTAACGATGAGCAGATAAACGCAGGATTAACCAATCTAATGGGTAACACTGGGTGTAGAAGGCGCGGGGATGTGGGCTGTGAAGGTCGTTCCCGAGGCGTCGGAACGGGTAAGTTCGAGTCGGCCATGATGGGCTTCGGCGATCCACCGTGCGATCGAAAGCCCCAGGCCGGCACCGCCCGTGTCGCCTTCGCTCCGTGAGCGCGCTTTGTCTGCGCGGAAGAAACGCTCAAAAATACGCGCCTGGAGGTCGGTTGGAATGCCCGGTCCGGTGTCGGCGATCCGCAAAATGTATTCATTGCCCACGCGGTGGCACTCCACATTCACGCTGCCGCCTGGAGGACTGTACTTAATGGCGTTGTCCAGCAGGTTGAGCAGCATGCGGCCAAGCAGATCCTCGTCGGCTTCAAGCGGCAACTCCGGCTGAATCGAGCAGGAGAGAGTAATTCCCTTGGCAATCGCAAGAGAGCGGGTGCGGCGCAGAACGTCGCCGACCAATTCATCGACATAGATCTGGCGGAGCTTCAGAGGGTACTGGCCGGCGTCGGCGCGCGTAAGTGTGAAGAGATCCTCGATGATATGGGCAAGACGTTGCGACTCGTCGCGCAGAATCGCCAGCGTTTCCCGATATTCGCCGGGAGTGCGGTCCGCACGCGACAGGGTCACCTCCGTTTCCCCTTGCAATATCGCCACCGGCGTGCGGAGTTCGTGAGAAGCATCCGCAACGAATCGGCGTTGTTGCTCGAACGAGTTTTCCAGGCGGTCGAGCAATTCGTTGAACGAAAGCGCCAGAGTGCCCAGTTCGTCGCGTGGGTTGGCCACTTCCAGGCGTTCGCTCATGCGAGCCGCACCCATGCCGCGCGCCTGAGTGGCCATATCGGCAACCGGAGCGAGGCTTTTGCGGGCCAGGAAATAGCCTCCGGCGCTGGCCAGGAGCAGTGCGATAGGAATGATCCAGTAAAACGTGCCGCGAATGACCTCCATCATTTCGTGTTGCGGGTGCAGCGACTGTAAGACCACAAGGGTCAGATTGCGATTGCCGGGAAGTGTTCTTGCATAGCCACGGAATCCGTTCATCCCTCCGCGAACCCGGCGATAGACTCCCGTGGTTGTTCCAAGAGCGGTTTGCGCCAATTCCTGAAACTCGGGAGCCGAAAAAATTCTCGGTGTTATTTTTTCCCGGCTTTCCGAAGCGGCTGGCAAATCGAGCGAACTCGAAAGGATGCGTCCTTGATCGTCCACAATCGCGTAAACAACGTCGCGAAAGCGATGTTCGAGCATAGCCGCCTGCGCCGCGGCGCGGACCCCGCCTTCCTGCTGATCGTCGTCTCTCAATTCGGCGTTGAATGTGGCGATGTAGGTATCGCTCAATTCGAGTAAGTTGGCGTCGAGGTGTTCGACGCTGTTTCGCCAGTAGAGAAAATAGGTGAGCGCAGCAAGGAGAATCAAAAACAGGCCGAACAGCGCGCTGTACCACAGAGTCAAACGGGAGCGCACGGAATCAAGCATGAGACTTCTTCGTTCCGCTTTGGGCTTGCGGCGACGCTTTTTTCCCCAGGGTTTCGCTCTCGCAAAGCACGTAACCGCTGCCTCGCCTGGTTTGCAGCAGGGGCTTGCCACCTTCGTCACCCAGTTTGCGGCGCAGGCGGTTGACATAGACTTCAATCAAATTGGAAAAGGGATCGAAAGTCTCATCCCAAACATGCTCTGCAATTTCGGACCGCCCGATGACGCGCCCCGCATTGCGGGCGAAATATTCGAGCAGTGCGTATTCCTTGGAGGTAAGGGGGATCGAACGCGTGCCGCGCATGGCGGTTTGCGAGCCGGTATCAAGTTCCAGATCACCGACGATGATCCGTGGCGGGCGCAATTCATTGGGGCGCCGAAGCAATGCCCGCAGGCGGGCGAGCAGTTCACGAAATTCGAAGGGTTTGGTCAAGTAGTCGTCCGCACCGGAATCGAGGCCGGTGATGCGGTCGTCTACGCCGTCACGGGCTGTCAGCATCAGGATGGGCGTGCGTTTTCCGGCGGCGCGGACAGACTTGCATACGGCGAACCCGTCCATGCCCGGAATCATGACGTCCAGGACGATCAAATCGTAGTCATTGATTTCGGTCTGATAGACGGCATCGTTGCCGTTGTCTACGAGATCGACGGCATAGGATTGTTCGCGCAGACCTTTAGCCACGAATCGTGCGATGCGCGCGTCGTCCTCAACGAGGAGTAGTCGCATGCTCGTATCATACGGCAATTCCCTAAACGCTAGATAAGCCTGGAAGGTCCCCTAGGGGTTGGCTAAGGCATCCTCTTCGAGTTTACATGCCACACCCAAGGCCCGGCGTAGCATGCCGGCAAAGACTCGTGCAAACTCCTTTAACTCTTCCTTTGGCGCGGATCGCTATTACTGCGACCTTCGGCTTGAACAATAGACGGGGCAAGCCCGAAGGACAAAGGTGAAGCTGTGTCTGGCGCGGTCACGCCGGCAATAGACAGTGACGCGTTTTCGCTGCGACTTTACGAGGAGACCCTGCAGAAGGCAAACCAACTTGGTTACGCGTTTCTGACTGTCTCCGAGCTGAGGGCTTACGAGCTGGATCGAAAAATCATTGCCGAAGTGGCCGCAGCGACACTTCCTTCCGAGCAACATCTCTCCGATTGGACGAGTTAGCACCGCCCGGAGTCGTTTATTGCGGATGTTGGGCGCTGGCGGCAGCTTCGTGAACGGAAGTCGCCGAGGTTCCAGCCGCTGGGCTCGTCGCGGAAGCAGCCGCCGGAGTCAGTTCAGCCTGCTTGTACTTAGGAGCGCTCACATAACCGCGAACCAGATTCTTGTCGATGTGATTCACCACAATCTGCACGGGCTGCGCGCCGCTTTCGGTATGGATGAGCACCGGTTCATACAGATTAACCTTCTTCTTGCCCAATTCGTTGTCATCGACCAGCATCGAGAAGTCGTAGCTTTTGTGCTTCGTGTCTGTCTTGCGCAGGGAAAGCGAAAGCGGACCAACGCGCTGGAACTGCTTTGATTTCGTCAGTTCGAATTCGTAGTAGTTGCGCTCACCCTTCTTTTCCAGCACTACTAGTTCCTCATGGTTCTTGGCGATCTCGCCGGACAGTTCCGTACGGGTTGTATTGATGTTCCCTTCCAGATCCGACCGGTACTTTTCCATCTGCTGCTGCGTGTCCTTGAGCTCTTTCCCTTGTTCGGCGAGTTGCGCCTGAAGTTGCGCGTAGCGCTTGTCGGTTGTGGATCCTCGCTTCCCGGCATGCTTCTTGGTCGGGGTGGATTTAACTACGGGCGCAGGATCCGCCGGCGGAACCGATGAGTCGGCAGCGGTAGCCGGCGCTTCTGGAGCAGTCTGCTCCGCCGGGGCCGTTGCTCTTTGCGCCTGTGCCGCCTGCGTCATACCTTGCAATTGCGCGGTAAGTGTATTGACTCGGCTCTGGAGTTGCGCCATAGACTGGGTCGTCGCCGCCGATTGCGCCCTCAAATCGCGCACCACCGCTCGCTCGTGCAAACTATATGCCGCGCTCACCCCCAAAAACACCAGCAGCGCGGCCAATACCACCACGAGTGGCCGATTGATCTGCGATCGAATATCCGCCCATCGATTACGGTTCTCCTGCTGAGTTGGTGCTTGTTCTTCCTGATACTCTTCCATAACCCCTCCGGTCTACTCGGTTCCGAGAGTCTAGATTCGAGTCGACCCGGGGACCCAGCAAGTCGCTCGCAGTGAATGTCTTCGCCGAACCTGATCTATGTTGCAATATTCTTGCCTACCTTCCCCGACACGGAGTCCAGGTAAGTCATTTACTTTCAGGTAGTAAGGATAAGAGATACAGCAGGACAAAATCGAAGGTAGTACTAAAACTCGCAATTAATCCCTACGCTGGTCAAACTTTATCCGCTGTTTTTCTCACGCCAAGCTTGACGAGTGAAATTGCCGGACGGTTCGGTGGTTTCTTCAGGCAGATCGGGATTTCTTCCATTCCAATCGAGGGAGCTCCAAGCTCAAATTCTTCAAATAAGCTTGCGCATAAGCTTCTGCTTTTGCTTTTCCTTGTTCGATATCGTCGACAGACTCGGACGGTGCAATCCAGCTCTTCGTATTGACGTTGTACACGGAGGCTTGCACTCCGATTGCATTGTCCTCGGAGAACAGGCGCAAGTGTTCGCCACTCACTCTGACCTCAGCCCATACGCCCTGATCTAGCATTGTATGCCCCCACCAATGATGTCGCCCGCTTGAGATACATGCGAACCTTCGCGAGGAATTGCGTGCGACTTGATGAAGCTGCGGGAGTTGACTACCGATTCGCTTCACCGGAAGTCTTAATTGTACCGATGATACCGAAATCACAGCGCGAAATCGGTGGAAGGTGCAGCGTAAACATGACGGGGCTCGCACCTGAACTCATACGTTCTACCTGCTCGACAGCCGCAGAGTGGGCTGGTCGAGGCAACAGTCAAGCGAATCACACTTGTCACCAACAATCGCGAACGTCGAAATTTCCGGAGCCGATACGCAAGGCGTAAGGAAACACGAATCAATGGAAGAGCCAGCTATCGGCTCATCGGAGCCGTATCGCACTTTGCGACACTCGCCTGGTTCGAGACAAAACGCGAGCCCCATCCACCCGCGGGATCGCAACAAGAGAGGCGAATCGCCGGTGAAAAGGGTTAGAAAAAAACGGGGGGTTGCGATAGAGTACGCGTGGCATGGTGAAGCGCCTGGCGGCGTCACTGACATTCCTTCTTGTGCTGGCCGGGCCATTTCGCGCGGGCTGGACCCACCTAGAGACAGACTTTCCAAATTACTACACAGCGGCGTGGGCAGTACGCCAAGAACTGCCGTTGCGCGAGTACTATGACTGGACATGGTTCGCCCGACAGATGAACTACGTCGGAATCGAACGGCAATTGGGCGTATATACGCCGCAGACCCCACTCACGATGTTGCCAATGATTCCGCTGACGCGATTTCCACCGCAACGTGCGAAGCAAGTCTGGCTGGTCCTGAATCTGGTGTTTCTGGCCGCGGCCATCTGGCTGCTTTCGCGGATGACGCGATTCACCGTGGAAGAGATCTGGCTGCTGACATTTTGCGGGTATTTTTCGCTGCGGACGAATCTTCTTTACGGACAGTACTACCTGTTCCTGCTGTTTCTGTTCACGGCCGGGTTTTATTTCCTCCACCGCAAATACGAAACAGGCTGCGGCGTGATGACGGCAATAGCGCTTGGACTAAAGCTATATGGCGGGCCGTTTTTGCTGTACTACGCCGTGCGGCGCGAATGGAAGGCCTTGATCGGGATGATCGCGGGGGGTTTGGCGGTTGTCGCGCTGGCGCTGGCGTTGTTTGGTCCGGCGGACCTGCACTACTACGGCACGCTGGTGCTGCCACGGACGCTCGAGGGCGGAGCAATTGATCCTTACGCACCCGGAGTGGCTACCTTCTCCACGATGCTGCGACATTTTTTTGTGAGAGAGCCAGAGTTGAATCCGACTCCCCTGTGGAACGCCCCGAGACTGTTTTTCTTTCTGCGGACGCTTATTGGACTGGCTGTGGTCGGGTTCCTGCTGGCTGGGATCAGTCGGAAAGCGACAACGGAAAAGCGTGAATTTGCATGGTTCCTGATTGCGCTGTTGCTGCTTTCGACGAACACGGTTTCCTACACGTTTATTCTTTTGCTTTTGCCGTTGGTGCTGCTTCTCGAGCAGACCGGGCCTCGGCAAGGAGCGTTGCTGGTGACTCTCTACGTGTTGCTGACGCTTCCCCTGCAACCGTTATGGCTGTTTCCAAAAGTGTGGCTGCTCTTCGTTTTGTTTGTTGTTGCGGGATGGCCGAGCCTGCGGCAAATTTCGTGGAAGTGGGCGGCTGGAATCGTGGCGGTGTGCTGCGTTGCAGCCGCGCTCGACGCGAGTCGCCACTTGCTAGCCTATGAACAAGAGCCCGGACGGCGATTTGAACAACTGGTAAGGGAAAAAGGGAAACTCTTCGCCGCGTTTCCCGTCGTTACGCGGGCGGGTTTGTTTTACCAGACGCTGGGGACCGACCGCTACGTTTTGGGCTGGTTGCATGACAACCGGAACGAAGAGTTTTCATTCGAGGGAAGTGCGTTGCACCCGAGAGCGGCAGCAGACGGAGTGGGGATCGAGTTTGAGCTGGTGGCGAACCGGAATTCGGTGATGATGCGATTTGACCCGGCAACCAGAAAAGCCACGCCGGCGGGCGTGCGAGTACCGGACGATTCCGCAGTTCCAATTTTTTCGCCGGACGGAAAGTGGCTCGCCGAAGAATCCACGGAAGATGGGCCAACACATATCTGGCTGCGGGATACGCGAAGCGGGCGCAGGATGCGGCTGACGGGCGGGAACTGCAACAGTAGCTCGCCCGCCTGGGCGCTCGACTCAGGGAGTGTCGTGTTTGCGAGCGATTGCGGCCGCGCGTTTGGAGTGCCGGCCTTGTACCGCGCGGGATTGCCGGCGGCTCAGGAGTAACCCCGCGACGGTTTGCGACTAGGACTCCGGCGATCGACGGCGCGCCCCGAACGGTGAAAGAGCGAAGGCCAGAGCGTAGAGTCGCACGCTTCTTCTGGCCGGGCTACCCCTCAACATCAATCGCGTGATGCTGTGAAGAAGTCTGTTCAGTTCTTCAAGTTCCCGGGGTGTCAGCCATGCGGTGCAGCGACCAGCCCACAGATTCCTTCTTCGGCCGCTCACAACAGGGTGTTGGGCCATCGCGCGGGCAAACGTCCGCGAGGCGTCGCGCAGCATCGTGGCGACCACTTTGGTGATGGCAGCGGCGTTGCGGCGATCTGATGGTTTGTAGCGCAGCCGGGAGGGTTTCGTGTGCAAGGCGAAGACCGCATAGGGTCTACCGATACCAGTGCTGCACTGCTTCGACACGAGCAGCCCGCCGCGCACGAGCAGGCGTAGATGGTGGTAAACCGCGTCCGGAGCATATCCCAGAATCCGTGCCAGCTCCTTCGCGGACTTTGCATCGGACGCCTCCAGAGCATCCATAATTCCCTGGCGAAGAGGCGACGCCAGCAATCGAATCTGGCGGAGATTGCTAATTTCATGCATAGTGGCTCCCTTCCGTGCATGGTTATTGAAAATATTGCACATATTTCAAATAGATGCTACCCTCTGCGCCGTTCAGTGGATAGGCGATCCTGGCTCAAGATGTACGGATTCCTGAACAGGGTTACAGCACTTGGGATAGCAACGATTGCCGACGCTATGGTCTGCGCAAAGACAGATTCTTCACGGCTCCGCACTCTCGTGCTGTTACTCGTCATTCTTTGCTGCGCGCAAACAGGCTATGCACAATATCCTCCAGCGGATTTTTCCAGGAACCCTTTTCTGCTGGGCGTGCCTGTTGACTTGGCTGTTCCGAAGCCGCCCGTTGCGTTCCAAGGAACAGATCGGAAGTTTCACCTCGTGTACGAATTGCACATCACAAACTTCAGCAAGGTGGATCTTGTTCTGCGGCAACTCGACGTCCTTGATGATTCTAGCGGCAGCGCACTGGCCAGCTATTCAGGCAAGGAGCTGAGAGGCAGGCTCCAGAATCTGGCAGGCCGGACCGCGAATCAAACCCTGTCGAGTGGGACTGGAGCCGTGGTCTTCATCTGGCTTGATTTTACTGATGCTGCTAATACCCAAAGATTGAGGCACAGACTCCAACTAGCCGCCCCAGCGTTTTCCCGCTTCGGGCTTCAAACTGTCGAGGGCGGATCGACCCAGGTCACCGGTGAAGCTCGAGTCATAGGCCCCCCTCTGCGCGGCGGGGAATGGTGGGCTGCGCTCGGCCCTTCAAACCACTCAGGTCATCGGCGCACACTTATTGCGGTCGATGGCAAGGCAAGAATCCCCGAACGTTACGCAACGGACTGGGCAAAAGAACAGAACGGAGAAATATTGAAGGGAGACCCGTCGAAGAACTCCAGCTATTTCGGCTATGGCGCGGAAGTACTGGCGGTCGCCGACGGCACGGTCGTCTCAGTGCTGGACGGCTTGCCGGAGAACCGACCCGAAGGGCAAAGCTATCCAGTTCCCATGAACCTCAAAAACGTGGGCGGCAACAACATCATTCTGGACATCGGCCAACACCAGTTTGCTTTCTACGCTCATCTGCAACCTCACACAATTCGTGTAAACATGGGCGATCACGTTGTGCGAGGGCAAGTGTTGGCTTTGATCGGAAATTCCGGGAACGCAACCGGTCCGCACCTTCATTTTCAACTTTCCGATACAAATTCGGAATTGGGAACCGAGGGGCTACCGTTCATGATTGATTCCGTGGAACTGATCGGCAATGCGTCTGGGGAGAAAATTAGCCTGCTTCCTCGGCCAGAGGTCCTGAACCGAGTGTTACCCCTCGAGGATGACATTGTTCGGTTTCCGTAGTCTACGTGGAGAAGCCCACGCAAGCCGCGACTGACCAAGGACGGCTACCATCAACGCCTTCTCATTCATCTGGTAACCGAGCCAGAATTATCAGGCATAATCCTTAGACAGGAAAAGCTGGGATGTTTCTCTTGCTAGGTGCTTTGGTCCTTGCGATCTGGTTTTTGGTGTTCTGGATACAGCCTCTGACTGCGCTCAGCGTGTTCGAGCGGCTCACCCCAAACGTCCTCTATCGAGTGCGAGTTGACCTTCCACTGGTCGCACTCTCTTTCGATGATGGTCCGCACCCTACTTTCACCCCCCAAATCCTCGATATTCTCCAACGCCATGACGCCAAAGCTACCTTTTTCCTGATTGGCGAGCGGGCGTTGCTCCATCCAGAACTAGTTTCCCGAATCAAAGCGGCCGGCCATCAGGTCGGCAACCATTATTACAAGAATGGCCCGACCTTCGGTCACTCCGATGCCGAATTCCTAGGTTATCTGCAGCAAACTGAGAAGGCGATAGGACTCACAGAAGAACCGAAGCTTTTCCGCGCCCCCGGTGGAGTCGCCTGGCCCCGGCAGCTGAGGCTGGCTCGAGCACAAGGCTACACCTACACTCTGGGTTCCGCATACCCGAACGATCCTATGCATCCCCCTGTTTGGTACATCACGTGGTTGGTTGAAAAGAATCTGGCCCCAGGAACAATCGTCATTCTGCACGATGGCAT
>Ga0306921_10007841_pt1 | contig 11251 bp, 10 predicted proteins | sample sta12Cox44000080_FD_203760 | JGI IMG/M metagenome (GOLD analysis project Ga0306921, IMG submission 203760) | Lab enrichment of tropical soil microbial communities from Luquillo Experimental Forest, Puerto Rico - statoxic.12C.oxic.44.000.080 (v2)... | ecosystem: Environmental > Terrestrial >... | reverse complement strand
GCCACGATGCGCGGCCTTGAGCTGGAAATCTGGCCCCGCCGTAGTGCTGACATCCTCGAACTTGCCGTTCCCAAGATTCCGGAAGACCGTGTTCGGCTCTTCGTAACTGCGGCCGGGATTCAGCAAGCTGATGTTGTCCATCACGTTCGAACGGGCGACAAACAGGTCTTTCCAGCCGTCGTTGTCGAAGTCGAAGATGCCATTTCCCCACCCCGACATATCGGCGGTGGAACGGAGTCCGTCGGTGGCCGAGTGGTCAACAAACGAACCGCCACCCTGATTGATCAGCATGGGAAATGTCTCGTGCTCGACCGCTGTGTACCAGATGTCAGGCAAGCCGTCGTTGTTCACATCGCGGAAATCGGAACCCATTCCCGACAGCGCGCCGCCGTCGGGTGCATAAGCCACAGCCGCGGTCACGCCTACTTCCTCGAACTTCTTGCCCTTCAAGTTGTGGAACAGGAAGGCCGGCGTTGTGTCGTTCGCGACGAAGGCATCGAGAAATCCGTCACCGTCGTAGTCGGCGAAGCTAACGCTCATTCCCTTCCCTTCGAGCTTCGCGATTCCCGTCTCATCAGACACATCAGTGAATGTCCCATCGCCATTATTGCGATACAACGTGTTGTGCAGCGGCGGGTATTGTTTGGGATGGCAGTAGGCGCGAACGCCGCTCTTCACGGCACAGTACGGGTCTTTATTAGCTTCCCACTGGCAGTAATTCACGACAAAAAGATCGAGCAGGCCGTCGTTGTTGTAGTCGAACCACCCGGCTCCGACCGACCACATCTTCTTGCCATTGAGCTTGGCGCCCGACAATCCGGCTTTCTCTGTGACGTCGGTAAACGTGCCGTCGCCGTTGTTGTGGAACAGTTGGTTGCCGGTTACGTTGGCGACGAAGATATCCGGACGTCCGTCGTTGTCGTAATCTCCGACGGCAACACCCATCCCGTAACCCGCGCCTGCAAGCCCCGCCTTCTCCGTCACATCCGTGAAGGTACCATCGTGATTGTTGTGGAAGAGCCGGTTCCAAAACTTCGGCGAATCCTTCTCTAACGAAGGAATCGCGGCCCCATTCACGAGATAAATGTCCAAGTATCCGTCACCGTCATAATCGAGAACCGCGACGCCAGCAACCATCGTTTCGATCTGGTTCTTGTTGGGTGTCGGAGAGTTCTCGGTGGTGAACCGCAGTCCTGCCTTCCCCGCGATTTCCTCGAAGCGGATTGGTGACGGAGCAGATTGCGCGGAGACAAATTGCGGCAGGATTGCAATGGCGAATAGGAAGCCCACCAACGAGAGTAATCGAGTCCGTCTTCCTGAGAGCCAGTCGAACACTTGCGCCGCAATTGTTGTGGCGGCAATAGGAAAATTCTGATCCCACCCTTTCGACAAAGACCGGCGAAAGGATGGGGCACCCGTATTCTGAAGTTGGATCGACAACAGCGAGACCATCTCTCCGTCGCTCATAATCTGCCTGTAACGGCTCGAAACGCCATTTTAGGAGCGGGCTTGCTCATGCTACCTGGAGGCCGCTGTGCCAGTGGCCGTAGTCGGCGTCGACGAAGCGTTCTTCACGTAGGTGTTCATCCATTGGTTCATCTCCCAGAACATATGCAGAACGGATTCGCGGCCGGCGTAACCATGCGACTCCAGCGGCAGCAGCACGAAACGCACCGTTCCGCCCTGACCCTTAATTGCACTGAACAGGCGTTCGCTCTGTATCGGGAATGTTCCGGTATTGTTGTCGGCCTCGCCGTGAATCAGCAGAATGGGCGTCTTGATTTTGTCGGCGAAGGAAAATGGTGACATGTTGTAGTAGACCTGCGGCGCTTGCCAGTAGGTCCGGTCTTCATTCTGGAAGCCGAAAGGCGTAAGCGTGCGATTGTAGGCTCCGCTGCGCGCAATGCCTGCTTTGAAGAGGCTACTGTGCGCAAGCAGGTTTGCGGTCATGAACGCTCCGTAAGAATGGCCCATCACCGCTACCCGATTCCGGTCGACGACGCCGAGCCGGACGCCCTCATCAATCGCCGCCTGTGCGCTGGCCACCAATTGCTCCACATACGTGTCATTCGGTTCTGTCTGCCCTTCTCCGACAATCGGGATCGTGGCGTTCTCCAACACGGCGTAACCTTGCGTGACGAACGGAATAGGCGAGCCCCAATTCAGAAAAGGAAACTCATACGGTGATCCGCTGATTTGCCCTGCTGCCGACTTTGTCTTGTATTCCGTTGGATACGCTTCCATTAACGTCGACAGTGGCCCGTCTTCTTTCTTATAGTCGGGCGGTAGATAAAGGTTCGCGCTCAGATCCACGCCGTCGGCGCGTTTGTATTTGAGGACCTGTTTCTTGGGCAGCTTCGCGTTCCCGTACGGATTGGGAAACTGCGTTACCTGGGTGAATGTATCGGTTGCAAGGTTCTTGACGTAGTAGTTTGGTTGCACTTCCGGCGACTCGCGGCGGACCAGCAGAGCGGGTTCTGCAGCCGTCAGCACTGCAGCGGCAAACTCGTAGTATTTGTCCGTCGATTCCCAGATTTTCTTGCGGTCGCCGTTCGTCACATTCATCACCGACACAAATGGACGATCTCCTTCCGCGGATGCGCCACGCGCGTGCAGGTAAATCCCGCTACCGTCTTGAGTGGTTTCGAGAACCTGCTTTCCGCTGGCATTCATTGCCGTGAACGGCGTACCAGGGTCGTGGTAACGGTCTTCGAACGATCCTTCAAACAACTGCACGGAAGCACCCGGTTTGTCTGGAGCAACGGCCAATATGATTCGCTGGCGGTCTTTCCAGCGCTCTTCTTCCACCAGTGCCAGGCGGCTGTCTCCCCAGATAACGGTACGGGATCGCAGCGGCAGCTCCACCAGTTTGCTCGCCTTGCCATCAAACGGCGCGTCGAGGAGAAACACAGTGTCGCGCACCGTCGCCTCTTTGCGTGGATCTCCTCCATCTCCTGCTTCCGCATAAGCCAGAGTAGCGGCTACATCGCTCCGCCAACCAAAGTCACGCGGCCCCGGCTCAACCGCGTCATGCACGTTCGGAATTGTGTCTTCAAGAGGCTTGTCTACAATCGGTCGAACGCCTCCCGTCGACAAGTCGATCACCGACACACGCTCGGGGAAGAATGGAAACGAAAGCAGGTAGGAGTATGGAGGATGCCGTTCGTCGACGAGCACGTGGCGGCCGTCGGGCGATGGTGACGCGGTCTCGATGATACCCGGCTTGCCCAACGCTCTGACGGTGCCATTCAGCTGGATGAGTTCCACCTCCGAGGTCGCATAGTAGTTGAAGATCTTCTCGTCGACGGGATTTCTCAGCAGATCCTGATACGTCGGTCCGGGTGTGACACGCCCCAGGTTTTCCTGAACCACCGGGCCTGTCGGTACGTCGTTGCGGACCGGCGACTGTCCGCGATTTTTGGGCAGCGATTTGCACACGAGGCTCGTGCTATCGCTCGTCCATTCACAGGGCGCTCCGAAGATGCCATTCAGCGCGATGCCCGGCAACTGTTGGGCGCGGCCTGAACTGACGTCCGCGATCCACAGGCTGAGGCCCGCGTTCGATTCGTCATTACTCGTGTTGACGAAGGCAACGTGGCTGGCGTCGGGCGCCCAGGCAACAAAGCGGATTTGCGCGTTTGGGGGTATTCCTGCCACGATCCTTTCCGCGCCATCGGGCAGCAGCTTGAGCCGCAGGGATGTGACGTAGCGGCCACGGCTTGGGCCGTTGGTGCGCGGATTGAATCGCAATCCCGCCAGCCGCAACTCAGGTTGCGCCAAGTCGGAAATCGGCGGCAGTCCAGACAAGGGCTCGATCAACAGCCACCGCTTGCCTGCCTTGTTGACAGGGGACACATCGACGCTCGGCGTGGGCCGCGTGTCGACCAAGTCGACGATGGCTTTGGGGGGCGTTTGATAGGTGAGGATCTCTTGTGCCTGTAACCCGTGCGCCACAGCAATCAGCAGTGCGACTAACGCCAATCTCGCGCCCCATCGTATGAACATCGACCCTCCCTGGCATCTTGTGCTGTGAAGTCTGGCAAAATGCCGGACACCATTCTCATGCACAAGCGAGGCTCTCGCAACTTTCGACAGGGTTGCGGCGGCCGGCTTCAGCACACTTACATTGGACTCGTGTGGGTTCGGCGAAAGCGGAGGCACGCGTAGTGATTTCAAGCGCATGCCTGATGATGTTGATACCGCTGTGGAGTTCTTGATGTCGTGAACCGGAGAAGACCACCAGATAATTGGCCTCGCTGGAGCCAGAGCTCCCTTTGCGGCGAGTATCGCTCATCAGAAGACTTTATCTTTTGTGTGTCAGCTCTTACTTCGCCAAACCTAACCGACATTCGACGTGCGCATGAGTTATGTAGAACTAACTACAGTTGGGCCACAACGATTCCGTCGTGCTCGATTTTTCCCTCGAACTCTCAGTCTGGATGTTCGGTGCAGAATTTCAACTTGTTCCCCGCCAACCTATAAACCACTGTCTTCACAACTGTATAGAACGGAACGAGGCGATGTGTGCTCGGATCGCATCCGTTGAGAAACGATGGCGAGCACACTACAAAACAACTCCTTCGGGAATATCCGCCAATCGCTTAGTTTCCAGCCACCGTCGGAAGCATCCGGCAATTGTTCTGTTTGCTTAAGAAAAGAAGGTCAGCTGCGAAGGGCGATGGGCTTCATTCGTAGCGAAGCGCCTCCATCGGACTGATAGACGCAGCTTTCCTGGACGATAACAACGAGAACACCAGGTTCAAGGTAGCCGCAACCTCAAAAGTCAGCAGTGCATTTTTCTCGTCAAATACAAAGGGCAACCCGACCCATGCGCTGACCAGGCGCGATATCAGCCATGACAATCCGATTCCCAGCAATCCTCCTAATAAAGCCAGCGAACCGTTCTCGCACTGCATCTGCAGGAAAATATCGCCGGAGGTGGCACCCAATGCCCGGCGTGTGCCGATCTCGCGCGTGCGCTCCCGCACCGCAATCCAAGTGATCGCAACAATTCCGAGTCCGGAGACCACCAAGGCAGTGGCTCCTATCCAGCGTAGGAACGAACCAAGCCGATCGCTAGCAGCAATCTGCGTGTCGAGCAGGGTCTTCTGATTCTGGACCTGGAAATCTTCCGGTTGTTCGGGCCCGATGTGGTGGGCTTGGTGCAGAAGCGACCGAATTTGATTGGCAGCCTGATCTAAGCTCTCCCATGAATCGACCTCAACCAGAATTCCGGCGTAGTGATCCACATTCATGAGCCGTCTCATTGCGGTCCTCAGCGGCACGTAAATCTGATTGTCTTCATTGCTCACGTCCAGGCCCTGGCCTCGCTCCCGCAAGACCCCGATCACAGTGAAGGGGACACGGTTGATCATCATCCGCTGCCCCACAGCTGACGATCCGCCAAACAGATCTAGCGCCACCGTGTGGCCGAGCACGGCAACACGCGCGGCAGTGCGTTCATGGGTGACATCGAATAGTTGGCCCGCCACGAGGGTCCAATCTTTGGCTGCAAAATAGTCTGGCTCACAACCGACGATGGCCGCGTTCTTGGAGATATCGCCGGTTTTTGTCCAGAAGCTCTGTGTTGCCAGAGCCGAAGAGCGCTTACGTTTCAGGACATTCCGTTTGATGACGACGTAATCGCGCTCCACGAGAGTGGTTACAGCGGCACCGGTTCGAGCCCGGCCCGCAACCGAGCGGCTCTGTGCCGGTGTGATGATAAGCACGTTCGTGCCGAGGCGGCGAATCTGCTCGAGCACTTTCTCTGTGCCGCTCGCCCCATAGTTCATCGAGCAGACAGCTCCGATCACGCCCAGTGCTGCACTGAACGCCAGCAGAACGGAACGCAGCGGATAGCGAAGAATCAGTCGAAGGGACCGCGATGCGATATGCCACTGCTTCACGGGAGCCCTAGGAGCGTAACGCCTGTATGGGATCGACGCGTGAAGCTTTCCAGGCGGGATAGATGCCAAACACAATGCCGATCACAAAAGAGAGAAGAACGGCGGATGCAAACGGCCGCCAGACCAGCACCGGCGGCAGCTTTTGAATCCGAGCGGCGATCTGTACTCCGCCTATTCCGATCAAAACTCCCGCGAGGCCGCCGGCCAATGCCACCGTCACCGCTTCCAAGAGAAATTGGAAAACAACCTCGCCTCGCGAAGCTCCCACGGAGCGCCAGATGCCGATTTCACGGCGCCGATCGGATATTGCAATCAACATCAAGGACATGATCACTATGCCCCCGATCAGTAGGGCCATGATCGCGACACCCGCGAGTATCTTGGCCAGCGTGCTGCTTGTCTGGGTAACGCGCTCCATGGTCGCGGCTGGATTGGTAATCGCGAAGTCGTCCAGAGCGGACGGCTGAATGTGGTGGCGTTCCCGAAGCAACGCCACTACCCGATTAGTTGCTTGGTTGCTCTGCGTGGGATCCTTCAGCTGCGCGATGACCATGGTTAGATAATCACGATTGAATAATCGCCGGGAGGCAGTTTTTACTGGAATAAGAATGACATTATCCAAACTGCCGCCTGCCGGCCCCGCTCCTCTGGACTGCAATACCCCAATTACCTGAAATGGAACCTCGGCAATACGGATCATCGCGCCCAGAGGTTCTTCGTCAGGAAACAATGCGCTCCGTACGTCAGTTCCGATCACGGCAACGCGCGCCAAGGAGGTGTTTTGATCCTCAGTAAAGAACACCCCATCCGCCATTTCATCGGAGCGCAAACTGAGCCAGTTTACAGAGACCCCAAACACGGCCGGGGAGGCAGCTTTGCCACGATACTTGATATCGATGTCGAAAGCGCTCTGCATCTCAGCTACGGACTTGATTTCGGGCAATTCGGCTATCGCCTTGGAATCTTCGAAGCGCAATGTGGGCGGAACATTCAGAAGCGTTGGCATACCGCGCGAGCGCCCGCCTCCAGGCCGGACCATAATTGTGTCAAACGTCCCGATCATGTTCTTGAAGCGCTGCATGGTTTCACGTTTCGTCGCCTCGCCGATCGAGGTGAGGATGGCGAGGGAAGCGATTCCAACAACGACCCCCAGCATCATCAGGACGGTCCTCAATCGATGCCGTGCCAAACTCAAGGCTGCCTGTCTAACCAACTGGAAGGTCTTCATGGTTTGCCTCCCATTGCAGGCCGCAATAATACCGTGGGAACGGTTTCACTCGAAAGGATGCTTCCCTCTTGCAGCCGAAGTTCTCGCGAGGCATAAGCGGCGACGTCATCATCATGGGTCACCGCGAGGATGGTGCGCCCATCATCGTGCAATTCCTGGAGTAAGGTCATGACCCCCTGACCGGCCTTGAAGTCGAGATTGCCGGTAGGCTCATCGGCGAGTATGAGAACGGGGTTGTTGATCAGTGCTCTGGCGATTGCCACACGTTGTTGCTCTCCGCCAGAAAGCTCGCTGGCGTGGTGACGGGCCCGGCCTGCGAGGCCTACTCGCTCCAATGCGGCGAGAGCTCGCTTTCTGTCCACGTGCCCATCGCGGTACACCATGGGAACCTCGACATTCTCCAGAGCCGTGGTTCGCGGTAGTAAATTGAAGGCCTGGAAAACGAAGCCGATTTTCCCGTTGCGAATGCGCGACAATTGTTTATCGGAGTAGCCCGCCACATCCTCTCCATCGAGTCGGTAACTTCCCGAAGTCGGCCGGTCAAGGCAACCAAGGATATTCAACAGTGTGGATTTTCCTGAACCAGAGGCTCCGCGGACGGCTACGAATTCCCCTGGAGAGATATCAAAGGTTATCGATTTCAAAGCGTCGACGGTGCCCCCATTGCCGCGGGCATAGGTCTTTCGAATGTTCACAACTTGAATCATGGATTCACTCGCTGGCCGGTGTTCTCCGAGGGATTTTTCCCTTCCGCGGAAAGCAGCAGGATTTCATCGCCCCGCGAGATCCCCTTTTTGATTTCGACGGTTTCCCCGTCTTTGGCTCCGATTACCACCGGCTTCCGCTGAGGCCCATTTGGGGCAGAGATGTAGACGAATGTCTGCTCGCCGTCATGCTGCACCGCTTTCGAAGGCAGAAACAACCCTTCATGCTGAGCTGTTTCAATCGACACGTTCGCGGTCATGTCGGGCTTCAGCAAATGCGCGTCCTTCTTGATGTTAATCGTGACCTCATAGTTCACGACGCCCGAGACAACCGTTGCTTTCGGTGCGATGCTTTCGACGATCCCAGGAAAATCGCGGGAGGCGTAAGAGTCCACGGTGAACGAAACCGGATTGCCCGCCCTGACATTGGCAATATCGGTCTCATCCACCATGGCTACCATTTGCAGCGAATTGTCCCCAATGATCGTCACGAACGTGGGAGCGGTAAACGAGGCTGCTACCGTTTCACCTTCCTGCGTCGAAACCGAAGCCACCGTGCCGGAGATTGGGGCGCGAATCTGGACGTATCCCAGATCCACTTTCACCAGATCGCGGTCCCGCAACGACTTTTCATATTTGGCCTTGGCCTCTTCAAGCGCCAGTTCCAGGTCCTGCTGCTGCTGGACAGGGATCAGGCCTTGGGCGCCAAGTCGCTGTGCCCGTTCTGCGTTCACGGCGGAGCGCTCCATCGAGGCGTGGTCCAGTTGCGCTTGGGCCTCGGCTTGGGCCAGACGCGCGTGAATGGGTGCGGCGTCGATTTCCGCAATGACGTCCCCGGCTTTAACGTGCGATCCGACGGTCACATTGAGCTTGTTTACGATGCCCGATAGCTGCGAGCCCACCCGCACTTCCGATCCAACTCGCAGTCGCACCGTCCCGGTCGCATTGACAGCGTTGCCGATCATGCGCTGCTCTGGGCGAGTGCTTCCCGCCGCCGCTTTCGCTCGAGGAGCGTCGCCCGTGCGCAGGAGGTAAAACCCGGTTGCCGCTCCTCCCCCAAGCAAGACGAGCAGCACTGCGATTGGCGATCGAGCCATGTTTCTGCTCACTTCCTTTCGAAGACCATCACCAGCACCGGATTCGAGCCGCGCACAGACTCAACTGTCATCGTCTTGCCGTCGGAAGACAAAGACCGCGTCTCGGTCCGGACGACCTTGGGTCCTCCAGCGACAGCGCTCTCACTCGTCCAAGTGGTCACCAGCTTGTCAGCTTGCCATTTCGTGACAGTCTCAGCAGGGCCACCCATCGGCGACTCGTTGGTCGCCGGTTTCCCGGTTAGGTCGTAATGAGTTTTGCTATCGTCATCCCTGCCCTGGAATGTGGTGTGCAGGGTTACGTCGAGTGCGGTCGCAGACTGTTTGATGGATTGCATCATCATCATCTGTGACATCATGCCGGCGTTTTTGCTCTTTTCCGGACTGAATTGCCACGATCCAGAGAAGTCGGAGTGCTGTGCCGCGAAGGCCGCTGCTACCATCACCCACAGTAACGCAAGTACCTGTTTGCATCTCATTTCTGCTCCTTTTGGTCGATACACGTTTCATTCCCTCGGTTGATTCCGCCCTTCCACGTACAACGCCAAGTGCCAGACATCGGCTTCCGGCAAGCCCCGAAACGAGGGCATTCCGGTCCAGCGAATGCCGTGCTGGATCACGTAAGCGTCCACCCATGTCGAGCGCCCGGATGACTCAATCACGAACTGTGGTGGTCGCGGCGAAAGTGATCTGGCAAACGGCGCCATCTTGCCTCTGCTTGCGCCATGACAAACCGCGCACATCTGCTGGTACATGGAACTGGCACGATCGAGATCATCCTCGGTTGTCGTAAAGTGGATTGGCTGCTGAGGCCTTTGTGCGCGAATCTTCATCAGCAAAATAGACGAGGCAAGCCATCTCTCTGCACGCGATGGCTCCACGTCGTTGGTGATGTCAACGACAGTCAGTGCCACCGTACAAAACGCGAGTGCCACTATGGCGACCAAGAGCACAAGGATGGATCGTTGGCGTCCCATCACAGCCAGGCAGCCCCACGACTTGCGATCAAAAGCTGGAAGGTTCCAGTCACAAGCAAGACTGTGAGGCCTATACTTAGGTGTAAGGTCAAGAAGAAATTTGTAAGGCGTATTAGCGGCGAGGACTCTTCGGATTTGCGGGGCAATCCGCAGCGTGCGTGCTTCTCCGGCGAGAGGAATTTTGCGAGGCGATCTTGCCATCCTGCGTTGCTACAGGACAGGTTGTGGGGGCGGACTTCTCGAGATGGCTTATCAAATATTCCAGTTGCCGTTTCATCGTTTCGAGGACGCAGATCTTCTCGTTGACCTGGCAGAGCCGTTCCCGCCCGATTGCGATGATTTCCTTCACCTGGGTCGGCTTGCGACGCAGCGGGCGCGGCATAGTTTCGAGCGCCCCGTGAAGATCAAGAAGCTGCCTGATTTCGGTTAGGGTGAAGCCAATTTCGTGGTTGCGGCGGATGAAGAGAATGCGGTCCAGATCACGCTGCTGATAATCGCGATATCCGGAAGCGGTTCGCGCCGGGGCTGGCAGCAACTTCTCTCTTTCATAAAACCGAATCGTTTGAATGTTCACGCCGGCCGCGCGGGCCAGCTCTCCAATCTGCATTCCGAAATTATTCACCCTATGCTTGGGTAGAAGGCAAGGACAAATTACGACCGCAGCCACAATTCCTGATGCAGGGTGCTGCGCCCCGGCGGCTGCCTTTGGGTCGGACCCAGATTTTGGACAGCGACCTGGTCCGAGTCTCACCTCTTTGCCGGGCTCATATCATCCCTACTGGAACCTGCTCGTTCGACTCGGAGATGGCGGGGGGCATTGCGCACCAGACGCCACCGTAAAATTTCGCTCGCTTGCTGCAGAACCCCTAGAGTGCAGCAGCCGCCTTTCTAACGCTCACTCGGCAATCATGGCTTGCGCTCGATGTTCGACAATAGGTCGTTTCCTTTAAGGCATAATTAACGCCTTACCCCAGGTGGGACAGGGAGGTTTCGATGCGCAAGACCAATATGTGCCGCAATGTGTCGATTCTCTTGTTTGGATGGGCTTCGTTCGCCTCTGTTGCGTTGGCGCAAGGGATGACAAGTCAGGAGATTCAGGTTACGAATACGGGTATTTCAGGTCTGTGGATGTTAGAGAACATCAGTTACGCGGGCACAAAACAACAGCAGCAAGCCCTGGCGAATCCTGGCTTTCATCTTCGGCCTCCCCGGCACCATCGTGACGTTCTTCGCGGTTAAGGAGGGGAACGACCGTGCGTATGGGATTGACCTGCCCCGAAAGGGCAGGTCATAAATGTGACAATATTTCGATTCCGACCGCATACTCAAAGATTGTGTCCAT
>Ga0306921_10007840_pt1 | contig 11252 bp, 14 predicted proteins | sample sta12Cox44000080_FD_203760 | JGI IMG/M metagenome (GOLD analysis project Ga0306921, IMG submission 203760) | Lab enrichment of tropical soil microbial communities from Luquillo Experimental Forest, Puerto Rico - statoxic.12C.oxic.44.000.080 (v2)... | ecosystem: Environmental > Terrestrial >... | reverse complement strand
TCACCATGAGGTCGAGATTGCGCGTGCGTTAAACTCATCTGATTCCGGTCCTGAGAAACTTCAGTCCACCACCGCCACCGCATTGATCTCGACCAGACAGCGCGGATCGGTGGCAAGCCGCACCACCTGCACCGTGGTGGTGGCGGGCTTGGCCTCGCGGAAATACTCGCCCCACACCCGGTTGAGCGCATCCTGATCGGAGAGGTCGGTCACAAAGCGATCGGCGGTGACCACGTCGGCGAATGTGGCGCCAACGGCCGTTAAGCCGCGCTTGAGGTTCTCGAGCGCGGCCCGCGCCTGGCCCTCCATGCTCGTCGGCATGGCATCGAACTCCTCCGGCCGGTGCGGATGGTGATGATAGACCGGCGCCGCCGTGACGCCGGCCAGGTAGACCGTGGTCCCGCCTTTCACCTTTATGGCGGGCGCGTATGGCATCCACATATCCGGTGCATCCGGCCAGTGCACGTGCTCGACCGATTTTGTCATGCGGCATCTTCCTCGCGGGAGCGGCACACCCGCTCTGGCGACAAGGCTATCGCTTATGGGATGAGCGCGGCAACAGATGCAGGGGCGGGTCTTCAGGTCATCACCGCGCGAAGAATCATTTCAGGCCTCGATCTGCCTGAACCGGATCTGCTGCCGGCCGCCCTCGCCGGTGGCGATGATGGCGGTATATTCCGGGACCTCGCACCAGGTCGATGTATCCCGCGTCAACGGCTCCGACGAGATCAGAATCGAGCCGTCAGTGGCCGCCGGCGCGCTGATCATCTTCCATTCCCCGTCGTGGAGCCCATAGGAGCTGCCGGTCGTGTACCAGAGACTGAGGAACTCGTGGTCGGCCTGCCGCAGCTCATCCGGCTTGTCCATGTCGTAGCATCCGTAATCGAACGCGAAGCGCACGGCGACCGCGCTCGTACCATCGCTGATGAAAAGATTGGCCGCGGAGCTGGTGTCGATGCGATAACGCTCCCTTACGTGACGAATGCTCGCGAGCATCTTCTCAACGGCATCGACGATCTCCTCGCCGCAGCGGGCTGAGGTCGGGTCGTCAAGCTGCGAGAGCAGCAGCGCGTAGAGCCACTCGGTATCGGTATTGCCGCGGATCTGCTGTGCGATCGCGGGCTTGATGTGATCGAGCAGCGCAAACCGCATCCGCTCGAAATCCGCGAGATGGCCGTTGTGCGCAAGCGCAATCCTCGCTCCCTTGTACAGAAAAGGATGCAGGTTCTGCTCCCCGAGCGTCACCCGGTCGTGGAAGGGCACGCCGCGGACATGCGCGATGGCCGCGCTCACCCGCAGTTTCTGTGCCAGATCCCGCAAGTTGCGGTCGAAGACCGGAATGCTGGTCGAGCGATAGCTGAACGGCATCTCCGGCTCATGGGACGCGCCGTCCCATGCCAGCATTCCGAAGCCGGCGAGATTGAGCATCTTCAGGAGCTGCGCGTCATAAACCTGCTTTATGAGCGAATTGTCCGGCTGATAAAGGAGATCGTCGAGCCGAACCTCGGCTCCCTGATACATCAGCACCCGGCACATTTGAGCTTTGGCTCCGCGGCGGTTCAGGACTTCACAGGCGCAAGCAGCACATCGCCGCGTTGCTGCTGGGGCATCACTCGTGCGAGGTGGCCGTCGGCCCGCCGCAGATTGCCGGCGACCGCCGACCCGAGAGCGGCAAAAAGGGTGAACGCCAGCTCACCGCCTCCCTTGCGCAGGACCTCAAAGCGTTCGCGGTCGAGGCTCAAGGCAATGGTGGGCTCGCGTGCCAGCGCGATCAGCGGATGCGGGCCGCCATCGAGGAGCGGCAGCTCGCCGGCAAAACTGCCGGGACCATGCACGGAGAACAGTTGTGGCCGCGGCGGGGTGGAAAAATACGTCGCGAGCGCGCCGCGCACGACGATGAGGCAGTGGCTCGCGGCGGCGCCGGCCGGCCAGACGAGGTCGCCGCGTGCAAAATCATGCCGTTTGACTTGGCCCATGAGCTCGCGCAATTCGCCGCTGCCAAGCGATCCGAAAAATGGAAGAGCCAGCAGGAGCCGCTGGTCGAGCGTGGCCGGAGAGGAGCAGCGCGTCCAGGCGACTGATACCGCTGTCGCTGCGGCTGTCGCTGCGCAGCCCGGGGCAAGGTGAGCCGCTGCCAGCTCGATCGCCTTGCGCGTGCGCGCGGCCACCTGGGTGATGAAGCGGTTCATCACCGCAAATGCCGGCGGCCGCCGGTCGGCACGCATCATCTCGAAGCGCTCGCAGCTCACGAAAAAACCGGTGCTGGCCGTGACCGCGACCGCGCTTGCCGACCGCACGCCGTGGTCGAGCAGGCCCATCTCGCCGACGGTTGCGCAACGGCCGAGGACGGCGAGTTGTACGGTCTCATCGCCTGGCACGCGCCGCATGATTGCGATCTCGCCTTCCTTGATGAGGTAGAGCCCGTCGGAAGCATCGCCCTGCCGAAACAGTACGCCGCCGGCCTGCACATCGAACGGGCGCAGGAGCCGCTGGACTTCCGCAAGGCCGGCCGCATCGAGTCCGGCCAGGAGTGGAACTTCAAGCAGGAAGCGGTCGAAGCCGCCTTGGCCTGGGGCCACGCCGGGCGGCGCGGATGCGGCCGCCGCCATAGCCGTCGACGCTTGCATCTGTTCTCCGCTGCGCGGGTATGCCGGCTCGCTCATGCGGGATGCGTCGTCGTTAATCGGACGGAGAGCCCAGACTGAAGGGCCATATCTGCCACTCGGGCGTGATCCGGCCTTGTGCAGTTGGCGCGCTGCGCAGCCCCCCGCGCTCCGGCATCTCCTCGGCCGCGACTTTACGGCCTTTCTTTTTCGCCGGCACCTTCTCGGCGATCACCATGGCCCAGAAGGTCTGGTACCGCGCAGCGCCATTGCGCGCGAAGGCGACACCGACGCTGTTGGCCCTCGGCAACAGAAGATTGGCATTGTGGCCAGGCGAGTGCTGCCAGCCTTCGAACGTCTCGGCCCAAGTCTTGTAGCCGGCCGCGATGTTCTCGGCGGCCCCCCGCGCGCGCACGCCCGAAATCCGGGAGGCAAACGAGCCGGCCACGTCGTGGTCCATGATGCCCGATGCTGCCATTGCCTTTGCCTGGCGCTCCGCAATGGCCGTGAGCTCGGGGTCGGTCTTGACCGCCGAAAGACCGTGCTCGGCCCGATAGCGCGAGATCATCTCCAATATGTCCTCTGCGCGCGCCGGCAGTGAGCCGGTGGCGAGCGCGAGGAAAAGCCAGAGCAGTGCGGCCATCCCAAGCCGCTGGTTCGCATTCATTGCAGCAGAATCAGCGTATGATGCGGCCGATCTGAGGCCGGCGCGCGGTGCGGTCGACTGCGGTCAGGGGCTTACGCCCAGCGTCTTCCAGACCCCAGTGGCGGTCGCAACCACCCGATCGCCGACCACGAGCTCTCCGCTCATGAAGACGAGCGCCCGCGTGCGGCGAACGACCCTGCATCTTGCCTCGACGAATTCGCCGATCTGGACGGCATCGATGAACTGCACATTGAGCTGGACGGTCGCCTGCGGCCGCCGCTCGTTGGCGTACCAGCACGTCATCCCCATGGAGCGGTCCGCAAATGTCATCAGCATGCCGCCCTGCACCACACCCCTGCGGTTATGGTGCTTGGGCTCGGCCAGGAAAGCGTAGCGATAGCCCTCGCCGGACCGGCGCATCCAGAACGGGCCGACGAGGCCGATGAAACCATCGTCGGGATAGGGCTCCCAGCCCGCGGCTGCCGGATCGAAAGCTGCGGGCTTTTCTGAGAGGGCGGGCTGGCCGGTGGGCTGCTCGATGGTCGGCATGGCAGGAGGCTGGATCAACAACATGCCGGAGCAATTGGCAAGCCTGCGCCGTGGGCTTCGCGTGCGCTCTGGAAGGCTGACACGACTTGGCGAGCGCACAAATGCAGCGAGGCTCGTTACGCTGAAGCAGCGATGAGCGGCGCCGACGCGCGCCAACATGGTATCGAGACGTCCCTTTGGCCGTGCGCGCGTATGCCAGTGCTCCCGCTCACTCTCGCGCCTTCACCTGCTCGTTCATCGCACGCAGCCGTGCGGCCATCCACTCTCATTCGCGCCGGGAGGCAAGATGACGACTGCTGTCTCGCCTGCGAACAGGCCTGGGAAATCTTCGCTCATTTGCGCTTCCGAATGGTGGAGGGGGCCCGAACAAGGGATTTTTTCTGCAACATGGCGCGCGTCTGCCTCTTCACCAACCGGTCAGGCCTTCCGTCGCATGGGGACGAAAGCTCGCAGGACTGGCCAATTCCCAAGCTTCCGCAAAGCGCAGATCGCGCGTTCCTCGCAACAACTCACCGGGCTCGAGCGGCGGATAGAGCTGCTTGGACGACATCACTTCGCTCGCCGAGACCCTTCGCGAGAAATGGTCCAACGTGAACTCGCGGGGATGATCAAGCCCCGGCCGCCGCCGTCAGCTCGATCAGCGAGCGCATGGTGGAGGCGTGAAAGTTTGCAACCCGATGTGGTGTGCCGCTTGGCGGAAGGAGCTGGGCGGTTAATCAGGCAGGGAAATCTTGTTATTTGCTCAAAGTCAGTGTGAAAAGCTGGTTTTTCCGGCCGCCGACGCGAGCGTCCGAGCCGGGTAACGCGGAGAGGGTCGACGTGTTCGCTCATTCTGGCTGCGAACGATCGTTCTTGCGAGTCTGCGATGCAAAGCCTGCTCGGCTGCCTTGACTGCAATGGGCCCGACATGGGCGAGGAATACCTTCTCGTGCGCCCGCGTGAGCGTTTCGATCGCGAGCTGCAATGGCAGCCACTTCACAGCTTTTACATCCCAGGTCGGCTCGTGTGTCGGGCCACCAACTGCCCGCATGCGCCAGAATTGCACGATCTTGATCTTGCCACCGGCAGGATAGGACATTGAGCCCAGGAACTCGTGCACTGAAACTTCATGCCCGGTCTCCTCGACGACTTCTCTCTTGGCGGCAGCACGCGTGTGCTCGCCCGGATAGAGCTTGCCCTTCGGCAGTACCCAGGCCTTTTCTCTTCGCAATCGCACGATGGCGATCTGCGGGCGCAGGCCTCCTCGCAAGACAATGCCACCAGCGGCCAGGATAGGTACTCCTGCGTCAAGCGAATCAGTCATGTCAATCGTATGCCGCACGAATGGTCGTTGAACAAGCGTCCCATCTGCTCAAAGTTTCGCCAACCTATGTAACGGCACCAAGACAATTCCGAATCATTGCGCGGAAACCTCTTGTCCTGTTCCACTCGACGGCCGTGTGACATGGGCACAACCGGGGCATGCACTGCGGCAGGGGCACTCGCTGGTTGCAGGACAGCTCATGTCGAGGGACCCTCGGCATGACGTGACGGATAGTATAGAATCGTGCGCGGTGCAGCGAAGATCGAGTATGCGTACGGAGAGTGTCAGGGCGTTTGCGCTGCAGAGCTTTGAGTTCGGCGTTGATCCGGACGGGCATGGCTTGGTGATGCGACTGATCCACAAGCAGGATGGTGCGCGGCATCAGACGACATATGCTCTCGATTTCGAGCAGAACGTTCGCTTCGCAACCGAGCTCGTGAAGGCCCTTGAGCAAGCCGAGAAGCTCTGGGATAGATCAAAAACACGACAGTGACCCAATGAGCGGTCATGCGGGCGTCACGGGCTGCGGCAAAGCTAGAAGATCGCCTTGAAATCAGGGGGCGCCAATACATGTCCGGCGGCATTACGCGGCGTGGCGTCCTTGCCGCCGTCGGGGCAGCTGCGGCGGCGTTCGGCGCTCCGGTTGCCGGGAGAGCGGAAGACATCGAGCGCCATGGCATCTCGGCTTTTGGCGATCTCAAGTATCCTGCCGACTTCAAACAATTCGACTATGTCAACCCGCATGCGCCGAAAGGCGGCACTTTCTCCCTGGTTGCACCGACCCGGATCTTCAATCAAGGTCTCCTCACATTCAACTCTCTCAACAGCTACATCCTGAAGGGCGATGCCGCGCAAGGGATGGAGCTGACTTTCGCGAGCCTGATGACGCGTGCATTCGACGAGCCCGATGCCATGTATGGTCTCGCGGCGCGCGCGGTTCAAATATCGGCTGATTGGCTCACTTGGCGCTTCTTCATACGGGCGGCAACCACCTTCCATGATGGAAGCCCGCTCACGGCACACGATGTCGCCTACTCGCTGCAGCTGCTCAACGAGAAGGGACATCCGATCATCCAGCAAATGCTGCGCAACATGGTCAGCGTGGAGGCGCCGGATAGTGCAACCGTTGTCGTGCGCCTTGCGCCCGGCTTCGCGCGCGACATGCCGCTGTTCCTGGCGGGCCTACCGATCTTCTCGCGGCAGTATTATAGCGCTCGCCCCTTCGACGAGACGACGTTCGAGCCTCCGCTTGGGAGCGGTCCCTACAAGGTCGGGCGCCTCGAGCCCGGGCGCTTCATCGAATACGAGCGGGTGAACGATTGGTGGGGAAGCGACCTGCCGGCGGTACGCGGCCAGTACAATTTCGACCTCGTGCGATATGAATATTACCGCGACCGCGATATCGCCTTCGAGGGCTTCACCAGCAAGAGCTACCTGTTCCGCGAAGAGCTAGTCTCACGGGTCTGGGCCAAGAACTACGATTTACCCGCCGTCCGCGATGGACGCGTCAAGCGTGACATCATCCCCGACCACGCGACCGACGCCGCGCAAGGCTGGTACTTCAACACGCGGCTGGAAAAGTTCAAGGACAGGCGGGTACGTGAGGCTTTTCTCTATGCATTTGATTTCGAGTGGGTCAATGCGAACATCATGTATGAAGCCTATCAACGGACCCAATCGGTATTCCAAAACTCGGACATAATGGCGATGGGGCAGCCGGGACCTGCTGAAATCGCCTTGCTGGAGCCGTTTCGCGGCAGCATCCCGGACGAGGTGTTCGGTGAGGCGTTCGAGCCGCCGGTGTCGGATGCGTCAGGCCAGGATCGCGTCTTGTTACGACAGGGAAACGCGCTCCTTCAGGACGCCGGCTATGTCGTCAAGGACGGCAAGCGTGTGACGCCGCGCGGCGAGGTGTTCACCGTTGAATTCCTTATCGATGACCGCATCTCGCTGCCGCATCACAATGCCTTCATCAAGAATCTTGCCATCCTGGGAATCGATGCCATGGTGAGGCTGGTCGACGCCGTGCAATATCGAAGGCGGGTTGACGACTTTGATTTTGACATCGTCGTTCAACGATTTGGGTTCAGCAGCACGCCGGGGGATACGCTGCGGACTTTCTTCACCTCGCGAGCCGCTGCCGCGAAGGGCTCGATGAACGTGGCGGGGATTGCCGATCCGGTCATCGATGCCTTGGTCGAGAAGGTCATTTTGGCGGAGAGCAGGCGCGCATTGATCGCCGCCTGCAAGGCCCTGGATCGGGTGCTGCGCAGCGGGCGCTACTGGGTGCCGCACTGGTACAAGGCCTCACACTGGCTGGCATATTGGGACGTGTTCGGGCGCCCGGAGTCACAGCCGCATTATGCGCCTGCTGTCAGGGAGACCTGGTGGGCGAACGGCCAGTGAGGCGCTCCCCCGTGTCCGGCGAGCACCGCTCGATAAGGTTCAGGAGCGGCGTTGAACCTGCTCGGGGCGCTCCGCCCTGTGGCGCTTCAAGCATGTGCTGCACCCGCGTGATAGCAGCAGTTCATGGTTGCACTATTCCAGGCCTGCGCACTTTGTCGAGCTCTGTCCAAATTGCCACAGCAGCGAGGACCACGAGAACGATTATATCCAGGTGCATGACACTCTCTCCATTTTTCCGGCGAGATTGTTCCGCGATGCGACCCGTCCAAACCACTTTCTCATGCGCGCATGGTCTTTCGCTGTCTTCGCAAGGAAATCATCCTTGCAGCTCCTTCGGCAGAAGCGAAGACCCCAATAGTTATGATAGATGAGACCAAACTTTCCCCCGCAGTTTGCGCAGCGGTTCTCCAACCTGGTCATGAAACTCTCCACCGTTTCGGAGCTTAGTGGCACCACGTGTCAGACAGGGGGCTGCCGGCGGTCACACCTTCTCCGGCTCCGCTCCGGCTACGTATGCGACTGCCGCCCCTGAGGCCTGCTTCGCGCTGCCAATTCTTTGCTTTTTTTGGCCACCGGATTGTAATCTGCCGCAGTTCAGTCGCGCTTGGAGTCGGAAATGGTCACACGCGTGAGGGTTCCGACGAGAGATCTTTTCCTCACCGTCGATGGTGTCGCGACGCGGCTGGCGATTAGGGAATTGAAGAAGGCAAAGATCGATCCGGGACCCCTGCTCGCGAAGGTTGGTATCTCGCTGCCGAAACTTGGAGAAGAGCCGAAGCGGGTTGGGGCAGAAGGCCAAATTCGGTTCTTGGAGGCAGCCGCAGAGGCGCTCGGTGACTCGGCGCTGGGCCTTCACCTCGCTCAGCACTTTGATCTTCGCGAGTGCGGAATGCTCTACTATGTATTGGCCGCTTCTCCGAATATAGGAGAGGCCATCCGCAACCTGGCGCGCTATCTAGCAGTGTCCAATGAGAGCATTCATCTCGGCGTTTACGAAAGGGCAAAGAGCACGGTTCTCGCCGTCAGCTATAAGGTCCCGAGGCACAGCGATCGACTGTTCGCTGAGTATGGATATGCAGTTGTTCTACGCGCATGCCGAGAGTTAACCGGCAGAAATGTTTCGCCAAAAGCTGTCAACTTTGTTCACGGCCGCAACACCGATAAAGCAGAGTTCGACCGTTTCTATGGCTGCCTGGTGAGCTTCAACGCCACCGCGGATACGATGGTCCTTCCGACAGAATCGCTCTCGACCCCCATCCTTACATCGGACAAATACCTGCTTCAGATCCTTAAAAATGCCTGCGAGGAGGTGCTGGCCAAGCGCGGTAGGATCTCAAGCACTTTGAGGGCGATGGTCGAGAATGAGATTGCTCAACTTCTGCCGCATGGGAAGGCTCAGGCCGACAAAGTTGCAGGCAATCTAGGTATGAGCACCCGAACGCTGGCGAGACGCCTGTCCAAGGAGGGCACCAGCTACGCTGCGATCCTGAGCGAGCTTCGTCGCGACCTTTCGGCGCGGTACTTAAAAGACCCCACCTTATCGCTGAACCAAATTGCCTGGCTGCTTGGTTATTCGATGGTTACATCCTTGAATCATGCGGTTCGCCGATGGACTGGCAGTAGTCCTAAAGATATGAGTATGCGGATTGCGAGCGCGCGTTTGGCGTAGCTTAACTCGGTCTTCCGACAAACCACCTGGCGATCGATGTGGCACGGCTTCATTTTCGATCGCCTCGCGTCCTCAGCTCTCGGTGGGTGCATGCCGGTGGATACCGTGGACAAGTCGGCTGTTTTCACCGAACTGTCAATAAACCCCGCGTACTTTCAACCATTCGTTGCAATGGATCCTTTCTCGTCAACGGGGAGGCGCGCGTGCTTCGCGCGTATCCTGAATTGCCTGTTTCGGTCCCCATCGAGTATGATCATGAAGCCTTCGGGCCGGACACTATCGCAGCGCTGGCGATGGCGCTCGAAGATGCGTTGCATCAGTTGCGGTTGACCGATCGCAATGATCCCCAAGTGACAATGTTAGCCAAAAGGATCATCGAGCTTGCTCGGCAGGGCGAGCGCGATCCCGCTCGATTGCGCGATCAAGCTATTCAATCGTTGCGCCATCTTGTCTAAGGCGCCTAGTCTTATGCGTTTGCGCGTTGTTAATGCCTCAACCAGTTCACCAATTTCTGGAGCCAGTGCGGTAGCGGTTTGGTGATACTTCGCTCCGAGCGCATCTCACGCTCCTTCAGATTGATTACCCACCGCAAGTTCAGTGTCGTGAACATTGGTCCCACCTGTCGTCCGCACTATCGGCTCGTTTATAGTGCATCCGTACGCCAGCAATGTGACAGAGGTCCGCGACCTGCGCTGCGCTGAACGCTAAGACTCATAATCCATTGTTGGGCGGCAGCAGGCAAAGGTACTCCCACACAAAAGTCGCTCCGGCGAGGGCGGTAATTTCAGCAACATCGTAGGGCGGGCAGACCTCGACAAGGTCCATTCCGACAAACTCAAGCCCACGCAGCCCGCGCATGATGGCCTGCGCCTGCCAGCTTGCCAGGCCGCCGATTTCAGGAGTTCCTGTCCCGGGCGCAAACGCAGGGTCGAGCACGTCGATATCAAAGCTCAGGTAGACCGCGGAGTTGCCGACCACCTGGCGTATCTGCTCCGCGACCGCAGCAGGACCCCGTTCGTGCACGTCCTGGGCCGTGATCGTCAGGACCCCCTGGGCGCGCGTCCAATCGTGCACGCTGCGCTCGACGGGAGACCGGATGCCGACCTGAACCATCCGGCTGGGCTGTACCAGTCCTTCCTCGATCGCATGATAAAAGACCGACCCGTGCGCGTATTTCTGGCCGAAATTTTCGGGCCAGGTATCCACATGGGCATCGAGATGGATCAATGCCGGCGGGCCGGTTTTCTTTGCAAGCGCGCGCAGAACCGGCAGCGTAATGCCGTGGTCGCCGCCTAACGCAACAAGGTGCCTCACTTCGGCAGCCTGCTGTTCAATCCCGTTCAGGCTCGCGGCAAGATCCCCCAGCGCAATCGTAAAATTACCGATGTCGGCGAGGTGCGGGCCGGACGGGTCGATCCAGTGCAGTGGATGCTCGCCGTCCATCAGCATCCGGCTTGCTTGCCGGATTGCCGATGGACCAAACCGGGCTCCGGCCCGATTGGTCATGCCGAGGTCGAAAGGTATGCCCGCCACGCAAATCGGCGAGGCTCGATCACTGCGACCGATCCCGAGGAAAGTGGGTGGAACAGCGAAGGTCGCAACAGCAGCCATGGTTAGGCGGATGGCGTGAACAAAAAGACTGCCGCCGCAACCACGCAGGTCCAGTCTCCTTTAGGGACGCCCTCGGCCGCCGCCACAATGGAATGCGTGTCGACGATGAGATCGCTCATTTCGTAGACCCGTTTGCGCTCGTCCCAGGCGGCGTCCGGATTGAACTCGATGCCAAGTGTTGAAGCGAGCATGGTGGCGGCGAGGTCCTCGGCATATTCCCCGGTTTCCGCTTCCGACATGCCGAAGTCGTGGTGCTCCGAGATATATCCGTAGTGCGCCGAGATTTTCGGCCGGGCGAGGCCAATTCCCGCAGCAATATGCCGTCCGCGCTCATTGGTCTCCGCCCGGGCCAGGACGCAGAACGTTATCTCCCCTGGGCTTAACGCCGCAATCCCGACCTCGCGCGGGATGAGCTCGCAGTGCGCCGGCAAGATCGATGAGACAGAAACAAGATTCAGTTGCTCG
>Ga0306921_10007839_pt1 | contig 11252 bp, 11 predicted proteins | sample sta12Cox44000080_FD_203760 | JGI IMG/M metagenome (GOLD analysis project Ga0306921, IMG submission 203760) | Lab enrichment of tropical soil microbial communities from Luquillo Experimental Forest, Puerto Rico - statoxic.12C.oxic.44.000.080 (v2)... | ecosystem: Environmental > Terrestrial >... | reverse complement strand
CTGCCACCGCATCGGGATTTTGAACGTTGTTGTAAGCATAAGCACGCACATAATACGCATCGTAACGTTCCGAGGCACTCGCTTTGTCGCCAAGCGCGAGCAGTTTGTCGCAATAATCGATGGTCTTCGGGAAATTCTTCTGGGTGCCGTAATTCTTGTAATACAGCGTGTAGATGTAATTGAGCAGCGCGGAATTCGGGTACTTGGCAACAAAATCATCCAGCAACTTCACCTGCGCCGCTGGATTTTTTTCCGCCGCGGCCGCCTGGTAGGCGTTGTATTCCGCCATCGTGTATTTCTGCTGGCTCGCACCTCCGGCCGCCGCATCCTGGGCACAAACTCGTCTTGCGTTGAGACCAAACAGGCAAAGCGCCGTTAACACGGCTGCGCTTGCCAACCGACGTGTTGCGTTCATTCCCTTTTCTCCTCGCTCCTACCGCTGAAGTGAAATTGCACAAAATGGCAGCAGTCGAAGATGCTGGCCACAACTCCCTACTCTTACCCTGCGAACCAGAATTGCTCTCTCGGAAACCTTCGAATTATAGGTGCAGCCCCCGCCCATCTGCAAGTCGGTACCGGATGACATCGGACACGCTTTGACTCCAGGCGATGGGTCTCGGCAAGCCTTTTCCGGTATTACCCCGTTGCACGTGAGAGGCATCCGTAGAAGGGCGGCATCCTAGGAGTAAGATGAGTGTCGCACAAAATCCGTGGCCTCGTAAGGGAGAAATTCAATGGATGGCATAGACAAGCTAGCTGCCGCTCCTGCCGGCGAAAACCTCTCGGGGCACGTTGCAGTAGTGACTGGCGGCAGTCGCGGTATCGGCAAAGCAATCGCCTCGAGGCTCGCTCAACTCGGCGCCGCCGTCAGTCTGTGCGCTCGCAACCCGCGGGCTCTCGAAACAACGGCCGCGGAATTGTCGGCGAACGGCGCAACGGTGCGTTCTCAGGCCGTCGATGTAACCAATGCCCGTGACGTTGCCAGTTTCATCGAAGCTACTGAGAAAGAACTTGGCCCCATCAGCATCCTGGTCAACAACGCCGGCGTCGGCGGTCCCGGCTTCGGTCCCGTCCACGAAAAATCGGAAGACGATTGGCAACGCGTACTCGACACCAATTTGAAGAGTGTCTTCCTAGTCTCCAAGGCGGTCGCACCCTCCATGATTGCCCGCGGCCGCGGCGACATCGTTAATATCAGTTCGCTCGCCGGAAAAAATACGTTCGCTGGCGGTGGCATTTATTGCGCTTCAAAATGGGGCCTTCAAGGTCTGGCTGGATGCATGGCCGAAGACTTGCGCGCCTTCGGCATCCGCGTGAGCCTTGTCTGTCCCGGCAGCGTTGCAACGGAGTTTTCCGGGAGAGGCTTGAAAGATCCCACAAAAGTGCTGAAGCCCGAAGATGTTGCGCACGCCGTCAGTATGATCGTGCTCCAGGGGCGGCAAAGCTTCCTCAGCGAAGTGCATTTGCGACCGGTCGCTAAACCCTGAGCCGCCCAGTCCGATCTCGTGGAGGGCCGAACCGAAGCGTCTCGCAAATAGCCAATGCAACGCCCATTCGAAGTATGGACTGTTCCTCTTGACAATAGTCGTTATAAGGACCAAGATGATGGCATGACTTCCTCCGGCAAGCCCAGTCCTCTAGAAGACCTGCTCTTCGTTTCTCTCCTCCGGGCCGCCGACTCCTTGTCTCAGGAGGTCGAGCGCCTCCTCAAATCCGCCGCGCTCACCGGGGCACAGTACAACGTCTTGCGCATCCTTCGAGGCGCCGAGCCTGAAGGCATTCTTTGTCGAGGCATCGCCGAACGTATGATTTCCCGAGATCCCGATATGACTCGCTTGCTCGATCGCATGGAAAAACACGGCTGGATAACGCGTCAGCGCCAGAAAGACGACCGCCGCGTCATCAAAACCCGCATCACCTCGGAAGGCTTGAAACTACTGAAGAGACTCGATCAGCCGGTGCACGATTTGCATGAAAGGCAGTTCCGCCATATGCCCGCCGGGCGCTTAAGGCAATTGGCGGAGCTACTCGAGGAAGTAGCAAAGCGTGAACCTTCTTAAGGGGCTCGCGCATCCAACAGGAAATTTTGTTTGTGAATACTGAGGGAAGAGGAAAATAACAAGATGAAGGCGTCTGTATCTCGAATACTAATCACCGTAGGCCTGGCAGGCCTCCTGTCGTTTCCAGCCTGTGCTGGTACCACCACGTGGCAGATCGATCCAAAGCACAGTTCCGCTCAATTTGCCGTCACGCATCTCATGATCTCGAGTGTTCGCGGTGAATTTCATCAGCTCAAGGGCACGGTGGTCGTCGACGATGCCGACATTTCCAAGTCTTCCGTTAACGTCACCATCGACGCGACGACCGTCGATACTCGCGAACCCGACCGAGACAAGCACCTCATGAGTTCTGATTTCTTCGACGTCGCCAAGTATCCGATCATGGCTTTCAAGTCCACCAAGGTCGAATCCGCCGGACCCGGCAGGCTCAAAATCACAGGCGACCTGACTATTCGCGGCGTGACCAAGCAGGCAGTTCTTGAGGTTACCGCTCCCAAGCCTCCCATCAAGGATCCTTGGGGGTTGCAGCGTACTGCCGTTTCCGGTTCCACCAAAATTAACCGCCAGGACTTTGGAGTCGCCTGGAACAAGACCCTCGACGCCGGTGGCGTTGTCGTCGGCGACGAAGTAGACATCAATCTCGACGTAGAGATGGTTGTGCCACCTGCTGCGAAGTGAGTCGCACCACCAATCTCTGCGGCACAAGCCATTCCCCGGGGCGCCCAGCAAGCCTGGCCCCGACTTTTCCAAGATGTTGGAGGCTCTCGGAGAGCTGAGAATGCAAAAACCCGCCAGCACAGACCACCCGGTCCACAACTTGATTCGCGAGCGCTGGAGCCCCCGCGCTTTCTCGCCGAAGTCGATCCCTCACGATATCCTTCGCAGTCTTTTTGAAGCGGCACGCTGGGCACCTTCCAGCAACAACGAGCAACCCTGGGCTTTCATCGTCGCCACGCAGGAAGACCCCGCGTCCCACGCCAAAATGCTTAGCACTTTGGCCCAGACCAATCAGGCCTGGGCCAAACATGCGCCCGTCTTGGCCATGGCCGTCTCAAAACTTGCTTTCACCCGTAACGGCAACGTCAACCGCAATGCGTTCTACGATACCGGAGCAGCGGTTGCCTACCTGACCACCGAAGCAACGGCACGCGGACTTTTTGTGCACCAGATGGCAGGCTTTGATCGAGACAAAGCGGTTGAGTTATTTTCCATTCCCGGTGGTTGGGAGCCTATCGCCGCCTTCGTCATCGGATATCCTGGTGAACCAGATTCGCTGCTGGATCGTCCGCTTCGCGAACGCGAGTTGGCACCTCGCAGCCGCAAACCGCTTTCCGAGATTGTCATGTCGGGAGGTTGGGGCAACCCTGCTTTATTCTTGAACACATAGCTCGCAATTGAAAGGCTGACACCGCGATGCACGAGTTGCTCGAATTCGTTCTACGGCACGGCTACTTGCTTGTCTTCGCGTGGGTATTCGTCGAGCAGGCGGGCCTACCCCTTCCTTCTCTCCCGCTGCTACTCGCCGCCGGCGCTCTTTCCGGTTCGAATCAGCTCAATATCTTCGTTTGCCTTTTCTTCAGCGTCTTAGGCACATTGTCCGCCGACGTCATCTGGTACGAACTTGGCCGCAAGAACGGCATCAAAATTCTCCAGTGGCTCTGCAGAATCTCGCTTGAGCCGGATTCGTGCGTGCGCCGCACCGAAGGCCTGTTCGAGCTTCACGGCGCACGCTCCCTTATCTTCGCCAAATTTCTTCCCGGCTTTAACGCTGTCGCCACCCCCCTAGCCGGCATTATTCACATGCGGCCGCACAGGTTTCTGCTTTTCGATGGGCTCGGCGCGCTTCTTTGGGCCGGCACCTATCTTGGCCTCGGATTCCTGTTCAGCGGACAAATTGAACTGATCGCCCGAAATGCTTCGGCCATGGGCGGATGGCTGTTTGTTCTACTTGTCGCAGGCCTGGCCGCCTACATTTTCACGAAATACGTCGCGCGGCAAAAATTCCTGCGCGATTTGCGCATCGCTCGCATCAGTGTTGAGGAACTCAAGCGTAAGATCGACTCCGGTGAGACCCTCGCGATTGTGGATCTCCGCCATTCACTCGATTTCGAGGCCGACCCCGAAATCATTCCCGGCGCCATTCACATCGATTCCAAGGAGTTGACAGAAAAAACGAACCTCTGGCCCCGTGACCGCGAGGTCGTTCTCTACTGTACTTGACCAAACGAAGCCACCAGCGCCCGTGTGGCGCTTCTCTTACGCAGTCACGGCATCACCCGCATCCGCCCGCTGCAAGGCGGCCTCGAGGCTTGGCGCGAACGCGGCTATCCCATCGCAACTCTTTCCGGGTAGCGCAATGTTTTCGGCCCGCAATTTCTAGCCTTCGACTGAGGAGGATAACCATGAGCATCAAGGTGCAGGTCATTTTCTACAGTATGTACGGCCACGTGTATCGCATGGCCGAAGCCGTGGTGGAGGGTGCGAAGCAAGTCCACGGCGCGGAGGTCTCACTCTATCAGGTACCCGAACTCATTCCGGACGAGGTCCTTGAGAAACACGGCGCGAGGGCAGCCAAGGCCGCTTTCGCGAAAGTGCCGGTCGCCACGATCGATCAGCTTGCCGACGCCCACGCCATCATTTTCGGTACCCCGACTCGTTTCGGAAACATGACCGCCCAGATGCGCAACTTCCTTGACCAAACCGGCGGACTCTGGCTTAAGGGTGCGCTTATTGGCAAGGTCGGAAGCGTGTTTGCTTCCACCGGCACGCAGCACGGCGGCCAGGAAACCACGATTACCAGCTTCCACACCACGCTTCTTCATCAGGGCATGGTCATCGTCGGTGTGCCCTATAGCGAATCCGGCCTCGTTCATATGGATGAGATTAGCGGCGGCACTCCCTACGGCGCTACCACGCTCGCCGGCCCCGACGGTTCCCGTCATCCCACTGCGAACGAACTGAAAGTCGCCCGCTTCCAAGGCAAGCACGTCGCCGAAATCGCATCCAAGCTTTTCCGCTAAGCCGGCTTCTCCCTAGCTGAGTTTTGTCGTTTGGGCGCAATCGCGCAACCTGGTCGTTCTATCTAAGGCGCGTGGTGTGCGCCCCCATCGCCACCGACGCGCTATACCCACAGGACACGGTTGTGCTCCATCGGCGCTACAGCCTTGGAAGAACAATTCCCCCCTGCGCCTGATACTTCCCTTTCTTATCCTTGTAACTCACTTCGCAATCCTCGTCGCTCTCAAAAAACAGCACCTGACACAATCCTTCGTTCGCATAGATCTTCGCGGGCAGCGGCGTGGTGTTGCTGATCTCGAGCGTAACAAATCCCTCCCACTCCGGCTCAAATGGTGTCACGTTCACAATGATTCCGCACCGAGCATACGTCGATTTTCCGAGACATACGGTCAGCACATTTCTCGGAATCCGGAAATATTCCACTGAGCGCGCCAGCGCGAACGAGTTCGGAGGAATGATGCACACGTCGCCCTTGTAATCCACGAGGGATCGCGGATCAAAATGCTTCGGATCTACGATGGTGCTGTTCACATTCGTGAAAATGCGGAACTCATCCGCCACACGGATGTCGTAGCCATACGAAGAAACGCCATAACTGATGACGCCCTCTCGCATCTGCCGGTCGGTAAACGGCTCGATCATCCGGTGCTCCAGCGCCATCCGGCGAATCCACCTGTCTGGCTTTACGGACATCCATTTCCTCCTCACAAAGAAACAAAAATAGTGTAGTCTCAAAAAGTAGAAGTGTAGTTGAGGCTGCCTGTCCTTGACAACCCGGGCCGCAACCTCTAGCATCGGGCCACGGATTCCTGGAGGGCGGCTGTGATCAAGCTCGACATCGTAAACGCAGTGGTCGCGAAGACGAACATCAGTCGCACCAAGGCGGAGCAAGCCGTCGAAACCGTCTTTGAGTCGCTCAAGGGCGCGCTCGGGCGCGGCCAGCGTATCGAACTTCGCAAATTCGGGGTCTTCAGCGTTAAGCCCAGAAAAACCGGTATTGGTCGCAATCCTCGCACCGGCGAAGAAGTTAGCATCCCTCCCGGGAAGGCCGTCCGCTTCAAGCCCGGCAAAGAACTCCAGGGGCTGGAAGACACCTCGGCGGCCGCTGCCAAATAAATCTTTGTGAACCCTCCAGAACCAGAACAGCGCGCTCCCGTTTTTCTCAGTTCTCCTGCTTGGCCCGAACTCCCAACTCCTGGCCGCTACTACGAAGCGGCGCGCCCTCATCCCTCCACCAGATCGCTCTTTCTCGCCACCGCATTGTTTCTTCTCACTCTTCTTACTTCTCTCGTCGGCGGCGCGCATTTTGCCTCGGCTTACGCTCACAACCAGGCTGCTTCTTTCGAGACCCTGTTCGAAACGTTTCGCCTCGCCTATCGCCACCCCTCCTTTCTTCTCAACGGAATTCCCTTCGCTATTACGCTCCTGACGATTCTTCTGGCCCATGAATTGGGGCATTACTTCGCTTGCCGTCATCACCACATTCAGTCGAGCTATCCTTTTTTCATTCCCGCACCCACACTCATTGGCACGTTCGGTGCGTTCCTTCTGATTCGCTCTCCGATCCGCTCCTCACGCGCACTTTTTGACGTCGGTGCTTCTGGTCCGCTTGTCGGATTTTTGGTGGCCCTGCCCCCTCTGGCCTACGGCGTTCTCCACGCCAGGGTCATCCCCGAACTTGCTACCGATGGAAATGGCGATCTCATTTTTGGAGTCCCGCTCATCCTCAAGTTCATGACCGCAGCGCTACAGCCAAATGCGCATGCTTCCGATCTGCTACTGAATCCCGTTGGCCGCGCTGCCTGGGTTGGACTCTTCGCGACCGCCTTGAATCTACTCCCGGTCGGCCAGCTCGATGGTGGGCATATCGTTCGTTCCTTAAGCCCGCGTGCTCATCGTCTGGTTACTCTGCTTTTGCCGCTGGTGTTGGTTCTCCTCGGAGCGTTTCTCTGGCAAGGCTGGCTGCTTTGGGCGGCGATCCTGGTTGGTTTGCTGTTTTTTCGAATGGCTCCGATCTACGATCCCACTCCGCTTAACCCCAACCGGCGCTTTGCCGCGTTTGTCGCCCTGATTGTGTTTCTATTGTGCTTTATGCCTAGTCCGCTCCAGGTCCGGTGACAGAAGCGCGCCAGGAAAACGCAAAAATGCAGGAGTCCCAACCACGCACCCTTGCGCGCAGCCTACGCGAGCGCGATCTGTTGTTTCTCTTTGTCGGCTCCGTCATCGGTTCCGGCATTTTCCTTACACCGGGTCTGATCCTCCGCCAGCTCTCTGGCTCCGTCGGCTACTCCCTCATCGCCTGGCTTGTCGGTGGAATTCTCTCCTTACTCGGCGCGCTAACATACGCCGAACTCGCTGCCGCAAATCCTGAAGCGGGCGGCTTATACTGCTACATTCGCGATGGCTTCGGCCGTCTGCCTGCGTTTCTCTATGGATGGTCCCTCTTCCTCGTTATCGCCAGTGCGACCATCGCCGCTCTTGCTCATGCCTTCACCACTTATCTTCAGGAAATCATCCCGCTCTCGCCCGGGCAGCCTTCTGCGGTTGTCGTACTCGTGATTGCCGTTGTTACAGCAGTGAACGTCTGGGGTACACGCAAAAGTTCCGACCTGCAGAACGTCACAACGCTCATTAAAGTCGGCATCGTTCTTGTTCTCGGCGCCATTTTGCTTACCCTTGGCTTTTCGCAAGGCCAACACGTTCGCGAGATCCCCCCCGTGATGGGCAGCTCTCTGTCCGAGTACGCCCTATTTTCCTCTTTCGGGCTCGCCATGATTACGGTTCTTTGGGCCTACGAAGGCTGGCAGTTTGGCACTTACAGCGCCGGCGAAATCATCGAACCACAGAAGTGTTTCCCGCGAGCGTTTTTGTACGGATCGCTGGTACTCGCAGGCCTCTATCTTTTCGCCGTGATTGCCTACCTGGTCGCACTTGGCCCCAAAGCCGCGATGGAGAGCGACGCCATCGCCGCCGCTGCAGCCAAGGCCGTACTCGGCGGCTGGGCCGGTAAACTGGTGGCGGCGGCCATCCTAGTCTCCACTTTCAGTGCCGCGAATAGCGTGATGCTTACTGCCCCACGCGTCTTTTACGCCATGTCCAATGACGATCTCTTCTTCAAGAAACTCGCTGAGGTCCACCCGCGCTACGGTACGCCAGCCGCAGCCGTCCTCGCTCTAGGGATCTGGTCCGCCGTCCTTGCGATCGTCGGTGAATTTGCGAAACTGACGAACGGCGCCATCTTCATCGGCTGGATTTTTTATGGACTCGGTGCCGCGGCGATCTTTCCTATCCGTCGAGCCAGCAAGGCTAAAGCACTTCCCTACCGCGTTCCGAGCTATCCGTTCACTCCCCTAATCTTTGTCTTGGCGGCCGCTGCGATCGTCGGCAACGCGGTCTACGCCGCGGTTGTCGACCCACATCAATTCACCTATCTTCTCGTTGCGATCGCTCTGATGCTTCTTGGTCTCCCCGGCTACTTTTTCTGGTCCCGTCGCCACCGCGATTAGTCCCTCTCGTTGAGAGCCGCCCTCTGAAACGGGCTGCGTTTTTCGTCGCACTCACAGCAGCGTAAGCGGATCCACATCGACAAGCACCGCCGTTCCCGGAATCTCGTTCGCCTCGCAAAATGTCAGCGCACCGCTCAGCAATTTCGTCATCACGGATCGCTTCGGCGATTTCAACAAAAATTGATACCGGTGCTCTTTTTTCAACCGAGCCAGCGGGGCCGAAGCCGGCCCCAGGATGCGCACGGCCTTCCCCTCATGCAGCGAAAAGTATTCCGAAAGGCGCCGGGACCATTTAATCGCATTCTCGAGGTTTGCATCTCTCACAATCACATTCGCCAACGACGTGAACGGCGGATAAGCCATCAGTCTTCGAAAATATATTTCCCTTTCATAGAACGACACATAATCCTGCCGCAGCGCATCCTGAATCGCGTAGTGCTCGGGATAGTACGTCTGGATCAGCACACGCCCCGGGAATTCGCCACGTCCTGCCCGGCCCGCAACCTGGGTCAGTAACTGAAACGTCCGCTCGGCGGCGCGAAAATCCGGCAGGCTGAGCGACGAATCCGCCGAAATCACTCCCACCAGCGTCACCCGTTGAAAATCGTGCCCTTTCGCCAGCATCTGCGTCCCAACCAAAATGTCGAGAGCGCCGCTTGCAAATGCCCCCAGCGTTTCCTGGTATTGCTGCTTCGTCCGCGCGGTATCTCGATCGAGGCGGGCAATCCGCGCCTTGGGGAATTCTTTCCTTAGCCGTTCTTCCAGATGCTCCGAGCCCTCGCCAAAAAAGTACACGTACTGCGAATCGCATTTTAGGCAAGCCTTCGGCACAACCTGGATCGACCCGCAATAATGGCACTCCAGCCGGTTGCGGCTCTTGTGATAGGTCATCGATATGCTGCAGTTCACGCAGTGCACGGAAGCGCCGCAACTACGGCACAGCATGAACCAGGAATAGCCGCGGCGATTGATCAGCACCAGCGCCTGCGTGTTGAACGACAAGCATTCCGCGATCCCGTCGTGCAAAGCACGCGAGATGGGGCTGGTCTGGTGGGTCTGCTGGAAATCTCGTCGCAGATCCACAACCTCTACCGCGGCTAGCGAACGGTTCTCTACTCGCGTCGCCATCTTCAGGAGCTCATACTTGCCATTCAGCGCGTTGTGATAGGTCTCGAGTGAAGGCGTCGCCGAACCCAGCAGCGCCGCCGCGTTCTCGAGTTTCGCCCTTACGATCGCCACATCGCGCCCGTGATACCGCGGCGTTTCTTCCTGCTTGTAGCTGTTTTCCTGCTCTTCATCGACGATGATCAACCCAAGATTTTCTACCGGAGCGAACACAGCCGAACGCGTTCCCACCACCACGCGCGCCTGCCCGTTCCGCACCCGCCACCATTCCCGAGCGCGTTCTATGTCGCTCAGCGCCGAATGCAGTACCGCCACGCCTTCAAATCGCGCCCCAAACCAGGCGCGGCACTGGCGTCCTATCCACAGCGTCAGTGCGATTTCCGGCACCAGCACGATCGCCGTCTTTCCCCGCGCCAGTGTCTCCTGCACACTCCGCAAATACACTTCCGTCTTCCCGCTGCCGGTAACACCATGCAGCAGTTGCACCCCAAATTCGTTTAGTTCGAAACGTCCGCGAATCGCCTTGAATGCATTCTCCTGCGTTTCATTCAAAGCGTGCCCCGGAGGACGATAACCCGCGTCAAACGGGTCTTCTGCCGGATCGATCGGCTCTTCCCAGCTCTCCAGCAAACCGTCCCGCAACATTCGCTCGATGAGCGCCCGCGAAACACGAGCCAACTTCAGAAGCTGCACCACCGGCAAAGGTCCGCGCTCTGTTTCGAGAAGCGTTCGAATTCGTTCCTCTTTTTCTCCCAACTCTTGTTTCGGGTCGCTCTGCTGTTTCCACGCTGCCACCTGTTGGGTCTTTCGCTTCCGTCCTTGCGCCGTTTCGCGGACTTCGACGTAGCCGCGAAGTTGCAGCCGCCGCAACGCCTGCGCTGATATCCCCGAATGGCTGCTGGGATTCAGCGTCAGCACACTTTTCTTCTCGAACAGCCGTTCCAGGAATTCCGCCTCGTCGCGCGCAAGGGCTGTCAGCGCGTTTCTGTCTCTTAATTTTTCTGCAAGCGACTTCCCCTCATCGGTCAGCAAAATCTGTCGCTTCAACGCAATTTCGGTCTGTGGTGGCAACATCGCGCGAAACACTTCGCCAATCGGCGCGAGGTAATATCGCGCGATCCATTGCCCCAGTTCGAGTAGCTTCGACGTCAGCGCCGGCGCCAGATCCAAAACTCGGCTCACGTCTCGGATCTGCGTTCCTTCCGGTGCTGTTGCACCGATTTCCACGACGACACCGACCAGCGACTTTTTTCGGAGAGGCACCAGCACGCGGCTTCCTACCTGTACCTGCCCTCTCAGCGCTTCTGGCACTCGGTAAGTAAACGTTGAGCGCAACGGCACCGGCAGCGCCACGTTGCAATAAAGTTCCGCCATGATGTTTTTGTGGTGGCCGGCCTTTAGGCCGGTTTTTTCGTAACTGGCCGCTTTATCGGCTGATCAAAAGTATCCCGACAAATATTGACACAATACCCGCCGACTGCATCCTCGAGACGCGCTCACCCAAGAACATTGCCGCCAGCCCTACCGTCACTGCCCCATAGAG
>Ga0306921_10007833_pt1 | contig 11256 bp, 8 predicted proteins | sample sta12Cox44000080_FD_203760 | JGI IMG/M metagenome (GOLD analysis project Ga0306921, IMG submission 203760) | Lab enrichment of tropical soil microbial communities from Luquillo Experimental Forest, Puerto Rico - statoxic.12C.oxic.44.000.080 (v2)... | ecosystem: Environmental > Terrestrial > Soil... | reverse complement strand
GACGACGCCATCCTCGATCGTGAATTCGAAGTCCTGGACGTCCTTGAAGTGCTTTTCGAGCGTCTGCCGGATGCGCTCGAGCTCCGCGTACGCCTTCGGCATCTCTTTCTTGAGCTGGGCGACAGGGTCCGGCGTCCGCACGCCGGCCACGACGTCCTCGCCCTGCGCGTTGATCAGGAATTCGCCGTAGAACTCCTTCGTTCCATTAGCCGGATTGCGGGTAAACGCCACACCCGAACCCGACTGGTCGCCGGTGTTGCCGTAGACCATCGCTTGTACGTTGACCGCGGTGCCCCACTCGGTCGGGATGTTGTATTTCCGGCGGTAGACGATGGCGCGATCGTTCATCCAGGACCCGAACACGGCGCCGACGGCGCCCATCAGCTGATCCCACGGCGAGGTCGGAAATTCCTTTCCCGAGCGCTCCTTGACCAGCGCCTTGAAACGACGCACCAGCTCCTGCAGATCGTCCGCGGTCAGCCTGGTGTCTTCGATGTCCTTGTGGTGACGCTCGTGCTTGAGTGTTTCGATGACGGTCTCGAACGGCTCGTGGTCCTCGTTGGGTCCCTTCTGCACGCCGAGCACGACGTCACCGTACATCTGCACGAACCGGCGGTAGCAGTCCCAGGCGAAGCGCGGATTGCCGGTCTTTTGCGACAGCGCTTCGACGGTCTGATCATTGAGACCGAGGTTCAGGATTGTGTCCATCATGCCGGGCATCGAATCGCGGGCACCGGAGCGCACCGACACCAGCAATGGATCGTTCGCATCGCCGAACTTCCGGCCGGTCTGCTTCTCGATGGTCGCGATGCCTGCTTCCATCTGCGCGCGCAGGACGGACGGATAGCTCCGCTTGTGTTCGTAGTAGTACGTGCACACGTCGGTGGTGATGGTGAATCCCGGCGGCACGGGCAAACCGATGCGGCACATCTCGGCAAGGTTGGCGCCTTTGCCGCCGAGCAGCGGTTTCATGCCGCCATTGCCGTCCGTTTTTGCCTTGCCGAAGAGATACACATACTTCTCGCCCTTGGGACTCGAGGCTTGGGACTTGGGGCTCGTCTTCTTCTTCGCTGCGGTGTTCTTCGGCATGGCGGATTCTCGGAAATTGGTGCGTTGGTAAGCTGGTGAATGTTCCGGATCACACTGCGATCGCATTTACGACGTTTAGCCGCGGAGACCGCGCTGACCGCAGAGCCGGCTCTCTCATTGACACGTATAGTGCAGGCCTTCAGGCCTGCTTATGCTCAGTGACCACAGCAGACAGGTCGGCAAATTCCAGGATCTCGTTCTTCAGCCTAATGAGCAGTGCAAGTCGCGCTTCGCGCAGCACCCGATCCTCGACCATCACCATGACATCGGTGAAAAACCGGTCGACTGGCTCGCGCATGGCTACCAGTTCCTTCATCACATCAGAGTACTGCGCACGAAGCACACTGGCTTCGACGACTGGCATGCGGCGGATCATTTCGTCTGCGAGCGCAAGCTCGGCGGGCTCGCGGAGTTTCGCCTTCAACTCCTCAATCGAGCCCGGGATGTGATCGACTCCTTTGGTGATGTTGTTGACCCGTTTGAACAGCTGGCTCAACGCCTTGAAGTCATCGGACTCCCGGTATTTGGATACCGCCTCGATGCGACGCAAAGCGAGTTGGGGTACGTTCCAGTGGTCCCGGACAGCTTTGATCTCACCGTCTTGGAATCCACGTGCCGCGAACAGATGCGCCTCGCGATCTGTGAAAAATTCAGCCAGCCATTTGGCCGAGTCTTGAGATTCGCTGTGAAACTGCGGAAACCCTTGACTCGCCTGCTGAATCATCAACGACAGTCCGACCGGCCCTTTGGGGAATTCGGATGCATCGGCTAGCGTCTTGACGATGCCCTGCGCGGCACGCCGAAGCGCGTAAGGATCGCTTGACCCCGTGGGTTTCTCGCCAGCGGCGAACAGACCGACGAGTGTGTCCAGCTTATCCGCGAGCGACACAGCGGCCCACGTCAGCGCAGCCCTTCCAAGTTGGGCCTTGCTCGGCGGCGAATCGGTTTCGACGCCGAGAGGGAGATAGTGGTAGTAAATCGCCTTCCAGACCTCGTCTGGCTCGCCTTCGGCCCTGGCATAGATGCCGCCCATCACGCCCTGCAACTCGGTGAACTCGCGGACCATGTCGGTCGCCAGATCGGCCTTGGCGAGGCGCGCGGCCCGGCCTGCCAGCTTCGCCGCCTCCGCATCCGCGCCAAGTGCGTTCGCCGCGATCCACTCGGCGAGCCGCTCGATTCGTTCCGCCTTTTCCTTGTAGGTCCCGAGCTTCTTGTGAAGCAGCAGCGTGCCGAGGCGCTCGATTCTCGATTCGAGCGCCTGCTTGCGATCGGCCTCCCAGAAAAACCTGGCATCCCGGAGCCGCGCGGTGACCACCCGTTCCGCGTTGCGTGCGATGGTGCGCTCGTTGTCGGGCTCGGTGTTGATCACCGCGAGGAAGGCATTCTTCAGCTTGCCGTCTTCGCTTTCGATCGGGAAATAGTGCTGGTGATGAATCAGCGTGGTCGTCAGGACTTCTTCAGGCAGCTCGAGGAATTCGAGCGCGAAGGTGCCTGCCACCACCGAGGGGTATTCGACCAGATCAGGCACTTCACGCAAGAGCCCGGTCTCGTGGTTGACCGTGCGGCTCACGCGTCCCTGCAGCCGCTGTGCTTTCGCGTCGAGCTCGCGAGCAATCTTGTTGTGGCGCTCGGACCTCTCGAGGATCACGAAGTTCTCGAGCAGGCGCGCGCGATACTCATCGAAGGAGCGGACCTTGATCGCACGGCCGGCGCGGCCGCTCGTGGTGAGGAATCGATGGCCGTACGTCACCGCGCCGCTCGGCACATCCTGAACCTGCGAGGTCTGCGCCGCGGGCGTTCGCGCGATGCTGAACGGAACGACCCGTCCGCCGTAAATGAACAGGATCCATCGAATCGGGCGGCCGAACAGCAGCTCACCTTTCCCGTCGTCGAGCATCGCGTCCCAGCGCATCGCCTTGGGAAACTGAAGGCTGCGCAACGAATCGCGCAGCATGTCCGGAAGGACGTCGACGGTCGCCTTGCCTCGCTGACGCTTCCGGAATGCGAGATATTCGCCCTTCGGTGTCTGAATCCGCTCGAGCGCGCCGACGTCCACACCGTTCTTCGAGGCGAACCCCGCGGCTGCGGGCGTCGGCGTCCCGTCCGGCTTGAAGCTCGCCGACACCGGCGGACCGTTCAACAGTTCTTCGAAATCGCTCTGCCGCTCCGGGATGCGAACGATGCGGACCGTGAGACGTCGTGGGGTGCTGTAGGTTTCGACAGGCGATTCCGGCGGCAGCCGGTGCGCGCGCAGCTTGGCGTCCACGATCTCGCCGATGTCATTCGTCAGCCTGGGAAGCCATCCGGCGGGCAGCTCTTCGCAGCCGATCTCCAGCAACAGCTCGCGATCCATCACGCGCCTCCGCCTGCGGCTTCCGCGGCGGCGCCTTCAACGTAGGCCTTCGCGACCCCAACCGCCAGCTGCCGGATCCGGAGAATGAACGCCGTCCGCTCGGTGACGCCGATCGTGTTGCTCGAGTCGAGGATGTTGAACAGATGCGAGCACTTCAGCGTGTGCTCCAGCGCCGGCCAGATGAGGCCGGCCTTCAGCAGCGCCTGCGCGAGCAGGTAGTAGCGCTCGAACAGATCGCGGTGGAAGGCGCCGAACTCGACACCTGGAATCTCGACCTGCCCGAAGACGTACTTCGACTGCTCGATTTCCTCGCGCAACCTGATCTCGCTGTACTTCACGCCAGCGGCCCATTCGAGATCGAACGTGCTGTCGACACGCTGCAGCACCATGGCAATCCGTTCGAGCCCATAGGTCAGCTCGGCAGACACCGGTGCAAGCTCGATGCCTCCTGCCTGTTGGAAGTAGGTGAACTGCGAGATCTCCTGGCCGTCGAAGAGCACCTGCCAGCCGATGCCCCACGCGCCGAGCGTCGGCGACTCCCAGTTGTCCTCCTCGAACCGGATGTCGTGCTGTCGCGGGTTGATGCCGCACGCCTCGAGGCTGTCGAGGTATAGCTGCTGCACTTCGTCCGGCGCCGGCTTGAGGATCACCTGGAACTGATGGTGCTTGAAGAGCCGGTTGGGATTTTCGCCGAAACGGCCATCAGCCGGACGCCGCGACGGCTGCACGTAGGCGACATTCCAGTGAGCCGGTCCCAGCACGCGCAGGAATGTCTCCGGGTGCATCGTCCCGGCGCCCACCTCGACGTCGAGGGGCTGCTGGAGCGCGCACCCGCGCGACGCCCAGAACTCGGACAGCTTCAATATGAGGCTTTGAAACGTCACGATTGATCCCGACACGGAGTTGACGGGAGAACACAGACAGATCTCGCCACAGAGACACCGAGACACAGAGCCAATCGTGTTCGCTGTGTCTCTGTGTCTCGGTGGCTGAATTTTCTCTGTGCGCTCATCTCCGCATCTCCCGCAGCACGCGAACCGATTTCAGATCCTTCTCCAGGTGCATCGCAATCAACGCGCGGTGCGCCGCTTCGAGCTCGTTCAGCACCCGGCGCGACACCTCGACACGCGACATCGCGGACGGGCTCGATCCGCGTGCCGTCTGCAGAAACCGCTGCGCCTCGCCAGACAGCCGTCGATCGACCTCGTAGACGCCCTGGAGCCGCAGCAGCCAGAACTCGAAGTAGCGCGCGAGCGGTTCGATAGGCACGCCAGCGGCCATCGCCTCGGTCATCGACGCACCCAGCCGGAACAGCGTCTCGTTCGGATCGGCTTCCTGGGCCCATTCGTCGATCAGCTCGGCGAAGTAGCTGACGTAACCCAGGGCCTCGCCTTCGACCGCCGAGAGCGGTGACCGGAGCGGCTCGACATACTCGAGCCGCACCAGCTCACGGCGCTCCCGCTCGACGTACCCGACCCGGCCGCACGTCATCGGTTCGAGCGCCCCGCCGAACCTCCGGCGGCTCTGGCGGGCGTTCTTCGCCACCCCGCGCTTCTTCCCGCGATCGCGCGTCAAGAACACGACGATCCGATCCGACTCACCGAGCTTGTAAGTCCGTAGTATCAGGGCGTCGGTGGTATGAAGCGGCATCCAGAGGAGGGATATGACTGTACTACAGCCCGCCGTCGGTGGAGTAGACCCACCGCCTGAAGAAGTCGCTGAGATCGGTGCCGCTGGACTGCTCCATCGCCGCCTGAAAATCAGCCGTCGTCACCGATTTCCCCATGAACGTCCGAGTGTAGGCGCGCAGTCCCGTCCAAAAGCGCTGCTCGCCGAGGCGCTCTCTCAGCAGGTGCAGGACGTAGGCGCCCTTGTGGTAGACGATGGCGCGGTCGTCGGCCGTCGGGTGGATCCAATCGGGAAAGACGAGCGCCTTGTCATGCCCCGCCTGACGGGCACGCTCGTAACGCGCGTGTGAATTCTCGATTTCCTTCAGGTAGACAGCTTTTCCGAATCGACGCTCCTTGTAGGCGTCGGCCATGAACGTGGCGAACCCTTCGTTCAGCCAGAAATGCGTCCAGCCGACACATGTGACGCCGTTGCCCCACCATTGATGCGCGAACTCGTGCGCTTCGAGCCACACGTCGGTGGGGTCGTCGAGCAGCGTCCGGCCATAGGTCGAGCTGAGCAGCGTGAATGCCGCGACTTCCTGCTCGACACTGCCCGCAGCGAGCACCTGCGTGTAGGCGGACCCTCGATAGGGCACGCCGGAACGCTCCTCGAAAAAATCCAGGATGTCGGGCGTTTCACGAAAAATATTGCGCAGTTCCTCTTCAGAATAGGAATCGGCGAGGTACTGGAGGCGCACGCCGTGACGAACGTCGGTAACGGATCGAAATCGGCCGGCGGCAAAACCGAACAGGTATGTTGATATCGGCGTATCGAGCACCCATTCGCGATCGCCGCGGGGCGTCCCGCTTCCGGCCGCAACAAGGCCGTTCGGAACGGTCACCGACAGCCGCAGTGTCGCTTTCTTGTCGGGGGCATCGTCGCAGACGAGCCACTGACTCGTTGAAAACGCCGTATACACCTGCTGTTGATCTGCGAAGAACCGAATTCCGCCGCGAGGTTGACCGTGATAAGTCACCGACACGGGTACGCGCGTGCCTCCCTTGTCGTGACGATCCCACTCAACGGTCAACCGACGGGAGGCCGTGGAGAAGCCCGCCTTGCGGCCATCGACCGTCACCGCATCGACAACGAGATCGCCGGAGTCGAGTTGGATCGAGCCGCTTCGGCTTTCGCGCGCGACAGCCGTTAACACGACCGTCCCGTTAACCCGTCCGGCGTCGATGTCGACCTGCAGCTTTGCATCGTAGTGGACGATGTCGACGTCGACGCACGCACGAGTGCCGGAGCCACATGTGACAGAGCCGGCTTGCGCGAACAAGAGCCATAGCGCGAAGACCGCAAGACCCCAGGATGCCGGCATCATTTGACGCCGATGTCGTCGAGCACGCCCTCGTCCTCACGCCACTCGGATTTGACGCGAACGTGGAGATCCAGAAACACCTTCGCATCGAAGAACTTCTCGAGATCCTCGCGTGCCGCGATGCCGATCCGCTTGATCATCTCGCCGCCCCGGCCCACGACGATCGGCTTCTGGGAATCGCGCTCGACAACGACGGTGCAGTACAGCTTGAGCGTGCCGTTCGGTCCTTCCGGCTCCTCGAATCGATCAATCACGACCGCGCTCGAGAACGGAATCTCGGCATGGGTCAGCTGCAGGAGCTTCTCGCGGACGATCTCCGCAGCGAAAAAGCGCTCCGGCTGGTCTGTGAGGTAGTCAGGAGGATAGAGCGGCTCCCCTTCCGGCAGTCGATCGAGGATGACTCGCTCCAGCCGATCGACGTTGTCACCCGTGCCGGCCGAGACAGGAACGATCTCGGCGAACGTACCCATGTCGCCGTATTGCTTCATGAGCGGCAGTAACCTGACCTTCTTGAGGAGATCGATCTTGTTGAGGACCAGGAAGACGGGCGCCTCCGTCCGCTTCAACAAATCCATCACGAAGCGATCGCCTTTGCCCGGCGGTTCGTTGACGTCGACGACGAGACAGAGCACATCGACTTCCCGGATCGTCTCGACGGCCGCGTCGACCATCCGGACGTTCATGCGATGCAACGGCCGATGAATGCCGGGCGTGTCGAGAAACACCACCTGGCCGTCCGGATAATTCTTGACCCCCAGGATCCGGTTTCTCGTCGTCTGCGGCTTGTCCGACACGATGGCGAGCTTGGTGCCCACGATCCGATTCAAGAGCGTCGACTTTCCCGCATTCGGCCGGCCGATAAACGAGACGAACCCTGACTTCATCGGCGTGTTCATATCGATCGGATCTTCTCTTCGGAGTCTTCTTCGTCCTCGATGGTCGAGACTTTCCTGGAGATCCGGACTTTGTTGATCCGCCGCCGCTCGGCGTCGAGCACTTCCACCGTCAGGCCGTCCACCTCGAATTTCTCGCCGACCGCCGGCACGCGGCCGAGGTGCGAGAGCAGGTAGCCGCCGACCGTCTCGAACCCCTCGCGCTCGATGTCGATATTCAGCCGCTGGCGCACTTCGTCGATATTCACCTTGCCGCTAAACAGCCACCGGCCGCCGCCTTCATCGACGATCGGCTCGGACTCGACGTCGTACTCGTCCCGGATTTCGCCGACAATCTCCTCGAGCAGGTCCTCGATCGTCACGAGCCCGGCCGTGCCGCCGTACTCGTCGACGACGATGGCGCACTGCGTCTGCTGCCGCTGGAACTGCTTGAGCAGTTCGGGGACACGCTTGGTTTCCGGCACGACGACCGCCGGCCGCAGTAACGTCGTTACCGGCCGCGCATCGTCCGCGGTGCTCAGCACGACCAGGTCCTTCACGAAGACGAAGCCGGCGATATTGTCGAGCGAATCCTTGTAGGCCGGGAAGCGCGAATATTCCTGCTCCAGGAACAAGGCCCGAACATCGCCAACGGTCGCCGTGTCGCGGATGGCGACGATGTCCGGCCGTGGCGTCATCACTTCACGTACCAGCGTGTCACCGAAGTCGACGATGCTCTGGAGCAGGCGGCGTTCCTCGCCTTCGATCAGCCCTTCCTGCTCCGCCGTGTCGATGTAGGCCTTCGCCGTCTCGTTGGCCTCCTCGGCGGCCTCGTCCGGAGTGGGCGCCCCCCCGCGTCTCGTCGCGAGCACCATGGCCGCCCCCCACTGGGTGACCGGACTGAGCGCGCGCGCGATCGGCGCGAAGCTTGGCAGGACGAACTCGAGAGTACGCTCCGGGTCGCCAGCGACGATCGCCAGCGGGATGAGCAATTCGAACACGACGACGAACGCCCCGACCGCGAGCAGCAGCACGGGTAGCGTGTGAGCGCCCTCGATGCCCACCGTGCGGGTCAGCAGCGCGGTCGCCGCGCCCGTGACGACGCCGAGCAGCAGGCGCACGGGAATGAACAGCAGCAGGGGATCGTCGAGATAGGTGCCCAGCGCGCCGGGACGGCTGGATCGTTCCGCGACCAGGCGCAGCGACAGCCGCATGAGGGCGCTGAAAGCCGCGTCGATCACACCTAGATAAATCGCAGGAATCGCGAGCAGAAAGACGCTGGCGATCATGCGCGGGCCCGCTCGATGAGGCCTTCGCCCAGGCCGCCCTGGCGGCGCAGCCGGCGCTCGAGTCGCATCATCTGTCCGTTGTCGCGTTCGTGGTCGTAGCCGAGGAGGTGCAGCAGCCCATGGAGCACGAGCACTCGGAGTTCGGTCTGTTCGCTATGGCGGGCGGCTTGCGCCTGCCGGCTCGCGACGCCGCGCGCAATCACGATGTCGCCCAGGAAGGGATTAGGGATGAGGGATTGAGGAGTGGATCGCCGCGCCGAAGGTCGCCCGGGTCGCGAAGGCGCGAAGGCCGGAAAACTCAGGACATCGGTTACTGCGTCTATTCGCCGATAGGTTCGGTTCAGCGCCCGGACGCGCCGGTCGCTGACCAGCGCCACGCTGACCACTCCCCGCGCTCGCGCCGGGGCGACTCGGCGAAGCCAGCTTGCGAGGCCACGCGCCGCCAGCGGCCGACCGCGTTCGTCGGCTACGAGCACGCGAAGGCGGTGTTCACCGTCCGGCATCTCGTTCACACACGCGGTTCGACCGGCTCACGGGCGGCCTCCAGACGGCTCGTCGAGGCCGACGGGCGGGCCCCGGTGCCTCCGGCGGTGAACGCCTCGTAGGCCTTCACGATCTGCTGGACCAGCTTGTGCCGGACCACGTCGCGATCGTCGAACTGAACGAACTCGATCCCCTCGATCCCGCCGCACACTTTCATCGCCTCGATCAGCCCCGACATCCTGCCGGTCGGCAGATCGATCTGCGTGATGTCGCCGGTGATCACGGCCTTCGAGCCGAAGCCCAGGCGCGTCAGGAACATCTTCATCTGCTCCGACGTCGTGTTCTGTGCCTCGTCGAGGATGACGAACGCGTCGTTGAGCGTCCGTCCGCGCATGAACGCGATCGGCGCAATTTCGATGGTCCCGCGTTCGATGTATCGCGCCACCCGCTCGGTGTCGAGCATGTCGTACAGCGCATCGTAGAGCGGACGCAGGTACGGGTTCACTTTCTCCTGCATGTCGCCGGGCAGAAACCCGAGCTTCTCGCCCGCTTCGACGGCCGGCCTCGCGAGGATGATCCGGCTGACTTTCTTGGCGATCAGAAACGCCACGGCCTGTGCCATGGCGAGGTAGGTCTTGCCGGTGCCGGCGGGGCCGATGCCGAATACGATGTCGCTGGCTTCGATGGCGTCGAGATACTTCCGCTGGTTGACCGTCTTGGGCGCGACGCGCTTCTTTCCCGCGGCTGTCAGACTTCCCTTCAGGAAGTGGTCGCGCAGGTCGACGAGCGTGTCCTGTGCCACCAGATCGCCGGCCGTTTTCACGTCCGAGTTGGACAGCTTGAAACCGTCCCGGATCAGCGACGCGAGCTGGCTGACGACGCGATCGACCTTGTCGACGCTGGCCGACTCGCCATCGATCAGCAGATCGCTGCCTTGCGTCCGGATCTTGACGTTGAACAGGGACTCGAGGCGTTTGAGGTTCTCGTCGTACGAGCCGAACAGCGTCTCAATGCCCTCTTCGGGCACAGTGATGCGTTTCATCAGATCAATTCTGGATCCGGATGTGAAGCTCGCGCAGCTGTTTCGCGTCGACAGGCGATGGGGCGCTGGCCATCAAATCCACCGCGCTCGCGGTTTTCGGGAACGCGATCACCTCGCGGATCGACGTCTCGCCGGCGAGAATCGCCACGATACGGTCGAGCCCGAGGGCGATGCCACCGTGCGGCGGCGTGCCGTATTCCAGCGCTTCGAGGAAGAAACCGAAGCGTAACCGGGCCTCTTCGTCGCTGATCCCCAGCCGGCTGAAAATGCGCGCCTGCAGCGTCCTGTCGTGGATTCGGACGCTTCCGCCGCCGATTTCCGAGCCGTTCAGCACGAGATCGTAAGCCTTCGCACGGACCTCGCCGGGCTGGCTTTCGAGCTTGTCCCAGTCCTCGTCGTGCGGCGACGTAAACGGATGATGCATCGAGTACCAGCGTCCGTCTTCCGCGCTGTATTCGAGCAGCGGAAAGTCCGTCACCCACAGGAACTCGTACCGTTCAGGGTTCAGCAGGTTTTCCTTCTGCGCGATCTGCAGGCGCAGCGCGCCGAGCAGCTTCGACGTGTTGTCCGCGGGGCCGGCAGCCATGAGCAGCAGGTCGTCGGCCGACGCGCTCGCACGATCGAGCGCCGGACGAAGCACGCCTTCACAAAGCGACTTCACCGAGCTCAGTGGCGGCGCGCCCGGACGGACCCAGATCAGCCCGGTGAACCCGAGCCCCTTCGCCTGATCGACGAGCACGTCGAGCTGACTGCGCGTATACCGGTTGCCGCCCTTCACCACGAACCCGCGGACGGCTCCCCCATCGGCGACGATCTGCTTGAACACGCGGAACTCGGACTCCCGGAAGATGTCGGAGAGATCGTGAATCTCCATCCCGCAGCGCAAGTCCGGCTTGTCCGAGCCGTACCGCGCAATGGCTTCCGCGTAGGCCATCCGCCGGATCGGCAGCGTGACCTCCTTGCCGATCTCCTTGAAGATCTCCGGCATCAGGGGTTCGATGAGCGCGTAGACCGTGTCGGGCTGCGCGAAGGACATTTCCACGTCGACCTGCGTGAACTCGAGCTGCCGGTCGGCACGCTGATCCTCGTCGCGGAAGCAGCGGACGATTTGAAAGTACCGATCGGTGCCCGCAATA
>Ga0306921_10007832_pt1 | contig 11257 bp, 10 predicted proteins | sample sta12Cox44000080_FD_203760 | JGI IMG/M metagenome (GOLD analysis project Ga0306921, IMG submission 203760) | Lab enrichment of tropical soil microbial communities from Luquillo Experimental Forest, Puerto Rico - statoxic.12C.oxic.44.000.080 (v2)... | ecosystem: Environmental > Terrestrial >... | reverse complement strand
AAGCCAACGGTATGCCTCCTACTTATGACTCGATGCACCGGTCAGTTCGACGAGCGTCTCTGCCAGAATCGAAACCGCTTCATCCACTTCCGCTTGAGAGACGTTCAGCGGAGGTAACCAGCGGATGACTGAAGGACCCGCAGGAACTGACAGCAGTCCATTTTGAATCAACCCGGCAACCACATGTTGGGAGACAGTAGTTCCGGTCGACTTCACTCTCTTTAGGCTTCCGCCGAGCTCAATTCCCAGCATCAACCCGATCCCACGAACTTCCACAACCCCAGGCAAGTTCTTGAGCTTACCCTTTGCGTAGTTCCCAAGGCGAAAAGCATTCGTTAACAGATCCTCCTGCTCGATTGTCTCCAGTACCGCCAGGGAAGCTGAACATGCCAGCGGGGTACCTCCATAGGTTGTGCCATGGCTGCCGGGCCCGAGCAGATCACAAAGATCCACACTGGTGCCATCGAACCGCTTGACCGGTCTTTTCCGAATCCATGTAGCCCCGAGTGGAAATCCGCCGCCAATCCCTTTTGCCCAACTTACACAGTCAGGAATTAGACTCTCTTCCACGATAGCGTTCCAACCACACCATTTGCCGAGCCTACCCATTCCGCATTGGATTTCGTCCAGCATCAGAAGCAGACCTTTCCGATCACAAATCTCCCGCAATCCGGCCAGGAACTCGCGGCTGGCAGGATAAATTCCCCCCTCTCCTTGGACCGCCTCAAGCAAAATGGCGGCGGTCTGCTCGCCGACGGCTTCTTCCACCGCCGACAAGTCGTTGAACGGCAAATGCTTGAAACCTGTGAGCAACGGAGCAAATCCCTCTTTAACTTTCTGCTGGGCGGTGGCCGAGATCCCTGCCATCGTGCGGCCATGAAAGGATCGCTCGAATGTTAAGACCTCTATTCTCGGCTTGCCGTTGGCGTCGACCCCTAAACATTCGTTTCCAAATTTTCTAGCCACCTTGATCGCCGCCTCAATCGACTCGGCCCCGCTATTGGAAAAAAAGACCTTCCCCCGCGAACCGACAATATCCACTAATTTTCGCGCAAGTTCGCCCTGTGGACGGGTGTAATAAAGATTTGAAGTGTGGATTAATTCGCGAGATTGACGACTCAATGCCTCGATCAGACGTGGATGCGCATGCCCGAGCGTAGAAACCGCAATACCGGCGCCGAAATCCAAATAGCTTTTGCCTTCCTCGTCCCAGACACGCGATCCCCGACCGCGGACCAGAAGCAAATCGTAACGCTTGTATGTCGGAACAACGAACTCTTCGAACAATTGCCTCGTCTCTGATTCTGTCGCTAGCATCGGAAAGAAGCGTGGAGAATAACCTCGGATAGGCCTTCACACAAGCGTTTCGCAGATGAACGCCGTTCGTTCTACGGCACGATTTCCGTTCCAATACCTTTGTTGGTGAAGATCTCGAGCAACAACGCATGAGGAATCCGACCATCGATCAAATGTACCTTTCCAACACCTTCGTTGAGAGCCTCGACCGCGGAAAGGACCTTTGGAATCATCCCTCCCTCAATGATCTCGTCTTTGATCAAATGCGCAGCGTTTTCACGATTGACCGTTGGGATCAACGAATTTGGATCTTTTACATCCCTCATAACGCCCAAAACGTCGCTCACATAAATCATCTTTGATGCCTTGAGCGCTCCGGCCATGGCCCCAGCGGCAAGATCAGCATTCACATTCAATATCGTCGCGTCATCGGCCTGAGCAATTGGGGAAATAACAGGTACAACCTCACGATAGATAGCCTCACGCACACCCGTCAGATCGAGAGACGTCACCTCGCCCACGTAACCGACATCGACCAGATTTCTTCCGTCGATCTGCGGCGGGAGACGTTTGGCCTTAAAAACGTCGCGACCCGAAAAGCCCTCGGCATGTCCACCAAATTCCTCCATTGTAGACACAATTCGGGGACGAATCAGGCCATCCAGAACATCTTCGACGATTTTGATCGTAACTTCGTCAGTTACTCGCAGGCCATTTACAAAACGAGGCGCCTTGCCCGCCTCACGCATGCGCTGAGTAATAGCCTTCCCACCGCCGTGAACCAAAACCGGGTTAATCCCTACGGCCTCAAGAAAAACAACGTCACGCAAAAGACGCTCAATTAAGTGATCGTCTTCCATCGCGCTGCCGCCGTACTTGATAACAAACGTCTGACCTCGAAACCGTTGAATAAACGGCAACGCTTCCAACAGCGCCTCGGCCTTCCCGGCTTCGAATCGATTCAGCATTTGGTTGTTCTCCCCGCCGTATTCCTACTCGCCCATGTTAAATTTCACATACTCCGGCGTCAGATCGGTCGTAAACACTTTGTATTCGGCTGAGCCAAGGTGGAGGTCAATGGTAACGGTAAACTTTTTATTTCGAAGAATTTCCTTCAGGGTATTCTCCGGAGTGCTGCTCAGCAAGCCATGCTGAGTCGCCGCTACGCCGTCAAAAAAAATGTCGATCATCTCTTCACGAACCTTGGCCGATGAGTATCCTACAGCGTCCATAATGCGGCCCCAGTTCGGATCCTCCCCATACCAGGCACACTTGACCAGCATCGAATTCGCAACGGCTTCCGCCGCCTTTCTGGCATCCTGATAAGTCGCAGCGCCCTTTACGTGAACTTCGACGAACTTGGTGACGCCTTCGCCATCTTCAACAATCATGCGGGCAAGCTGTCGCATAACAAAGTTGAGTGCCTGGGCGAACTTGTCGTACGAGTGCTGCCCTGGTTCCATGACTGGAATTGCTGCCTGGCCGTTTGCGATACAGATGGCCGTATCGTTGGTGCTCATGTCGCCGTCGACAGTAACGCGATTAAACGATTGTTCGACACTCGCCGAGGTCAGTTTTTGCAACTCCCGCTTGGAGATCGGAGCATCGGTTGTGATGAAACAAAGCATGGTAGCCATGTCCGGATTGATCATGCCTGCCCCTTTGGCGATGCCGCCAATCCGAACATTTGCCCCGGCCAGCGGGATCTCTACCGCAATTTCTTTGTGGAACGTATCGGATGTCATGATCGCCCGCGCAACCACCTCGCTACCGCCGGAATTCAACCCTGCCACCAGCGCAGGCACAGCCATTTCGATTTTCTCAATCGGGAGGTCACGTCCTATGCGTCCGGTAGAACAGACCAGCACCTGCCGGTCTTTCAGACCTAACTGGCGCGCCACGGCCTGCGCCATACGTTTGGCATTCTGAATACCGGTGGAACCTGTGCAGGCATTCGCGTTGCCGCTGTTTGCGATGATTGCTCTTGTATCACTGGCTCTCAGGTGCGCGGCGGACACACGCACGGGCGCCGCTTTGATTTTGTTGGTGGTGAAAGTCGCCGCGGCAACCGCGGGAAAATCCGAAATGACCAGCCCGAGATCGTTTCTCGCGGATAGCGCCTCCCTGATTCCAGAACGCACGGCGGAAGCGCGGAACCCCTTGGGCGCAGTGACTCCCCCGGCGATTTCAAAAAATGCAGTTTCCATCTTCGCAGAGCGGCTTCACAAAATACTAAAAACCTTTCCGCCGACAAATTTTTCAAGATAATCCGAGTCCCTCGTCCCACCCATTCATGATGTTGAAGCATTGAATTGCTTGCCCTGCCGCACCCTTGACCAGATTGTCCTCGGCGGACATCAAAATGACGCGCCCGGTTCGTAAATCGACCCGCCAAGCAATTTGTATCCGATTTGTAAACGCAACGTTCTTGGAGTCCGGATATCCGGTTGAACCAAGCAGCTGAACAAATCGATCCGAGCTGTATGCCGATTCAAACGTCTTTTCGAGGTCGGCCGGTGTCACGGGCGAGAGGGGGTCTGCGTGAATCGTCGCGACAATTCCGCGATTCAAGGGCACAAGATGCGGTGCGAACTGGATGACGATCCGTTCGCCGGCTGCATTTGAAAGCTCTTGCTCGATTTCCGCCAGGTGCCTGTGTAAAGGAAGGGCGTAAGGCCTCATGCTTTCATTACACTCAACAAAAAGAAGATCCGTTTCAGCTTTGCGGCCCGCGCCGCTTACGCCGCTGAGGCAGTTCGCGATGATGCTTCCGGAACGTATAAGTTTCGCCCGAACGAGAGGTATTAAAGGCAGAAGTATGCTCGTCGGATAACAGCCGGGACAGGCGACTAGATCCGCGTTCCTGATCGCGTTCCGATGGATTTCCGGCAATCCATAGACAGCTCGGCTCAGGAGCGAAGGAGCCGGATGCTCTTTTTTGTAGAACTGCTTGTAAACCGCCGGATCTTGGATGCGAAAATCCGCGCTGAGATCGAGCACTTTGACTTTGGATTCCAATAAGGGAACCGCGAATTCAGAGGCGACTCCGTGCGGAAGTGCCAGAAAGGCATGTTGAATCCCAAGCGAGTTTATGGCTCCAGCATCGGGTTCCGCGAACTCAATGCCAGCCAAATGTGAGTGGCGATCAGCCCAGCCAAAAACCTCGGAGGCTTTCTTTCCTGCGTGTTGCCTTGACGTGAGACAACCAATCTCGACCAATGGATGTCCCGCAAGTCTCCTCACGAGCTCCTCGCCGGAATATCCGCTTGCCCCGAAAATCGCTACTTTGACTTTATTCATGCCTTCTTCGACTCCTTATCCGACTTTCGTCCGAGCACCATGACTTGAGCCTGCATCGGGAACAAATTTCTAAGGGATTTGTGATCGATGCAAGCTCTCTAACCCGCAAAGTACGCGCCGCTTCTGGCAGCGCGTGATTTTTGCGCGTGAGGCTAAATTCGAAGAGAGTCCCTATTTTCGCTCTGGCCAGCTCTATATCCTATGTGTATTTTCCGGCTCCTTATCTCATGGCAGAGGAGAGGAAGACACCGGAAGAGAGAGCGCGGATGACGGATCTTGAACGTCTTCGCCACTCGTGTGCCCACGTGCTGGCCACCGCAATCCTCCGAATCTGGCCGGAAGCGCAATTCGCTGCGGGACCGCCCGTCGAAAATGGGTACTATTACGACCTTGAGATGGATCATCGGATCGCTCCGGAAGACTTCGAGCGCATCGAGAGCGGCATGAAAAGTGTCATCAAGGAGAACCAGACATTCGAGCGTATCGTGGTCAGCCGCGATGAAGCAATCCGGTTGGCTAATGAGGGCAGACTCGGAGCACTCGGCCCCAGGTCGACTCCCAGCAAATTCAAGCTGGATATCCTTCAGGGGATACCTGAAGGGGAAGAGATTTCTCTTTATCGGAACGGAGATTTCACGGATCTCTGCGCGGGGCCCCATGTGATGAGAACAGGGAACATTGGCGCTTTCAAGCTCACATCGATCGCCAGCGCCTATTACAAGGGGGACGCGAATAATCCCCAGCTTCAACGCATCTACGGCACAGCGTTCAAGACGAAGGCGGAACTCGAGAGCTATTTTACCCAAATCGAGGAAGCCAGGAAGCGCGACCATCGCAAGCTGGGCAAAGAACTCGAGCTTTTCCTCATCGACGAGGAAGTAGGTTCCGGCCTGATCCTCTGGAGGCCCAAAGGAGCTGTCATCCGAAAGGAACTGCAAATTTTCATCTCCGAATTACTGCGACAGCAGGGCTACATGGAAGTCTTTACGCCTCACATTGGGAAGCTGGCCTTGTATCGGACATCAGGACACTACCCATATTACCGCGACTCACAATTCCCTCCGCTAATTGAGCCCGACAGCCTGCGCCAGCTCGCCACAGAAGGGTGTTCGTGCGCGGAACTTTCAAACCGGCTCCAGAATGGCGACATCGACGGTTATCTCCTGAAACCGATGAACTGTCCGATGCATATCAAGATATATGCTTCGAGTCCCCATTCCTACCGTGATCTTCCGATACGGTTAGCGGAGTTCGGCACTGTTTACCGATGGGAACAATCAGGAGAGCTTAGCGGCATGACACGGGTCCGTGGGTTCACCCAGGATGACGCCCACATTTTTTGCACCGACGACCAGGTCTTGCCCGAAGTGCAGGCCTGCCTCCAGTTGGTTCTTAAAATCTTGAATACCCTTGGCATGAATTCCTATCGCGTTCGGGTTGGTTTGCGAGACCCCGATTCCGCGAAGTACGTTGGCACTCCGGAACAATGGCAGCGGGCCGAACAGGCGCTGCGCGAAAGTGTAAAGACACTTGGTGTACCCTATTCCGAAGAGCCAGGCGAAGCAGCTTTCTACGGACCAAAGATTGATTTCGTCGTGAAGGACGTCATCGGGCGCGAATGGCAACTCGGCACCGTTCAGGTGGACTATAATTTGCCGGAACGTTTCGGCCTCTCCTATATAGCAGCCGATAATTCCTCAAAGAGACCTGTTATAATCCACCGGGCACCGTTCGGCTCCCTCGAGCGCTTCTGCGGTGTTTTGATTGAACATTATGCCGGAAACTTCCCGGTTTGGCTCGCTCCCGAACAGGTCCGTATCCTGCCGATTTCGGATAAGTACGTCGCCTACGCGAAGTCAGTTTTTAACACACTTTTTGCTTCAAATATCAGAGCAACGTTGGATGGGAGCTCAGACAAAATAGGCGCTAAGATTCGCCTTGCCCAGCTGGAGAAGGTCCCCTATATGTTGGTCCTCGGCGCACGAGAAGAACAAGCCGGCGAAGTTGCCGTGCGAAGCCGTAAGTACGGCGATCAGGGATCTGTGAGTGCGTCCCGGTTTGTAGAACGAATTCAAACGGAAGTGAGAGAACGTCAACGAGATTGAGGGTGCCCGTACGGTTCCCCGGAAGCCCTCTGAGGAGATAGACCTATTCAGCAGCAGCAGATTCGAGTCAATAGTCGAATTCGCGCACGGGAAGTGCGGGTGATTCTCGGCACAACAAACGAACAGTTAGGTATCATGAAACTGCAGGACGCCCTGCGAAGAGCTCAAGCGCTGGGGCTCGATCTCGTAGAAGTTGCTCCTACAGCTAATCCTCCCGTCTGCAAAATTGTCGATTTCGGCAAGTACCGCTACGATCTCTCCAAGCAGGATAAAGATCGACGGTCGACGAGTTCCAAGCTCAAAGAGATCAAGTTTCGGGTAAATATTGATCCGCATGACTACATGATAAAGGTCCGCCACGCTGAGCAGTTCCTCGACAAGGGGAACAAGGTAAAATTCCAGCTCCAGTTTCGTGGCAGGGAAATGAGCCACAAAGAACTGGGCGACCAATTGATGCACCGGCTGAAAGATGATCTGTCCACGATGGGCCAAGTCGAGATGGAACCAAAATTGATGGGCAAAAGCATCAACATGACGATGTCACCTTTACCGGTGAACAAGCGCAAACGAAAGTTTGCCGCTGAAAATGAAGAGCTTGCGCCCGAATTGTTGGAGGAAGATGAATAACGCCGTCTTGCGTTTCGACGCCCAGTCGACAACGTTTGTTTCCTCGCTCACCTTCATCGGTGTTCCCTCCGGATCCAGAAAACTGGCATAAATTCCGTCCGTTCGCACGCAACCCCTTTATTCGATGGGCTCCTTACAACATCCGATTTTCCGCCGGCTTTGGGGACGTTCTTGACAGTTCGCTCTCATCGCTGTACTGGTGCCTCCCGCAGTTTCCAGACAGATTTGCCATGGCCCTCTCCGACATCATTTTGAAAGAAAGCGTTCCCGGTTTGGGGGCGGAAGCTGATATCGTCAAAGTTCGCAAGGGGTACGCACGGAATTATCTCATTCCTAACGGCAAAGCCTATGAGGTCACTTCCGCAAATCTCAAACGCCTGAATCAGCTGAAGATCAAGCGCGCGGAAAGAGAAGCCACCGAACTGAACGCCGCGGAAGAATTCGCCCGCAAAATCAATAAGACGAAGTTAGAGTTTATTCTGGAGACGGGTGAGACTGGCAAAGCGTTCGGTTCAGTTACAGCCAAGGACATCGAGGACAAGCTTCAAACTGATTTTGGGATCGTTGTTGATCGTCACAAAATCGAGTTGGACCGCCCGATCAAAGAGAGCGGCGAAAAACAGGTGCCGATCAAACTTCACCATCAGGTCTCTGCAACGCTAAAGATCGAAATTAAATCTAGCCCCCCTCCACCCCCGCCTTCTCAGAAGGTCGAGGCAGGCGAGGCAAAACCAAAACGAAAGCCAAAATCCGCCGCCTGATATTCAATGGCCAATGGTTCTCAAGGTTTGGTAAAACCTGCTGAGAACCCCTTAAGCAGCGAGGGGGCATACGAAGGGGCCAGGAAGTCCGGTAAGCCGACTTATTCCCAGGGTTTTAACAACTTTTCCACCGGCAAGGAAGTTCCCCGTTCGCTCCCCTCAAGTGAAGACGGCGAGAAAGGGGTTCTCTGTTCACTCCTTCTCTCCCCTCGCGAAGTCGCCGACATCTGCGTGCTTTCGCTAAGATCCGACGCATTCTATATTCCGGCGCACCGGACGATCTACAGTCTCATTTTAGAATTCGGCGACAAGAGCAAGCCGATCGATTTTGTCTCACTAAAGCAGGCGCTCAAAGATCGTAATCAACTTGAGGAAATCGGCGGTCCTGAATACCTGAGCGCCTTGTATTCATTCGTTCCAACCGCCGCAAATGCCGCCTACTACATCCAGATCGTACGCGAGAAGTACGTTTTGAGGCGCCTCATCATCGCCTTCAATAACCTCTCTAATCAATGCTACGACGCTCAGGAAGACATTGAACCCCTGCTTGATGACGCCGAAAAGGAGATCTTTGCCATAACCGGCGAACATGTGAATACCGAAATCGTCGCTACCAAGGACCTCGTCATGGCGACGATCGAGCAGATCGAGAAACTCTACGAAAATCGAGGCTCCCTCACTGGTATTCCTACCGGATTCAGCGATCTCGACAAAATGACTCTTGGATTGCATCCGGCTGAAATGATCGTTATCGCCGCACGCCCAAGCATGGGAAAGACCGCCTTGGCAATGAACATTGCAGAACACGTCGCAATGAATGTGGGTAAGGCAGTCGCGATTTTCAGCCTCGAGATGAGCAGTCAACAGTTGGTTCAGAGGCTCCTCTGCTCACGCGCACAAGTGGACCTGCAGCGAGTCCGCGACGGGTTTCTCTCAGAACGAGATTTTCCGAAATTAACCTCTGCCGCTGCCAAGCTCGCTGCGGCGAAAATGTTCATCGACGACACGCCCGGACTTTCGATCATGGAGTTGCGTGCAAAAGCCCGGCGTATGAAGTCGCAATACGACATTGAGCTAATCGTGATAGACTATCTTCAGTTGTTGCGCTCAACTACGCGGAGGGCGCAGGATAACCGTCAACTGGAGATAGCCGAGATTTCGGGAGGGATCAAAGCCCTGGCCAAGGAACTGAATTTGCCAATCGTTGTTGTTGCGCAACTGAATCGCCAACCGGATAGCCGGGCAAAGGAGGGCGGCCGCCCCCGTTTAAGTGACCTTCGCGAATCGGGCTCAATCGAGCAGGATGCCGATGTCGTGGGACTCCTTGTTCGACCGGAGTACTACGAGACCGATGAGGATGCCAGGCAGGAGAAGGCTGGCGAAGCCGAGTTGATCATCGCGAAGCAGCGCAATGGCCCGACGGGCGATGTCCCGCTGACATTCTTGAAGCAATACACCCGGTTCGAGAATCGCGCTCGCGAACGGTAGTAGCGACACCTACGGCTTCGCCATTTTGGCATCGCGCAAAGGTACGCGGAGGTACGCGAAGGTTTAGTCCGTTAGAGTTGAACACTCCAGGAAACCTCAAGGTTTGAGCTGTCCCTCTTTGGCTTTGTTCGTTTACCTTATCAATCGTCCTCGTGCTCGTCGTCGTCCTCGTCGAGCGGCTCAGTTAACGCCTGCGCACTCTCGCGCACCCAGCATTGGTAAGGATCAAAGCGCTCGACCAGTTTCGTAAGCATGGCCACAACACGTACCAACATTTCTTTGCCGGGTTGAATTCGTTCCAATAAAGCAAATCCTTTGGCCACAGAAGCATCCAAGCAGGCCGCGCATTCGATAGCTGAGCCACGCGCATCATCAAAGAATTTTGCCCGCTGGCGTCCCTGTCGCCTCCCATTGCCTTCGGCCGTATTCAAAAGCGCCGAGAGACTCGCACGATCAAGTTGTTCCCTGAGCTCGCGCGTCTGTGTTGACAATGGTCCGGATAGATCGGCCAGAAATTGGGTAACCCAAGTGAGAAATTTCAATTCGAGCTGGTAAACATCGAGTTTTTCGTGGTCGAAGTTTGAAGGCGAAACCATGCATGAGTCTAACAGCGTTGCACATAAGTTGACATCTCTGTTCTGGGCCGGAATTTTTCCCACCGATTCGAGGACGAGGACGACGACGAGGACGAGGACGAACCTTTGGTTGCGGACCTCGGCGTGAGCTCGGTCGAACGCTTCTCTGCACTGCGCCTCTGTGGTGAATCCCCTCCTTTGTGGACTCCGCACGTCAAAACTTCGCCTTGTATTTTTTAAAACGCGCGCCCACTATATCTTGTGGTCGGTAAAGCGATCATCAACCCATCATGCGGTGCCCAAAATGTGGTAACCTTGAAGACAAGGTCATCGATTCTCGTTCGGCAAAAGCTGGCGCGGCAATTCGACGGCGGCGCGAATGTTTGAGGTGTCTTTATCGATTCACCACCTACGAGGAAATAGAACGTCGTGATCTTCGTGTAATCAAGCGGGACGGGCGCCACGAGCCATTCGACCGGCAAAAGCTTTTGAATGGAATAGTCAAGGCTTGTGAAAAACGTCCTGTAAGTTACGATGCCCTTGAGCGTACGATAGAAGATATCATTCAGGAACTGGAGCAAACCTTTGATCACGAAGTGCCCACAAGTGCGATCGGAATTCGCGTGATGGAGCGACTACATGCTATGGATGACGTAGCCTACATCCGCTATGCGTCGGTCTACCGGCAGTTTCAGGACATCGGTGAATTCATTCACGAGATCGAGTCACTCGGTCGCAAGATAAAGCGCAACGCTCTGCAGCAGGATCTCTTTGTGCCGTGATCGCGCTTCGCAACTATTTGCCGCTCCTCAGCCAGGCTGGAGGGAGCTATTCGGCTATTCGACGCGATTGGCTTTGCTTTTGCCTGCGACGCGCAGCCGAAAAGAGCGGTTACGATCGCTGGTGGCCCGCTGAACACGTCGCTTCGAGCGTTCTCTGCTACCTGGAAACAACATACCAGAACAATGTTATTACAAAGAATCATTTGCGCGATATTGTTCTGTCTGTTCTGCAGGCAGTCGGCTATGCTGAAGTGGCACAGCATTTTCAAGCGCTCGATCTCCCCTTCGAACTCTCTCTGATAGATCTTGCTCAAGAAGCCGGT
>Ga0306921_10007831_pt1 | contig 11258 bp, 5 predicted proteins | sample sta12Cox44000080_FD_203760 | JGI IMG/M metagenome (GOLD analysis project Ga0306921, IMG submission 203760) | Lab enrichment of tropical soil microbial communities from Luquillo Experimental Forest, Puerto Rico - statoxic.12C.oxic.44.000.080 (v2)... | ecosystem: Environmental > Terrestrial > Soil... | reverse complement strand
CAGTATTCGCGCTCAGGATGCTCACTTGCTGCCCGAGGTCGCGAGCGGCATCTTGAACACCCCGCAACTGAGTTTGAAAATTCGCATTGGTTGGGTTGAGCAACACCGCGATCGACGCGGCAGAGGGCACCAACTCGCGAAGGAGTCCCAGTCGCTTTCCCTCCAGCACCTGCTGAAAGATGTACACGCCGGTTGCATTGCCGCCCGGTCGATTGAGGCTCATGACCAGGCCGGATGAAACCGGATCGACGCCATTCACGAAGACGATTGAAATCGTTGTGGTTGCCGCGTAGGCCGCAAGCGCCGCGGCGCCGCCTCCCGTCGTGACGATCACAGCCACGCGCCGACCGATGATATCCCCCGCCAGCGTTACCAATCGATCGGTCTGACCATCCGCGGAGCGGAAATAAATCGTGACGTTCCTGCCTTCGATGTAACCCGCGTCTTTCAAGGCCTGCCGGAACGCCGTCATCAGGTGAAGGTCAAAGGACTGGCCGTCGAGAAATCCGATCACCGGCATCGCCTGCTGCGCACGCGCTGCGAGCGGCCACGCCGCTGCTGCACCGCCGAGCAGCGTGATGAACTGGCGTCGTCTTAGGTCGAGCATGGGCTCCCCCGGAACCCGCTGTGCCAGCTTACTGCAGGCTCAGGATGCCCCGGAAGCGCCCACATGTCCTTGGGGTAGACCTGAATCGTTCTGAATCGAGGCGTCGGGCGTCCTGCCCCTCAATGAACCAGACTAGGATAGACACGACCAGCGGGTCGACGGCCATGTTGAGCTTCAGTAGCCGAGTGCCTTCTGCCATCCGCTTTGGGCAAACTCGACCAAGATGGTCGAAGCCGCGGGCCCGTGCATGTCCGCTTCGTGTCGAGAGCCCAACCCCCTCGGTGGTGCAAGCGTCGCAAATCTCGCTAGAGCGGCTTCTCAAACGCGTTCTTTGGGTTTCCCCACCCCGCTGCCTGCAGATCCGCAGACACGATGACCCAGAATTTCCTCAGATCGCTCGCATTCTCAATGCGCTTTGAAATGCATCCGGTTGATCCGGATCCACCCCGATAAGTGGCCGCGATGTTTGACCCGGACTGCGGTAGTGCGCCGTGCGTACCTTCGCCGAAGACGATCGAGGTAATCCCATCCTCGGTCTTCGTTACAAATACGGTGTCAGTCGGTCCGGCGTTCTCGAAACTCGCCACATGGGTCCACTCGCTCCCGTTGACGGTTACTCCGATCGTACCTTCGACGCGGTCGGCCATGCTTATGTCTCCCAGGCTCGGACGGGCCGGCGGCTAGTTCGATCGGCGGCTGCTCCGGCAACTTTCCTAATCCGCGACCGAGTTGTAGTTTTGACGTGTTCTGGCGTGTCCGAGACCAGCAAACAGGGAGGTCTCTTATGGCCGAATATTTCATCAACATCAAAGGTGTCAGGCAGGGGCAGTTCAAAGGCGACAACCCCAACTTGATCGGGCGCGCAGACTGGATCGCGGGCATAGGCTTTACCATGCAACTAATTCAGCCGGTTTCAGAACCTTCAGGAGCACCCTCAGGACGGCGCACATACAAGCCCATCCAAATTACCAAGCAATGGGGGGCAGCGTCGCCGCAGATCTTCCAAGCGCTGGCAACGGGCGAGGTCCTCAATCCAGTGATTTTCGAATTCACGCGGACGACGCCCGACGGAAAAGAACAAGTTTTTCAGAGGGTCACACTGACGAACGCTCTCGTTATCGACGTTGAGCGCTCACTCGATTTCACCGCGCGTCACCAAATCGAGACCGATACGATGGAGCTGGAGGAGTTCCAACTTACTTTTCAAAGAATCACCATCGAAGACGTGGCAAGCGGTACCATATTCACGGACGACTGGTCGGCGACGACCTAAGTGTGTGAACAATAATCCTGACACCTTCCAACAACGCCAGCATTTTGCTGGAAATCATGTGCGCGCACTGCTACTCTAACAATCATTCAGCAGTGGGGCGCGGCTGTGAGCGATCAACCGAGCGCAGCCCTCGCATCGTTGACGTCCGGATGGCAGGTTGCGCCTTCGGTTCGAGCCGGCGACCTCGACAAGGCGCGCGCGGTGCTCGCCGCTGCTCTCGCCGCCGGCAAATCAGCAAATGAACTTGACCTGGCGGTTGCATCGCGGCCGCTGAGCCCGATCCCGGTACCGACGCCGGTGCAGCCGGCGACGCGGGTACTCGGCTTCACCCAGAGCGCGCTCGGTCTCACGGTCGGCAATCCGCTCGCCGTGCCGGCCTGGGCAAATGGAATGGCGCAGGGCGAGAAGCTTGGTCCATTCATCGATCAGCTCGGCAACAGCAACTTCGTTGTCACTATTCCGCTGACCCAAGCAACGACTTTTACGTTCAGCACGGCGGCCAATGGTTTCGCGGTATTTCCGGTTGTCGGCACACCGAGCCCGGCGACGTCGCTGACGCTTGGCACTGGTAGTGTTTGGTTCCAGGCTACACTGCTCGTTCCGGGCGCGCCGGCGGGAAGCTTCTGCGGCTTCCGGATTTCCGGCGGCACGCTCACGTCCAGCGCGCCGGTCACGCTGCAGTCCGGCGCCTACATCGTGCCTCCGGCGGCGACGCTGACGTTGCAGGCGACGCTTGCGCCGCCGGCGCCGGGCAGTGGCTCGCCGGGCGCCGATCTTACAACCGCTTCGATCGGTTTGCCGGCAACGATCAGAATCACGTTCACGCAAACCGCGGCAACGATCACGGCACTCGCCGACGCGCATCTGACGCTCTACGGCACGAGCGTCGGGGTCACCTGGCCGCAGCGCACACCGCAGCTCGTGCCGAACCTGCCGCTGATCCTCGTGCTCGGGCATTCGAACGTCAGCAGCTTCTCCTTCGCTAGCGTCAAATCGACCGAGTTCGTTCCTTCCGGCAGCGCATCACTGACGGCCGCAGGCTGGGCGCTGCCGATCACAACGACGACGATCGGCGCGCTCGGGGAGGCGAGCGGCGCCGGTTCGATCCTGATCGGCCTGGGCGCGGGCGCGTCGGTGACCTGTGCGGTGCGTAGCCAGGCACAAGTCGGCGGGTGGGAGATCACGATCGACCCGTCGCAGCTGTTCGTGCTGATCGGGGCAATCGGCAGCGCGAGCCAGGTCACCTTCGCGCTCTGGCCCGGCGTTCCACCGGCGACGCTGCACGCATCGGTGACTTGGAACAATCCGGCGGGCTTCTTTGCAAGCTTCGTGGCCGTGCCGGGCAACGAGATGTTGACGATGGGCGGGCAGGCGACCGCGCATCTCGACCGACCCAAGGCCGCTGATGGCGGCGCTTTCCCAATCAGCGGGAATGGGGTGCTCAGCCAGACCATCAACGCCAGCGAGACACGCACGACGATCGTTGCGGCATCGCCCACGCCGGCCACGCTCGGACAATTCGGACTTGCGCTGGAGAACGCGTTGATCGGCGTGCGGGCGCCGAAGCTGTTCCTGATCATCGGACCCACCAGCGGCACCAAGTTCACCGGGGCCAATGTCGGATTGCTGTCCGACGAGCTCTGGCTGCTGCCGACGCTGCCCGATCCCTACGCGGCGAGCTTCGATCTGCCAATCCTGCTGCGTCAGGAGCAGGACACCGGCACCGGTCTGCTCGCCGCCGCAGTGAGGTGGAACGGCGGTTCGAACGATTTAATCTTCGCCTTCGAGCTCGGGACTGGCTCGCAAGGCACGGGCCAGGGGGCGCTTCTCTTGTTTGAGCGAACCGGCTTGGCGCTGCTCGATCTCTCGACGCGTGTGGATCTGTTCGGGGTCGTGGTAGCCGGTGAGAGAACGGACATCACGCCACCTACTCCGGCCGGCACGGCGAACACCGGTCTGGGGTTCATTGGCGTGAGTCTCGCCCTGCCAGATATACGGGTCGCCACGTTCGCATTGCCGCAGTTCTCGTGGGAGCCGATGCAAAGCACGGGACCCGCGCCACCGCTCGGCCCGATCGAGTGCTCGCCGGCGAGTGATGGCGTCGCCACCTTCGTGCGGGCGAACGATCCGCAGCAGACGCTGGTGCCGTTCGCGCCGGAGCCGGTGCTGCGGAACAACATCGCCGCCGTCGCGGCGGGTGCTCCGTTCGCCGCCGATTTCAGCCTGCCGTTTGGCCTGATCGCGAACATTCAGCAGCCGAACAAACCGCTGATCACCGACAGCGGCGGCATGTTCGCGCTGGTGCAGCCGAGTTTTCCATCTCAACTCGAAGGCGCCTTTCAGCTCGCGCTGAAACCGCCGAACCCGACCCAGCCAAAAGCGCAATTCTCTGGTCGGACCGCCGTTTCCACGATCGGCGTCGCGCCGGGCTACGGCTTCAACGTGCTCAGCAGCGATGTCGGAACGATGTTCCAGAGCACATTCGGCGGTAGCGGCGGTGCCGTGCCCATCAACCGGATCGACATCGCAGGGTACGGCGCCAGCATCTTCAGCGAATGGCACAACGACGACCCCCAGGTCACCGGGATCATCAAGGTGCAGTTCGAGGCTGTGCGCGGCCGTACCGCCTACGAGGTCGTCAAAGCCAAGACCACGCTCTATCCGCATTGCGCACCGATGGTGCGGACCATCACCATCTCCCGCCAGAACGGCGGCTGGGTGCAGCGCACCGATACCGGCTGGGTTGCGACTGCGCCCGGCATTTTCAGATTCCCCAACGCGCAGTTCACCCAGAGCCTCGTCAATCGCGGCGCCGTCGCCGGCGTGTTCAACATCCGCAACGTGCGCGAATTCGAGACGGTCCCTGCCGGCGATTTCACCTATCGCCGTGTGCTGTTTGACGCCGACATCGGCCTCGATCATCGCGTGAAGGTGACCCGGGGTGGGACCGCGTCGACCCTGACCGATATCGACGGCAATCCGGTTACGCTCGTGCCAGCCCGGGACTTGACGGGCTACGTGCAGATCACGCCGGACGAAACCGCGTCGGGCCCGCCGCCGCCGAAACCGACACCGGCTCCGGCCGACCTGGCACAGCTGTTCCAAACCGTCGGCGCGATCACCGATTCGTTCTCTTGCATCGCCGAGATCGGGCACACGGCAAACGCGATCGGCACGCAGCTGCGCTGTTCGGCGATTGAAATCAACATGGTAACGACCGGTCCGTCGTCGCCCGCGCTCGGCGCCGCGCTACGCGCCGCACCTGTACTCCCGCGCGACGGCGCCTGGGGGTTCGGCAAGCGCCCGAGCGGGACGGCGGCGCCGGTCGCACTTCCGGGCAACTTCCCGGTGCCGATCGTGCAGCCGAAGACCGACTCCGGCAACTGGCACATCGCCGACATCGCTGACGTGCTGCTACTCGGGACCCCCGCCAATGTCTACGGGATCCTGCAGGACACCGGCACGCAGCGCGTCCTCTTCGAGCAGCCGATCATCAAGGACCTGACTAGCGGGGCGCCACCCGGCACGGTGCCGTCGATTCAGCTGCCGGCAGGCCTTGCACCGGCGCTCGCCGATGTCGGCTCGCTGCTCAACGCGACAGGACTGTTTCCCGACATAGGAAAGGCGATTTCGCTCGTCACCGGCGGGATCGAGCAGCTCAAGACAATCCCGGAAGGCCTCCACTACACCAAGGAATTTGATTTCAAGGGCAACGAGGCTCCGAACACGTTGCTCGATCTCGGCATCCTGCAGCTCACCCTGATCTACGCCGACACCGGAAAGGGCAAGGACGGCTCGGGCAACTGGACCACGCCCACCAAGATCATCTTCAACATCGATCCCGCGCATACCTTGCCCGACTCGCACGGCCGCAACTGGTGGCTGACCATCGGGCCAATTTCTTTTGCGGTGACTGTCCCCGAGTTCGGGGCCGATGCGCTGCTGACCATCATTGGCGGCTTCGCAGCCGATGATCACACCAAGCCGGGCCTTACCGGCCTGACGATCGATTACGGCTCTGCGCTCGACACGCTGAAATCGATCTTCAGCAAGTTGCAGGCGCTTGCGAGCTTCCTGCCCGGCGGACTCGGCGCCGGGCTCGACGTGTCGCTCTCGGGCGGCAAGCTGACCGTGCGCGACACGTTCGCGCTGCCGACCTTGCCCCTCGGCCTGGGCGATCTCTCCGACATCAGCCTCGATCTGGGGCTCGCTGTCACCCTCTCGCCGCTATCGGCCGACTTCATCATCGGCATTGGCAACCCGGGCAATCCGTTCAACTGGATTCTATCGCCGCTCGCCGGCAACGGCGCGATCGACATCGGGGTACAGGGTGGCGCACCGCATTTCATGATCCAGGGCGGCATCGGGCTTGGACTGAGCATCGACGTCGGTATCGCTGAGGGTTCTGCCTCGATCACATTGGCGGTGCAGATCACCGTCAACGGCTCGACCATCACGCTGCTGATCATCCTCAACGGTCAGGCGTCGGTCGACGTGCTCGGCGGCGTCGCCTCGGCCTCGCTGTCGCTCACCGCCGCTGTTGGCGTCTCGGTCAATCCGCTACCGGTGCCGCAAATCAACCTGAACCCGCCGGGCATCACCTTCCCGAGCGAGGACATCGCGTTCATCGCCCAGGTCGCGGTCGGCATCCACATCTCGATCTGCTGGGTGGTCAGCGTCGACTTCGATGGCACCTGGCAGTTCTCGCAATCGGTCCATACACCGGCGCTGACGGTGGACACGTAAATGTTGGACGATCTCGAGCTCAGCCTGATGGCGTTCCCGCAGTCGTGGACGGCGGCGACGCACACGCTTGCTGTCAATCTGCTCGTGCTGCCGGTCGGCGATCCCACTGGGCCGGTCGGCAGTGTACCGACGTTCGCCGGCACCACGCTCAAGCTGAAAGCGCAGCTCATCACCGGAGAGGCACTGCCGGCGAGTGGAACAACGCCCGCACTCAGCGTGCCGTTTACCGCCGTGCCGCCGCCGGGCGCGGTCGCGCTACTGGATTCGATGAAGGCGCGCTTGCCAGCCGGCACGACGATCACGACCGCAAAGGTGGACAAGACAACCGCGCCGCCAGCGAGCGTGCGGGTGATGAAGGCGCTGCCGCCGAGCTACACGCAGGCGTTCCCGTTCTCGCGGTCGCGCAACGAGGCGCTGTTCATCACTGGCGACGGCTATGGCTGCGCAGTCGAAGCGCAGGCGCCGATCATCACCGTTCCGTCCACGCCGCCACCGCCACTCCCGAAAACGATCGCATGGGGACAGATCATCTCCTACATCCTGCGCCAGCCGAAGCTCGCGCAGGCATGTGGCCTTGTGTACAGCACGACGCTGACGATCGCGCCCGCACTGCTCAGCGACACATCCTGGGTCTTCTTCGTCATCGACACTAGTGTGGCGACAAACCCGTTCGCCTCCGATGCCGCCAGCCCCGACAAGGTGCGCAGTTACGCCGCCCGGCTGCCGGCGCTCACCACGGATCGCAAGCTGTTTGCCGCCACTTTGTTTCCCGTGGTGCCGACCCCTCCGGCTTCGCTCGCCGAGCCGGATAGCGAGGCGCAGATCTATGACGACGGCTTCGCCCAGGTCGTGCATTCGCATCAGCCGCCCACATTCGACACGGCGACCGGCGGCACCGACGGCATGGCGCCGGGCGCCGAGCCCGGAATCCAGCTCGCCTGGGATGACGAGCAGGTCACCATCTGGCTCGATCGTCAGGTCGGGCTCCTGCGTGATCGCGCCAATCAGGTGCCGACGCCGACCGCTCCGGAATCGCCGCTCGGCGTGATCGGCTATTGCGTTGACGTGTCGCCGGCCGGCGCCGGTGCCTGGAAGTCGCTCTGCGGTGTCGTCGGCAGTCTGCCGTTCTCCGGGGCTAATCCGACAGGGGTCGGCACGACGCCGCTCGGTCCGAATGCGGAGCTGTTCGTCACACCCTCGCCGGTGCGGGCGCGCCCGAGCGGCGCGGGGCCAAGCCCCGATCCTGGTTGGATGCCGCTCTATTTCACGGCGTCGCGCGGAGCGAGTTTGGTCGTGCACGACACCACGATCAGCAAGCTCAGCCCTGGCACCACGCCGATGCCGGCCAATGCGCTGCAGCCGGTCGATGTGCCGCCGCCGCTTTACGGCCACAGCTTTGATTTCCGCGTGCGACTGGTCGATCTGACCGGCGGTGGCCCCGCTGTGGGAGACGCGCCGGCTCATCCCGGCCTCGCACCGATCGCGACCGCGCCCTTCCGCCGCTTCATTCCGCCCAAGGCGCTGGAAGTCGCGACCACTCCGCCGCCGCCGAAGCTCCCGGCCCAACCGGCCGCGGTTCGCACCATCACCAAGCTCACCGTGCAGCGTCCACGCATCGGCTATCCGGAGGCGGTCTTCGCCGGCGTCAGTCCCGCCACGTTCCAGGGCGCGTCCCTCGATGCGTTGATCGCCGCCGCAAAGGCGAGCGGCCGCGCGCTCGGCGTGCCCGACCCGGATGTGGACCGTTTTAGCGTCACGGTCGAAGCCGCAATTGCCGACCACGACACCGGTCCGCCTGGCACTCTGCCGGGCGATATCGATGGGACGAAGTGGCGGATCATCTATTCGGTCACCGAGCACTTCCCCGCCGGCACGGACCCGACGGTGACGCTCGCGCTCAACTATATTGATGTTCCCGACATCGCCGCGATGACGCCGCCTACGGACGATGCCAGCACGTTCCCGATCCCTACTGCGCGCGACATCCGCATCCGATTGACACCGCTCTCGGCGGTGAAGAGCAACTACTACGGCACGCCAACGCCGCCCGCTGGCCTCATCTCCGACTACGTCACGCGCAAGGAAGCGGCGAGCGAGGCGGGGCTCTTTCCCGTCGCCCCGGCGCAGCAGCTGCGCGCTTGTTACTTGCAGCCAGGCAACGATCTAGCTTCGCTAGTGGCGCAATCCTTCGGCCTGACCGCGGACGGGCTGACGCTCGCCGCAGAACCCGGCAAGCGGGTGGTGTTCGCCAATTCCGGTGCACTGCGTTGCACGCTCTCACCCGACCGCAGCACGCTCACCTTCGCCAATGCCAATGAGCTGCTCGATCACTGGATCGTTGCGCTGACGCTCGACATCGCGCGCGATTGGACCTGGGAAGGTTTCGCCAACCCGGCGCTAACGCTCTCGCGCGACGGCAATGCCATCGGGACGTTGGTTTTCCCGGCGGTCGTCGCACCGTCCGCGCTCGGCAACATCGCCAAGCCAGCCGACCGGACAACAACCCGCTTGGTGTTCCTCGACGCGATCAGCGCCGATCCTGCGCCCGGCAAGTTCCCTGATGTCCTCAATCCGCACTACAACGTCACTGCTGCGTTCCCGACGGCGGCAACGCTGACGCAGAGCTACACCACACTACGCCTGCCGATCACCACGCCGCCGGCGCAGACGCCGAAAGTGGTTTCGACCGGGTTAGCCGAAAGCCGTTATGTGGCTGCGGCCGACTATTCCAGCACGCAGCTGCGCGACCGCTATTTGTGGATCGAATTCGACGCGCCGATCGCGGATTCGAAGGACGATGTATATTTCGGCCGGATCCTCGCCTACGGTCCCGATCCGTTGCTGGCGGGGCGGCTGTTGCCGCCGGAGCATGCACCGGATCTCGACCCTGAGCCGGCGCTGGCGATTGATCCCGAGACGGTGCGCGTCGTCTTCGCCGGTGAGGATGCCGACGACAGCGGGTTGGATGCGATGACAAAGTTGACGCCGGCGAGCGCGACGAGTTCGGGTGCAGACGGCGTGCACTTCCTGTTGCCGCTGCCGCCCGGCCTCACAGAAGATTCCCTCGAGCTCTTTGGCTTCTGGACCTACGAATTCCGCGTTGGGCACGCGCAGAAATGGTCGACTGCGCAAGGCCGGTTCGGTCGGCCACTGCGCCTCGCCGGCATCCAACACCCGTCGCCGCGGCTCACCTGCACGGTCTGGCGCAACAAGGTCGGCGTGACCGTCTCTGCGCCGTATGCGGTGACGTTGCTGGATGGCCAATCCGCGCTGAGTGCAGCGTTTGCCGATCCACTGACGGCGCTGTGGTTCATGCTCTACACGCAAGTGACACAAACCGACGGCGCTTCGCACCGCAACGTGCTGTTGGATCGTCAGTTGGCGCATGTGCTTATGCCGCCGCAACCGGCCGGTGCGATTTCGTCGCTTGGCCTCAATCGGGAGCCGCGCGGCACGACGACGTTCGACCAAAAGACAATCGAAAGCCTGCTGTCGCTGCTCGGCCTGCCCACGACATCGCCGCTGAGTGTCCTGGCCGTTGAGGTGTTGCCTGGCCCCATCCACAGGCCCGCGGACGTACCCCGGGTCGCCCCGAACGTGCCGGCTGTTACCGAAGACCCACTTGGTCGCCAACTCGGTCTACGCCGCATTCTGCGCACCTCACCGCTGGTCGCGGTCCCGGCGATTTGTTGATTGCGCTGCACGTGTTGCAGAAGTGGGGCAGGGCGGTGACGAACTACGCGCGCACATAGTGCCAGGCATCACAATACGGCTTGAACCCGATCTTGGCGTAGCGGGCGATTGGAGAACGGATTGCGTAGGTTCGTGTAGAGGCAGCAAGCCGTTCGGCCCTCGGCGAATGCGCGTTCGACAACGGCGGCGGTGACTGATCCTGCATATCCGCGCCCGCGCTGGTCAGGAGGCGTATAGACCGGGGCGAGCCGCGGTTCCCCGATACGGGCGAGGGTTGGAAGCTGCACGTCAGCTTGCCTGCGGAGTTGGTGGCTCTCGGTCCGGGTGTCATTTTGTGCGTTGCCGGCGCAGCTTGGGCGAAAGATGAGGAAGAACCATGGTCAGGATTCTGTGTCGCGGACGGTTGCTTGCCGCATTAGCAATTACTATCGGATCGATCATCACTGGGTGGACGCCGGCCACTGCTGCAACGCTCACGGTCGGCAAGGCAGCGCCGAACGCGGACCCGATCATTCCGGTCAACGTCGGCGACAAGCTCGGCATCTTCAAGAGACACGGACTCGAGCTGACGATCGTTGACTTCACTGGCGGCAGCAAGATGGCGCAGGCGATGGTGGCCGGCAGCATCGATATCGGGGTCGGTGCCGGCACCGAGATGGCGTTTGTTGCCAAGGGTGCACCCATGACTGCGATCTGAGAGACCGCCGGGCCTCAGAGCCACGAGAGGACTGTTCGATCGCTCGAACAGCGTTTCGTCCACTCCAGCTCGGCGTCTCATTGCCGACCAATCGCGCTGTACCACCCGACGGGCGTAGCGCAGAATCTCTCTATGGGGCTACAGCGCAGTGGAGGCTAGGTGTGCAGTCCCGGAGTGTCATGGTATCAGCGCGCTATTGCCTTGCGTCGCGCTCGGCGCCCATATGCTGTTTTACGACCCGA
>Ga0306921_10007830_pt1 | contig 11259 bp, 7 predicted proteins | sample sta12Cox44000080_FD_203760 | JGI IMG/M metagenome (GOLD analysis project Ga0306921, IMG submission 203760) | Lab enrichment of tropical soil microbial communities from Luquillo Experimental Forest, Puerto Rico - statoxic.12C.oxic.44.000.080 (v2)... | ecosystem: Environmental > Terrestrial > Soil... | reverse complement strand
TCTGGTTTTTCCGGCGGGGCGCTTACGCGTGCTTTCGTCAGCTGACCATCAACGGGTAGCGTAATGATGTCCCCGTCCTTTGGTGTCGGTCGATCATAGAGGCGAAAACTCCGTACAGAACCATCCCTGCGGATCAACTTGATGTCATGTGTCACGGTCTACCTCCCTCTCGATAATAGGCTTCACTGCCTTTACGAGAGCAGTCTTCAACACTGGCAACACCTAATTGGGTCGCAGTGTTCCGACATTTCGGATACCTCTAGTCGATTTTTCAGTCGCCACTGTCGTCGGCGAGGTAATCGGGTTGCTTCGCAGGGCCGCGCAGTAGGTTTATTTATCTGTGTCAGGTGGTCCGGACAGGTTTTAATAAACTGCAGCGGTTGGCACAATTTTGTCACGGGCGCGCGTGGCCAGCTCAGCGCCAATGCGATACTTCACCTCAGAAACGAGTTGCCTCCGAATCGCATAGTCGGGTCTACGAAGATGGGGACGCGAGGCTCATTCCTGTCAGTGCAGTGCCCGATACGGAAGGAAGAAAGCGCCCACCGGGCTTAGAGGATCGTCTCGTTTCGCGAAAGCCGAGGGCTGGTCGATGGAGTATGTTCCGCACAGTGGAACCGGAGCCTGGTGCGTGAATGCTGTTTCGTTCGCCCTCGATTATCTGCGAAAGTGATCAGTCCCATCCTCGTCGGGGCTGGGCCTAACGCGGAGATCGAATATTAAGCGGCACTTGAGCGCGTCCGGTGCATCAGAGCCCCTCAGGCGGGGAGGAAGGAAGAAGGCGTGACACGATCGGGCCGAGCCTATAAAGGTCCGACAATGTGTTAACCCGGGTGCGCGAGGCCGGCGGGCAACCCGAAGGGGGACCGACAGCGCCTACCCACGCGCGGTTGCAGCAGCGATCCGGCGCTTCAGCCGCCGGATCTCGGGTGACAGCTTGCCGTCCGGGGTATCGCGCACAAATGCGTCGATGCCGCCCTTGTGCTCGATTGTGCGGATCGCCGCAGCGGTAATGCGCAGCCGGATCGGGCCGAGGACGTCCGAGAGGACGCTTGTTCGCTGCAAATTGGGCAGGTAGCGCCGCTTGGTCTTATTGTTGGCATGGCTGACGTTGTGTCCGACTTGGACTCCTTTGCCAGTGATTGTACATCTCCGCGCCATGGCGCACCTCGATCCAACGCTACCCGGAACGACTTGCGCGGCCACTTTCGGGCCGCGCGGCTCCCTTCTACCCACTCCCCCCCGCTCCGTCAAGCGCCGGCCAAGGGGCATCGCCTACGCAATGGGAGCTTTATGATTTGGCGATAAGGTCGAGATCCTGCGGGGGTTCATTTGCTCTCAACGACCAACCCAGAGTCTGGACGATCCAGGTAAGAGCTTTGCTCGGTGGCTACAATCGGACCGCGCGGAGTTATTGATGCGAATGTTCTTTATATGCCAGCGTGTTCCTTTCCCGCCGGATCGGGGGGATAAAATCACCACCTTCAACGAGATTCGCCATCTTTCGGCAAAGCATGAGGTGCACGTGTTCTGTTTGGCCGACGGCAAACCGGATCTCGATAATATTCCCGGTCTGCGCCGCTATGCACAGAGCGTTACTGCGGTGCCGGTGATCGGATGGACGAGCAAGCTGCGCGCGCTCAAGGCGATGTTCGTCAGGGAACCGCTTTCGGTGGCTGCGTTCGACGAGACGAAACTGCATAATGCCATCCGCAAAAAATTTGTTGAGCTGCAGCCCGATCTGATCATGGTCTACAGCTGCAATGTCGCACAATATGCCGAGCATTTCCCGGAGGTGCCCCGAATTATGCAATTCGCCGAACTCGACTCGTCGAGGTGGGGCCAATTCGCGCTTCGATCGCGGTCGCCATTGCGCTGGGTCTATGCGATCGAGCAGCGGCGTTTCTTCGCGTACGAGCGGCATATCGCCCGCACGTTCTCTCATGCGCTGGTGTGCACGGCAGCCGAGCAACGCGACTTCGAACGCCTGATTCCCAGTGTCCCGGTTAGTCTCGTCGGCAATGGAGTAGACCTCGAGTATTTCCGTTCGAGAGGCATTGCGAAGCAGCCCGGATCGATCGTTTTTACCGGGGTGATGGATTATTTCCCGAATATCGATGCCGTCGCTTGGTTTTGCGACGAGGTCCTGCCCATCGTCCAAAGGCAAGTTCCCGAAGCAGGCTTAACGATTTGCGGCAGCCGCCCGGCCGCGGCGGTGCGACGCTTGGCGAAAAAACGCGGCGTGGCCGTCACCGGACGGGTTCCGGACACCCGGCCATATCTGGATGAGGCTGAGGTGTTTGTGGCACCAATGCGAATGGCTCGCGGCATCCAGAACAAGCTGCTCGAGGCCCTGTCCATGGGGCTACCCTGCGTCGCCTCTGAAGCGGCCGCGACCGCCACGGTCGTTCCCCATGGAGAGGGTATTCTGGCGGCGGACGACGCAAGGGAATTCGCCGGCCACGTCGTCCGCCTATTGCGCGACGGCGAATTTCGCGCAGCGATGGCGCGCAAGGCTCGGGCCGCCGCGGAAGCGCATTACCGCTGGGACGAACAGATGGCCTGCCTCGACCGGGTCATCGCGGCCGTCTCCTCATAGCGCAAGTTGTCGCGGCTCTGGAACGTTCCTGAGAGGAATTCATCGAATGCGGATCTGGGTCAGTGGCTGCGGTGGTATGATGGGGTCGCAGTTGGGCGGCGCGCTCGTTGCCGCCGGTCATGATGTACTGGCGAGCTACTACAAGCCGACGGTTGATCCCGCCGACCTGGCGGACCTCCCGCTCGAGGAGGTCGATATTCGGGATTGGTGCTCGGTTTACGATTCGCTGGTGCATTTCCGCCCCGACGTGGTGTTTCATCTGGCTGCGCAGAGCTATCCGGCAGTGTCGTGGCAACGTCCGATCGAGACATTGGAGACCAATGTAATTGGCACCGCCAATGTCCTGGAGGCGGTGCGACGGCTCGGCACTAAGGTTCGCGTCGTGGTTGCTGGATCGTCGGCAGAATATGGGGCGATCGATCCAGCGAGAGCGCCCGTTTCCGAAAGTGCGCCGTTGCTTCCGCTGCATCCCTACGGCGTGTCCAAGGTGGCGACCGACTTGCTCGCGTACCAGTATTGGGCCGGCTTCGGGCTCGATGCGGTGCGGGTAAGAATTTTCAATTGCACAGGCCCGCGCAAGGTCGGCGACGCACTATCCGACTTCGTGCGCCGTACGGTCTGGCTCGAACGCCATCCCGAAATTAATGTGATCCGGGTCGGCAACCTCGAGACGCGGCGTACTATTGTCGACGTACGCGACCTCAATCGGGGCCTGATCCTTCTGCTCGACCGCGGCGAGAGCGGCGAGGTTTATAATGTCGGCGGTTCGACCGCCTATCCGATGCGCGCGCTGCTGTCACGGGTCCTCCAGCGCGCGACCCGGAGCGATATAGTCCCTGAGGTTGATCCCAAACTGCTTCGGCCGACCGACGAACCGATCATCTGGGCCGATTGCACCAAGCTGAAGCTCGCCACGGGATGGGAGCCGACGATATCCCTTGATCAGACGATTGACGACATATTTAGTTACTGGCGCCAAAAAACCGATCGCGCGTTGGTTGTTTAGCAGGCTTCGCCAGCCAGCCATTGAACCGAATTATTTCGATACGACGCCGCAGTTGCCGCGACTCGGCCGCCAAAATTATGTTTGGAAAAGCAATTGCCTTTTTTCATTTTTTTCGCTTATATTAATCGGCAAACAAGTGATTAACTGACGATTCGTAATGTTAAAATGAGTAACCAAGTCTCATGGCCGGAGCCTGTTGCCTGCTCCTTTGAGAACAGTTCACCGACGCGTAGGGAATTTCTGACCCGGATTCGAGGTACGGCGGCGCTGACCCTGGCGTCGGGTGCGGTTACTTCCGGATCATCGGCAAAGGCGGGTCAACTACGGGCCGGCGGTATCGCCAGCGGTAGCGCAGACCGGGTTCTCGATTCGTATCAGAATCGCCTTCAGGCCGCGCGTGCAGAGGCAAACATCGCCGTACCGACCCAGACCGCCAACGGCGACGAGCAGACCTATCCGAACTTCATTGGGAATTTCTCGAAGGGTTTGCCGCACGCTCCGAGCGGCGAGGTGGTTGCGGATGCCTATGGCAAGCTTTTGGATGCAGTGCGCGAGGGCACCGCGACGGCGTTTGAAGATGTTCCGCTCGGCGGCAACACTCCACTCGTTAATCCGTTGGCGGGTGTGGCCCTCGACCTCGAAGGCACCGATTCGCACCAATTAGCAATCCCGGCATTTCCCCCGGTCGCGAGCCGAGATCTCGCCGACCAGGCGATCGAACTCTACTGGATGGCGCTTTGCCGCGATGTGAATTTTCTCGACTATAAATCCAATCCACTGACGCGAGCCGCGGCGGCCGAGTTAGCTCGTCTGCCCCGGTTTAATGGCATCACCCCTTCAAGCTTGTTCCGGGGATTCACGCGCGAGGATCTTATCGGGCCTTACGTATCGCAGTTTCTGCTGAAGCCGTTCAATTACGGCCCCTATGCGTTGAGCGGGACGATGCGCATGTATGTCCCCGGCATCAACTACATGACGGGCCATACGTCCTGGCTGAACGTTCAGAATGGAGCGGGCCCGTTCGCTTCTAATAAGTTCGAGAGCGCACCGCGCTACACCTGTACTGGTCGAGATCTCACAGTCTACGTGCACGCCGACCCCAACGCCGGTCTGCTGATATCGTTCTACAATGCGGGAATTTGGCTGTTTGAGCAAAACGCGCCGCTCAATCAAGGCAACCCATACACGAGACACAAGACGCAGATCGGGTTTGCCACGTTTGGCGTGCCGCATTTCCTGTGTTTGCTCGGCGAAGCCAAACAACGCGCCTGCAAGGCCGCTTGGTATGCCAAATGGTTTGTGCATCGGGCCTTGAGACCCGAGGCTTACGGCGGATTGGTCCATATGACCGCGACCGGCAGGCGCACTATCCCGTCCAGGCCGACATACTGAATTCCGCGACGTTGGCAAACGTGCATTCAAATTATGGCACTTATTTCTTGCCTCAAGCGTTTCCCGAGGGATCGCCGCAGCATCCTTCCTATCCGCAAGGTCACGCGACGATGGCGGGGGCGTGCGCCACAATCCTCAAGGCCGCCTTCGACGGAAGCGTCCAATTCAACACACTCAACAACGGCACCATAGTCACAGCGAACGAGGATGGGTCGGGTCTGCTCCCGTACCGGGACACGGATACCAACGACATAACGGTAAACGGCGAAATCAACAAACTCGCCTCAAACATTGGGCAGGCACGCGATTTTGCCGGGATTCATTGGCGGTCCGATTACGAGTGGGGGTTGCAGCTCGGGGAGGCCGTGGCCATTAGCGTTCTTCGCGACCAGCGCAACAACTACGTCGGGGAGGACTTCGAAGGTTTTACCATCACCAAGTTCGACGGAACGGCGATCACGGTCTGAGCTTGGCCGGGCGCACAAGCCGCCGTGCGGAAAGTTTCTTAAAGCATTATTCCCCTTTGCGCTGTTAAGATGGCGGACTAGCAATCCGGCGAAGGGAGACTGCTGCGAGGTGAGCGGTTCCGGGGTAGAGCACAGGTTCGCCGTCGTCATGTGCGCCGATGTCGTCGGCTATTCGCGCCTCATGGGGATCGACGAAGAAGGCACCCTGGCGGCGCTGAACGCCATCCGGCGCAACCTCTTCGACCCGACCATCGCCGACCACAAGGGCCGCATCGTGCGCGCCATGGGCGACGGTCTGCTCGTCGAGTTCAACAGCGTCGTCGATGCGGTGCGCTGCGCGATGAAGGTGCAAAGCGAAATGCCGCAACACACCGAAGAGATGCCCGCCGACCGCAGGATATGGTTTCGCGCGGCGATCGCGATGGGCGACGTCGTCACCGACGGCGACCTGATTTACGGGCAGGCGGTCGACACTGCCTCGCGCATGGAGGGCTTGGCGGACCCCGGCGGGATCAACGTCAGCCGGGCCGTGCGCGACCAGGTCCGCGATCGGCTGTCGATCGCCTTTGAAGACCTGGGAGAGCATCAGGTTAAAAACGTTGCTCGCCCGGTCCGCGCCTTCCGTGTCGTGATGGATACGCCGACGGCGGCGCCGGCGAGCACGGCGCCCAAAAAAGCCGCGGCACGGGGGGAAAGGCCGGGGCTGGTGGTGCTGCCGTTCCAGAACCTCGGCGGCGACGCCGAAGCCGAGTTCTTTCTCGACAGTGTTGCCGAGGATTTGATCACCGAGCTGGCGCGAGCCCGGTGGTTTTCCGTCGTGGCTCGCAACACGAGCTTCAGCTACAAGGGAAAAGCGGCGGATTCCAAGCAGCTCACCCGTGAGCTCGGGGTCCGCTATGTGGTCGAGGGGAGCCTCAGAAAGGCCGGCAACCGGGTTCGCATCAGCTGCCAACTTGTCGAGGCGGCGGGCGGACAGCATCTGTGGGCCGAGCGGTTCGACGGCACGCTCGAAGATTCGTTCGAACTGCAGGACCAGATTACCGAAACCTTGATCGGCTCGGTCGGCCCGGTGCTGCGCGGCGCCGAGGTCGAGCGCGCCCGACGCAAGCCGGAGGCGAGCCAGGACGTCTATGATCTGGTCTGTCGCGCGATACCCTCGACCTTTGCCGAGACCGCGGAAGACAATCAAGAGGCGCTGCGTCTACTCGGGCTGGTGTTCGAAACCGACCCCGGCGATCCGCTCGCCAACGCCCTGGCGGCGTGGTGCCGGCAGCAGCGCCATTTGATGAATTGGCCGGGCGGGGAGGACGACGACCGGGAGGCGGCAAAGAGCCTGGCCCGGGTGGCGATCGCCGGAGGCGACGATGCTCCGCTGGCGCTCGCGGTCGGGGGAGCCGTGCGTGCTGCCTTAACCCGCGATCATGACTCGGCGCTGGCGGCGGTCGATCGTGCCACGATGATCAACCCAAAGTCCGCCATTGTCCTCGGCTTCGGCGCGCTGACGCAATGCTTGTGCGGCGCCTATGACAAGGCGATCGAGCACGCCGAGAAGGCGCTGCGGCTGAGCCCGATGGAACCTCTCGTCTATCATGCGGCGGCCGCTTTTGGCTTGGCTTGCCTGTTGACCGACCGGTTCGACGAGGCCGTCTCACACGCGGGCAAGGCGATCGAGGGCAACCGGAATTTCGCTTTTCCATATTGGGTCGAAGCGTTGGGCTGCGCGCGCCTGGGTCGCAACGACGAGGCCGCGCAAGCGGTGCGTCGCCTCGTCGGCGCAGCCCCTCGTTTTCGCCTCGAGAGCCTGCGCAGAATCCGGTTCGCCGACTCGGCCCGCTTGCAGGCCGACCTCGATCTGCTCCGCCGGGCACACCTCCCCGAGTGACCAGGCGATTGGTTACAGTTCAACTCTATCGGCCTCGCGGCACTCGATCGTTCACACGCTGGCCGGGGGGCGGCGAGGACCTTCCCGGCCGCACAGGGGCAGCGCATGGATAACTGGTTGAAGCCCGCGCTCGACTACATCCCGCAATGGCTCGAATACCAATTGCGTGACGCGGAGCAGCCAGGCTGTGTGATCGCCGTTGCTCACAAATCCCGTATCGTCCTCGAGCAAGCCTTCGGTTTCGCCGACCTTGCCAGCCGCGAGCCGATGACGCCACGGCACCGTTTCCGTGTCGCCTCCCATTCGAAGAGCTTCACCGCGGCGGGCATCATGAAGCTTCGCGAAGAGGGCAGGCTTGGCCTGGACGACACCGTCGGGCAACACGTCCGGGGTTTGCATGCGGAGGTCGCGGCGGCGAGGATCGGCCAGCTGCTTTCTCACAGCGCCGGCATCGTTCGCGACGGAACTGACAGCGGCCAGTGGCAGGACCGGCGCCCATTCCTCGATGTGGCCGAGCTGCGCGCCGATCTAGCGGCGGGGCCGATAATCGAGCCGAACAGCCGGTTCAAATATTCAAACCACGGCTATGGTCTCGCCGGTCTCGTCATCGAAGCGGTGACGGGAACGCCCTATCGCAGCTGGATCAAGGACACGATCATCGAGCCGGCCGGGCTCGACGAAACCGACCCGGATATGCCGACCGCAAATTCTGTGCCATTTTCTCATGGCCACAGCACAAAGTTGCCGCTCGGTCGGCGCGTCGTCATCCCCGGGAACAACCCGACCAACGCGCTCGCCCCGGCGACGGGGTTTGTCAGCACTGCTCGAGACCTTGCACACTGGTTCGCGCAGCTCGATCCTGACGCGGAAGAAAGCGTGCTGACCGTCGGTAGCCGGCGTGAAATGGTCCGTCAGCAGTGGCGCAATCCTCATTCGAGTATCGAGCGCTACTACGGCCTTGGGATCATGAGCGGCACAGTGGCGGAATGGGAGTGGTTCGGGCACGGCGGAGCCTTTCAGGGCTTCGCCAGCCGCACCGTGGCACTACCGGAGCCCGCGCTCGCCGTGTCGGTTGTAACCAATGCGGTCGACGGGGTGGCCGACCGATGGATAGAGGGAATTATGCACATCCTGACCTCCTTTGCGACGCAAGGCGCGCCGGCGAACCAGGTTCGCGACTGGACCGGCCGATGGTGGACCATCTGGGGTGCCATCGATCTTGTGCCGATGGGTGAGAAGGTAATGGTCGCTGTCCCCTCGCTTCCGAACCCGTTTACGGATGTCGGCGAAATTTTGGTGTCCGGCGAGGATCGTGGCCGGGTAAGCCTTGCCAATGGCATGGCCCGTCACGGCGAGGACGTTCGACGCGTTCGCGGGCATAATGGAAAGGTCGACCAGATATGGCTCGGCGGTGCCCGCTTTGTTCCGGAGGCTGAATTTGCGGCCGAGCTCAAACGGCGCTATAGCGGCTGATCTCGGCCGGTTTTTAGTTGCGGTACGAATCCGACTCGACGTTTTGTCGAAGGAGCGCGGAAGCCAATCTCGTTTCGATCCGCGCTTCCGGGTATCGAAATCTTCTGTTAATTTCAGGCAAATGTCGTCAAGTGTGAACTAGTTCACACTTGATCGAACACACGCGGAGCACTTTCGCCGCACCTTCGACAGGTGCACCATCATGTCTGAAGATACCAGAGCTCGCGCCGAGCGCCGGTTTGCCGCCATTATGGTCGGCGGCTGCGGTCGGCTGTTCCCCGGAGACGAGAAGGAGAACTTCACCGAGCTGAGACGCTTTCTGACCGGGGTCGTCGAACCGCAGATCGCCGAATTCGGGGGAAATATTTTCAAGGAGACCGCCGAACTGGTGCTTGCAGACTTCGAGGACGTCGTCAAGGCAGTGCGCTGTGCAGCCGGGCTGCGTAATGCGATCGCAGAAATGAACCAGGCCTTGCCCGAAGAAGAGCGCATCGTGATGCGGATCGGCATCAATCTGGGCGACGTCATTCTCGAGGAGGGGGACGTCTTCGGCGACGGCGTCAATATCGCGGCACGGGTCGGAGCGCTCGCAGCGCCGGGCAGCGTTTATCTTTCCGAGATCGTTCACCAGCAGATCGCCGGCCAAGTCGATTTCGATTTTGAGGATCTGGGCCCGCAGGAACTCAAGAACATCAGCCGGCCGATCAGGGTGTACCGGATCGCCGGCGAAATGGCCGAGCTGTCGGAAGAACTCGTGGCCGCTGCCGCCAAGTTTTCCATCGGCCCCCCGGTCTTTGACGATCGGCGCGCCATCGCGGTCTTGCCGTTTGCCAATTTCAGCGGCGATCCCGAGCAGGAGTTCTTTGCGGACGGGATCACCGAGGACATCATTTCGATGCTCGCCGGCTGGCGCGCCTTTCCGGTCATCGCCCGCAACTCGACCTTTACCTACAAAGGCAAGTCCATCGACGTCAAAAAGGTCGGCGAGGAATTAGGCGCCCGCTATGTGCTCGAAGGCAGCGTGCGCAAATCGGGCCGTCGAGTTCGCGTCACCGCCCAGCTGATCCAAGCAGACACCGGCCATCACATCATGGCCGAGCGATATGATCGTGACCTCACCGATTTGTTCGAATTGCAGGACGAGATCACTCACGCGATCGCCGGCGCGATCGAGCCGGAGATCCTCAAATTCGAACGCGACCGTATCGCGGAGCGACCCCCGCGCAGCGAAGACGCCTACGAGCTTTACCAGCGCGGCGTGTTCCATCATTACCGGCATACCAAAACCGACAACATTGAGGCACAGGCCTATTTCCGGCGCACATTGGCGATCGATGCGCAATACCCACAGGCCACGGCGGCGCTGGCGATCGCGGTTTGCAACGCGGCGTATCTCGGTTGGGCGGAGGATGCCGAAGCCAATTATTCCGAAGCCTATGACCTGGCGCAGCGCGCCGTCGCGCTCGACGCCCGCTACCCGAACGCCCATTTCGCCCTCGCTCTAACCTCCAGTTATACGCATCGCCCTGAGCGGGCGATCGCAGAGTTCGAGGAGGCGATCAAACTGAACCCCAGTTTTGCGGCAGCCCATGCGATCCTGGGCAACGTGCTCACCTATGCGGGTCGGTCCGAAGAGACGATACCGCTCGTCGAGAAGGCGATCAGTCTCAGCCCGAGCGACCCGCGCCTGTTCATTTGGCTGGTCGCGCTCGCCGGAGCGCACTACCAGATGCGGCGCTATGCGGAGGCCGTCGAGGTCGGCCGGCGGTCCTGGGCGCTCAGCCGCAATTGGCCGAATGGTCTGCGTTACGTCGTCGCCGGTCTCGCCCAGCTCGGGAGGATCGAGGAAGCGCAAGCAGCGCTCGCCGAACTCAAGCGAATGGACGCTAATCTCGCCTATACCGCAGGTCTTTTCCGACGGGTGTACCCCGACGCCGCGGTCGATCACATTCTGGACGGGCTGCGCAAGGCCGGCTTCGAATAAGAGAAGCGCAAACCTGGTAACACAAAGAGCTGGGGCTACGCCATAACGCGAGCGGCTCCGCTCACCTGCGTGAGCGGAGCCGCTGAGATCGGCAGGAACTTTAGTCGTTGCAGGGGATCACCTGGTGAGTGATCGGATCAATCGGACAAGACGCGTTTCCAGGAAGGTTCCCATCGGGGCATACCGTTTCCGGTACTAACTGACCTTTGACTTTTACGAATACGGTTGCGTACGGAGGTGTGCATCTCGAGAGTTTAAGACCCAAACCTTTGGGGGGGTCCAAAGCGTTGACGTTTTGAAATTTGCTCGGGTTCAGGAGCACGTTGGCTGTAGTCAAGTCCGGGTTCGCCGAATTCGCGATAAACCCACCTGGCGCTGGTTCGAACAGGCTCGTCGTCGCGAACCCATTTGCATCAATGGAGGTGTACTGTGCCCCTGTCAGTAGGTTCCCGGTAA
>Ga0306921_10007828_pt1 | contig 11262 bp, 6 predicted proteins | sample sta12Cox44000080_FD_203760 | JGI IMG/M metagenome (GOLD analysis project Ga0306921, IMG submission 203760) | Lab enrichment of tropical soil microbial communities from Luquillo Experimental Forest, Puerto Rico - statoxic.12C.oxic.44.000.080 (v2)... | ecosystem: Environmental > Terrestrial > Soil... | reverse complement strand
GCGATCGCGCGGATTGGTGGGATTCAGCAGCGCCTCCTTGTAGCTGTAGCTCGGATAGCTCTTGCGCAGCTCGTTGAGCACCTCGGTCGCCGAGTACGCCGGTACCGACTGGGGCAGGAAGCTGTAGACCATTTGCGTCTTGAGCAGAGGCGTGATCTGTTTATCGGTGTAGGTGCGCACGGCGAGCGCCATCGACATCATCAGGCGCGCATTTTCGGCGATCTCCGCCTGCGCATTCCTCCGCAGCAGGTGCCACGACACGTAGCCGCTGGCAGCAATGCCAAGGAGGAACAGCACTACGAACACCAGATTGAACTTGAAAAGTAGCTTCAATTGTTCTTCTCCCGGGGCGTGAGTGCGTCAGTGGTTGGGATGCGGTAGAGCCGGGTCCGGCTGCGACGCGGCTGTCGGGCTCGCGGTCGCCGCTCGGGGCGGCGTGGGCGGCTCGAACTTCTCTGGATGCAGGACCGGATCCCACTCCGGATGCTTCTGCAGATCGCGGTCGAGCGCAGCGCGGAAGGCCGGGTCGTCAGCCTTGCGGCGCCACGTCGAAACGAACTGCCTGCGAATCGAGGGCTCGGCGTTGATCCAAGATTCCACGTCGGCGTATGTAAAGGCTCCTGCGTTTTCCGGCACCACCACATGGTCCCTGAAGAGGTTGTAGCGAAACGGCAGCGTATCGCGGTAGAGCCGCGGGAGCGCCGCGGTGAAATCGGCGCTCGGACGGGGCTCGAGCCGCGGTGCCCGCCCCGGGGCCGCGATCAGGAAATCTCCCTGCTTCAGCGTCACGGGTTCGGCACGGTGGTCGCGGTCGACCCAATGCGCGCTGCCCTGCTCGGCGAACAACTCGCCCGCAGCACCCCCGGCACGCAGCACCATGACGCCGGTCATGTCCGTCACCTCCATGCCGATCGCTGCGAAGGCCGCCTTGTCGGCGCCGTCCGGTTTGCCAGCGCCCACCTTCACCCACCCCTCGAGCACGTAGAGTCCCGGCCGGTTCGACTTCTTTCTCACCGCCGGGTAGTTGAGCTGCAGCTGCGTCTGCGGCCCGAGCTCGATCGAGGACTGATCCTCGTATTCGATACGAAGAAAAGTGTCCTTGCCAGTGCGGACCAGGTCGTCGGCCGAGAGGCGCACCCCCTCGGCGGCGTCAAACTGGGAAAGTGCGTGGATCACGGTCGCCTTGCCCGTGAGGATCGTCACGATCGGCGTTGTTGGCCCGGGGGCGCCCAGCGTTGACGCGGCCGGAAAAACCGCGATGCCGATCATGCACTTGAGCACGAGTTTCCTCGCATGCGCGAGGACGAGCCGCCGCGGTCGGCAAACCGGAACATTGGCGGAGCTGTGTGATTTCGTTGCGAGGCTACGCATTGCGGTTAGGGCCCGTCGACCAGCGCCCCGGTGACGCCCCCGGGCAATCTTAAGGCTTGCGCTGCGAAAGCGCTGCGGTGCAGGGTGGACGCTGCCCTTCATGAGCGGACACCTTATCCGAGGCGCTCGCCCGCGAAGTCGATGCTTCTCGCTGCCCGCGGGAAGCACTGGGACCTGATGCGTTTGCCCGGGCGATCCGCGCTGGCTGTGGTCTACCTTGGGCGGTGGCGCTGCGCTGGCGCGGCCGAGTTTCTGGCGTTTTTTGTGAAAACGTCGACGAGAGCCAGCGGCCGATCCCGAGCCGACTGTCTCGCGGTCGGACGAGACCTCCCAGCAGTCACGGCCGCCTTTGACACGCATCGCATCTGCTCGATCCACCGATGATCAACTCACCCGAGCGGTGGGTTGCCTTCGAGACGATCGGATCGTGCTCGACACTCAAGATTTCGATAACAAGGAAACTCGGTGGTCGGCCAATGATATACGCCCCAATTCTTTCGTCTGGCGCGAGGAAGAGTCGAGCGACGGCGGCAAGACCTGGCGGTTACAAGCGCAACATCAAATGAAGCGGCGGAGCGAGGCTCCACCTTGATGGTCGCCAATTCCTGCGGTAACCAAACTTCGACACCTCCGACAGTTTTGAGATCGTACTCCATGTGTGTATCGTTTGTGACGTCCACGTGAGCGTCCCAGCCGAGCAAGCGTCGGCGACTGCGCTCTGCGGATTTGGCGACTCTCCCCGCCTCGGCGCCCTCTGGGTATGATGAGCACCCCGCATCTTTCTCACGACCGGAATTCGGTTGCAACCGGACGGGTGCTTTCGAGCGACGGCCCCGCGTTTAGCTGTCCCGGGCGCGGAAGCTTTTCCCAAGGTATGCTCCTTTGCCATAGTAGTGACGGAACAGGTAGAAGAGCGGGGACCACGAATCGATGTCGAAGCGCGTCCCCGGCAGATTGAGCACGCGCCGCTGGGCATGAACCAGCAGTCTCTGAACCTCGGCGTACGCGAAGGGCGCATCGTCACTCGCCGAGTTGATGGCTAGAGTGCGCGCCTCTATCTGCACTGGACACTCCGCGACGCGGAGCGGAGCGACGCGCAGCGAGAGCATTGGCGTAAAACCGGAAACCGCGAACTTGTCCTCGGCGTAGGTAATGCCCGCGCTGCGATGGTAGTCGGTAATTTCCGAGCGTCCGGTCGTGTGCCCCAGCCTCTCGACGTACTCCCATTCTCGAGGGGATGGCATGTTAAGAACGCACTCGGGCGTGCGCTCGAGGTTTGCCCACGTCTGTCCGAAGCGAGTGAGCCCGAGCATGAATCGGTCGCCCAGGGCCCAGAAGCTCGACATGGCGGCGAGGTTGGTCGTGCCGTCGGAGTTGAGAGTGCTGATCACGGCGACCGGGGTTCCGAAATAGAGAATCTCGGGAGTGATCGCCATGAATTCATCTGCTGCGGTGTTCATACGCAGGAGCTTGCACCGGGAAGTCCCGGATCGTTTCAGATCGATCTGTAGCATCCCCGCCCGGCCTTCTGGGAAAATGGGCTCATGCAGCGCACCAGCGAACTGCCCAATATCGCGCGCATCGGCGCCTTAATCGGCAATCCGGTGCGTGCGCAGTTCATCGGCACGCTCATGGATGGCAGCGAGCGCTCAGCAGGCGACCTGGCCGCGCGGGTGCACGCGACGCCCCAGTCGGCGAGCGCGCATCTGGCCAGTCTGGTCGCAGGCGGACTCTTGGCGGTTCGCCCTCAGGGCCGCCATCGCTTATACCGCCTGCGCAGTGAGCAGGTCGCCGCGGCAATCGAGGTCTTATCATTGACCGCGACGGAGACGCTGCAGCGGCCAGCCTTCCCGCAGCAGGTCAGAAGCGCTCGACGCTGCTACGACCATGTGGCCGGGCGTCTCGGCGTCACGATCTGCGACTTTGCCATCGCGCGCAAATATGTGATCGCTGGCGGCGAAGGCATGACCCTGTCGAAGGCCGGCGGCTGCTGGCTGGCGTCGCTTGAGCTCGAACCGCCTCCAGGGATGAGGCGTCCCCTGGTTCGGTTCCATCAGGACTGGACCGAGCGCAGACCACATCTAGCCGGTTGGCTCGGAGCCGCGCTGTGCCGTCGGCTCGAAGAACAAGACGTGATCAGGCGCCTGTCCGACTCGCGTGCACTGACCGTGACGCCACCGGGCCGAGTCATTCTGGCGCGCCTGTTTGGCGTAAAGTCGAAGCACCTCGACGGTCAAGACGCCCGATAGGGTCTCCCTTTTATCACCTCTACGGTAAGCGCGAGAAGTCGACCATCGGCGCCCTGACTCATGAAATACGCCTCCTCCCGCCTGACTTGGCGGGAGGAGGTGACCAAACAAAATGCCTAAGCGGTGTTCACCGGGGACCTAGCCTGGGAGCGCAGCGGCCACAGCGGCGGCTAGGGTGGTGGTCGGACGGCCGATGAGGCGGCTGAGGTCGCGAGACGCGGTGTACACCTCGTCGTGGCGAGGACCCGCTGCGGCGGGTCCTCTGATTTCAATTGTCGCTCCTTCTGCGAGATGCGATGTTTCACCTGAGGCGAAGGTCCAGTTGCCGAGCCACTCGCGCGGGAATGCCCTCGCACCACGATGCACCGTGTCCGCGATTACGTCGGTGCTGCTATGTACACCCTTTTGTTGCTGCAAGCGGTGCGCTGGACAGGATTAGGCTGTCGGCAACGTAGGAGAACCCGTCGTTGACAACTGATAGGTGCCCGTCCGAGACCGTTACCGCGATCGAGCCAGTTATCGCGGAATCGTTATGAACCTCAGCACAGCTCGACATGTTGCCGTTGGAATCAGTTTTCACCAGCCATAGCGAATTGTCGCCACCGTTGACCTGGTTCGTGGAGCCCGCGGCGATGAACCCACCATCGCTGGTCTGCTGGAAGGAGTGGAAGTACCGGTCGGAATACTGAACGTCTGGACCGTAGATCTTGTCCCACTGCACATTGCCCGCGGAGTCTGTCTTAACGAGCCAGGCTCGCTCGGTATAGACGGTGTTCTGGAAGTAATAACCGGCGAACGCGTATCCTCCGTCGGTTGTTTGCTGTACGCCTGCGATGTTCAGGTCGCTAATGTCGCCAGATGGACGAATGGTCCGGGCGAATCGCATGTTCCCGGTTGAATCGAGCTTCAGCAGAAGGACACTGCTGGTGTAGGTGGTTGGAGTTTGTGTGCTGACCTGCCCGATGACAATAGCTCCGCCGTCAGAGGTTAAGTCTAGGGATTGGAAGTAGGCGTCTGCTCCCGCCGCGTAGTCGCGCTGCCAGACTAGCGTTCCTGTCGAGTCAAGCTTGAAGACGGTGATTTCGGATTCCGTGTAAGAGGATGTGATGGTGTAGCTTACCTCGCCGCCGACAATGTAGCCGCCGTCTGTTGTCTGTCGGACTGAGTAGGCTGCGCCGTATTGACTCATCGCGTCGACGAATACGTGAGTCCACTGTATTTGCCCGGCGGAGCTCAATTTGACAATCCACGGGTTGTAGCTCTCGCCGGGCGCGTTCGCGGAGCCGACGAGGACAAATCCTCCGTCAGTCGTCTGCTGAATGTCGTAGACGCCGGTATTAGGGGACGAGTAGGGAGCGGCGCTGGTGGCGAATAGCAGGTCGTTGGCCCATTGAACTTTCCCGGTCGAGTCGACTTTTACGATTGCCCCACAAGCGTTCAGGTTCTGAGCTGGACAGCCGGATTGAGGTTGGCCGGCGAAGATGGCGCCCCCGTCCGAGGTCGCCTTGAGAACATTGAGCGCGGTGTTTTGCGGACGGTTTCCATAGCTGTATTGCCTCTGTGATTGTATGTTTCCGCTCGAGTCGACTCTCAGCACTGTTGCGGAATCGTTAAGGTCGCAGTTTGGAGTCGTAACAGCCGCTGCACTGCATCGTCCGCCCACAACGAAACCACCGCTGTTCGCTTGGCTAATGCTCTCGGCGACCGAGTAACTGTACGGGACACTGTAGGCTCTGGCGAAAGAGGAGCCGGTCGAGGGCGGTGGTGGGGGCTTCGCCGCCTGAGTCTCTGGGGAATACTGATTGGCGGCTACGAAGGAGGCCGCAGCCACTGGCCGTATCCCAAGGTTCCCGAGCAGCCCAGCCACAAGCAGGGCGGCACACGATACTGTGCAGGCTCCTCTGACATTCAGTGGTGTAACACGCATTGGAATATCTCCCTTGCTGGGTTGCGTTGTTGGCAGCGGCGGCGGCTGCGAGAACCGCTCAAATGTAGGGAGTGCCGGCTTGCTCATCGCACACTCGCATAGCACCCGCGCCAAGCGCTTGCGGGTACGTGCCCGACACTGGCGGGTCGGTTCACCGAAAGCTCAAAGGCCAGCGTTCCCCGCACAGCTGACCCCGCGGGCGGTCTCTCGTCCCGTGACGGCGAGGTGCGCGTGCCACTTCAGCTCAGTGGCGCCGCCTGAGCTAGGCTTTGAGAGGTTCGCTCACGATCGGCCGCGACGTCTGTGCGTAGACGCAATCCTCTCGAGCTCGGGTGTCAGGCGACCGCGTCGTTCGATCAGCGGGCCCTCAAGTTACCGGGTTTCATAGTTGCCTGAAGTGCGCGACTGTGGCGGCACCGAGCGTAAGACCAAGCGTGACCAGGTGGGTTGCTCCGCCAGATGCGACATGTTGGTTCGTAGGCCCGGACGCTCTCGGGCCAGGGGCCGAGCAACAGTGCGTCCGAGGGGTCGGGTTGACTGCGGGCACGCTCACAAGCTCGCGCCGCGATCGCGTCGCCGCCTGACCTCCTCGCAGCGGTTGCCGCGGGGTCAGTTCGCGTAGACGCAGCGGAACTTGGCGAACATGTAGGGGTAGTTGGGCTGGAACCAGTTGCGGAAGCTGCGGCGGATCAGCTGTGCGTCAGTTGCCCACGATGCGCCGAGCAGAACGAAATGCTGACCGTCGAAGAAATCGGCCGAATAACCCGGGTAGCTGGCCATGCGCTCGAACCCCTCGAAGGGCGCGAAGGCGCTTCCCGTCCACTCCCACCCGTTACCCACGAGCTCCAGGACGCCCCATTCGCTTGCCCCAGCGCGGTGGGAACCGACTGGCGTCGGTGACCAAGTGTTGAAGTCGAAAGTGCCCCGCTCGGTACTCGGTGGGGCAGTCCCCCAGGGGAAGGGGCGTACCGATGGGGAATCGTCGCCGTAGGCGGCCCGGTGAAACTCCGCCTCCGTGGGCAGGCGGCCTCCTTTCCACCGAGCATAGGCGGCCGCTTCCGCCCAACTCACATACACAGGCCAGTCGCTCACATCCTCGAGCACAACCTCTTCAAACAGCGTGCGACAGATCCAGCCGCGCGCCGTGCGCTTCCAAAAGAGAGGGTGACTCATCCCGCGGCGGATTCGCCACGTCCAGCCCTTCTCATCCCACCAGCGGCGCTCCTCGTAACCCCCCGCTTCCACAAAGCGAAGGAACTCGCTCTGCCTCACCGGCGCCGCGTCGATCTCAAACTCCGACACATCGACGGGACAGGTGGGGAACTCGTTGTCCCAGCCGAACGGAATCGAGCCGCGCGCGGTTCCGAGAACGATGTCCCCCGCGGGGACGTGAACTCGCCCCATTCTCGCGCCGTGTCCCCTGGGGAGACGCGGATGACCGGCGGGCCTCCGTTTCTGGTCGAAGGGGAGCTGCTGCATCATGTAGAGGAGCGTCTCCTGATGCATCAGCTCGTGCTCGAACACCATACGCACCACCTGCTGCCCAGAGCGAGGAAATGATGCATCCTCGAGCGCGGAGCGCAGATCTGTGCGGACATGGTCGCGGTAAGCTTCGACCTCCTGCCGTCCAGGCCAGGAGTTGGCGGGGACGTAGGCGTCGACAGCCACTGGATCGATGCCACGCTCGAAGAGCTGCTCAAACGAGCTGTTCAATGCAGGTCGTCCCAGCACCCGACGACCCAAGGTGTTCCAGGCGAAAGCCGGCAGGTGGCCAAGGTAGAAGACGAATGGCTGCCGCAGCGGAATCGGTTGGGCGAGCATTGCGTCTTCCGCCAGCAGGTCGAAAAGACGATCGGAGCGCTCCCAGGCCCGCTCCAGCGCGCTGCGGGTAGCCGCGACGTCCCCAATCTCCACGGCTGTGGCCATTCCCTCGTTCGACCGAAGCTGGCGGTGTTCACAGAGCACGGCAGGCCTTCATCAAACGTTTGCCACAATGAGTGCCGCCGCCAGCGGGCTGCGAACGTGTTTCGCATCCACGAGCTGGGCCATCCGCTCTATCGGGTTGCTCAAGAGCGGAGGCACGCTGGCAGTGAGCTAGCGATGTTCGGCTGAGGTTGAGGTCCTGGCCTGGCCTGATCGGTCGGACAGGCAGTCGGGCCTCCGGTAAAGCTCTCATCGCCACGAAACCTGATCGCTTGTCGACAGCGGTGGCCCGGCCACGATAGCCGTCGGGCGGCTTGGCGATCTGTGGTCATGACTTGCAAGCTTGACAATTTCGCGCGAGGCGGTCCCGGCTCTCGGAAGCCGGGGACAACATAACGTCTTCGCGCGGGGGCGCCTATGAGTCGAAAGAGAGAGCGTGACGCGGGACGGTTGACGGAGCGTCGTTCTCGAGCCAACCCGTGCGCTTAAAAACTCGTACGACCCTGGGGGTCATGCAAGCGCGCACTGACGTCCGAGACACTCGAGCCGCGCGCAACTCCGCGGTATCTGCGCGCCTCGAGGTCGTATCTCCGTGCGCCGTTGGCCACGAGCAGAGAGTGCTCTTTCACGCGAGTCCTCGTTAGTTCTGCAGCCAAATGCCCCCGCAGCGGGCAGGCCTGTAGATGAGTGCGTTCCTGCGGGGCCTTGTATAGCAGGATTCAGGGATCGGGCGGGGCCGCCACGTCGTCGCGCGTCTTATGGCCCAGGATTTCTTTGCGGCCTCTATTGCGCGCGTGCCGCGTGTGTCATATTGCCCATCGGCTGAGGAGTCAAGCGTTTCTCGACCGCACCGCCCTCGCGCTATCACGAGAAAAATCATGACGGCAACAGCACAATCCCAGGGGAAATCCTCCGCCACTCTGGCACAGCTGGTTGAGGGGATCATCGGCGGCAGCATCCGCGTTGTGGATCTTACTGTACCGCTGGAACCGGGAACGCCGACGATCCCGCTCCCGCCCCAGTTCGCGCCCTCAAAGCCATTCACGCTGGAGGAGATCTCGCACTACGACTCCCGCGGTCCCGCGTGGTACTGGAACAACATCGCTTGCGGGGAGCACACCGGCACGCATTTCGACGCGCCGATTCATTGGGTCACGGGGAAGGACTACGCGAATAACGCCACGCACAACATTCCGGTCGATCGCTTCATCGGACCAGCGTGCGTCATCGATGTTGCGCAGCAGGCCAAGCGCAATCCTGACTACCTGGTTACGCGTGAAACGGTTGAGGAGTGGGAGCAGCGCTTCGGCCGGATTCCCTGTCACGCCTGGGTACTGATCCGCACCGATTGGTCGCACCGCCTGGGCGCACGCGATTTTCTCAACATTGCGGCAGACGGTGCTCACACTCCCGGCTTTCATCCGCAGGCGGTGCCGTTCCTCGCCCGCGAGCGCGACATCCTCGGCGTGGGCGTCGAAACGGTGGGGACCGATGCCGGTCAGGCTCCCACATTCGAGCCGATGTTCCCGTGCCACACGATCATGCACGGGTCGAATCGCTTTGGTCTCGCGAGCCTGACAAATCTAGACCAGCTGCCTCCTACCGGGGCGGTAGTCATTGCGCCGCCGCTCAAGATCGTCAACGGCTCGGGGAGCCCGCTGCGTGTCCTGGCATTCGTACCCAACTGAGGCACGAAAGTGGCCGAGCGTTCATTTACGAAGGAAGTCCAGTCGCTTCGCCTGGGACGGGGCAAGGAGTTCCGCGGCGAGGGCATACTGGCTGTCACCAAGGCGTTGTTGCAATCGGGCGTAGCCTACGTCGGCGGATATCAGGGTGCACCCATTTCGCACCTGATGGATGTACTGGCCGACGCCCAGGACGTACTCACCGAGCTCGGCGTGCATTTCGAAGCGAGCGCTTCGGAGGCGACCGCGGCTGCCATGTTGGCGGCTTCCATCAACTACCCGTTGCGCGGTGCAGTGACGTGGAAGTCGACCGTCGGCACCAACGTGGCCTCGGATGCGCTCTCCAACCTCGCCTCGGCAGGAGTCAAGGGCGGCGCCCTGATCATTCTCGGTGAGGACTACGGTGAGGGGGCCAGCATCATGCAGGAGCGCACCCACGCTTTTGCGATGAAATCGCAGATCTGGCTACTCGATCCTCGTCCCCACCTGCCCGAGATCGTGCGAAGTGTCCAATTGGGGTTCGAGCTTTCCGAGGAGAGCCATACGCCAGTAATGCTGATGCTGCGCATCCGCGCCTGTCATGTTTACGGCCGGTTCATAGCTCAGGATAACGTCCGGCCGGCCTTCTCAGGCGCTGACGCGCTCGCGCACCCGACGCGGGACTACGGGCGCATCATCCTGCCACCCTCAACCTACGCGCAGGAGCGGGAGAAAATCGAACAGCGCCTGCCGGCTGCGCAGCGTTTCGTTGCCGAGCGCGGACTCAACGAGATGATCGATGGCGAGTGCGAGGACATCGGCATCGTTATGCAGGGCGGCCTGTACAATAACGTGCTGCGCGCACTGGAACTGCTCGGCTGCGCGGACTCGTTTGGCGCCAGCAAGGTGCCGCTGTACGTGCTGAACGTCACGTATCCGCTCGTGGGCGAGGAATGGCGGCGCTTCTGCGGCGGGAAGCGGTGCGTGCTCATCGTAGAGGAGGGCCAGCCGGAATACCTCGAGCAGGCGGCGAGCCAGATCCTGCGGCAGGGTGAGATCGCCACCCGCATCGTGGGCAAGGGCCTCCTGCCGATGCAGGGTGAATATACGGTGGACGTGCTGCGCAAGGGGCTCGGGGACTTTCTCGATCAGTGGGCTCCCGAGCTGCGAACCGCAAGAGAGGTGACGAAGACCCGAGAAGTCCCGCTGGTTTCCGCGGCGAAGCTCGCCACGCTTGTGCCCGCGCGGCCCTCGGGGCTCTGCACCGGCTGTCCGGAGCGCCCGTTTTTCTCGGCGCTGAAGCTGCTGCAGAAGGAAATCGGGCCCCTGCACATCAGTGCCGACATCGGCTGTCATTCCTTCGCGACGCTGCCACCCTTCAACATGGGCAACAGCATCATGGGTTACGGCCTGGGTGCCGCCGCCGCGTCCGCCTTCGGAGGCGAGGGTGGCAAACGGGCGGTATCCGTCATGGGCGATGGGGGCTTCTGGCACAACGGGCTCACGAGCGGTATCGGCAACGCGGTCTTCAACAAGCACGACGACCTGACGGTGATCATCGATAACGGCTACTCCGCGGCGACCGGCGGCCAGGATATTCCATCCTCACGCGCGGCGGGCCTTCATCGCCAGGGTAACAACTCGATTGTGGATGCGGTCAAAGGCGTCGGCGTCCTGTGGGTTAAACGCACGCACACCTACAACATGCGCGAGACGCTCAAAGTGCTGCGCGAGGCTCTGAGCACCGACTATCGCGGGCCCAAGGTGATCGTAGCGGAGGGCGAGTGCCAGCTGAATCGCCAGCGGCGCGTCGCTCCGTTGCGGCGCAAGGCGATTCAGGACGGCGAGCGCGTGGTGACCGAGCGCTTTGGCGTCGATCCGGATACCTGTACGGGCGACCACTCCTGCATCCGCCTGTCGGGCTGTCCGTCGCTCACCGTGAAGGAAAACCCCGATCCGCTGCGCACCGATCCGATCGCGCACGTCGACAACACGTGCGTCGGCTGCGGTGTGTGCGGTGAGGTGGCGGACGTCGCGGCACTCTGCCCCTCCTTTTATCGCGTCGAGCTGATTCACAACCCCTCACACTGGGATCGCTTCCTGCAAGCGGCGCGCGCGGCGGTGATCG
>Ga0306921_10007826_pt1 | contig 11263 bp, 10 predicted proteins | sample sta12Cox44000080_FD_203760 | JGI IMG/M metagenome (GOLD analysis project Ga0306921, IMG submission 203760) | Lab enrichment of tropical soil microbial communities from Luquillo Experimental Forest, Puerto Rico - statoxic.12C.oxic.44.000.080 (v2)... | ecosystem: Environmental > Terrestrial >... | reverse complement strand
GACCCATAACTCGTTCGCGAACGGCGCCAAAGTCGCGAGCATCTTGGCTCCGCGCACGACCACGCCCGCGTCCGTCTCGCGTACTATGCGGAGCGCCAGGTAGGGGTCGGATTGTTCGGCCGGACCGCGCGATCGATCGACCTGCGGATCGACCAGGGTATGCGTGAGGCACCAGTCGCGCTCGCGGCATTCCTCATGATAGCGGAGCATGTTTTCGGCGAAGCGCGGGTCGCGCACGCCCAAGTCGGCGACGCCGCTTGCGAGGTCGGTCAGGATCGCGTTACAGAAATCCGGCATCCGCCCCATCAGGCCGTATGTGAAATCCGCGCGCATCTGCTCGGCCCGGATGCGAAATTCGACCTGCTCGACCGTCTCGGCCATCAGGAAGGTCGCGGCCACACGGTCGCCGCTTGTGGGCGAGCGAAAGGTCAGTTCCTCGGGATGCTCGTGCTGCAGATCGTAGAGCGAGGCGAGCGTTGCGACGACGCCTCGAAACGGCGGATGCGTGGTCACGTCGTTGACCTGCTCGCCGCCGACGTACACGGTGCGTCCGTCGCGCAGGCTCGCGATGAATTCCCTGCCGGTGCGGATGCTCATCGGTCCTCAGCCCGCCGCTATTGGTCCCGCGCGGCGCAGACCATGGTCGGCCCGAAAAGCTCGCGGAGGTTGAAGGGGCGCGAGCGTTCGAGGCTTTTCACCTTGAGCACGATATGGCCAATCCGATCCGGACGAATCATCGCGGCTCCTTCGAGCGTCCCGCAGCGCAGGCTATTGGAAACACGTTTCGCGCTCCATTGCCGTAGCGCGAGCCGCGCGTTGGAGATTAGCAAAGCGCTATCCGCAAGGCACACGCGAAGAAGGGGGCGGTGCGCGAGGCTCGCCGCTTAGCCCCAGACTTCGCGCGCTACCTCAACGCACAGGCGAAGCTTTGCCGCCTGGTCCTCGACCGTAACCTTGTTCCCGGGCGCCGTGCTGGCGAAGCCGCATTGCGGGCTAATCGAGAGCTGATCCAGGTCGATAAACTTCGCGGCCTCGTCGATTCGCACCTTGAGCAGTTCCTTCGGTTCGAGTTCCGGGAACTTGGAGCTGACCAGCCCGAGTACCACGGTTTTGTGCTTCGGCACGAGGCGCAGCGGCTCGAAGGTTCCGGCGCGCGGCGTATCGTATTCGAGAAAATAGGAATCGACGTCGATTTTGTTGAACAGCGTGTCGGCGATCAGGTCGTAGCCGCCCTCGGCGCTCCAGTGGCTCTGGTTGTTGCCGCGGCAGATGTGCATCGCGAGATGCAGCCCGGCGGGGCGCTCCGCGAACGCCGCATTCATGACCGCCGGATAAGTCTCGAGCAGCAGCGTGCGGCCGTCGTCGCCCCTTTGCGCAAGATACGGCCAGCTCGAAGTATCGCTCAGCGAGGCGAGCGTGGTTTCGTCGATCTGCACATAGCGGCATCCGGCCTCGTGCAGCGCGGCGAGTTCTTTGCGAAAGGCGTCGATAATGTCCGTCCAGAAAAGGTCCAGGTCGGGATATGCGTCGCGGCTGATGTGCTCGCGTCCTGCGCGGAGATGCAGGATGGTGGGCGAGGGGATGGTCATCTTGGGCGTGCGCGCGGTGAGCGAGGCGAGAAATCTGAACTCGGCCGTATGAATCGGCGCTTTCCATTGGAGCCGCCGCTCGACGGTCGGAATTATGAGCGGAAGCTTGTGCCCCTGACGATCGACAAAGGTCAATCCCTGCCGGTCCGAAGCGTCGTAGGCCGCCGAGACTCCGCCCAATCCGCCGTAAAAGCCCATGTAGAAAACGGCGCGGCGGTACTCGCCGTCGGTTATCGATTGAAAGCCGAGGCTCTCCTGGAACTTTACAACGTGGCGGATAGCGGCGTCCTCGATCGCGTGGAGTTCAGCGGCGGAAATCTTCCCGGCCTCGCGATCGGCGCGGGCGCTCAGCAATGCGGGCGGCCTAAGAAAGCTGCCCACGTGGTCGGCGCGAAACGGAGGATTGTGCGGCGCTGACGGCATGTGATCAGGCCTCCGGCCGGCGGCTTCGGGAGTCCGGCGCGCTGTCGAAACGATTCGCTCCGTATCCTAAAGCCAACGCGCGCGAATTGAAAACCCGCGCGCGCTGCTATGGTTGGAGCTGCCGCTGGAGATAGCCGCGTTGCTGCAGGCAGGCCCTCAACGCCGTGCTTTACTATTTGTTCTTTAATCCGGTATCGCCGCCCGAAGAGATCAGCGCCGACACCGGCGACCCGCTTTAATCTGCTCGCTGGCGCCGGCGCTGTAGGTCGGCGGCCGCCGTTTCGCACGATCCGCGGATCGGCGGCCGGTTTCGTTGATGCGTCGTTACGCTGCGAGGCGAGGCGAGCGATCCGCGGTTTGCGCCTGTGCGCCGGACAGGTCCGCAGCCGGCAGCTTGTCGGCCTCGCGCTTCGTGAAGCGTCCCGGCTCGAGGAGGTAGCCGAAGATCGAGCCGATCGCGGAAATGATCACGATACCGAGTAGAATCACCTGAACGGAATTCTCCATTTTCCTCGCCTCCCTGTTGTAGAACCCCGCGTGAACGCTTGCGCGAATGCGAAAGCGCCTACGCCGCTTCGCGGCATCCACGCCGCGACACTCTCTCGAGCGGACCCGTGGTCCTGCTTTTCACACGGACCGGCTTGCACGCGATCGCGCACACCGACGGCAATCCAAACATCCCCATCGGGTCGGCCTGCCGCGGATTCAGAATCGAGCCGAGCAGAACGAGGGCCGCGCCGCCGAGAATCAGACTCAGAGTCAACATCTCAATCAGCGCTCCGCTTACCACGATTCGTTTCTCCCCTCTCCTTCAAGTCGATGGGCTAGAGAGCATCGATCGTGCCATGATGTCGTCGGCGCCGATGACTCGAAAAAAGCTCTAATTCGTTGGCTGAAACCGCCGGATGCGCATCTTGGCGCATGCGGTCGGATGCGTGCGGGGCTTTGCGAATCGCGAATCGGATGCGAAACGCGGAAGGATTCTTCGAGCTTTTGCGAATGCTCGCCGTTGCCCGCATCAATTCGTACGCTGCCGCCATTTTCGTGTTACGGCGGCAGCTGCCCCCATTCTATTTGGACCCGCTCTTGACAGTTGCGCACCTCGCGGCTGGACGCCGCCCGCCTCGCGAGTAATTCTTCGAATCGGCGTGCGTCAGCGCGCGCCGCATGGATGAGGCAAGTGGCGGACGCGGGCGAACAGGTTGAACTGCAAATCGAGGGCACGCTGGACCAACTGCTCTACGTCAACGAGCAGAGCGGCTACGCGGTCGCGGTGCTGGAGCGGAGCGACGAGGATCTCCGCCGGCGAGTCACCGTGGTCGGCAGCCTGGCCGGGCTCGACGTCGGCGCGGGTCTGCGATTGCGCGGCCGCTTCGAGCGCCATCCCAAGTACGGCGAGCAGTTTCGGGTCGAGGATTTCGAAACCGTCCGCCCGGCGTCGGTGGCGGCGCTCGAGCGGTATCTTGCGGGCGAGATAAAGGGCGTCGGTCCCGCGCTCGCCCGGCGGATCGCCGAGCATTTCGGCGAGACGCTGCCGGCCGTGCTCGACGAGCGGCCCGAGCGGTTGCGCGAGGTGCGTGGCCTCGGCGCGGTGGTGGCCGCGCGAATCGCCGCGGCGTGGCGCGATTCCTCGGGCCTGCGCGAGCTCACGGTCTTTCTCCGCGGCAACGGAATCGCCGCCGGCCACGCGCGCCGCATCCACAAGACGTATGGGCGCGAATCGCTCGACGTGGTGCGCCGCGACCCCTACGTTCTCGCGCGCACGATCGCGGGTATCGGCTTTCGCACTGCCGACGCGGTGGCCGAAAAGCTCGGCATCCCGAAAAACTCGATCCAGCGCGCGCGTGCCGCGGTCGTCTTCCTGCTCGAGCGGATGGCCGAGGAAGGGCACGTTTTCGCGCCCTTCGGTTACCTCGAGCATCAGTTCGGCGCGGCGCTCGAGATGGATCCGTTGCTCGCCTCGCAGGCTGTCGAAGAATTGGTCGAGACCGGCGAACTGGTGGCAGAGGATCTCGGCGGCGACGGTAATCGCGCGATCTACCTGCGCCGTTTGCACGACGCGGAACTCGCGGTCGCAGAGCGGATGCGGCGGTTGACCGCGGGGCGGCCGATGGGCCGTGCGGTGGTCGAGCGTGCGATGGAGGCGGCGATCGGCGCCGGCGGCGTCGAGTTGTCGGCCGAGCAGCGCCAGGCGCTGCGCTGCGCGCTGCAGAGCAAAGTCACTGTGATCACCGGCGGACCGGGCACCGGCAAGACCACGCTACTGCGCTCGCTGCTGGCGGCGCTCTCGAGCGCCGGCGTCAAGGCGACGCTCGCGGCGCCCACCGGACGTGCTGCGCGCCGGCTCGCGGAGGCGTGCGGACGCGAAGCAAAGACTATCCATCGTCTGCTCGAATATTCGCCCGAGACGGGCGGCTTCATCCGCGGCGAGGCTTTTCCCCTGCGCACCACCTGGCTTGTGATTGACGAGGCCTCGATGATGGACCTTGAGCTCGCGGCAAGCCTGCTTGCGGCGCTGCCGGCCGATTGTTCGCTGCTGCTGGTCGGCGATCGCGACCAGTTGCCCTCGGTCGGGCCCGGCAGCGTGCTGAAGGACACGATCGCGTCGGGGCTGGTGCCGGTGGTCGAGCTGAGCCAGATCTATCGCCAGGCGCGCGCGAGCCTAATCGTCGCCAACGCGCATCGCCTCAACCGCGGCGAGATGCCCGAGACGGCCAACGATCCCGAAGGCGACTTTTTCTTCTTCGAGCGCAGCTCGCCGGAGGACATCGTCGCGACGATCAAGCAACTGGTGCAACATCGCCTGCTCTGCGGCCGCTTCGAGCTGCGCGACCCGCGCGAGATCCAGGTGCTCGCGCCGATGAACCGCGGGCCACTCGGCGCCCACGCCCTCAACCACGATCTGCAAGCGCTGCTCAACCCGGCTGGCCGCGAGCTTCGCGCGGGCGATCGCGCGTTTCGCGTGGGCGACCGCGTAATCCAGCTGCGCAACAACTACGACAAGCTGGTGTTCAACGGCGAGATCGGACGGATCGCGTCGATCGATCCCGAGCGCGGCCACGTCGGCGTCGCCTTCGACGATAATCACGCCGAATACGATCTGGCGGAGCTCGACGAACTGGGACTCGCCTACGCCATCACGGTGCACAAGAGCCAGGGCAGCCAGTATCCCGCCGTCGTCATCCCGCTCCATCCCGGACACTACCTGATGCTCCGGCGCAACCTGCTCTACACCGCGATCACCCGCGCGGAGCGAGTCTGCGTGCTGGTCGGCACGAGGAGCGCGCTGATGCAGGCCGTGCGCAACGCCGACGAGCGCCGCCGCTTCAGCCGGCTGGCCGATCGCCTGCGAATCGACTAGACGCGGCGCGCGCCGCTTTCGCGCGGAGGACGGCGGCGCGCGCCGCGCTCGAGCCCAAGCGCCGCAATCGCGCCGAGGATGGCGGCGGCCTCGCCGTGAATCGCCGCGAAGTCGCCGCCGCGCTCGCCCACGATGCGCGCGACCTCGGCAGTCGTGCGGGCGTAATCGTTTTTGAAGCGGCGGTTGAGCTCTTTCCAGGGAATTGCGGCAAGCGCCCGCGTTGCCGCGGCGCTCGCGCGAAGCCGCCCGCCCGCGATCAGCACGGCGATTGCCGGATAGCCGAGGTAGCCCTGCCAGTACGAGGCATTGTCGTTGGAGCCGATCTCGCGGCCGTCAGCCGAAATTTCGACCCGATAGGTCTTGCCGCCGTCGGACGAGACGACATCCCATACGAGCGCAGCGTCACTGCCGCCGGCGGCGCGCACGCGGTCGTCGCCGATCGCGCCCAGCGCCTCGTAAACCTTGATTGGCGGCGGCATTTTCCACGCGGCCATCGGAGACTCATTTTTTATCGAACTTGAGCCCCGGCACGACCTTTTCCCATTGGGGGTCAACCGAGAGGGTCGGGAAGCCCGAGCCGATCTGGATCAACACGCCGTGCGAAGAGCGCGGCGAGATGAAGGCCTCGAACGAGGTCGGCGAATGTTCCCTCTCCTCGACCACGCGCACGCCCGCGGCCTTCAGCTCGGCCGCCCGCTCGCGCGAGTCGGGAACGTTGAAGGTGACGTGATGGAAGCCCTCGCCGTTGTCGGCGATGAACTTGTGCATGAAGGAATCCTCGCGCGCCGGTTCGAGCAATTCGATTATGGTGCCGCCGAGATCGAATTCGGCATACCTGAAGCCCGCCGTATTTTCGCGCTCGTAGAGAAAGGTCGCGCCGAGTACGCCCTCGTAGAACTTGCGCGCCTCGGCGATGCTCTTTACGGCGATTCCGATGTGGTCAAGTTTGCCGATCGGCTTCCTGCTCATCTTCGTAACCAGGTCTCCTGTTCTTTTCAGTGCGTGTTTCCAGCTTTGACTATAAGCCCTTCATCGTCACCTCTTCGGTCACCATGAAGACGCGCTTGCGGCCTTTCTTAGCACAGGATTCGGACCGAATCGTGACGCGCAGCTATGGGCTCAAGCGCGTCGCGCAAGGCCTACTACAACTCGTGAGCGCTATCTGACACGATTGATGGATACTTTTGATGAACACGATTGCTCCGGCTGCCAGATGAAAGACCTGATTCAATCCGTCCTCGATGCTGCGGTCGGGCGGGCGCGCGCCGCCGGCCAACTTACGACCGCGCTGCCCGAGGCCGCGAGCGTCGAGGCGCCCAAGGACCCGGCCCACGGTGACGCGGCGAGCAACGCCGCGCTGGTGATGGCGCGGGTGGAGAAGAAGCCGCCGCGCGCGATCGCCGAAATAATCCGCGCCAACCTCGAACTGCCCCCCGAAGTCGCGGAGGCGGCCGTGGCTGGCGCGGGGTTCATCAATTTTCGGATGGCGCCTGCGTACTGGCAGGGCGAATTGCGCCGTGCCGCAGCCGAGGGCGACCGCTTCTGGCGTCCGCAAATCGGCGCGGGACGCAAGGTCCAGGTCGAGTTTCTTTCGGCCAATCCCACGGGGCCGCTAACCGTCGGCCATGGGCGCAACGCTGTGCTCGGCGATACGCTTGCCCGCATGCACGCGGCGGCCGGCTTCGTGGTCACGCGCGAATACTATTTCAACAACGGCGGCCGCCAGATGAAGCTGCTCGGCGAATCCGTGCGCGCGCGCTACCTCGAAGAGCTTGGACGCCCGGCGACGATGCCCGAAGAGGGCTACCAGGGCGAATACATCCGCGACGTCGCGCGCGAACTGGTTGCGCGCCACGGCGACGCGCTCGCGGACGCGGCCGACTTCGAGGTTTTTCGCGCGTCGGCCGAAGAAGCGATTTTCGCCGACATCCGCCGCACCTGCGAGCGTTTGGGTATCGGCTTCGACGTGTTCACCAACGAGCTCGATCTCATCTCCGGCGGCCAGGTGGACGCGGTAATCGAGGGGTTGCGCTCGCGCGGCCTTGTCGCCGAATACGACGGCGCCGTGTGGCTGAGGGGCGAGCCGCTTGGGCTGCCCAAGGATCGCGTGCTGGTGCGATCGGGGCCGGGGCGCGAGCCTACCTACCGCACGCCCGACATCGCCTACCACATCGAGAAGCTCCGGCGCGGCTTCGACCGCGCGATCGACGTTTTCGGCGCCGACCATATCGCCGAGCATCAGGGCGTCCTGGCGGCGGTCAAGGCGCTGGGTTACGACGTTACTCCCATCCACGCCATCATCTATCAGTTCGTGACGCTCACGCGCGGCGGCGAGAAGGTCAAAATGTCCACGCGCAAGGCGACCTACGTCACGCTCGACGAACTGGTGGACGAGGTCGGCGCCGACGTGGTGCGTTTTTTCTTCCTCTTTCGCAAGCACGACAGCCATCTCGATTTCGACCTGGACCTGGCCAAGCGCCAGGCGCCCGAGAATCCGGTGTTCTACGTGCAGTACGCGCACGCGCGGCTCGCCAGCGTCTTTCGCGAGGCGGAGAAGAAGGGCATCGGGCTGCCGGAGGATCTCGCGATGGTCGATCTCGCGCCGCTTTCGGAGGAGGAGATTGGCCTTGGGCGCAAGCTGATCGGCCTGCCGGAAGTGGTCCGCGGCGCGGTCGAAAGCCTCGAGCCGCATCGCGTGCCCTTCTTCATGCTCGAGCTGGCGGGCGATTTCCACCGCTACTACAACAAGCCCGCAAATCGTATAATCAGTGAACAACGCGAACTGAGCCTTGCGCGGCTGTTCCTGGCGCGGCTGCTTATGGACGGACTCAGGAGCGGGCTCAATCTGATTGGCGTGAGCGCGCCCGATCGAATGTAAGAGGAGCCGCGGCAGCCGAAAGCGCGCAAGGATCGGGCGATAGAGAAAACTCAAACGGACGAATAAGACGCATGCGTTTTGATATCGGACCGGGCGGTGGATTCTTAATCCTGGTGGGATTGCTGGGACTTTCGGCGGCGGTCTTCTTCCTCGGAATGATCTCCGGGCGCGAGATGGCGCAGACCGAGCAGGGACAGACCCAGCTTGCGAGCGTCTATCCCATGCCGGCCGGCGCACCCGCCGCGCCGCCGCAGGCCGCCGCGCCCGAGGCTGCCGCTCCGATAGCCGCGGCCACGGCCAAGCCGCCGTCGCATGAGGATGCTTCGCGCGAGGCCAGCTCAACGGAGCAGAGCGCGGCGGCGCCGGCGCCGGCAGCGGTCAAGCCGGCGCGCGCACCCAAAGCACCGCCCCCGCGTCCCACGCTGGCGAGTGCTCCGATACAGCATCCGGCGGCGCCCGCGGCCGAAGAGTCGGACAGCGACTCCGCCTCCGATTCGGCTACGGACGATACGGATAGTGGCGCGAGCGAAGGAGCGACCACCGCCGCCGCTCCGGCGCGGAGCGCGGCGCCGCATGGCAAGGGCTACAACATCGTGATCGATGCGGCGATGGATCACGCGGCCGCGAACAGGATGGCGTCGCGGCTTCTCGCGCTCGGCTACATCGCGCACATCTCGAACACGCAGATTAACGGCCAGACCTGGTACCGCGTGCAGGTCGGACCATATCCGACGGCCGACGACGCGCGCGCGGCTCAGACGCAGTTGCGCGCCGCATACACCGCCCGCTACGTCAACCGCGCTGGTGCCTCCAGCGCGGCGTCATCGCGCGGAACGGCTGCGGGCGATAATGCCTCCAGCACCGATTCCGAGGATACGGATACGAATACGAACGATTCGGGCTCGGATGACAATGGCGGCGGTAGCGATTCGACGCAGTCGGCGCCGACGGATTGATGACTGCGGCCATCGCCGGATTGACATCCGGCGCGGCGGCTGGCTAACTTGAGCGAATCGGAGATGGAAACGATGAACCTGAAGCTCAAGGTCGTATCGCGTCGGTGGTGGCACGCCATCGCGCGCGCCTGCGCTCCAGGGTCGTGATTTAACGATCAGCAGGGTTGTTCAAGGGGCCGCGGGCGATAAGCCGGCGGCCCTTTTATTTTGCTTGTTCTGCCTTTCGAGTGCCTCGTTCGAGCGATCTTCCGGTTTTCGGTCGCGTGCAGGCAGATTTGCAGGGAGAGGAATGGTTAAGCCAAACGAGCGCGAATTCGAAGCCCTCGCCGCCGAGGGCTACAATCTGATTCCGATCTGGCGCGAGATCACCGCCGACCTGGAAACCCCGGTCAGCGCCTTTCTCAAGGTCGAGCGCGGGGATTACTCCTTCCTGCTCGAGAGCGTGCAGGGCGGCGAGAAGTGGGGGCGCTATACTTTCCTCGGCGCGGAGCCCGCGATGGTGATGCGCGGACGGGGCGGAAGGCTCGATCTCACGCGGCCGGGACGCAGCGTCGAGGTGCGCTCGGTCAAGAGTCCGCTCGAAGGATTGCGCGACGAGATGCGCCGCTTCCACGCCTGCCAGCCGCCCGACTTGCCGCGATTCTTCGGCGGCGCCGTTGGCTTTCTTGCCTACGATATCGTGCGCTACTTCGAGCGCCTGCCGAGCCATGCGCAGGACGAACTCGCCACGCCCGACCTCTACCTGATGCTGACCGACACGGTGCTGATTTTCGATAACGTGCGGCAGACGCTCAAGATCGTCGCCAACGTTGCGCTCGACGATCATCCTTCGACCCGCGCCGCGTACCGCAACGCGACGGCGAAAATCGACGAGCTGATCGCGCACCTCGACGCTCCCGCGAAAGCCCCGCGCCTGGAGAGCGCCGCCAATCCCAACGGGGACGCGATGCATCTGGTCTCCAACCAGAGCCGCGAGGGCTACATGACGATGGTCGAGGCGGCGAAGGAATATATCGCCGCGGGCGACGTAATCCAGGTGGTGCCTTCGCAACGCTTCGAAGCTCCGCTCGGAAGCCATCCCTTCAACCTCTACCGCAGCCTGCGCACGATCAATCCGTCGCCGTACATGTTTTACCTGCGGATGGACGACCATACGCTGGTCGGCGCGTCGCCGGAGGTGATGGTGCGGGTGGAGGGGCGCGAAATCACGCTTAGGCCGATCGCGGGCACGCGCCGGCGCGGCGCGACCGAGACCGAGGATCGCGAGCTCGAACGCGAGCTGCTCGCCGATCCCAAGGAGCGCGCCGAGCACGTGATGCTGGTCGATCTCGGACGCAACGACGTTGGCCGGGTCGCGGAGGTCGGTTCGGTCGAGGTCACCGAGCTGATGACGGTCGAACGCTATTCGCACGTGATGCATATCGTGTCCAACGTGCGCGGGCGGCTGCGCGAAGGATGCGACGCGTACGACGCCTTTCGCGCGACGTTTCCCCAGGGCACGGTTTCGGGCGCACCAAAGATCCGCGCGATGGAGATCATCGACGAACTCGAACCGGTGCGCCGCGGCGTGTACGCCGGTGCGGTGGGCTATTTCAGTTACACCGGCAATACCGACACCGCGATCGCGCTGCGCACCATCCTGTGCAAGAACGGCCGGGTCTATATCCAGGCCGGCGGCGGCGTGGTCGCCGACTCCGATCCCGGCGCCGAGTACGAGGAATCGGTCAACAAGGCGCGCGCGATGGTGCGGGCGCTCGGCGCCGCCCGCGCGTTCGAGAATGCCGGCGCAGGCAAGTAAGCGCGGGCGCGAAGGCCGATGCGAATATTGATAATCGACAACTACGACTCGTTCACCTACAACCTGGTGCAATATCTGGGCGAGCTCGGCGCCGAGGTCGAGGTGCGCCGCAACGACGCGATCGACGTCGCCGGCGCACGCGCGATGGCGCCCCATGCAATCGTGATCTCGCCCGGCCCCTGCACACCGCGGGAAGCTGGAGTGTCGGTGCCGCTGCTCCGCGAGATGGCGGGGGAGGTGCCGATCCTGGGCGTCTGC
>Ga0306921_10007823_pt1 | contig 11264 bp, 9 predicted proteins | sample sta12Cox44000080_FD_203760 | JGI IMG/M metagenome (GOLD analysis project Ga0306921, IMG submission 203760) | Lab enrichment of tropical soil microbial communities from Luquillo Experimental Forest, Puerto Rico - statoxic.12C.oxic.44.000.080 (v2)... | ecosystem: Environmental > Terrestrial > Soil... | reverse complement strand
GATGTGATCGCCTTGCGCCATCGCCAGCATGAGCGCCGGGCTCGCCTTGCTATGCAACTTGGTGAAATGGAAATCCTGCATTGCAACTTTACCGGCTCCCCCACCACCGCCGGTGGCAAAGGTACCGCTCTGGGTCCCGCCCCAAGAGTACGATTGGACGTCGATTTCGTCCGTGTGCTTATCTGCCTTCGATTCTCCTGGTATGCCCTCGAGTTTCAAGAAATAATCTACTGCTGCCATAATTTTGGATTCTAAGGATGTGTGCCTAGTTTATTTTCACTTCAACCTACGCCGTGCAGGCACGGTTCACGACGGAGGTTGAAAGGTTTTCGCTAGCCCCCTCCTGCCTTGACGGAAGGCAGCTTCGTTACCAAACGCAACGAAACTGTCAAACCTTCAAGCTGAAAATGTGGTCGAAGGAAAAACTTGGAGGTGTAATAACCCGGATTGCCCGCCACTTCCTCGACGGTGACTTCGGCAGCGGCCAGCGGGAATTGCGACTTTACTTCCTCGGACGCCTTCGGATCCGACGTCACGTAATTCATGATCCATTTATTCAGCCAGCGCTCCATGTCGCTGCGTTCTTTGAATGAACCAATCTTGTCGCGCACAAGGCACTTGAGATAATGCGCAAACCGGCAGGTCGCAAAAAGGTAAGGAAGACGGGCCGCAAGATTGGCGTTGGCCGTCGCGTCAGGATCGTCGTAGACCGTGGGCTTCTGTAGAGACTGCGCACCAACGAAGACAGCGTAATCAGTATTCTTCCAATGGGAGAGCGGCATCAAACCTGCCTTGGCCAGCTCAGCTTCGCGACGATCGGTAATGGCAATCTCAGTGGGACATTTCATATCCACACCGCCATCATCCGTCGGGAACGTATGCACTGGCAGTGACTCCACCATGCCTCCGCTTTCACTGCCGCGTATTCGCGCGCACCAACCATAAAGCTTAAAGGCCCGGTTGATATTTGCGCCCATGGCATAAGCCGCGTTGGACCAAACATACTTGGAGTGGTCTGCTCCTTCCGTGTCCTCCTCGAAATCAAAATCTTCGACTGGCGATGTCTTGGCGCCATAAGGCAGCCGAGACAGTGTCCTCGGCATCGTCAGGCCGACGTAACGTGAGTCTTCGGAATCGCGCAACGAGCGCCAGGGTGCGTACTCCGGCGTTTGAAAGATCTTGGTCAGATCACGCGGATCCATCAGCTCCTGCCAGGTATCCATATTCATCAAAGTCGGCGCAGCTGCGGCAATGAAGGGCGTGTGCGAAGCCGCGCAGATCTGCGACATACTCATGAGCATCTCGACGTCCGGAGGCGACTGATCGAACGAATAATCTCCAATGAGGCAGCCGTAAGGCGCCCCACCCGGAGTGCCGTATTCCTCTTCATAAATCTTTTTGAAGAGCGGGCTCTGGTCCCAAGCCGTCCCTTTGAATTTCCTCAAAGTACGCGCGGCATCCTTTTTCGAGATATTCATCACCCGAATCTTGAGCTTCTCATCGGTTTCCGTGTTGTTGACCAGATAATGCAGGCCGCGCCACGTGCCTTCGAGGGCTCTGAACTCTTCGTGATGAATGATAAGATTGATCTGCTCGGAGAGCTTTCGGTCGATTTCGGCAACGATGGCTTCAATCGTGCTTACTGCGTCCTTGGTGATCAGTTGGGTGCTGGCAAGGGCCTGCTCAGCCAGGGTTTTTACCGCGGCCTGCACTGCTTCCTTTGCAGTGTCAGTCTTGGGTTTGAACTGTTTGTTAAGAAGATTTTCGAATTCGCTGAGCTCGGCAGGTGCTGCCGTAGGCGCAGCAACTTGAGTTTCTGGGTTAGGCGCAGCCATGCTTTATGCCTCGCTTTTTGCTGTCTCCTCAATTTGCGGTTTGGGGGCCGCAGCTAACGTCTTTAACAACGCCGGGTCCTGGAGTAGTTTTGCAACGAGCGCTTCCGCTCCGCTCTTCCCATCCATGAACGTCACCAGATTGGAGAGCTGGTTACGCGCGGTCAGAAGCTGATTTAAGGCATCGACTTTCCGCGCAACAGCGCCGGGTGAAAAATCATCCATGCTTTCGAAGGATAAATCCACCATCATGTTGCCTTCGCCGGTCAGCGTGTTGGGCACCTGAAAAGCGACCCTCGGCTTACACCCTTTTAAGCGGTCATCAAAATTATCGACATCGATTTCCAGGAACTTGCGCTGGTCCACTGACGGCAAGGGTTCTTCTGGTTTGCCCGAGAGATCTGCCATGACTCCCATGATGAACGGCAATTCCACTTTCTTTTCGGCTCCATAGATTTCGACGTCGTATTCGATCTGAACTCGCGGTGCCCGGTTTCGGGCAATGAATTTTTGGCTGCTCGCTTTTGCCATAGGTGATCCTCCTAAGATTCAGCACCCGAGCTCCAAAAGCAAGCAACGGGAGCTGTTACAAAACAAATCGTGGAACTTTTATCGCAAAATGGCAAACCTTTTTTTACACAAAATACTAACTTTATTTCTCGCGCCAGTTGCGTGTTTGACAGGCCTCGCAAGGCGAAAAGCCTTCCCGACGATGCAGGTGGATGCTGGCCAACATCGACGGTCGAGTCGCCGCCGCGGTTCAAGCTGGCGGTGTTTCCCCAGCAGGCCTCCCAACGATAGGCTCAAGCTGCGCGCGCATCGCCGGAGTCAGTTCATCCACGATCTGGAGAAAGTCCATTTCGGCCAGCCGTTGCGCGCGCCGCAGCAAAAGGGGCAGCGGACTCGAGGGTTCGGTTCGCGCATAGTATTCGCAAATTCTGTCGAGTAATCGGACAACATCTTGTCTCGATTGGATCGCGCCGTTGATGGCGAATCCTCCCGAGCTGGAAGTCTCGGTAGCTTGTCCTTCAGCTTGCATTTGTCCTGGAACTTTCGACGTATAGGGAGCGAGGTTCTTCTGAATATCAGTTAGGACGGTGGTTAGCGCTGCCATATCCGGAGCCTGGGCGGGACCGACCGTTTCCATCAAAAACCGATCGATGTCCTTGGCAAGGACAATGGAGTCCAAAATCGCCCGGCCACAGCCCTCCAGTTCCTCCTGTTTAGTATCACGAAAAGCTGCTTTAATTTGCGCTGCCGACACGCTGGGCTTTTCCTGACCATTTGGCAAGGTGATTTTGTCACCCGCGATATCTGCGAGGCCAAACCATCCCAATTGCGGCGAATTTGCCAGAGGTATTTCACGCAACCGCTGCAGGAAACGCAACGGGTCGCCAAAGGTACCGAGGGGGGTTGAGATCGATGCAATAACATTTATACGTTCGAGTGGATCGTTGTTCTCTTCGGGATCCAGCTTCGGGTACAAGTCCGGCCAGTAACGCTCGAGCGATCCCTTAAGCAGCGCCAGACCATTCCGGAGACCGACGGCACCCTCAAGTTTTAGCAGCGCGAGGCACAGGATGACTGCGACTCGCAGGTCTTTGGACTGTCCAAGCAATACCAAACAGGCGTCGTGCACCGCTTTCCAATCCGGTTCTTCCGCAGCAGAAAACTGGGTCTCACGCTTACCTGCGATAAGCCCCTCAAGCGCGAGAAAGCCAGGATCATAAGATAAATCCTTCCCGCACGGTTCCTCCGCTGAAACAGGTTTCAATAATTGTTCGACCTCGATCATGAAAACCGCCAAAGTGATTGTGTCAGCGTAGAGAACCCGTTCCGCATTGGCAAGCCACATTTCTGAACTTATCCATGCCGAAACATTCGTGAGCGATCAATCACTTACCTCGTACGACCAGGTGCCTTATCCCAGCCTGGCTCACGTTCAAACCCACCCAGACCGACTCGCCACCATTGCTACCCTGTTCGGGTTGCAAACCGCCCCCGTGGAGAGATGCCGCGTGCTCGAACTGGGTTGCGGCGATGGCATGAATCTTATTTCCATGGCTCACGGACTTCCGCAAAGTGAGTTCTTCGGAATTGATTCGGCTGGTCGCGCTATCGCTCAAGGCAATCAAACAATCGACGATCTCTCATTGGACAATGTTCGGCTTCAGCAACTGGACCTGATGGAGTTCGCTGCAAACGAGGGGGCGTTCGACTATATCATCGCGCACGGCGTTTATTCCTGGGTATCCGATCCGGTGCGCGACCGCATTCTCGCCATCTGCTCGGAATGCCTTTCGCAAAACGGCATTGGATACGTCAGCTACAATACCTATCCAGGCGGGCATATCCGCGACATGGTTCGCGAGATGATGCTCTTCCATGTGCGCGGCGCTGCCGACGCCGAACAGAAAATTGCGCAAGGACGCGCGCTCCTGAAGTTTCTCGCCGGTTCGAAAAAAGAACCCAATCTCTACGGGGAGCTCCTGGAAAAAGAACTTGAGCACGCCATCGAATACAGCGACGCCGCTTTCTATCACGACGATCTCAATCCGCTGACGCGGCCGATTTACTTCCACCGGTTCGTCGAGCACGCCGCAGCACATGGTCTGCAATTTCTTGGCGACGCCATGTTCAACGAAATGCAGCCAGAAGAGTACGAGCCGGCCGTGATGACCGCTCTTCGCGAGCTGGATAATGATATTCTTGCGCGCGAGCAATACCTCGACTTCCTCATGGGGCGACGTTTCCGTCGCACTCTTCTTTGCCGGCGTGAAGTTTCATTGGATCATAAAATTCAGCCCGGCGTGATCGCAAACTTTTATGCCGCTTCTGAAGCGCAACCCACGTCGCCAGAGCCCAGCGTTTCGTCCAATGACACGGAAGAATTCCGAACACGCAAAGGGGCATCGATCCGGACCAACCGTCCCCTTGCCAAAGCGACCATGCTTCATCTGAGTCAACAGTGGCCTCGATCAATTTCCTTTCCTGATTTGCTGGCAGCGGCGCGACGCCTCGCGTTTACGGAAAAAGATGAAACCGAAAACCGAGTAGCGCTCTGCGAAATATTGCTGCGTTCCTTTGCTGCCGGCGTCACCGAACTGCATGTGTGGGCGCCCTCTTTTGTGACTTATGTCAGTGAACATCCGATCGCGAGCCCTGTCGCGCGTTATCAGAACCGTCGCACGAAGAGGGTCACTACCTTGCGGCACACGGGACTCGAACTGAACGACGCACTTAGTCGCAATCTTCTCGAGCTTCTCGATGGCACACGCGATTTTACAGCACTGGTCGAAGCTATGGCCGCGGTCGTGCAGACAGGCAAAGCCACGCTCGAGGCCAACGGACAACCAGTAAGCGACCCCGTAAAAATTCGGGACATGATCGCAGACGAACTTCCTTCTGTTCTCAATGGTCTGGCACGCTCTGCCGTTCTGGTTGGTTAGGGCCTCCTAGTTTATCAACAGGAACCGGCACGGAGCACGCGCCTAACGAGCAAAAGTCTCGCGCCGGTGCCACTGCAAAATCCATTCTGCCCTTCGAGGCTCTCGATACCACGTAGAAACTCCTTTGTTTCGCCAGGTGGGGCGCTCCCGGCGCTTCCTACAGCAGTTTCTCCAGCACGATCTCCGATCCCCGTTTATCGTCAGTGGAGAAATGCACGCGCGAGAACACCCGGCGTACGAGCGCCAAGCCGAGGCCGCCCTCGCCGCAGGAGCGAGCATCCGCCTGCGCGGCAGCCTGTTCTTGCGTGATGCCCGCGCCGTGATGGCGGATGATAAAGCGGATGAGGGAAGGTGAGATGTCGGCGCGGCACCATAGTGGGCCGGGAGATTTCTCGAGACCGTATGCGTGCTTGATAATGTTCGTGAGTATCTCATCGCAACCGACCAACAGCTTAACCAGCGTGTCCTGTTGGATGCCAGCGAACAGACCCCATTCCTCAAAGAAAGTGCGTGCTGCGCGGATGCTCCCCGGAGTGCAGAGAGCAGCAAACTCGCGCCGGGGTGGCGTTGTGCAGTCTTCAATAAGCAGGAGGGTGGCGTCATCGTGTGCGCCCCTGGCGAGATTCTGTCGCCATTTGGCCACAATCAGGTCGAGGGCGCCTTTGTTCGTCCAATCGTGGGATTCAAGCAGCCTCAGGAGCCCGTCGCGGGCAAGCTGGCCGCCTGCGGCGGCGATGGCTTCCGTGATGCCATCGGAATGCACGAGCCACTGTGAGCCGGCAGCTAGCGGGATAGTGACGGCGTTGCAAGCGGAGAGGCGGCGCTGAGCAAAGAAGCCCTGGTGCGGACAAACGAGCTCGCGCCACGCTCCCGTGGCATGGTCGCGACAGAGTGGCGCGTGCTGCGCGAACGTTGCCGCATGAACCCGGCGGTGCCCAGTGTCGAACAGCAGCGCTGTGAGCGCGACGGCGTTGTCATCCGCGTGCATGGCCCCGTAGAGCATATTGTTCAATTCGACAAGCCATGCGGTGAAAGATTCCGACGTGCAGCGCGAGGCGGCCAGCTCGATCTGCGTCGTGAGCCTCGCCATGTCCAGCGCGGCAGAGGATCCCTTGCCTGTGACGTCACCGACGCCGGCCAGAAGGAGGTGCGGTTGCGGCGCGTGAAAGAAGTAACAATCACCGCCGATCCCGGAGGCTTGTTCCAGGAAAGCCTGGATGTGCAGCGGTCCGTGCTCAGCGTCCCGCTCCGGCAGGAATGTGGCCTGGACCTGACGCGCAAGCTCCAACTCGGCGCGGCGTTCGGCCTCCTCCACGGCGCGTGCCCTGGCCTCCTCCTCCGCCTGCCGGCGGCCCAGTGTCACGGAAACCAGCGAGCCGAAGGCGATGAAGACGCGCATGTCCTCCGCGCTGAAGTGGGCGCGATCGCGCGGGTTCATGGCCTGCATCACACCGCGGCATGACGCACCATCGGTGAGTGGAATAGTCAAAAGCGCCTTAGCCGGCAGCCCGGTTTCCGCTCCTGTACGCTTGTAGTGCTCGGGGTGCTGGGTGGCGTCCACTGTGTTCACGGCCTCGCGGGTTTCGAAAACCCTACCCGCGATGCCCTCTCCCTTCGGCAGGCGCCATGGCCCCTCTTTCCGCCAGTCGCGCTGAGTGCTGTGGATCAAAAGATCGCCTGTTGCGGCATCCGGCAGTGAAATGGAGCACGCGGCGCAGCGCATCACCTCGTGCGCGCCCTGCAGGATGTTCGCCAGAAGCACGTCGAAATTTCCCGGACCGCTGAGCGAGGCTGCCACACGTAGCAGGGTCTCCACCAGAAGTCCCTGGCCTGCCGCCACGGAGTCTGGCGTTGCCGAGCTCACTGCTGTCCCTGACGGGCGGGCTTGGAATGGCGGGCCCGCTGCTGATCTAGCATTGCACGCTGCTGGTCGCTCATGCCCCAAACCAAGGCGTTGGGCTTCACCTTAATCATGTCTATGAAGATTTTCACGCTGTCGGAGGCATCGCCAAGTTTTTCCGATGCGACTCCGAGCTTCTTGAACTGTGACTCACTACGGCTCACAGCCTGGCCCGCCTTGTCGAGTGTTACTGCCACCTTTTCCAGTTCGCTGACCGTCTTGTCCTTAGTGTCGAGGATGGCGGCGCTCAGTTCACGCCAGTTCCCAGCAAGCTTCTTCATTTCCGCCATGGCGTCTGAGGCGGCCACCATCGCGTCCGAGGCGGCCTTCATCGTCTTCTGCGCGCGTGTATCGAGCCCGGGCATCAGCGAGTCCGCACGGCTCAGGCGCACGCCGTCCAGACGATAGGGAGTTTTGCGGTTCTTTGCCTGATGCTGGCTGACGACCTCCGCAAGCAGTTGGGGGGAGGCGTTTGTAGTTTCGGTGCGTAAGGCGATGCTGGACTGGCCCATCAGCGAGCTCTCGACGTAGGGCTTGATGTTTGCCGGTATGTCTCGCGCGTTCTTGATGTCGATCCGCACCAGAATTTTGTCTGTGACTGGGTCATATTTCATAACGCCGACGCTGCCCACGGGCATGCCCTTGAAGAGCACGCTGGACCGCTCTTTGATACCGCTCACGTCGTCAAAGGATGCATCAAAGCAGAGGCTGTCACGGTGCCCGCCACTTAGCGCAAGATACAACGCATATAGGAGCACCGCGGCTGCGCCGACGACGAGGAACACCAGCAGGGGCTCGTAGAGACCACGCAGGAGTCTGAAGAGTTTCATCGTCAAGCCACGTGCGTTTTTTCTTCGACAGTCTGACATGACTTCCCCGACGCGACAAGAGCACCGTCATCCTCGGGATGCAGAAAGCTGCGAACCAAGGGATGCTTGCTAGCAAAAAACTCTTCGCGGCTGCCGGAAATTAGCACGGTGCCGCGCACTTTTCCGTCGCGTTCCGCACCGAGCATGATGCCCCGCGTGGCAATGCGCTGGAAGCTTAGCAGATCATGCGTAACCACGATGACTGTGGCCCCGCTCTTCCGGCTTAGCGTGATGGTAAGGTTGTCGATCTCCTTCGTGCTCACCGGATCGAGACCGGAGGTCGGCTCATCGCTGATGAGCAGCTTAGGATCGAGCGCGAGGGCCCGGGCAAGGGCCGCGCGCTTCTTCATGCCACCACTCAGCTCGCGCGGATATTTCCTGGCGTGGGCGGCCAGTCGCACGGCGCGCAGCTTCATAAGCACCGTCTCGTCCAGCAACTCACGGTCGCGGTAGATCTCCGGATGATGCTGCTGGAAGGGCAGGGCCACATTCTCCGCCACCGTGAGCCCCTGGAGCAAAGCACCGGACTGGAAGAGCACACCCACTTGACGCATGAGCTCCTTGCGCTGGCGTTTCGAAACTCCGTGGATGTTTTCTCCAAGGACATGCACCGTGCCTGCGGTCGGCTCTTCCACACCAATTAGGATGTTCAGCAGCGTGCTCTTCCCGCAGCCGGAGCCGCCGAGCATAGTGAAGACGTCGCCGGGGAAAACATCGAAACTCACTCCGTTGAGCACGGTGGTGCCGTTGAACGCCTTTACTAAATCCCGCACCACAAGCAGAGGCTCGGCCGGCTTCGATGGGGGCGTCGGCAGATTCATTTCGGGGAGGGGTTAGGCGTTAGGCGCTTTTCCGTTTTTCCGTTCAGGCTCTGAATCGTCACTTGTCAGCTTTCATTTCAAACTCTCGAAGCACCACCGGGCAGCTCGGACTCCCAATTTCTCACTTGTTCATCAACTGCAGTCCCGTGACGATCGCATTGACCAAAGTCACGGCAGCCAGCGCCGACACGACCGCCGCCGTTGCCACCCGGCCCACGGCGTCCGAGCCTCCTGTGGCATTCAGCCCCTTGTGAAAGGCGATCATCGCCGCCACTACTGCGAACAGCGCGGACTTGCCGACGCCGATGAGCACGTCTTTCAGCTCCCCTTCCTCCAGCGCCCGCAGTACGAACTGGTTAGCGTCCATGCCCATGATGAGCGACCACACCCCGTAAGCGCCCAGCAGCCCGATACCAACTGCGTAGATTTCCATCACTGGAAGCATGACAAGAAAGGCTCCGAGCATGGGCAGCAGCAGGTAGCGCGACACGTCCACGCCCATAGTGTCGAGGGCCTTGATTTCCTCAGCAATCTTCATGTTCGCCAACTCCGCCGCCGAGCCGGAAACACTGCGGCCGATGAACACCACCGCCGTGAGCATGGGTGCGAGCTGTTGGTTCAGCATGAGCCAGATGAGCCTCGGCACGCTCTCTTCCATGCTCAGCTTCGCAAGCTCCGCCTGCAGCACCAGCGCGAGGACACAGCCCACACAGAAGGCCATGAGGAACACCGTGGGCACAGCCCGGACGCCGATGCCCAGGGAGCGATTGAAAAACGCTTTCCACATCGTCAGCGGCAGCCAGGGTCGCTCTAGCGCACCGCGGCACAGCGACATGGACAAACCTGCGTAGGTGTATTCGCCTCCCGGTTTCATGCCGCCGCCAGCGCCGCCTCCAGATCGTCATACACTGCAATGCTCCCGCCCTCCGCAGACTCCAGGCCTACGCCATTAATGTCAAAGGCGGCCCGCAACCCTTCGTTCATGCCGCACAGCGCGAGCCTCGCATCCGGATGCCCGTCCAGCTGGTAGCGCTGCATCGCCGCCCAGAAGGGCGTGTTCAAGAACGTCACATCAGTGAGGTCCACAATGAGAAATGGGATGTGTTGCTTGAGTAGCCTCTTCAGCAACTGGCGCACAGCCGGCACGGCGAGGAAGTCCGCGTCGCCTGCGAACTTCAGGATCTTGCCCCGAGGATGGGTTTCCTCTTCACATGCTAGGTGCGGGGACAGGTTCATGACCGCGTTTTCTAAAGAAGGCTCCCGACGGTGCAACGATGATGACCAGTCACGCTAGCGCAGGCAAGCCCAAACAAAGCCCCATCTCAGCAAGGGCGTAGTCAGATAGCGCTTCCACGAAAAAGCTCAAACGCGAGAAGCGCGATGTCTGTTAAGCTACCAGCCTCTGGTAGCGGTAACCAAGGGACCAATCGCCGGCCGATTGTCAATTAACCCTCTGACAACCGATTGCCGCATCTGACGCGAATCGATTCCACATCCACGTCCTCAACCCACAAGCTGCATCAACAAAAGGGCAAGCCGAATCTGCCGAGGCCGATCGGCTCAACGCCTGCAAATCTGCCGCGAGATCCCTATGGGATTCCCGTTCCAAGCAAACCTGCATTTGTGAAGAGTCCGTATATGCCGTCAAAGGGTTTGTCGATCTCAGGCGCTACCGCAACGGCGCAGAACTGAAATTTCCGTTTAGCGGGAAAAATCTTTAGATCTCCATAGTTCTTCAAGGATCTCAAGCCACCCTCCTACCAACTAAATAATTCATGGCTTCCTTCGAAGCCCTTCAGCTCGTGAGCGCCGACGGGTTCGCATTTGACTAGCGAGCCAAGCTTCGCTTTTCCCGCCGCACTGGTGACGCGGAAAATGCCGAGCGAAGCAGCGAGTTTTTCCATTCGGAAAGTGAAATTGACCTCCTTACCCATCAGGCTCTCCTCGCCCATCAATGGGACTCCGCCGATCGCGACGAGACCAAAATGAAGCGCGAGACGAAAACACGGCGCCTGGCGCTCTTGCACTTGCTTAAGTTGAGACAAGGCCGCCGTCACATTGCTGATGGCATTTTCGTCCTCGCGCCAGTAGGCAAAGAAGCCGTCACCGAGGTATTTGTCGATCATGCCGCTGTGCCTCTCAACGATCTCCTTGCAGGTCGCAACCCAGCCACCGATGAGCTCGGCCAGTTTATCGCTCGTTAGGCTGCGACTAAGTGGCGTGAAATTTTCGATGTCGGTCAGGAGCAGCCAGCATGGGACGTTTTCGATTTCACGGATGGTACACTCGATAAACATTGTTCGAACATCATCAGCGATTTGTTCTGCCTGACGAAACGTGAAGATGCTGTCTCCGATTACAAACTGGTCGTAATCGGACAGTCGGACCGGTTG